>VAPH01055470.1_pt1 | contig 12145 bp, 8 predicted proteins | sample 3393861 | NCBI WGS metagenome assembly VAPH01 (sample SAMN08290439, study PRJNA428436) | hydrothermal vent metagenome | isolation source: Deep-sea hydrothermal vent chimney | place: Atlantic Ocean: South-mid Altantic Ridge | reverse complement strand
CGTGCTGCAAGTGACCGGCGGATGGGCGGCGGAACAGGCTGCCAGCACCGGCTTCTTCTCAGCCCTCGCCAGTGATTTCGGCGCGCTGTCGGGCATAGATAAGATCGGCCTCGGCATGAAGGCTGTAAGCGCGCTCGGCGGTGTTTCAAGCGCCATATCGGGGTCCAACGCGGCCGAAACCGCTATCGCCCTGCAAGAGAACGAACAATCAATGATCGAGGCGACGAACCGGGCCGACACGGCGATTGCGAGGCGCGATTCCGAAGACAGGCTCGGTCGCGTGCTGGCGGCGCAACGGGTCTATTTTGCAACCGCGGGCATCAACCCCGCGACCGGCTCGGCGGGTCAACTGGCCCGCGGGGCGGTCGTGCAAGCCGAAAACGAAGGCGACCTGGTCGCGGCGCGGGCCGGGTTGGCCGGGGCGAACAGCGTCAACGCCCGGCGGCTTCTCGCCCTTCGCCGCAAACAGGCCTCGGGCCGGGGCCTCGGTTCGGCGTTCGGCTCGTTGCTGGACTTCGGTATCGACACGACGGGGACTTTGAGTAAACGGGCGAGGGTCGGCTGACATGGATCAAGGCTACCGCAAGCCCACCGTTCCCCGCTTCACGCCTCGCGTTCGTTCGTTGGGCGATGTGCTGCGCAATTCGCAGGGCCGCTCGCTCGCCTCCATCGGGGCTGCCCAAGGAGCGGCCCCGGTGATGTTCGAGGCCATCGGGCGCATGGGCGACGCCATCCTGAAAAGCGAAAACGACGCCCGGGTGGCCCATCTCAACGAAACGATGCCGAAGGCGGCCGCCAACGAGGCCGAACGGGCCATTGCCGAAAAGCGCCTGGTCAAGCGTCGCGAGGACGATACCTATGCGGGGCAGGTGTTTAACCAGTCCTTGAAAAGATCGTACTTCGTTGAATTGGAACTATCCTTCGACGAGCAGACCGACCAACTGGTCCGCAAATACGGCAAGGAGCCGGAAAAGTTCCAAAAAGAATACGACAAGATGGCCGGGGAATTTAAAAGCCGGATGCCGGAAGACTGGCAGCGGCCCATGGAGCATATCGCAAGGCAGAAATTCCGCCGCGCCTTCGATCCCATCGCCCGCCAAGCCATGGCCCAGGCGGAAGCCGAGAAAAACGCTATCAACCTCGATGGCATGCAGCGCTATGAAAACAATTATGCCCAGGCCCTGCGTGACATGGGCCGGTACGACGAGGCCGACCCCGAGTTCGCCGACGCCCAGCGCCGGGCGCAAGAGGCGAAACAGAAATGGGCCACGTCCTTGGCGGATCGCTCCGACCTCTTGCCGCAGAAAAAGGTGGTCATAAACAGCCTGTTCGAAAAGCAAGGCCGGGGGGAAATCGTACTCGGAGAGTTCGGGCGGGCGTTGCGTTCCGGTCTCGGCGAGGCCAGGCGTTTCGTCGATAAGCTGGAGAAAGATGGCCCCGCCAATGATGGTATCGAAAACGTCAAGGAGCGACGCGCCCTGGTCGCGGACTTGCGAAAGCGTCTCGGGGTCGCCGAAGTCGATGATCTGCGCGGCCGGGCCCAAGGGGCGACTGACACCATCGTTTCCGAAGGTGGCACGCTCGATGAGCAGTTGAAGGCGGCGCGGGACATCACCGACAAGAATCTTCGCGACGCCGTCGTCGGCCGGGTGAAAACGCGGTTCAACGAACGCCAAACCATCGCCCAGGCCGCCGAGCGTCAAAGGACCGAACAATTCTGGACGGGGTTCATGCAGAACCCGAACATCGACGCCATCCCCGCCGACCTGCCCGTCGCTACGAAAAAAGCGGCAGAGGCTTATGCCCGGACCCGCGCCAAGGGGCAGGAACCGGAAACCGATTGGAAGGCTTACGACAAGCTCAACCGAATGACGCGCCGCGAACTGGCCGAGGCCGATATCCTGGAATACCGGGACAGGTTATCCGATGGGGATTTCAAACGGTTTTCCGACCTGCAACGCTCGGCGCGTTCCAAGGATACGGTGGAACGCTCGAAGCTAACAACGGTCCAGAAACTGAACGGGCTGGTCAACTCGACGCTCAAGACCATCAATATCAAACCGGACAGCGAGAAAGGCGTCCTGTTCAAGCGGCGCTTGCAAGACGAGATCACGGCGGCCGAGACGGAGGCCGGGAAGAAGCTGACGCGTGACGAGCAGGTGAAAATCATCGACCGGCTGATGCTAGACGGCGAGGTCAAGGGAACCTTCTGGGATCCCAGCAAGCGGGCGTACGAGGTGAAGTCCGGCGAAAAATTCCAAATCGACGGGGTGCCGGACAAGTACCTCGATGAAATCGTTTCCGACCTTCAGGCCGCGGGCGTCCGGGCGACGACGGCGTCCATTCAGGAAGCCTACGGCAAGGCCAAGGCAAAGGGGCTCGTGGACTGATGGGCAGGTTTTCCGATATCGCCAATGAGATGAAAGGGCCCGCCAATCGCGGCCCCTTCGCCACTGTCGCCGAAGATATGCGGGGCGAAGGTGAAAGCGCCCTGCGGTCCTCGCTGTTTGCGGCGCGGGACAAAGACCCCGACGCCCATGCCAATGTCTTGAGCCTGGCCGAACGTACCGGCCTTCCGGCGCCAACCGTCGAGCGCAACAAGCCCGAGGTCGAGGCCCGCGCCCGGTTCGACAATATCGACTTCGGCAAGCTGATGACCGAATCCCCGGCCACGTCGAAATTTCTTTCCGCGCCCGACAACGCGGCGGCGGCCCGTGACGATATTGAAAACCTGTCGGGGTTTGAGCGCCTTGGCCGCGCCTTCGACCGCGGCGAACTCCTTCACGAACAAGGTCTCGCCGGTGCCCGCTACCGCCGTACCCGGACGCCCGATGCCCGGCGCGCCATTGATGATAACAAAAAACGGCTCAAGGCCCTCGGCAAGGAAGGCGACGATTGGTTCAGTTATTTGGAGTCGGCATCGGAAATCGTTGGCCAGCAGGTCGCCGCCCTGTCGTCCCCAAAACTCGCCGCCCGTGTCGGTGGCGGCGGGGCCATCGGCGCGACCTTGGGCGCGGTGGGCGGGCCGTTGGCGCCGGTCACGTCTTCGGCCGGGGCGCTGGCGGGCATGGGGGCGGGTTTCGTCTCGCACCTCGCGGCCGATTCCTTGGAAGTCGAGGGCGGGCTTGCCTACATCGAACAATTGGACGCCGGGATCGACCCCGAAGTCGCCCGGTACACCTCGCTCGGCGTCGGCGTCCTCAACGCGGCGCTGGAGGTCGCGTCGGACACGGTGATCCTGGCGCCCATCGCCAAGGCCGGAAAGCGGATGCTGAAGGTGGGGATCAAGGAATCGCTGAAGAAGCCGACGGTCCAGGCCGCGGCCAAGCAGTTCGCGCAAAGCTACGCGGGCGTGGTCGGGGCCGAGGTCGCGACCGAAGTCCTGCAGGAATCCGTGAATATCGCGGCCGAGGAAATCGGCAAGACGCTGAGTGAGGGAGATTTCAAGTCCGTTACCCAAGAAGAGGTGACCGGCCGCCTCGCCGCCATCGCCGAGAAGACGTTCAAGGCCATGGTCGTTTTGGGCCTTCCCGGCTCCGGCGTGAATTTTGTGGCCGATATCCGTCGCGCGCGACGCGCCGAGAGCAATAAGCGCGTCATCGAGGCCCTGGGGTCCAGCGCCAAGGCTTCTCGCCTCAGGGAGCGTCTGCCGGGCAAATACAAGGAATTCGTCAAATCGGTGCGGGAACAGGGTGATGTCGATACCGTTTATGTCGATGCCGACGCGGCGGAAGTCCTCTTCCAGTCCGGCGAAATCGACGGCCTGGCCGAAGACATGCCTTATCTCCAAGGAGCGATCCGGGAGGCCAAAGTGTCCGCCGCGCCCATCTCCATCCCCTTGGAAGACTATGTCGCCCATATCGCCGGGACCGAGGTTCATGACCGGCTGGCGGGCGACATCAAGTTCCGGCCCGATGATTTCACGGCCAATGAAGCCGAACGCTTCAACGGGGAAGTCCGCGACATCCTCGAGTCCGAAATGAACGACGCTCGCAAGGCGGCCGAGGATGAACGGGCGTTGGCCGAACCGGCGGACAAGGTGTTCGAATTCGTGCGTCAACAACTGCTCGCCGCTGGCCAGGCCCCCGACGTGGCGGCAAGCCAGGCGGCGCTGCACAAGGCCTTCGCCCGGGTGATGTCTGAACGCTACGGCGTCGCGCCGGAAACCCTCTACGACGGCCTCTCCGTCAAGGGGCCGCTCCCCTCGTCGGCGCGGTCGCAAATCGACGGTCTCGACCTGTTGATCGAACGCGTCCGCCGGGGTATCGGCCAGTCCGATGCGCAGTTGTTCGGCGAAACCCTTTCCGAGTTTGTTCGCCGCCTGGGCGTCAAGGACGACCGCGGAGACCTGCGCTCCCGGGATGTGGATGTGGGCAAGAAGCCTTTTCAGCGCAACATGCTGCGCAAGGACGGGATGTCCCTCGACGATGTCGCCCTGGCCGCGCAGGAAGCCGGGTTCTTCCCAGGTTTCGACGGCAATTCCGAACAGCGGATAACGATCAACGACCTGCTGGCCGCCCTGACCGACGAAGGCGACAAGCGCTTCGCCAATCCCGAAAACGTCGATGCAAATGAGCTGGCCCGCAGGGAAGCGGCGGCGGACCTGGCCGAAACCCTGGACCGTCTCGGCATCGACATCGACGCGTCGAATGCCGAAATCAAGGCGGCGTTGGCCGAACAGGGTGCGGTTAAGGGCGGGAAATTATTCCAGTCAAACCCCATCGCCGTCCTGACCGGCGAAGAATTCGGCGTTGCCCTTGATGCGGATCGCTCAACGGTGCGCCGCGCCGCAAAAGATTGGTACAAGGCCAACCTGCGCGGACGCAAAGTCGAGAGCGAAATCGGTGAGGTGCGGTTCTCGAACAAGGGCACGAAGGCGATCAGCAGCAACCCGGATGTCTCGACGTTGCGTCTGATTCCGGCGGCAGAAAGCGTCATTGTGTCCGGGGATTACAAGGGGTCGATGGAGGCCCGCGAGGCCCGCCCGGACGGTATAGTCCGTTTCCATCGTTTCGAGGGAGACGTGGTTTTGCAAGGCGATGGGGTTCGGGTGGCTGTCCTCGTTGGTGAGGATGCGTTCGGAAACCTGTTCTACGACCTTGGAAAAACGTTACCCCCCGGTAGGCCTGGGAAAGTCAGCCCAGGTTCCGAGGGGCAAGCGACGGACGACGGATCGTCCTTGAATCAAAGTATAGCCCAAGACGGCTCAAATATCAATCTTGAGGTCATGGGCCAGCCCGACGGCGCGGGCGACCCGCGCGGTTCAATCCAGTTCCTTCCCGGTGGCGAGACGGTCATAAACCTGTCGGAAGCGGCCGATTTAAGTACGTTTTTGCACGAATCCGGTCATTTGTTCGTGCGTGGCCTCGCCGATATCGCCGAATTGAGCGAGGACGCCAAGGCGGACCTGGACGCGATGATGAAATTTGCCGGCGTCAAAACCCTGGAAGAGTTCGGCGCCGTCGAGCCGCAGGAAAAGCTGGCTCGCGCTTTCGAGGCGTACTTGAGGGAAGGCAAGGCCCCGTCGGCGGACCTGCAGGGTGCGTTCGACCGGTTCCGGGCCTGGCTGATCAATATCTACAAAACCCTGCGCGGGCTGAATGTCGAACTGAACGATGAAATCCGGGCCGTCTTCGACCGCATGCTGGCGACCGACGAGGAAATCCGGGCGGCAGAGGCGATAAACCGTTTCGTGGTCGATGCCGGGATCGCCGATCTGATGACCCCCGCCGAACGGCAAGCCTACGGCGAAGCGGCGCAGGCCGCGACCGAATTCGCCAAGAGCGAACTGGAAGCCCGGAAGATCAAGGAGGAAGCCCGCGAGACCACCGCTTGGTGGAAGGAAGAACGCGCCAAGATGCGGGCCGAAATCGAGGCCGAGTTCAACACCCGGCCGGTTTATCGGGCGCTCGACGCGCTCCGCGATAAGACCAACAAGGTTCGCCTCAGCCGGGCCGCCGTCGCCGATTTGCTGGGCGATGAGGCCTTTACCAAACTCCCCCACGGAATCGCCGTGAAAGAGGGCGGCGTCCATCCGGATATGATTGCCGACCTGGTCGGGTTTTCGTCCGGCGACGAGATGCTGCTCGCCTTGATGAACGGGGCTCCGAACAAGACCGAGCGCGCCAAGCTGATCGATGCCGAGGCCGACGCCAAAATGAAGGAACGCCATGGCTCGCTTGCCGACAACGCCCGCCAGGCGGCGGAAGCGGCCCAGGATGCGGTGCGCAACGACAAAAGGGGAACCTTCCTTGAGGCCGAACTGAAGGCGCTCTCGCGCAAGACCGGGGGCGACCCGACGCCCGCCAGCGTCGCCAAGGCGGCGGCGAAAAGGATCATCGCCGGGAAGAAAACGGCCGAGGCGACTCGAGTCGGCGGGTTCGCAGCGGCCGAAGTGAAGGCCGCCAAGGAAGCGGCGAAGGCGGTGCTGGCCGGAGACTATGAGGCGGCCGCCGAGGCCAAGCGCAAGCAATTGCTCAGCCATTACCTGTTCCGCGAATCCCGCAAGGCCGCCGACGAAGTCGATAAGACGGTGCGGTATTTCGGCAAATTCCAAAAGAAGGGGGCGCGCTCGAGGATCGACGCCGACTATTTGGAGCAAATCGACGGACTGCTTGAACGCTTCGACTTCCGCCGCTCGGTCTCCCTGAAGGCCGTCGAGAAGCGCAAGGCGCTGGCCCAGTGGGTGGCCGACCAGGAGGCCCAGGGCCTCGCGGTCGTAATCGACGACGCCCTGCTCAATGAGGCCCGCCGCCGTTCCTTCAAAGACATGAGCCTGGAAGAACTGCGCGGACTGAAAGACGCGGTGAAAAACATCGAACATCTGGGCCGGTTCAAGGATCGATTGCTGCGCAAACAGGAGGCCCGGCGCCTCTCGGAAATCACCGCCGAGATCGCGGACGGCATTCGGGAAAATCTCGGCGTCAGGGAAAGCACGCTGGAAACCAACGCGACCCGCGAACGGCTCCGGCGGTTCGGCCATGGGGCGGCGACCGTCCTGCTCAACGCCGACACCATCTTGCGGGAGGTCGACGGGTTCAAGAATCTTGGCCCTGCGTACATGGCCATCAAGGGGCGTCTGGACAAGGCGATCTCGGATAAGCTGCTGCCCCGAGAAAAGAAGGAAGGCGAAAGGATATCCGGTCTTCACGAAGCCGTCTGGACCCAAGAGGAGCGGCGGGGGTTCTGGACGCGGAAGCTGATACCCGGCACGAATAAGAGCCTGACCAAGTGGGGGCAACTTTCGGTTGCGCTCAATGTCGGCAATGCCCAGAACCGGGACGCCCTGATCGACAGCGGGCAGTTAACCGAAAACGAGATCGACGCCGTGCTCGACGGCCTGGAGGAAAAGGACTGGCAGTTCGTGCAGTCGGTCTGGGATTACCTCAACGAGTTCTGGCCGGAGATTGCCGAGGCCCAGAAGGCGCGCACTGGTGTCGCACCGGAAAAGGTCGAGGCCGTTCCCGTGCAAACGAAGTTCGGCGAAATTCGGGGCGGATATTATCCTCTCGTTTACGATAAAAACGCCTCGATCATCGTTTCCCAAGAGAACGCCAACGAGGCCATCCGGAACATGCGTTCGGGGCGCTTTTCGGCCCGTCATACGGCGCGGGGCCATACCAAGGAACGGGTCGGGTCCGGCGGGCGTCCGGTGATGCTCGATATCTCCGTGCTCAGCAACCATGTCAAGCAGGTCGTCTATGACCTCTCCATCGGCGACGAGACCGCGGACGCCTACAAGGTTTTACACCACAAGAACACGAAGCAGGCCTTTATGGATGCGGGCCGCCTCGATCTTTGGGAATCCCTCGATATCTGGCTCGGCGACGTGACGACCGGGGAAATCCACGCCGGTGATGCCGTCTCCCAGGGGCTCCGCTGGCTGCGTAGCGGGTGGACGCTCACCAAACTTGCTTGGAACATGGGGACGGCCATGCTTCAGCCCCTGGGCATTTTTCAGACGTCCGTGCAGCTGGGTAAACGCAATACCCTGGCCGGTGTTCGTGCCCTGCTGTCCTCGCCATGGTGGGGGAAGGGCAACATCTACAAGGCTATCGCCGAACAATCCCCCTTCATGGCGTCCCGGATCGAGACCGCCAACAAGGATATCGCCGACGCCACAAGCCAATTGAAGGAAGGTCTGCGAGTTCCGTCCAACATCAAGGGCGTTGATGTCCCGAAGTCTCTACAGGGCCGACAGGTGAAAATGCCTGACGTCATCACAAGTTCCTACTTCTTCATGATCACCCGGGCCCAGCTGGTTGTCGATGCGGCGACTTGGTTGGGCGCGCACAAGAAAGGCATGGCCGATTTCGATGGCGATCTCGAAAAGGCCGGGCTGTTCGCCGACCGCACGGTGGCGCGCTCCCAGGCCTCAGGCATCTTCGCCGACCGAACGGGCTTCGAGCGGGGCACCTTGAACGCCAACGTCAGGCAAACTGAAATGGTTCGGGTGTGGACGGCGCTGATTTCCTATTTCGTGGCGAAAAACAATGTTGCCTATGAGCGCACCAAAAAGACCAGCTTCAAGAACCCGGGCCAGGTCATTTCCTGGGCCGCGGACATGGCGCTGCTTTATACGGTCGAGGCTATCCTGGTGGGGTGGATCCGGGGACAACTTCCCGACGACGACGAAAGCTGGCTCGCCTACATCGCCAAGGAAACGGCCAACGCCATCTTTGCCGGAATCCCGATCTTTCGCGAGGGCGCTTCGGAGGCGAAGGGGTTCCCAGGCGGCGGCGTCATAGGCTCAACGGCGGCGGACATCGGAAAACTGACGACGCAGATTGAACAGGGGGAAATCGACGCGGCGCTTATCAAGGCCGCAGCAAGGCTTGGGGGAACCCTGATTGGCGTTCCTACGTCCCAGCCCATAAAGACGGGCAGCGCGGCGAACAAGGCCCAAGAGGGCGAGGATATTGGGCTCATCGAGTACATGATGGGACCGTCCTACAAGGGGCGGTAGGGCTTTCCGCCCCCATGGGTAGCCGAATAGCCGAACGCCCCTCAGCGCGTCGCGCGCGACGGGAAAACCCATTCTCAGGGGCAGCTTAATACGTAATGTATTGCATTTTGCGCCTCATTACCCTAGATTACGTTCACCTAGTCCCTGTGAGGCGAATCGGCTCCGGATGGAGTACTTGCTAGGTAATCGCCAAGCTAGCTCATGGGGCCGCACTAACCTCGCCTTGGCGGGGTTTTGTGTTATCTGAACTCCCACACGTCCTCGATCTTCGGTTTCAGCATCCGATACCACCGGTCATGATTGGCTTTGTCGGGATGGTAAGAGCGGTGGATCGCGCCTGAAACCATGTCGGCCAACTGGATAAGATGATCCGCGTGCGACTTCTCAAAGGTGACGCGGCCGAGAGCGCCGTCGGCCGTATGGCGCTTGAGGTATGAAACCATCTCCTTCTTGAACTTCCTGGACCCGCTGCCGTCGATCTTAACCCTTGCGCCCTTCAGGGCCCCGCCATCGTGGCTCATCATGTTCCGAACGAAGAAGGCGTAGAACCGTTCGGAATTGGTCATCAGGTGGTGGCTGTGGATTTTCTCTTTCCGAACGACGATGGCCCGCACTTTGAAATCAAAAGGGGCTACGGCCCGAAAGAAGGCGTCCTTGACGTTGTTGTGCGTGCCGCTGAATTTAAACTCGGGGTAGACGCGGCGCTCCTTCTGCAAGGCCCTGATCGCCGCACTGGCCCGTTCGGCTTCCTTGGTGTCCCGGAAGATGACCATGGCGACGGAAAAGACTGGAGATGACGCACGGTGGAGTTTGAACCCGGCGTCTCCGCTTTCGTCGATAAGAACGAGCAAACTATTCCCCCCGGTTTTTCAATCGCACCCCTGGCCCCAGGCCGTTCGGGTCAACGAAGACAATCCCCGCGCCCTCCAGGGCTTTCTGAATGGCATCAAGGTTGCTCGCCTGCATGCCCCCTTTGCCGGTTTCGAAGCGGGACACCGTTCCAGGATTAACGCCAGCCATCTCCGCAAGATCGCGGACGCCTATTTTTAGGGCGGCACGGGCCATTCTTACTTGTTCTGGCTGGATCATTTTTCACTCACTGTATCGAAAAGTTAGAACTGTGTGTTGACAATATTCAATCACAGTGTTAAAAACATAACACAGCGTATGAATAAATCAACACGTGAGATTGACTGATGCAGATTTTCAAAACCCTCAACGACAACCCCGAAAAGTTCCGCAAAGACCTGGACGCGGCGACTGCTGAAATGATCGCGGAGATCCAGGCCCGCAAGGCCGAGGAAGCCGCGGGCGAGCGTCCCGTTCCCGTCAATCGCACCTGGCGCTACGCCAACTCCAACTTCGGCATGGGACTGTAGGCCGTGCACAAGGCCATCGAGAACGCTTTCATGTTCAAGCCCCAAGCCTTGGCTCCGGCGCCGAACGCCGCGCCTAAAGACGATGGGACCGCCGGTATTGATCCCCGGCGGCCCCGGCCCATCCCTCAACCCCGCGAAGAGACGAAAGGACAGACCTATGAATGATATCCCCGAAACTGGTAAAGGCGACTCAAACGGATCGCAACCGCTCAGTGAGCGCAAGAGATCTGCGATTGAAGAGTTAGAAATGTGCCGGAGCTTCTCACGCCGCTTAAGAGATGAGATGCTTCCCATTACGAGGAAACTTTACGACAAGTTCGTCTCCGACAACAACCACCCAGGTTTCCCCGAGAAGGACATCGCGCGCTTAGAAGAGGAACTTCGGGAAATCGAGGCCTTGGAGAAAGGGGAAGGGAAAGGAAGGTGGTCCTTCTTGATGAATATCGGCCATGCCCAGGCTGAACGGCTCGCCGGTATGCCGCGGATGTAGGTCCTTCCCCCACCCCTGAACTTGGCCCCGCTTCGGCGGGGTTTTTCTTATGGCTTTTCGCCGTTACGGACGGTGGGCATCGTTGCCGTGGTGGTGGGATGTGGATAAGATGGTTCTCGCCATGGTTCATGCGGACATGGCTCCGCAAGAAATGGAGGAGGTGACCATGATTAAGACAGGCATCGGTATTGGCGTTTTAGTGCTCTTCACGTTGATTATTTCGGAGGCACATGCTCAATCGTGGCAGTCGGAGGCGTTCGAGACCACGGACCAAGCCCGGCAACGGCATTCGGCGGAACGGTATCAGCAGCAACAACAACGCTACGGCATGCCTCCGTTAGGGGGCTACCAGGAAAAGCTTGGCGATACCGCCCCACGAGGCACCTGGCGCCCCGGCTACACCAGCCCTCAAGGCTCCGGTTACGGCAGTGGTAGAGGGGACGCGCGCCAAGATCGCTGGCGGTAAGGGTATCGACCGCCGCCAAGGCCACGACGTCACGGTTGACGGCCTGACGGACCAGCTTAAAGAGGCGCAAGAGAAGGCGATTGCCGAGCCTAAAGGGGCCTCGGCCGCTGTCTCGGCGACCAGCAGGAACAACAAGATCGTAACAAGGTTCGCGGAATTGACGGTGCGCCCGGTTATGCGCGCCCATGGGGTTAAGGCAAGGGCGGCAAGATTACGGCAAGGTTTTAGAAAAGGCGTCCAAAGGGTCAAATCGAGCCCGAATCCAAGAAATCCCCATGGGGTTAAGGGCGCAACCTGACAAAAGGTGACACATTCAAAAGAATGAAGGCGGGGAAACCTGGGTTAACCTACTGTAAATAAGAGGGAAATATTGGTTTGCAGAAGGCGGGCGTGTAAGCCGGACAAACCGGACACTATAAAAAGAGCAAACCGGACAAAAGTTACACCTAAAAAAAGGGGGAGGGTCACCAGTGTGCTCAAATCATGGGGCGCGGCCTTGTAAGGTGCAACGGATCGTATTATGCCATTGTTACCGGTCCCGCTTCGGGAAAAAGACTCTCTGAGTGACCTCGTGTGGGGCTATGAGCGCCCTTGTGGCGCGGCCCGCTCCCACAACGCCGTAGTATCAGGAAGGCGTTGGTGTGTAGGTGCGTCGTAGGAACAAAGCCGGGCGCACCATCGGGCACCTTATCTTCTCTCTTCCTGGAAGCGGGTCATCCGGGCGATTGATGGATTACTATTAGAAAAGGTTCCCGAGAACGTCACGGTCAACTGAATGCGCCTCTCCATCATCCTGCCTGACGACGGACGCCTACCAACGTCTGATCGAGCGCGGCCACCTTGAT
>VAPH01025191.1_pt1 | contig 12148 bp, 10 predicted proteins | sample 3393861 | NCBI WGS metagenome assembly VAPH01 (sample SAMN08290439, study PRJNA428436) | hydrothermal vent metagenome | isolation source: Deep-sea hydrothermal vent chimney | place: Atlantic Ocean: South-mid Altantic Ridge | reverse complement strand
TCCGCGAAATCCAAACCGTTTTCGCCGGGCATCATCAGGTCGAGAACGATGAGGTCGAAAGCGAGGCTTTGCAATTTCGCCCGGGCGTCCGCCGCATCCTGGGCGGTGGTGACCATAAAGCCGTTGTCGGCAAGGAACTTGTGGAGCAGTTTTCGCAAACGGCCGTCATCGTCCACCACCAGGATATGCGGCAAACCGTCTTCCATGCGTTCGTCACCTTTTTAAAACCAGGCAATCCGCGGATAATGCCCGATCCGGAACCCGTTTGTCACGTCATGGACTTTCGCGCGACCCGGTCGGGTCTTTCTTGCTCATGGATTTCTGTCTCATCTTCGTTCCCTTACGCTCTCTACGATGAACAGGAAGCCCCCCCTTATGCAATCCCGGTAATTTGTTCCATAGACGCTGACGTTAGACACTATACAAACGGTGAAAAAATTTGGGAAAAGGCGCGTTAGATGGATTCATTAATATTTTATCAGTTTGAATCAGTAACATTTTTTGATTCAAAATGATATTTTTCGGCTGTATTATAGCCGTGGAGAGAAGCTTGTGAGCACAAATTCAAAGATCGAGTGGACGGAACAAACGTGGAATCCGACAACGGGCTGCACGAAGATATCACCGGGATGCAAATTCTGTTATGCCGAGGTGATGGCCCGCCGTCTTCATGCCATGGGCACACCCGGGTATGAGAGTAATTTCAAACTCGCACTGCACCCAAGCCGCATCGCCCAACCACTGAAGCGCCGGAAGCCGACGGTCTATTTTGTCAACTCGATGAGCGACCTTTTTCATGACGACATCCCTGATTCGTTCCTGGATGAGGTTTTCGCGGTGATCGAAAAAACCCCGCAGCACACCTACCAAATCCTCACCAAGCGGGCCGACCGGTTATCCGAATATTTCTCTGGTCGCCGTTGCCCGCCGAATGCCTGGCTGGGGGTATCGGTAGAAGATCGCGCCTACGGGTTACCGCGCATTGATCATTTGCTCCGGGTCAACGCGCAGGTCCGTTTCCTGTCCGTCGAGCCGCTACTGGAAGACCTTGGCGACTTCGATCTTACTGGCATCCATTGGGTCATTGTCGGGGGTGAATCGGGGCACAAAGCCCGACCGATGCAAGAGGCATGGGTCCAGAGCATCAAACGGCAAGCCGATAAATCTAATGTAGCCTTCTTCTTCAAACAATGGGGCGGTTGGGGAGCCGATGGCGTCAAGCGGCATAAAAAGGCGAACGGGCGGCTGTTAAAGGGGCGCACATGGGATGCCTACCCTGAGCAAGGCCTTCTTGCACTCTGATCAGTCAAAGAGTTTCCCCTGTCCTTCCGTGTCTGCCGCCACCTTCCAGAACTTAAGCGCCAGATCATTCTTTGCCACCAGCAGAAGCCAATAGAGGTGCTGATTACGACTTCCCTTGATCAGCTTCATTTCGGTTGAAGGGCCGATGCCAAGATCGGCCACTTTATCCCTCCAATACTCAACGACAAGGCGCCGAATTTCCTGCTGTGAATGATTAAGGTCGATCCTGTCCCGCCATCCTGGGACGAAGCTGTCGAATGCCGACTCTTCTGATGTGAGGTTGATTCCCAGATTGCGTTGATGGTCCATCTTGCTTATGTGGATCAACATGTCGATTCGTTTCAGGGATGCCAGAGATTGGATAATTCGGAAGTCCAGGTCGCCAAGATTGAAGGGGTCGACGAACGCGAAATGAAGGCCATGGGGATTGACCTCCCGCACGGTCGCCGCAGCCGCGTCGATCGCCGATCCCGGAAGTTCCCGGACTGGTGCGCCCCGTCGCCTCAACCGCTCTGCCGATGCCTTGCGGTTCGTCTCGTCGATGTCTGCGACGTAAATTTCAGAGAACGGCGCTCCGCCTTCCTGGCTGATCTTCCAGGCGGCGACAGCGCTCCCGTCGATCCATTCTCCTGTTTCCTTTACCTTTGCCCGGCCGGGACCGCAGAAGAGGTCAATGAAGGTGGCGGATTTCGATCTGCCTGTAAGAAATTTCGTGCGGACGGCACTGGATATGTTGAGGTAACGGCGCAGATACTCATGCTTTTCCTTGGCCCATTCACCGACCTCGGTTGCCGGCAGACCATCATCTCCATCAATCAACGATCCCATTGGCTTATATAACTCCCGTTCTCGTTACCCATCTGCAAACCGCTTTTTCGGTCAGGCGCACGGGTTCGCCGCCCTTGGCCAACTCGCCGCGGCCGGGATTAAAAATGAAGTCGCCCAAACGAATGGGAAACGTCTCTTCTTCGGCTCCCCGTCCGTCCGTCGAGCGGCGCAGGATATTGTGAATGCGGAGCAAAAGTTCGCGCGGCTCGAAAGGCTTGGTCAGGTAATCGTCCGCGCCTTTTTCCAGGCCGACGATCCGGTCCTCGGCCTCGCCCATGGCCGTCAGCATAAGGATGGGAACCGAACTGTTTTTGCGGAACGCCTCCGCGAAATCCAAACCGTTTTCGCCGGGCATCATCAGGTCGAGAACGATGAGGTCGAAAGCGAGGCTTTGCAATTTCGCCCGGGCGTCCGTCACCTTTTTAAAACCAGGCAATCCGCGGATAATGCCCGATCCGGAACCCGTTTGTCACGTCATGGACTTTCGCGGACCCTAGCCAACGCATCGAGCACGCGGCTCCTGGTCAGGATTTCGGGGAGGATTATCCCTTTCGACGCGCCGGGACCGTAGGCCGCGTTAAAAGGGATTCCGTAACGTCCGAAACGGGCCAGGTAACCGGATATGCGCGCATCGGGGAGTGTCCAGTCCGCCCCCATGGCGATAACGTTTCCTTCCTTCAGACGCTCGAGGACCGATGGATCGAACAGGGCAAACCGCTTGTTCGCCTTACATGTGATGCACCATTTTGCGGTTACATCGACGAAAACCGTTTTTCCTTGGGCGACGAGGGCTGGAATGGCCTCCTCGTCGAAAGGACGCCAGATGCCGCCAGGGGCGGCGGCGTCTCTTTGGGGCGCGGTCCTTGGCGGGGCGTCAATCGTTATAAGCGGCGACAGGAAGGCCATGCCGACCAGAACGGAAATTGCCGAAACCGTAAGTTTCGGGTTTGGCCCGGCCCAGGTCAAAAGGTAAAGAACCGTGCCGATGGCGAGCATAATTCCGCCCACCAGCGTCGCCGCTTCACTGCCGGCCGTGGCGGAGAGGACGCCTTGAAGCCAAAGGACCGTTCCGGCCAGGGCGACGCCGGAAACGGCCTTCAGGACACCCGTCCAGCGGCCGGGCCTGGGAAATTTCGCGACGAATCCGGGGAACGCCGCCGCCGCCAAATAAGGCGCCGACAAGCCGATGGCGATGGCGAGGAAAGTCAGCAGAACCTCCACCGGTCCACGGGCCAGGGCGCCGCCGGCTGCGTCCTCCAAAAACGGCGACGGAAAGGTCGTGGCGAGAAGGGTGACGACGGCTCCGGTCAGGAAATTTCCGCTAAGGCCCGATCCCTTCGGCGCCGCCTTTTCGGTTCCGTTCAGGACCCAGCCGTGAAGACGGACCTCGAAGAATCCCCAGAGATTACAAGCGAGCAAGGTCACCAGGATCATCATGGCGATCAGGAACCAGGTCGATTGGAACTGAAGGCCCCAGCCCATGGCGGCGCCCGCCGCCTTAAGGCCGATCAAGGCGGCGGCCAGGACGAGGAAGGAGGCCAAAACCCCCGCCGCGGTGGTGATAAAGCCGAGCCTTACCGGAGCGCCGTCCCGCCCGCCGTGACCGGCCGCGCCGAGAAGCCTGATCGCCAAGACCGGCAACACGCCGGGCATGAGGTTGAGGATCAAGCCGCCCAACAGGGCCGGCCCGATGACGGCCGTCTTCTCGGCTTCGGCCCCGGGAGACGCCGTTTGAGCCCAGGCCATGGTCAACGAGGCGGCGAGAAAAGGCATGGCCGCCAGGGCGACGCAACCAAAACGCCTTATTGAAGTCAATCCTATCTTTCCCTCTCCGTCATCGAATCACCGTATCGTAGAAGCCTCAAGGCGTTGACGACCACCAGAAGAGATGCGCCCACGTCGGCCGCGATGGCGCCCCACAAGGTGGCGAACCCGGCGAAGGTGAGAACGACGAAGACCGCCTTGACGCCGAGCGAAAAAACGATGTTCTGGGCGATGACGGCGAGTGTACGCTTGGAATGGCCGATGAGCCACGGCAATTTTCCCAGGTCGTCGGTCATCAGCGCTACGTCCGCGGTTTCGATGGCGGCGTCGCTGCCCATGGCACCCATGGCGATGCCGAAGCTGGCGCGCGCCATGGCCGGGGCGTCGTTGACGCCGTCGCCGACCATGGCCACCGTGCCGTACTTAGTGACCAGATCCTCCACCGCCGCGACCTTGTCCTCGGGCAGAAGTTCGGCATGGACTTCGTCGATCCCGACTTCGGCAGCAATCGCTTCGGCGGTCGCCCGGTTGTCGCCGGTCAACATGATCAAGTGATCGACGCCGCGCCGCCTGAGGGCCTCGATCACGCCGCGCGCGGCCGGGCGGACCGTGTCGGCGAGCGCGATCAGGCCGCAGACGTGCGTGTCGTTGCCGATGACCACCACCGTGCGTCCGGCCTTCTCGAACGCCTCGGTTTGGGCGGCGATTTCCGGCGTCCCCTGGCCGCGTTCGAGGAGGTAGCGGTGCGACCCGAGCCAGAATTCCTCGCCCCCAAACAGGCCTGCGACCCCTTTCCCGGGGAGCGCCCGAACGTCCTCGCCCGGATCGAAGGTGACGCCGATCGTCTCCCCACGGGCTATGATCGCGTGCGCCAGAGGGTGGGTGCTGCGGGACTCGAGCGCGCCGGCGCGTTCAAGCAGTTCGGCTTCCGTATGTCCGTTAAGCGGGACCACGCCGACGACTTCCGGCTGGCCCCGCGTCAACGTGCCGGTCTTGTCAAAAGCGATGGCCTTGAGTTTTGCCGGTTGTTCCATATAGGCCCCGCCCTTGATAAGCACGCCCTGGCGCGCCGAGGCGGCCAGGGCGGAAACGATGCTGACCGGCGTCGAGATCACCAGCGCGCAGGGGCACGCGATCACCAACAACACCAGCGCGCGATAGAACCAGTCGTCCCACGCGCCGCCGAACAGAAGCGGCGGCAGGACGAACACCGCGACGGCGAACATGATGACCGCGGGCGTATAAATCCGGGCGAACTTCTCCACCCATTGCTCGGCCTTGGCGCGGCGGCCTTGGGCGTCTTCGATCAAGCGAATAATGCGGGCCAATGTCGTGTCGTCGGCGGCTTTGGTGCTCTCGACCTCAAGCGCGCCCTCGCCGTTTATGGTGCCGGCGTAAACCTCGCCGCCGGGCTCCTTCGGGACCGGAACGCTTTCCCCGGTGATGGGAGCCTGGTTGACAGCGCTCATCCCGGAGGCGACCCGCCCATCCAGCGCGATCCTTTCCCCCGGCTTGATGATGAAGCGCGACCCGAGCGCCACCTCGGCGACCGGGACATCCCTTTCCTCGCCGGTATCGAGCTTCAGGCGCACGGTCGGCGGCGCCAAATCGAGGAGTTGGGCGATGGCGCGCCGCGCCCTTCCCACGCTCCAGGTTTCCAGCAGCAACGACAGGGCGAACAGGAAGCTGACGACGGCGGCCTCGAACCACTCGCCTATTCCGGCCGCGCCGCTGACCGCGATCACCATCAACAGGTTCATGTCGGGCCGAAACGAGCGGGCGGCGTACCAGGCCTTGACCACCACGTAACGGGCGCCGAAGACGATGGCCAGGGCATAGGCGGCCACCTCCGACGGCGGCATCGCCTTTCCGTCGTGTCCGGCGAAAAGCCCCAGCGCCCCGGCCCAGCCATCGGCCCGCCAGACGTGCAGGGCCAGACCGGCCAGCACAGAGAGGCCGCTAAGGGCCGTCAGCCAGGTTTGCGCGCGGTGGCGATTTTCTCCCGCCCGCTTGGCGTCCCGGTCGTCCTTTCGCCATTCCACGGCGGTCATGCCGGTCCGGCGCACGGCTTCGCGGACCTCGTCGGCCGAAACAGGCCCAGCGCCGTCGAGCACCATCATGCGGCCGCTCAGGACATCGAAAGCGAGACGGTCTTCACCGCCGACGAGCGGCCCCACCCCACGGCGCAAGACCGCCACTTCCTCGGCGCAGTCCAGGCCTTGCACGGCGAACACATAGCGGTAGGTTTGGTTCGAAAAATCATCGGCCGGTTCCTTCAGCGCCGCCGCGTGCGCGCAACAATCGGCACCGGACTCTTCAGCCGGATCTCCATGGTCTCCACAAGAACGCGGTTTGTGATGATGATGGGCTTGCGTCATGGTTCCGCCTCGGGCGTTTTCCTTGATAAATGGCCGCTCTTATGTCACTCCTAACATCTACAGTAACTGTAGAAGCAAGGAATAAAGTTTAGGGTCCAAACTCATTCAATTTGTGAGCTTTGGTTTGAGCGGAAATGCCGCGAGATTAGGAATTTGGCCGAAGGACATGTAGAGCATATTCGAGGACGAAATGACGGCGTCTCGCGGCATTTAAGCCAAATCCCTTTCGGGACGGGGCTCTTTTTTCGCCGGACGTTGTTGTAAAATCCTTGTGATGGTGGGCATCACGGCGGCTTTCGCGTCTAGTCCAGCAAAAAAATAGATCCCGCGAAAGCCATAAATTGAATGAGTTTGGACCCTAATGGCGAAAAAGGATTTCACGATCGGATGGCTGGCCGGCCGGACCAAGTGCAAGGTCCAGACGATCCGCTATTACGAACAAATCGGACTGATGCCGAGAGCGCCGCGTTCCGAGGGCAACAGAAGGCTTTACGGACAAGGCCAGGCCGACCGGCTGGCCTTCATCCGGCACAGCCGGGAACTGGGTTTTTCGCTCAATCAAATTCGTGAGTTGCTGGCCCTGAGCGACGATGCCGAGGATCCCTGTATCGAAATCGACGCCATCGCGTCGTCCCACCTGGAGAACATACGGGACAAAATCTCCCGATTAAAAGGACTCGAAGCCGAACTGGTCCGAGTCTTGGGCGATTGCGATGGGCATAAGGTGTCGAGTTGCCGGATCATCGAGGTCCTGTCCGATCACAAACTCTGCGTTGCGGACAGTCACTAAACCCTGCTTGCGAGGGTCTCGAAAACGTCCCCGCCCTGTTCCAGGCCGAGAATATGGCTCCGATGCCAAAGGGCGTAGAACAACAAATTCCAGGCGGCCTTCCCCGTTTTACTTTCCCGCCCCCCGTCGAGGGATGAAAAAAGCGCCTCGACGGTTCCCCGGCGGCAGGCCTCGCGGACGCCGGGCTGGGCGGCGACCAGTTGGCCCAATTCCCGCCCCCTGCCGGCGATCCAAGCGCCGACGGGCACGGTGAAGCCCCGTTTTCGGGAAAAAGGCCTGGAGTCGGGCAATCCCGTCGAAAGCCACTTGCGCAGCAACCATTTGCCCTTTCTGCGCCGGACCTTGAGATTGTCGGGCAGGGAAAAGACAAAGTCGGCGAACTTTACGTCCAGGAAAGGCGCCCGCCCTTCGACGCCGTGCGCCATCAGGCACCGGTCGAGTTTCACCAGCAAATCGTTCGCCAGCCAATCGGCGCAGTCCGCGGCCTGAACGGTTTGCAGAGGAGAGCGTCCGGAACGGGCCGCCCGGGCCTCAGCCGCCGCGATCCCCTCTCGCCAGCCCCGCCCCCCGGTCAAGATCCCCAAGCCGTCGAAAATCCCTTTCGAGCGCATGGGCCGTCCGCCGAAAAGACGCGGCCGCATGGCGCGGCGATACCGCCCGTAACCGCCGAACATCTCGTCCCCCCCCTCGCCCGACAGGACGACCTTGAGCCCCGCATCGCGAACCGCCCCCGCAAGCTTATAGGTGGGCAGGCAGGCGTAATCGGCCGCCGGGTCGTCCATAACCTCGGCGACGCGCGGCAAAAGCCGCCAAAAATCGTCCTCGCCGAAAGAAACCTCCACATGATCGGCGCCCGCGGCCTTGGCGAGCTTGCGGGCGTGGTCCCGCTCATCGTGAACGTCCCCGCCTTCGAAGCCTATGGTAAAGGCCTGAACCGGACGTTCGTTCAAACGATCCATCATCGCCAGAAGAACCGAGGAATCCACCCCGCCCGACAAAAACATGCCGTAGGGCACGTCGGCCCGTTGATGGACGCCGACGGTTTCATTGAGATGGCGGTCCAGGCCTTTAAGCGCTTCGGCGACGGAGATGGAAACCGGCCTCCCCTCGGGCAAGGCTTGATGGAGGAAACGCCGGACCACCTTTCCGTCTTCCACGACCAGGGTCTGCCCCGGCGGGACGCGCATGACGCCTTCAAAAACCGTCTCGGACCCAAAGGTGAACTGCGCCTGCAACAGCTCGTCCCGGCCCCGGACATGCAGTTTAGGCTCGGCCAGACCGGCCTTGAACAAGGCTTGCGGTTCGGAGGCGAAAGCGAACCCCATCGCCGTTTCCATATAATAGAGCGGTTTGATCCCGAACGGATCGCGGGCGAGGACGAGCCGTTTCGCGTCGGGATCATGGATGGCCAGCGCGTACATGCCGCGCAGGCGGCGGGCAAATTCCTCGCCGTGCTTGAGGTAAAGATGCAAGGGCGGCTCGCAGTCCGAGCCCGAGGAAAAGGCGGTTCCCTTCAGCTCATGACGCAGGTCCAAATCGTTATAGATTTCGCCGTTGGCGACAAGCGCCGCCCGGCCGCCCCGGCCGGTTTCGGCGAAAAAGGGCTGGTCCCCCGTTTCCAGATCGACGATGGCCAAACGGGTCTGTATCAACCCGACGCCGCCGCTCGCATAGCGTCCCCGGCCGTCCGGCCCGCGGTGGCCGAGGGCATCGGTCAACCGGTTGAGCAGGTCCGCCGATGGGGCCGATCCGTCCGCGTTCATGACCCCGGCAATGCCGCACATCAGCGAACAAGCCCTTCAAAGAAACGGCGGTAGGTACCGGTCACCGCGGCTTCGGTGAAATGGGCCTCGAAAGCGTCACGGCCCTGGCGGGCAATACGCGTCCTGAGGCTTTCGTCGCCGAGAACCAGGGCCATGGCCCTGGCCAAGGCTGGCGAATCGTCCACGGGCGCGAGGATTCCCGTCTCTCCGTCCTCGATCAGGGTGCCGGGGCCCAAACTGTCGGCGGCGACCACGGGGACGCCTTGGGCCCAGGCCTCGACCACCACGTTTCCGAGCGGCTCGAAGCGCGACGGGCAGACGAAAAGATCGCAGGCGGCGAACAGCGCCGGGATGTCCTCGCGCCAGCCCAGGAAACGAACGCGGGGCTTGATCCCCAACTTTTCGGCCAATCCCTCCAATTCACGGCGAAGGGGGCCTTCGCCCGCCAGCCACAGGTAAGCATCGGATAAACGTGAAACGGCTTCCAGAAGAACGTTGAAAGCCTTGTTTTCGTGCAGCCGTCCCAAGGCCAGGATCAAGGGCGCGCGGTCCGGCGTAAAAAACGTATTTCGCGCCAGGGGGGCGGCCTTCTCCTCGCCGACGAAATTGGGCAGGTAATGGGCTTTTTCCTCGGGCCATCCCTCGCCGACCAGATAGCCGGCGATGTCCTCGGTATTGCCGATCAGGTGGTCGCAGGCTTTATAATATTTGAGGTCGTAATAGCCCCCGAGCCTGGCGACGTGGACGAAATCGCCTTTCGGGCACATCTGCGTCGCCCGGTTCATCCAGGTCAGCACGATGTGGGGCCGGTATTCCTTGACGATCTTTTTCAAGGCGCGCGGCGTCGCCAGATCGAACCTCCCGCCGAAAGCCAGTTCCACCGGTTCGATGCCGCCTCGTTTAAGGGCTTCGGCCCGGCGGGGATGCTCCCGGATAACCGCGCGCTGGTCGAGACCGGCCCGGTGAAGGCCGAGAACGAGGCGGACGAAGAACGCTTCCGCCCCGCCGAATTCGGCGCCCGCCATAATTTGGAGGATCCGCATGGTGTTCCGCCCCTCTCTTAAGACAGCAAGGATTCGAAGGCCTGGGCCGCCTCGGCCCAGCCCCATCGGCGCTGACGCTCGAGCGCCGTTTCGTGAAAGTATCGCCAAAGGCCGTCGTCGGTCAGCAGCCGGGCCGCGGCGTCGGTAAAGTCTTCGTCGGTTTCCGTCACGGCGCCGGTTTTTCCGTCACTCACCCGTTCGCCGACGGACCCCAGGTTTTGAACGACAGCGGGAACCCCCATGGCCTGCGCCTCGCCCACGGCCAGGCAAAATGTTTCGTTGAAGTCGCCACGGTACAGCATCACGCGGGCGGCGCGGAACTCGTCGATCAATTGGGCCTTGGGCACGGGACCGCGCAGAACCACGCCGTCGGCTTGCAACGCGCGCGCGCGCTCGAGAACCGCCTCCATGGCCTGGGCCTTGGCCTCGCCGACCGATCCATAGGTCGCCGCGCCGGAAAAAATATGCAATTCCGCCGCACCGACGCGCGGCCGGATATCTTCGACCCAAATTCCAAGCAACCAATCGAGCGAGCGCAAGGGGTTGGATGTGAAAACGGCGCGGGGACCGGGCGGCGCGTCGGCCGCCTCGGCCAAGCGGAAAACGTCGGGAATGCCGTATGGGATGACCTTGCGCCCGCCGTCCGGCACCCACCGGGGACAGGTCTCGGCGTGGTAATCGCCGATGAAAACGATGACCGGACGAACCCGCCAAAGTTTTTTGAGATAGCGCCATTTCAGCAGATAACCGGCCGGATTGTGGATCCAAAAAACCGTTTTAACCGCCTTGGGCATCAGCCCCAAAAGCTTGTCGCCCCGGTTGGCGATATAGAGGTCCGCCGTCTCGGGCACGCCGTCGCTAATCGGCGTCCAGCGCACGCCTTTATAATCAAGGGGCGCCGGGCACATATTGCAAACCCTGACATCATGGCCCCGCCGGGCCAGTTCCTCGGCAAGCAGAATGAGCGAGGATTCGACGCCGCCGAGCGGTCTTTCCTCAAGTGTCCGGCCGTCGAATTCGATGCCGTCGTCGGCCATGACGATCCGCGCCATTCAGCCGTCCTCCAGCTTCGCCTTGAGATGGGAGAGAAGCGGATAGAGGCCCGCGAAAAGGGCGATGAGGAGCCCGTATCCGCCTTCCCGGTATCCCTTGCGCGATACATAACATTTGAAAAACCGGGAAAAAAAACGCCGAATGTTGCTGGCCGTGCTCCCCCAGGTCTCTCCCGCCTCGCGCAGGTCGAGCGCGCGCGCCGTGGAATAGGCGTCGAGCCTCTTGATCATGTCCGAAATATCCCGGTCCACATAATGCTCCAACCGGTTCGTCAGCATCGCCCCCTTGGGGCCGGACCAAGAGAGCGAGGGATGAACCCGCTGATCGCCCCAGGTTTTTACGCCCTTCCGGAACAACCCCGGATAAGCCGCCTTGCCGAACGACGCCCCCCAGCCCCAACGGACCAGTTTCCCTCCAACGTAATTATCGACCGGGATTTCATGCCAGTCGCGGCTTGAAGTCTCCACCGTCATTCTGATTTCATCGGCCAGGGGAATTGGGACCCGTTCGTCGGCGTCGACTTCCAGAATCCACCTTCCCCGGCAGGCTTCGATGCCTGCGTTGCGGCGCGCGCCTTCCTTCGGCCAAGCGCCTTCGACGATGCGGCCCGCGTATCTTTCGGCGATCTTTTTAGATCCATCGCCGCATTTATCGAGCAAGACGACGATCTCGTCGGCAAACGTAAGGCGCTCAAGGCATTGAGCCAGTTGCGCTTCCTCGTTATGAACCGAAACGACGGCGGAAAGTTGGGGCGCGCCGTTCATTCATCCGCCTCCCGGGCCCGTTTCCACAAATTCCGGGCCGCCTCCTCGGCTTTATCCACGCTCAAACTGTCCATCAAGGTGTCCGACGCCTTATGATCGAAATCGGGGGGGAAAATCTCTTCATAGGGAATGCTGGTGCTGGCCACGGCTGAAAGCGGCCCCCAGGGGGCGTAGTGGGTTTCCGGGCTCGGCCCAAAGAGGCCGAGGGTCGGGATGCCCGAGGCGGCGGCCAAATGCATAAGCCCCGAATCGTTTCCCACATAGAAAGCGCACCTTTTCAGGCAGGCGTAGGCGACCAGCAAATCGACGCGGCCAACCAGATCGAGGCGCTTATCCTCGGGGATGGCTTCAATCAGCCGCAACGCGCCCGGACGTTCGTCGTCACGGCCCAAGACCGCCACCCGGCCGCCCGGGACGATGCCGCCGGGCGCGGTCAGGCGTTCGATCAAATCGGAAAAATATT
>VAPH01028693.1_pt1 | contig 12160 bp, 8 predicted proteins | sample 3393861 | NCBI WGS metagenome assembly VAPH01 (sample SAMN08290439, study PRJNA428436) | hydrothermal vent metagenome | isolation source: Deep-sea hydrothermal vent chimney | place: Atlantic Ocean: South-mid Altantic Ridge | reverse complement strand
TTATTGACTGCAGATAAAATATCTTGCAAATGATCCTGGTAGTTGTTACAGATTTCTGTGACAATTTTTTCATCAAGCTCATCATTTTCTGCATAGGCGTTCAAATCATTAATGACTTTTCCGAGATAGTAAAGTTTTACAGACACGGGCACATTAGTGGCTTGCATCACCAGTCGTGACCATTTATCCAGGTAATTCTCCAGAGAATCATCGCCATTACCGATATGATTCAGATTAACGTCATTGACATCGCCTTCAATAAAAATATTGGTATCGGTGTTTTCTATCATCAGTCGAGCAATTTCCGGACAAGCCAAACTGGCGGATTGAATCGAGGTCGAGTCACTTTGATAATGTGAACGAGGAAAATTGTTGCAAATACCGGGTAAATTTTCAGCACCCAGTTCTATTTGTATTTTGCACAAACCGCGGTTATTAAGGTGATAACAATTACCATTTTCTTTTTTTGTGATGCTTGTTATTATTTCACCATCCAACATGGTATTTGCAGTTTGACCGAGTAATTGGTCTTTTAGTGGGCTGTTTACTAAATTCCGCCAGCGATCCAAAGTTTCAGGATCAATTTGAACTTGCCATTTTTTGCAACAGCTATACTCGCAATCACCACCAATACAGGTAAATTCTTTTATCGCTTTCAGGGTATAGGTAATTGTCATGGGTCTGGCTGGTATCAAAGTGTTATAAGAGCGGCTCATTCTAACCGTTGAACCAGGGATGTGTAAGTTGTTTTTAGCCAATAGATAATGTTGCGGGCAGGGTCTTGACGTGGCAATCTCAAGTCTGGAATCAATTTTAAAATGCAGCTTCAGGCAGGTATACTAACCTTATATATAATAGCGAATAAATCTTATGATTAAAGTTGGCATTATTGGTGGTACCGGATATACGGGCGCAGAACTATTGCGCCTTTTAGTGCGGCACCCGGATATAACCTTGCAGGTCATTACCTCAAGGAGTGAAGCCAGGCGTCCGGTGGCCGAGCTGTACCCAAACCTGCGCGAGTTTTCAGAGCTGGTTTTCAGTGAGCCAGACATGATCAAGCTTGCCGGCTGCGATGTGGTGTTTTCAGCGACCCCTAATGGTGTCGCCATGAAACATGCCCGTGACCTGGTTGAATCAGGCGTCAGGCTCATAGACCTGGCCGCAGATTTTCGCATCAAGGATATTAAAACCTGGCAGCATTGGTATGGCATGACCCACGCCTGCCCTGAATTAGTACCCGAAGCAGTTTATGGCTTACCGGAAATCAATCGCAAAAAAATCAGGGAGGCCAGGATTGTGGCCAACCCCGGTTGTTACCCCACGGCCATTCAACTGGCTTTGCTGCCATTACTCGAACAAAACGTCATTGATCCCACCAGTATTATTGCCGATGCCAAGTCAGGGGTAAGTGGTGCCGGGCGCGGAACCAAAGTTGGCTCTTTGTTTGCCGAGGTGGCTGAAAATTTCAAGGCCTATGGTGTCGCAGGTCATCGCCACCAGCCTGAGCTTGAGCAATGCCTCACTGAAATCGCAAAACAGGAAATTAAGCTCACCTTTGTCCCCCACCTGACTCCCATGATCAGGGGTATGCACGCGACGGTTTATGCAAAATCTGATAAACAGGGGCTGGATATTCAGTCACTGTTTGAGGCCAGGTACCAGGACGAAAAATTTGTTGATGTTTTACCCGCGGGTTCGCATCCAGAGACTCGCAGTGTCCGGGGTAACAATAGTTGTCGCCTGGCGGTTTATCGTCCCGGCAACGGTGACCAGATAGTGATTTTGTCGGTGATCGATAACCTGGTCAAAGGGGCTTCCGGCCAGGCGGTACAGAATATGAATATTATGTTTGGTCTTGATGAGCAGAGCGGCTTGTTAAATCCTGCCCTTTTACCGTAACCCTTAGCCCCCGCGCAATCTCGATAACTGGTTGTATTCTAGAGATAATTTGGCTTGTACATGATGGCTACGTGGCTATAATGCGAAGGCATAAATAATGAGATTTTTTGATGTTTAACCGTAACCGAACCAGTGAAATGATTGTCAAACCGGCTTATTCGCCGCGTTTGAAAATGACTATCGCGTTAATATTTGCTGTTTTAGTGATTATTGGCGGTGCGACCATCTATAATTATGGCCTCAGCAGTGCTGGTTTTGAGAGCCTGCTTGCCAGTGCTGCCCAAAAAGGCCTGAAAACTTCCATTTCTGGTTTACGGCAAGAAAATGACCAGCTCAAAGACAGCCTGGCACGGGCCGAGCGTACGTTACAAATGGATCAGGCTGCTTATATTGAATTAAATCAATCACTTAAGCAGTCTGCGGCGGAAATAGCCAAATTAAGAGAAGACCTGAACTTTTATCGAAATATCATTTCGCCGCCCAATAAAAAAGAAGGCGTCCGTATTCAGAGTCTTGAGATCGACAAAACATTAGAAAAATATACCTATAAATATAAGCTAGTATTAATACAGGCGCTGAAGCACGACTACCTGGTTCGTGGCTCGGCCAAGCTAGAGGTGACAGGTATACAGGCGGGAAAAAGCAAAAAACTCGTTTTTCCAGGCCAGAAAACCAAATCTATCAAAATCAATTTTCGGTATTTTCAGGAGTTTATGGGCGAGCTAAAACTGCCTGGAAATTTTGAACCAAAAGACGTGAAAATAATCGTGGCTACCCGTGGTCGTAATGCAGCCAAGATTGAGAGAAGTTATAGCTGGCCAGAGACATAGTAACCTCGTAATAACTTATGACTTGATTAGCCCTTATTTAGTGGGTTTGACCGGGTCGCAGGGAACCAATGACAGGAGATGGATTATGAATAAACGAAATAGTGAAAAACCAACCAATTCTATTGATACCCTGATTGGGGCCAATACTGAAATCAAGGGCGATGTTTCTTTTACCGGTGGCCTGCGCATTGATGGCAAGGTCAGTGGCAATATTCTTACCCCCAATGACGAAGGTAGTTGTACCCTGGTATTGAGTGATAACGCGGTAGTGACCGGTAATGTCACCGTGCCCCACCTGATTATTAATGGCACCATCCAGGGCAATGTCAGCTCTACTGAGAGCATTGAACTACAGCCAAAAGCTGAAATTATTGGCGATGTCTATTACAAAATGATCGAAATGGCCCTCGGTGCAAGCGTTAATGGCAACCTGGTGCGTGACCAGCAGGGGGCAGGCGCCGGATCCGTGACACAGCTAAAAAGTGTTGCCCAGAGTAGTGAAAACGAAACAACCTGACCATTTGTCATATTATTCAATTATTCGTTAATGCTAATATACCCTGCATGAATAGTATGATTCATAATCGTTTAAGTCCGGAGACTGTGACATGAGTAGTACCGCCCCTGAAATGACAGATATGCCTGACCCCTTATCATTTACTGATAATGCTGCCGATAAGGTGAAAAAACTCATTGCCGAGGAAAAAAACCCGGAGTTAATGTTGCGGGTCTATATCCAGGGCGGTGGTTGTTCCGGTTTTCAGTATGGATTCAGTTTTGACGAAGAACTTCAGGAAGGGGATATCAAGGTTGTCAGAAATAACGTGACCCTGGTGGTAGATCCCATGAGCCTGCAATACCTGGTGGGTGCTGAAATAGATTATAAAGAAGACCTGCAAGGCGCCCAGTTTGTGATCAAAAATCCTAATGCCACGACTACCTGTGGTTGCGGATCGTCTTTTAGTGCTTAGAAAATAGTTGCGAGTGATGAGTAGCCAGGAAATCCCCTAACCACTCATTACTGTCCCACAACTTTGTCATTCCCGCGCGCCCGAACGAAGTGACAAAGTACTCTTGGGGTGGAAGCGGGAATCCAGGGTTTGGCCTTTCTGTCATAACAAACAAGTTCAAATGCTTATTATTTTTCCTGGATTCCCGCTTTCGCGGGAATGACGATAGCGCGGGAATGACAAGAAGTTTGAAATGGTTCCTGGCAACTCGTTCCTAGGCCTTATAAACACCCCCTAAAATAACCGGATGACGGGCACCCGTCACACCGGGTAAATTAGAAGGCCGGTTTTCCATGGTCTGTTTGGCGAACCAGGCAAAAGCCATGGCCTCGACCCAGTCTGGATCTATGCCATAAACTGAAGTTGACTTGATGCCGTAATCTGGCAGGGTGGCAGTCAGGCGTGTCATGAGTGCTGCATTGTGAACGCCACCACCACAAACAAGGATTTCTTCGGCGGCGGGGGCGAAGGTTTTGATGGCTTGCTCGCAAGTCAGCGCAGTCAGTTCACACAGTGTCCCCTGGATATCATTTACTGGCAGTGAAGAATATTTAGCTAGCCGGGCCTCAAGCCACGGCAGGTTAAAATATTCCCGGCCGGTACTTTTGGGCGGTTGTTTTTGAAAGTAGGGATCGCTTAACAAGTCTGCGAGCAATGCCTGGTTTATGGTACCCGTTGCACCCCAGTCACCATTCTCATCAAAAGTCTTATGCTGATTTTTTAGCGACCAGCTATCCATCAGGGTATTGCCCGGCCCACAATCAAAACCCTTGGTGGCTTGATCGGGATGGCCCGATAAAATCGTAATATTCGAGATACCACCTATATTCAACACCACTGTGTCATGATTTTTTTTGCGAAACATCATTTCATGAAAAGCCGGCGCCAGCGGCGCGCCCTGACCACCGGCCGCCATATCGCGCCGTCGAAAATCAGCTACCGTGGTAATGCCTGTGAGCTCGGAAATTATATTAGGATCACCGATCTGGATACTGGTCGGAAATTTGGTGTCAGGCTGATGCAATATATTTTGTCCATGGCTGCCAATGGCTAAACAATCCGCTTTTTTGACAGAGAATTTTTTTAGTAACTTATTGGCGCTTTCTGCAAAGGCAAGACCAACACGCTGATCAGTCCTGGCGACCAGGGAAATGGGCGCATCGATGGTTATTAAATCAGTCAGTTCTTTTTTAAGATCGTCTTTGTAAGGCGTATGCAAGCTACCAATTAAATCTGGTTTGTCTGATTTTAAATCTACCAGCGCAGCATCTATGCCATCCATACTGGTGCCGGATATCAGGCCGAGATAGATCATTCGCGTCGAGCTACTTGTACCGGTGTCGTCAGGACATCAAGCGCCTGGTTGAATTGCCTGGCAGTTACCAGAAAATCCTGCTTGTATTTTTTGGCTATGGGGTTTGATTTTGGAAAACGAAATCGCAAGGGATTACGGTGTTTGTTATTAACCCGAAACTCGTAATGTAAATGGGGGCCAGTGGCCAGGCCAGTGCTACCCACGTAACCAATAAGTTGTCCCTGTTGTACTTTCTGGCCCGCACGTAACCTGCGTTTAAATCGGGACAAATGGGCGTACAAGGTGCTATAGCTGCCGCCATGTTTGATAATGACTGCGTTACCGTAACCCCCTTTCCTGCCAACAAAAGCAATCCTGCCCGAGGCGGTTGACCTGACTGGCGTGCCTGACCGTGCGGCATAGTCCACACCTTTGTGGGCGCGCCATCTTTTCAAAACGGGATGATAGCGTCGTTTTGTAAAGCGTGAACTGATATAACTGAACTTAACCGGTGAGCGCAGAAACGTGCGTTTTAAACTTTTTCCTGCTGGCGTGAAATAACTTAGTTTGCCTTTCTCGTTGCGATGGGCAATAGCCCGATAAACGCGACCACGGTTTACAAACTCAGCTGCCAGGATGTCGCCGGTGGCAGCTTTTTTATCCTGGTAATATTTTTCTTCAAAAATAACAGCAAAACGATCACCTTTTCTCAAATCGAGTGCAAAGTCGATATCCCAACCAAACATTTCTGCCAGGTTCATTATATGCCTGACGCTGAGACCGGCACGTTTACCATCGACAAAAAGTGATTGGCGAATAACGCCAGTAATAGATTGTTGGCGAACAACAAGTTTGTTTTTGAGTTTTTCCAATTGAAACTGATTTTGCTCACGAAACAGACGCCAGCTGTAGGTTAATGTTGGCGCATACCGGACTTCTTGCAGTACGCCATTGTGATCCGTGACAATTGCCAGTTCTTTTCCAGCAACCAGTTTTTTAAAGGGTTTGATGTTCGCCAGTATGATTGCGTTACGATCCGCTTTGTCAATTTCCTGTTTTTGCAGTACCCGAATTAAGCTATCACCTGGTTTCAGTTTAATGGTTGACCGCAACGGTTCCAATTGCACCCCCGTATGGGCCGCTGGGCCTGGCGAAAAAGCGAGTTCCTGGTTCGATGCAATTTCAGCTTTTTCAATTTGGCCGCTGGCCATAGAATATGACCCTGAAATATATGACCCTGATATATATGAGCCTGAAGTGTATGATTTGGGCCGGGGTGCATTATTGTTTTCCAGGGATACGGCCTGCCCGGTTTTAATGTCAGTCGCCATTGCGGCCGGTTTGTTATTATCCGGCAACAAAACTAGTGCCAGGAGCGATGAGACAAGCAAGGCGCTCATGAGCAACCAGCCACGAAGCGCTGATGATCGGGCTTTTGGCCGCAGAAAGGTGGCCATTTGGCCGGAATTTTTTGTTTTTTTAGTCGATTGATACATAGTCAATATAATATTATTCAATAACTTATAGATAATATCTGATATTATGGTTTAACTTATGAATAAAATCTAGCCATTTTAGTCACTGTCAGACATGGTCAACATGGGCTGTGGTATGGTTGCCGCCCCTTTAGTAAACATAAAATAGCAACAAATCAGTATTAAAGTAGCAACTACCGCAAGAGCGCAGATTCAGGCCTAAATTCAGGAAAAATTATGTCTAGCACCAGTAAAAATACCGAGAAAAATAGTCTCGACCCATTGGATCAGTTGCAACGAGGTTGTGACGAGATTTTGCTTGAGCAAGACCTCAAAACCCGGTTGGCTAGCGGTAAACCACTAAAAATCAAGGCAGGGTTTGACCCGACAGCGCCCGACCTGCACCTGGGCCATACCGTGCTGATTAACAAACTGAGACAATTTCAGGACCTGGGCCACGAGGTCTTGTTTTTGATTGGTGACTTCACTGGCATGATTGGTGATCCATCGGGTAAAAGCGCCACCCGGCCGGCTTTGACTCCGGAAGCGGTTTTCGAAAATGCTAAATCTTACGAAGCACAAATTTTCAAAATCCTGGACCCTGATAAAACACAGGTTTTGTTTAATTCCGCCTGGATGGGGAAAATGTCGGCCGCCGACATGATTCAACTGGCCGCCAGGCACACCGTCGCCCGCATGCTGGAGCGGGATGACTTCAGCAAGCGTTATGCCAGTGGCCAGGGCATTGCCATTCACGAGTTCCTGTATCCCCTGATTCAAGGTTATGACTCGGTTGCTATGAAAGCCGATGTTGAACTGGGCGGCACCGACCAAAAATTCAACCTGCTCATGGGACGGGAGCTGCAAAAACAATACGGCCAAACACCACAAGTGGTCATGACCATGCCGATACTGGAAGGTCTGGACGGGGTCCAGAAAATGTCCAAGTCACTAGGAAATTATATTGGCATTAACGAGCCGGCCGATGACATGTTTGGCAAAATTATGTCTGTGTCCGATGTGTTGATGTGGCGCTATTTTGAACTGTTGAGTTTTCGGCCGCTTACTGAAATTGAGTCCTTTAAGCAAGAAATAACAAACGGGAAAAATCCCCGGGACATCAAATTCCTGTTAGGTGAAGAAATAGTCGCCCGATTCCATAGTGAGTCAGCGGCAACACAGGCACGGGAAAATTTCATCGCCCGATTCCAGAAGGGACAAATACCTGATGATATAGCAGAGGTATCTTTGTCGACGGCTGGAAAGGGATTGCGCATCACCAACCTGCTCAAAGATGCGGGTTTGACCAAAACGACCTCTGAAGCCATGCGCTTGATTAAACAAGGCGCAGTCCGTGTCGATGGTGAGCGCCTGCAAGATAATGCTACGGAAATGGCGATTGGCAGTACCCATGTTTACCAGGTGGGTAAACGCAGATTCGCCCGGGTTTCGGTTACCTAGGGTGATAGCCGTAGTAAATTTCTGTTTTTGTGCAATGGATAACAGACGTTGCTACTGCGTATATCGGTCTAACTAAATTTCACTCTCATTTTCTCGCCATAAAACATTCTATAAACCCTCGCCAAAATTATGACATAAGTAACATGACATAATTGATCGGTTTTGTTGTCTTTCTTTATTCTGACCCAAGAGTGCCTATACTATATTAGGGTATGCGATTGTCAGGAGACTGCCGTGATTGAATGTGAGCTTTTCACTGGTTTCATTCATCAATATTCAGATTTGCCTGGCAGAACATAGAACAAGAGAGTGGTGGGGTGAAGGCTTTTTCAAGTCTAAGAAGCAGATTAGTGATTGTCGTGCTCCTGTCGGCAGGTCCTGCCTTGGCATTGTTATACGCAACTGCGCTGGAAAACAGGGCTCGTTCAAAAGAAATGGCAGAAAATAGTGCTTCACGCCTGGTCAGGCAGGTGGCACTGGATCAAAAACAGGCCCTGTCATCTGCCCGGCAATTAGTGGAAGCCATTGCCCGGTTACCGCAGGTTTTTCTTTACAAAAAGAAGGCGTGTAATACCGTGGTTGCCCAGGCTAAAACTATTTATCCTTTAATAGCCAGCATCGGCGCCATAAAACCAAATGGTGATGTTTTCTGTAGCGCCCTGCCTTTTGATGCCGGCCTCAATGCTGCAAACAGTCCCTGGTTTAAGAAAGCACTAAAGACCCGTGATTACGCTGTTAGTCGTTTTTACACGGGCCGCCTTACCAGGAGACCTGTTATGACCCTGGCGTATCCATCATTTGCTGTTGACGGCAAGCTGGCTGCGATTGTTTTTGTTTCAACAGATTTATCATGGCTCAATCAAATTTTAACCCAGGAGCAACTGCCACCGGGTTACGTACTTACCGTAATTGATCCTAAAGGCACTGTCTTGGCCCGTACACCTGATCCCGGATTCTGGGTAGGAGATAACCACCTTGATGTGCCCGTCATCAGTTCAATTCTTTCCAGAAAACAAACAGGCACATTCCAGTCCATAGGACTGGATGGGAGAGAGTCCCTGTTTGCTTCCCTGCCGCTGCAAGTCGGCCCTGACAAACCCGAGGCTTTCGCATACGTGGGAATAAGAAATGATGTGGCCTACGCAGAATTCGACAAAATATTTTACAGGAATATTGTTGGTTTAATTAGTGTCATTCTCATTGCGTTGCTGGTTGCAACCTGGGGTAGCGACCTGATTGTCCTGCGACGTTTACGTGAGCTCGTGGCTACAACTCGAAAACTGGCAACCGGTGATTTAAGCATACGAACTAATATCACAAGTGGGGGCGAAGTGGGACAGTTGGCAAGTGCTTTTGATGATATGGCAGACGCACTTGAAAAGGAGGGTGAAAAAACCCGGGAATCACGCAATGAGTTGCAAGCTTCCCAGTCAATGTTAAGCACTATTTTAAATTCTATTCCTGTCAGGGTTTTCTGGAAAAATAAAAAACTGAATTATATCGGTTGCAACGAATTGTTTGCCAGGGATGTAAAACTTGAAACACCTAACCAGGTGATCGGCAAAAATGATTATGATTTGCCGTGGGCAGATCAAGCCAAAAAGTATCGCGCCAATGATCTGGATGTAATCACTTCAGGTATACCCAAGCTGTTATATGAAGTTGTCCAGACTGATGCCAACGGCAATGAGCGTTGGCTCGAGGTCAGTAAAATTCCACTCAAGGATCTGGATGAACAGGTGATTGGCGTTTTAGGTATTTACCAGGACATTACACCCCGCAAACACGTTGAAAAAAAATTGAATCACATGGCCTACCATGATGGCCTGACGGGACTAATCAATCGCCGGGAGTTTGAGAATAGACTCCGCAATATCCTGGAAAAAACTCACCTGGAAGACCAGGAGCATGCCCTTCTTTATATAGATCTTGACCAGTTTAAAATAATCAATGATACCTGCGGCCACTTTGCTGGTGACGAATTACTCAAACAGTTGGCAAATATTTTATCTGGATCTGTACGGCACAATGATGTACTGGCAAGACTTGGCGGCGATGAGTTTGGTGTGATCCTGGAAAACTGTCAATCAGGACGGGCACTGATTATTGCTGAGGAAATACTGAACAATGTCCGGAATTTCAAATTTGTCTGGAAAGCCAAGAGCTTTAGCGTTGGCGCCAGTATTGGTTTGGTAGTGCTTGATGCCAGTACACCCAGTATGCAAGAGTTGCTCAGCCGTGCTGACATGGCATGTTATGCAGCCAAGGATCTGGGTCGTAACCGCGTCCATGTATACGAGGAAGGTAATCTTGACCTGCAACGAAGGCACGGCGAAATGCGGTGGGTAGGACGTATTAATAATGCCTTCGAGCTGGAACAATTCAGGCTTTACTACCAGGACATTATCCCGCTACAGGATACTGCTGCTTTGCCCCATCGGGAAATTCTTTTAAGGATGGTCAATGATGATGGTGGCGTTGTTTTACCTGCCACATTTATAGCTGCCGCGGAACGTTATGGTTTAATGCAAAGAATTGACCAATGGGTGATTAGCGCTGTTTTAATCTGGCTGGAAAAAAGGTGTCAACAGAACGAGACATTGGATTTTGGGCGTGTTTTTATTAATCTTTCTGGCACCTCGCTGGGGGACGAAAGTTTCCTGACATTCATTCGTGAAAAAATCAGGGAGATAGCACACCTGACTCGATACCTGGGTTTTGAAATTACCGAGACATCTGCCATTGCAGATTTTGCCAATGCTGAAAAGTTTATTTCAGAAGTTAAAAAGGCTGGCTGCCAGGTGGCGCTGGATGATTTTGGTGCGGGTATGAGCTCATTTTCCTACCTGCGCTCCTTGCCGGTAGATTTTATCAAGATTGATGGCAGCTTCGTCAGGACCATGCTCGATGATCCCATGGACATGGCGATTGTCAGGTCCATCAATCAAGTCGGACACGTGGCTAATATCAAGACCATTGCTGAATATGTTGAGACAGCGGAAGTTGAGCAGGCACTGGCAGGCATGGGCATCGATTATGCCCAGGGATTCCGGATATCCAGGGCAAAACCCCTGGATGACTTGTAAGACCAGTGCCAAACCGGGATTTTCCTGAAAGTACTCAAAATAAATGTCGTAGGTTGGTGCTGAGATACTAAGCCCTACAGCAGTATATATTTGTAAAATCCTTACTCAAAAAGCACTTTCATAGATGGTGCCACCACCTTAGGTTCGTCATGCCGGACTTGATCCGGCATCCAGGGATTATAATAGAGTCTTTGAGATTAATTGACGCCTGGAGCCAACCTTAAATAAAGATCAAACCCTGGATTCCTGTTTCCACAGGAATGACGGAGTTGTGGGACAGTAGTGAGCCAGGCTGGGTTTTCCTGAATACTCAAGCAAACTTTTTTGCATTAAAAGCGCCCAAATCCTGTTTTTTCACGATCCTAAAATTATTTACTGAAACTACTCAAAATAAGCAAAATATCCGTTGACGACTGGGCGTGGCTGAGTATAATTCGCCGCCTGTTCAAGACGGATAGAACTCTCGGAGATGGCAGGCTTTCGCATTTATTGCAGTGGCCTTAAAATGCGATCTTTGGGGTGTTTTTGCGTCTGAATTGCTCTTTTACAATTTGGATCAAGTAATTTGTGTGGGCGCTCATATGGAGCACAGGTCACATTGGAAATAGATCTTAAGTCTTTGTAGTTTTTAAGACTTTTGGTCATATATCTAAGTCCCTTCGGGGACAACCCGCCCCTTCGGGGGCAACTTCAGCTATAAACTGGAGAGTTTGATCCTGGCTCAGATTGAACGCTGGCGGCATGCCTAACACATGCAAGTCGAACGGAAACGATGGAAGCTTGCTTCCAGGCGTCGAGTGGCGGACGGGTGAGTAACGCGTAGGAATCTGCCTAGTAGTGGGGGACAACTCGGAGAAATCCGAGCTAATACCGCATAATATCTACGGATGAAAGTGGAGGATCTTCGGACTTCACGCTATTAGAGGAGCCTGCGTTAGATTAGCTTGTTGGTGGGGTAAAGGCCTACCAAGGCGACGATCTATAGCTGGTTTGAGAGGACGATCAGCCACACTGGGACTGAGACACGGCCCAGACTCCTACGGGAGGCAGCAGTGGGGAATATTGGACAATGGGGGCAACCCTGATCCAGCAATGCCGCGTG
>VAPH01046857.1_pt1 | contig 12171 bp, 12 predicted proteins | sample 3393861 | NCBI WGS metagenome assembly VAPH01 (sample SAMN08290439, study PRJNA428436) | hydrothermal vent metagenome | isolation source: Deep-sea hydrothermal vent chimney | place: Atlantic Ocean: South-mid Altantic Ridge | reverse complement strand
TTCATCATCAAAATTTGGGCCACAATGTTCGCGCCAACGATACGTGCTGAACTCCAGGAATTGCGGCCCCTTCCCGCTCCGGGCTTCGTCGATCGCCCCTCTTGAAACGCGCAGCACTTCCTCAACATCGTTGCCGTTTCCGGAATATGCGGCCATGCCGTGGGCCTCGGCCAAACGGTGGATCGGGCGGTTTGGTTGCCGTACCCCGCGGTGCGTATAGACAGAGAAGTCATTATTTTCACACACGAACAAGACCGGCAGCTTGTGCAAGGCGGCGAAATTAAGGGACTCGTGAACCACGCCTTCCTCGAAGCAGCCGTCGCCGAAAAACACCACGGTAACCTGTCCGCTTTCCTTCAATGACGCGGCCCAGGCAGACCCAACGGCCAAAGGAACGGTTCCCCCGACGATGGGCGTGGCGCCCATAAAACCGGCATCCAGGTCGATAAGGTGCATGGAGCCGCCACGCCCCCCGCAGCATCCGGTTGCACGGCCGTACAATTCTGCAACCATCGCCTCAAGGTTTCCTCCTTTGGCAAGGTAATGACCATGCGCCCGATGGTTGCTGTAGACGAGATCATTCTGTTCGAGCGATGTGCAAACGCCGACGGCGACCGCTTCCTGCCCGATACACAAATGTATCGGGCAGCGCATCTCCTGCTCGACGTACCGGTCAGCCAGAACTTCTTCGACGCGCCTAATCCTGATCATCGAGCGAAGCAGTTGGATGGATGGCTGTTCTGTCATATGATTCGTTCTGTGATCATTTTAGCAAAGTGGTTATGTATTTTTTCATGCTAATGGGATCTATCGGCTCCCGATTGCATACGATCTGAACATCTATCGCCGCGGCGACAGTGCCCAAAAACGTTGATATTTGTACATCGACTCCTTTACCGAGGCACATTGCCGATAACGAAAGGAAAGCATCTCCCGCGCCAATGCGGTCCACCACGCGAGAGGACAATGCAGGGACTTTGTGAAACATGTTCGACGTCACATCGTACATCATCACGCCGTTCACGCCGCGCGTGACGGCCAGGTGAGCGGCCTTGAGATTGCCGGCGACGTTTCGGGTGATTTCTTCCAGGGAATCATGACGGTTGTGCGCCGCCAACCGCAGCTCCGGTTCATTGAGGGATATGAAATCCGCACGGGAATATCTGTTAATGACGTGATAGCCGCGGTTGCCGCTATTGACTTGAGTATTGATCGCTAGAAAGCGGGATTCCTCACAGATGATTCGGATCATCTCTTTGGTGATGAAACCATTCCCAAAGTCCGCGGCGACGACAACGTCGTATTGAGCCGCGTTTTCCTTTAGCCAGCCGTAAACCTCCTCGCCATTACCTTCAAGCATCGGTTCACCGTGGAAGAAATAAACCTCAAACAGCTTGGCCATATCACTGTCTACAAAACGGCGCTTGGTGACGGTCGGTGAATTGACAAAGCGGGAAAAGATCGGCGTAACATTCTTTTGCAGTTTTTCGAGGATAAATTCCTCATGGCTGTCCGTATCCCCCAATCCGGCCACCAACGACACTGATTTCGCGAACATTGCAATGTGGTTGGCAACGGCGATGGAACCACCGGCAAACTGCTCCTCTGCGTCATATTGGACGGCAAGCATGTTCCCCTTACCCGTCTGCCCCAGGGAAGACACATAGTGGTACTGGTCGATGATCGCGTCGCCAATCACCAACACCTTGAGATCAGAAAGAGATTCAAGAATCCCGTGAATCTCTTTCTCAGACCATTTCTCACGAAAGTCTTCCAGGAAGCTCTTCGTTTCCGGCGGAAATACCCCGAAATGTTCGTTCAGCAGACTCGTTGAACTAAACGTAATCTCGTCTGTAAAAAAGACCTTTCCACCATGCTCAACGACGGCCTCCTGCTCAAGAACGATGTTACCGGTGACATCATCGCCATGAGAGCGGTATTCGCTGCCCTTTACATACACGTTGGGCTTGATTTTATGCAACGCATCGACCGCGGACACGCTGTAATTGACGGCGACGAAATCCACACATTCCAAGGCCGCAATGTTTTCAACGCGCATCTGGTCGGTGAAAATTGGGCGGCCTGGGCCCTTGTTAACATATTCGTCGGCCGTTATCGTCACCAGCAAGACGTCTCCTTCCATCTTCGCGCGCTGGAGGTAGCGGATGTGCCCCGTGTGCAGGAGGTCGAATGTGCCATGGCACAGAACAATCCGCTTCCCTCGCTCTCTAAGCCGATTGGAGCGTTGGGCCAGTTCATCCAAACTGAAAATTTTTCTACTGATCATCATCGATACCGGACAGACTGGGATTTAGCCGATCAGAAATATTGTGCAAAATGAATTGGTGCCCAATCTCTACGAATCCATAATCGCAGGAATCGAGCCAAAAATTAGTTTTGCCCAACGAACGCAAGGCGTTATCAGGGGCGAAACCACTAAGCGTTAGGACCTCGGCGCCGTTCCGTGTGGACTGTTCGGCGGCATTCCTGATATTCATGGAATTGCCTGAACTGCTTATGGCGATAACGATATCACCTGGCTTCACCATCTGCGACAACATACGCGCAAACGCGTTTTCGTAACCGAAATCGTTGCTCATGCAGGTCAACATGGATGACTCGTGCAGCGTCATGGCGCGCAGTTTGGCCACGTTAAAAAAGTCCACCGCCGCATGAGCGGCAACCCCGGCGCTTCCGCCATTGCCAACCAAATATAAGCCGTTTCCCGCCGCGCGAAGCTCAACCAAGCGGCCGCAAAAGTCCCTTATGCTCGACTCGAGGTCGTGCACGGTCCCATCCCCGCCTGTAACGACGGCCTTTTCAAGAAGGTTGGCGAAGCGAGCGGCCCTTGTAGAAATCGACATGTCATGTTTCATGGCCCTTCCTTTTTAGTCGCCGAGATACCGGAACCATGCTTCGGTGGCTTGATTGATGCTTTCCGGATTCCAAACGGGCGCATCCCTCCAGTTTTCAATATTGTCAAGCATGCGCCCAACCCCGTCTTCGAAAGTCACGCTTGCCTGCCAACCAAGGAGATTCTTGATTTTTGTGACGTCGGCGAAAGTGCAATCCGGCTCGCCGGGTCTCTTTGGGATAAATTCGACATCCCCGCCCAACAACTCGACAAGCCGATTAACGCTGAAAGTGTCGCCACTTCCGACATTCACGGCTTCACCTGAAATCCGCGATTGCGCCGCACTCAAAAACGCCGCGGCGACATCGGTGACGTAGGTGAAATCCCGGGTTTGCGCGCCGTCCCCAACGACCGTAAAGGGACGGCCACTCAGTTTCTGGGCAAGGAAAACACCGAATACGGCGCCGTACGTGCCGGTGGTTCGGGAACGGGCGCCATAAACATTGAACAATCTTAAGGAAATGGTCGGCAATTCATATACCTGGGCCCAATGCAGGACCAATTCCTCCCCCATAAATTTTGTCAATGCGTACGGATACTGGGGTTGAATGGGCGAAGTTTCCGGCGTCGGATAGATGTCGGGGACCCCATAGCTCGACGAAGACGCCGCGTAAACCAAGCGTTTGACCCCTGCATCGCGTGCGCATTCCAGCACATTGAAGGTACCGGTCACATTGGTGCTGTAATACTGGGCAGGCATCTCAATAGAGGGCACGATGTCAGCCAGGCCAGCTAAATGAAACACCCAATCAACGCCCTCGAAGGCCGGCTTCAGGGAACTTGGGTCGCGGATATCTAAATTGGCGAAAGTAAAATTCGGATGTGACGCGATGGGCTCAAGATTCGACATTCGCCCGGAGGTCAGGTTGTCAACGACAACCACCTCGTGTCCTTCGGCGATAAGGAGTTCGGCAAGGTGACTCCCGATAAAGCCGCATCCCCCTGTTACCAGAGTTCTTTTCATCACAATACCTTCCCAGCACATTGGATAAACGTAAAAAGATTAAAATTAAATAAAATTGACGTGATCAATCATTCCCTCACGCAGGTTGAACAGATAGCGGTTGACTTCATCCATACGGCAATTTTTCCGGCAATCGCGGATATTCAGTTCATTCCTGACATAATGGAAGCTGGCCTCCCGCTCGCCCCCCTCCCAGATCGACTGGAAGGTCCGATCGTTGATGTTCCCGTACATGAACTTTTCGTGAAGCAGGTAGGCGCTGCATCCCGACACGCTTCCATCGGACATGATGTAAGCCCAAAAGAATGGCGTGGCGTTGCACTTCGTATACCTCTCGCTATCGGCTTGATCATATTTCTTCATCGTGTGCTCACGAAAAACCACATGAAAGTCATCCGTGTTCAGACGCCGCACGGAATCGGCCGATTCAATAAATTCGCCGTAGTTGATGTCCTTGTAGAAATTCGTTTCGCTGTACATATGCTGCGAATAAGGTTTTACGACGAGATAATCCAGGCCAATATCATCGCGGCAAATTCGCGCCAGAGTTTCGATTTCATGCGCATTTTCAGGCAGGAGAAGGGTTTGCACCCCAATCGCGCACGCCCACCCGTGCCGCTTTTTCGCCGAGACGGCACGCCTGAGATTATCTATGGTACGGTCAAAATCACGTTCCTTGGTACGGTGAATTTTCGCATATGTTTCCGCGGTGCCGGCATTTATCGACACCTTGACCCAGGAACTCAACGGCAACGACCGTTCGATGAATGCGCTGTTAAGAACCGTCGCATTCGTCGTGAAGGACACATCTATCCCCGCATCCTTCGTCGCTTTGACAATTTCGTTGATTTTCTTGTGCAGGAGAGGCTCCCCCTCTCCGGCAAACATGATGCTCTTAACGCCGAGGCTTCCCATTTCGGCCACCCGCTCCGAAAACAAATCGGCGTTCAGCATCCGGCTTTTATAGCCGATATAGTCGACGGCGCAGAAGGTGCAGCGATGATTACAGGCGCCAACGGGGGAAACCTCAATATAAATCGGGTAAACGCCCTTAGCCTTTTCCCAATCGTCACCGGCGTCCATAAACTGAGCGACGCGCTGCGGGTGATAGATCAGTTTGTGGCTATCGATCCCAAATTTATCCATAACGGACTCGTTCCTCACCATTGCCCTTGTCTTAAAATTGGACGGCTACACCGTCGAAGTGATTTCAGTACGTTGTGATTCTCTGTTTGTGTTGCGGCAAATGAGGAAACACAAGATATGGACTGAAATCACCCGCCCCAAGTATGAGCGATCCGGCCTGCGCTATGCAAGCGACCTGACGGACGCGGAATAGGGATTGATTGCGCCATTTCTGCCGTCGACGCGACGATTGGGACGTTCGCGCACGACGAATTTGCGCGAGGCGCTGAACGCCATACCGCACACATGATCAAGAGCGCCTAGGCCTGACTCCTGATCGCCGGCATTCAGTTCCTCACGCGGCGGTTGGTAAGAGTTTGAAATCAAAAAAAATCATTTCGAGTCAGACTCTTAGGCTGAAATTTCCCAATAAATCCTTAAAAAATTCGACGCCCAACCTATCGCAAGGCCCTAAAGCGTATCAGCGGGACATGGATTTCATCAGTTTGATCACACGGAGCTTGGCCAGGGATTCCGTCAGCTCGGCGTAGGCCTCGGCATAACTAATGGGACTGCGCTCGCCCTTCATCGCCTCTTCGGCCCGCTTCATGGCCTTGCGCGCCTCCTGCTCGTCGATTTCCTCGGCCCGGAGCACGGTGTCGGACATGATGGTCACGCCGTGCGGCTGCACCTCCAGGATTCCCCCGGAAACGAAGAAAGAGACCATCCCGCCGCCCTTCTCGCGGATGCGGACGTCACCGGGTTTCATGAGGGTCAACATGGGAGCGTGATGGGGGGTGATGCCGACCTCGCCGACCTTGGCGGGGACAAAAACCATTTCGGCTTTGCCGGAGTAAATTTTTTCCTCGGCGCTGACCAAATCAACCTGGATTGAATAAGGCACGGTCCCGGCCCCTCCCTAAAGTTCCTTGGCCTTGGCGACGGCCTCTTCGATGCCGCCGACCATGTAGAAGGCCTGCTCGGGCAGGTCGTCGTATTTACCTTCGACGATGCCCTTGAAGCCGCGGATGGTGTCGGCGACGGGGACGTATTTTCCGGGCTGGCCGGTAAAGACCTCGGCGACGAAAAAGGGTTGTGAGAGGAAGCGCTGGATCTTGCGCGCCCGGGACACGGTCAGCCTGTCTTCCTCGGAAAGCTCGTCCATGCCTAAGATGGCGATGATGTCCTTGAGTTCCTTGTGCCGCTGCAAGGTGCCCTGGACGGCGCGCGCCACGTCGTAGTGTTCCTGGCCGACGACCAGGGGATCGAGTTGGCGGCTCGTTGAATCCAGGGAATCGACGGAAGGATAGATGCCCAGTTCCGCGATCTTCCGCGACAGAACCAGGGTCGCGTCCAAGTGCACGAATGTGGTCGCCGGAGACGGGTCCGTGAGATCGTCGGCGGGCACGTAGACCGCCTGGATTGAGGTGATCGATCCGTCCCGGGTCGAGGTTATTCTCTCCTGCAACGCGCCCATTTCCGAGGCCAGGGTCGGCTGGTAGCCGACCGCCGAGGGCATCCGCCCCAAAAGCGCCGAAACCTCCGTTCCGGCCAGGGTGTAGCGATAGATGTTGTCGATGAACAGAAGGACGTCCCTGCCCCCGTCGCGGAAATGCTCGGCCATGGTCAGCCCGGTCATGGCGACCCGGAGCCTGTTTCCCGGCGGCTCGTTCATCTGGCCGTAAACCAGGGCGACCTTGCTGAGAACCCCCGCATCCTTCATTTCGTGATAGAAATCATTGCCTTCGCGGGTCCTCTCCCCGACGCCGGCAAAGACCGAATAGCCGCTGTGCTCGGTGGCGACGTTGCGGATCAGCTCCATGAGGGTCACGGTCTTGCCGACGCCCGCGCCTCCGAACAGGCCCACCTTGCCACCCTTGGCAAACGGGCAGATCAGGTCGATCACCTTGATGCCGGTCTCAAGCAGTTCCATCTCGGCGGCTTGTTCGGCGAAACCCGGCGCGGTGCGATGGATGGGCAGGTGTTTTTCGGTCTCCACCGGGCCGCATTCATCGACCGGTTGACCGAGAACGTCCATGATGCGGCCCAGCGTCGGGTCGCCGACGGGAACCGTGATCGGCGCTTTCGTGTCGACCACCGGCACCCCTCTCTTGAGACCGTCTGTCGAGCCCATGGCGATGGCCCTGACGACGCCGTCTCCCAATTGCTGCTGGACTTCCAGGGTAAGGTTATGGTCATCGACCTTGAGCGCATGGTGAATTTTTGGAACCAAAGCCTGGGGAAATTCCACGTCCACCACGGCTCCGATAATCTGTACGATACTGCCGGTACTCATCGTTTGTTCCTTTTCTTAAAAAGCGCTGGCGTCCTTAAAGGGCCCGCGAACCGCCCACGATTTCCGCAAGTTCCTGGGTGATCTTGGCCTGACGGCCCTTGTTGTATTCGAGTTGCAAGTCCTCGATCAATTCCTCGGCGTTGCTCGAAGCGCTTTGCATGGCCACCATGCGCGCCGCCTGTTCGGAAGCCAGGTTTTCCACCACCGCCTGATAAACCAGCGACTCCACATAGCGTTCCAGAACCGTCTCAACCACTTCCTTCGATGGGAGTTCGTAGATGTAGTCCCAGTAATGACGAAGCCTTTCGTCGGGCTCCGCCGTCAGCGGCAGAAGCTGTTCGATCATCGGTTTCTGGACCATCATGCTGACGAACCGGTTGTAGAGAATGAACAGGCGGTCGATGCCTTCGTCGACGAAGGCGTCCAACATCACCCGAATGGCGCCGATCAACTGCTCGACTTGCGGTTCGTCCCCCAGGTGGGTCGTCTCGGCGACCAGCCGGCAGGGCGTCTTCTTGAAAAACCGCCCCCCCTTGCTGCCGATGGCGCAGAGGTCGATGGGCACGTCTTTTTCGTGCCATTCGACCATATGCCGGACGCCCTCGCGGAAGGCGTTGGTATTAAACCCCCCGCACAGGCCGCGATCGCTCGATACGATAATGTAGCCGACCTTTTTCACCGGCCTTTCACGCATGTAGGGATGCCGGTATTCGGGTTTCGATTGGGCGAGGTGGGCAATGACGGCGCGCATGCTTTCGGCATAGTGCCGGGACGCGGCCATGCGCCCTTCCACCTTGCGCATCTTGCTTGCCGCGACCATCTCCATCGCCTTGGTGATCTGGCGAATGCTGGTAACGCTGTCTATTTTGCTGCGGATTTCAAAAAGAGGCATGGTCTCACCAAACGTTCTTTTTCTTAAAGTTTTCCAAGGCCTCGGCAAAGGCGGCCTCGATTTCGTCGTTCCAGTCCGGGTCGGCGTCGATCCGTTCCATGAGCCCGGCCTGGTTCCGGTCCATGTAATCGTGGAGCGCGGCCTCGAAATCGAGAACCTTGTCCACCGCCACGTCATCCATGAAACCCCGGTCCACCGCGAACAATGAAATCGCCAGCTTGGAAACGCTGAGCGGCGTGTACTGGCGCTGCTTCATGGCCTCGGTAATACGTTGCCCCCGCTCCAATTGCTTCAGCGTCGTCTTATCCAAGTCCGATGAGAGCTGGGAAAAGGCGGCCAGTTCCGTGTACTGGGCCAAGGCCAGCCGGATGCCGCCGCCCAGCTTCTTGATGATCGGCGTTTGCGCCGCGCCGCCGACGCGCGACACCGACAGGCCGGCGTTGATGGCGGGGCGGATATTGGCGTTGAACAGATCCGTTTGCAGGAAGATCTGGCCGTCCGTGATCGAGATGACGTTGGTCGGCACGAAAGCCGAGACGTCGCCCGCCTGGGTCTCGATAATGGGAAGCGCGGTCAGGGATCCGGTTTGTCCCTTGACCTTTCCATCGGTCAGTTTCTCCACATAGTCGGCGTTGATCCGCGACGCCCTTTCCAGGAGCCGTGAGTGAAGGTAGAAGACGTCGCCCGGATAGGCCTCGCGGCCGGGAGGACGCTGGAGAAGCAGCGATATCTGCCTGTACGCCCAAGCCTGCTTGGTCAGGTCGTCGTAGATAATCAACGCGTCCTCGCCCCGATCCCGGAAGTACTCGCCCATGGAGCTTCCCGAATAAGGGGCGATGAACTGCATGGCCACCGGGTCGGCGGCGTTGGCGGCGACCACGGTGGTATGCTCCATGGCGCCGTGTTCTTCGAGTTTGTGCACCACGTTTGTGATCGACGAGGGCTTCTGGCCGATCGCCACATAGATGCACTTAACCCCGGTTCCCTTCTGGTTGATGATGGCGTCGATGGCGATGGCGGTTTTGCCGGTCTGACGGTCGCCGATGATGAGTTCGCGTTGTCCACGCCCGATGGGAACCATGGAGTCGATCGCCTTGAGCCCCGTCTGCAAGGGCTGGGAGACCGATTGGCGGGAGATCACGCCCGGCGCGACCTTTTCCACCGGGGCGGCCAGGTCCGTCTCGATGGGGCCCTTGCCGTCGATGGGATTTCCCAAGGCGTCGACAACCCTGTTGAGGAGCGCCGGGCCGATCGGCACCTCAAGGATGCGCCCGGTGCAGCGAACCTGATCCCCTTCTGATATCTGCTCATATTCCCCCATGGCCACAACGCCGACGGAATCCCGCTCCAGGTTCAACGCAATGCCGAAAGTGCCGCCGGGAAATTCGACCATTTCGCTGGACATGACATCGGTCAGGCCGTGGACGCGGGCGATGCCGTCGCTGATGGCGACCACCGTTCCAACCGAGTGGAATTCGCTTACCGCATCGAAGTTCCTGATCCTTTCCCTGATCAGGCTGCTGACTTCAGATGGTTTCAGTTCCATATCCAATTCCTTTTCAGCCCAGACCCTTAACCCAGGTCGTGGGCAAGCTGTTCCAATCCGCCCAAGGCGGAGCCGTCTATAACCCTGTCGCCGACCCGTATCACGGCGCCGCCGATCAGGGATTCATCAACGACGCACTCCAATTCCACTCCGTGGCCCAAGGCGCGCCCCAAAGCCTCGCGCAGAGCCATTTGCTGATCGCCGCTCAAGGGCCGGGCCGACGTCACCCTGGCCAGGCCGCTCCGTTCTTCCTCGGCCCTGTAGGCCTCGTAGCTCTCGGAGATCTGCGCCAACAGGCCCATGCGACGGTTCTCCATAAGGATGCGCAGCAGGTTGCGGCCCTGCCGGTCGAAGGCGTCCCCGGCCAGATCGAAGAAAATTCCGAGCACCACGTTGCGGTCCGTTTCGGGATCGCCGATGACGACCTTCATGTCCGGCACGGCGGCGATTTCCCCCATCAGGGCCAGCATGTCCGACCAGGCTTTGAGTCGGCCCTCGTCGCGAGCGACGTCGAAAACGGCCCTGGCGTAGGGTCTCGCGATGGTGGCCTGTTCCGTCATCCCCGTTCCCTTTTCCTAAAAACTGGCCGTTAAGTCGTGGAGAAGCGCATCGTGGCGGCTGGCGTCGATTTCGGTCCTCAGGACCCGCCCGGCGCCGTCGACGATGAGGCCGGCCATATCACGGCGCAATTGTTCGCGCGCCTGATTGATCTCGCGCTCGATTTCGGCCTGGGCCGCGGCGAGGATGCGCCGGCTTTCCTCCCTCGCGTCATTTTTCGCGCCCTCCATGATTTCCGAGGAACGTTCCTGGGCGTTGGCGATGATCTCGGCGGCCCGGTCCTTGGCTTCCCGGATCGTCTTCTTGGCGTGTTTCTCCGCCACTTTTTCCTGCTCCTTGCCGTGTTCCGCCGCCTCAAGGCCCTCCTTGATGCGCCCGGCCCGCTCCGTCATGGCTCGGGTCAGGGGTTCCCACAGAACCCTGTTGATGAACCAGATGAGAATAGCGAATGTAATCATCTGGCCGAAAAGCGTCGCCGTGACGTTCATGACGTTATCCGCCGATCATTGCTTTGGCGGCGTCGACGAACGGGTTTGCGAAAACGAACCACATGGCCATGCCGAGGATGATCATGGGGAAGGCCTCCATGAGGCCGCCCGTAAACAACATCTGCCCCATCAGTTGGGGCCTGAGTTCGGGCTGGCGGGCGATCCCTTCGATGTATTTCGAGCAGATCATCCCCCATCCGAGAGCCGAGCCGAGGCCTGCCGCCGCCAGCACGATGCCGACGCCGACGGCGGTGGACGCGTAAATCGTTGCGAGAGTTTCAGGTGTCATCGGTTTTATCCTCCTTTACCGGCCGGAAGCGGTCCCTTCGGTCCCGGCCTAGTGTTCGTCTTGATGAGCCATGCTGAGGTAGACGATGGTCAGCAGCATGAAGATGAAGGCTTGAAGCGTAATAATCAGGATGTGGAAAATGGCCCAGGCGCTGCCGGGCGCCCAGATGATCCACCAGGGCAACAGCGCGATCAGCAGGAAAATCAACTCGCCCGCGAACATGTTTCCGAACAGCCGGAGTCCCAAGCTGACGGGCTTGGCGATCTCTTCGATCAGGGTCATCACAACGTTGACCGGTATCAGCCATTTACCGAACGGGTGAAACATGAACATCTTGAGGTAGCCGATGGGCCCCTTGATCTTGATGTTGTAGTAAACAATAAGGGCGAAGACGCTGAGGCTGAGCCCGAAAGTGGTGGACAAATCCGTCGTCGGCACGATTTTCAGGTATGGAATCCCCAACAGTTCTCCGATCTTAGGCAGCAGATCGACCGGCAACAGGTCCATGGCGTTCATCAGGAACACCCAGACGAAGATGGTCAAGGACAGGGGGCCGATGAGGGGATTGCGGCTATCGAAGATCTCGCGAACCTGCTTGTCCACGAACTCGACGATAATCTCGAGAACGTTCTGCATGCCGGTCGGGACGCCGATTTCGATTCTGCGTCCGACGCGCACCCCTAAGAAGATAATCAAGCCCGCAAGCAACCACCCGACAACCAGGGTATCCCAGTTGATCGCCCAAAAACCTTCCCCGGTTTGCAGGTTGGTCAGGTGATGTTGGATATACGCGCCTGGCGTCTCCGTCGCATCAACGGCCGAATCCATTGTTTATGCCTCATTAAAATAATTTTTTTCATAATCTTATTGGTTACATACTTTGATTAAATATTCGCGTTAAGTCACCTTGGACCGAAGACGGCCCATGCCGTCCCAAAGAGTCGCCTCGGAAAAATTGGCGATGAAATACGCCCCCTGGGCCAAAGCGAATACGGCCATTAGGGGGGCGGGAGGAAGCCCCAAATACCCAAGCCCCAAGGCGAAAAAGCCCAGGGTGAAAATAAATCTCTCAACGGCTCCGATATGGAGTTGAAAAGCG
>VAPH01026206.1_pt1 | contig 12175 bp, 11 predicted proteins | sample 3393861 | NCBI WGS metagenome assembly VAPH01 (sample SAMN08290439, study PRJNA428436) | hydrothermal vent metagenome | isolation source: Deep-sea hydrothermal vent chimney | place: Atlantic Ocean: South-mid Altantic Ridge | reverse complement strand
GAGAACAACTCGGAACTGGTTGATTTTTAATCCCTCCTCCCCTTTCGTCCCTCCACGACCCTGTCCCTGCGCATCAACCGGCAACTGCCCTTCGCCCACATTGCCGCCGCCATGCAGTGTTCGCTGAGCACAGCAAAATCCAATCACTATTATGGCGTTAAAACGGTCGAGCGCATGATTGCCGCATAATATTTAAAAAAATGATTAGTCTTTTTTACCCGACCCCGTGTCTTAGTATCTGATGGTTGTAATTGGTTTCAAATAACATCCATTATTTTTGATCTCTACGGGTTTAACTCCTGCTGCTTGCAGCGAATACCGTCATTCTGGTGAATGCCGGAATGACGTAAAAAAAGTTGGACTGGCATAATTTTGTTTAATATCGATATGAATTTGTGTTCAACAGCGAGTTTACGGCAACGGTTTAGTACCTTAGAAATAATTTTCTGCGCATTTTGTAGAAAATTATTTCGTTAAGGTACTTATCTTGTGGTTTATCCAGGTTAGGCTGTTAGATAACACATTGTTGGACTGAATCTAAGGGGCGGATCATGAAAAATGAAAATAAAACATCAAAAAATATCGTGGTAAAAAGAACGGGCATTAAAATCGGCATTACAAGGCGGGATGCACTCAGACGAATGGCCTTGACCAGTGCAGTGATAGCCCCCACACCGTTCATGTTCTCCTGCGGTGGCGGTGGCGGAGGGGGGGGTGAGCCAGAAGCAGACTCGGGTTCAAGTGGTTATTCCAGTACGTATAGCAGTGGTGGTTACTCGAGCACCGGTTATTCCAGTACTGTTTATTCGAGCACTGGTTATTCTAGTACATGCAGCCCCTATAGAAGCAGGTACGGGAGCGGTTATTCCAGTCAGTATTGTAGAGGATATTATTCTAATAGTAATTACAAATACTATTGCTACTCACGTTATAGGAGCTACGGAAGCACCTACAGCAGTGGTTGCTGATTGTTTGTTGCAAAAAATTGCACTAATTATCACATGTTATTTAAAAAAATATTCGCGGGTGCGCAATGCCTAATATTTTGTTAACACAGAAATGCGTTCGATCATGTCCTTATTGTTTTGCAAAGAAACATATGGCCAACTCTGTCCCGGACGATATTCTCTCCTGGGAAAATTTTATTTATCTGGCTGATCTTTTCGAAAAATCAGGTGAGAAAAAATTTCCGTTACTGGGCGGAGAACCAAGTCTTCATCCAGATTTTAATAAAATTATCCACTATTTACTCACCAGGGGATTTGATGTCACAGTATTTACCAGCGGTGTCATGTCGGATCAGACGCTTGAAGAAGCGGTTTTACTATTCAGAAATTATCCACAAAATCGGCTGTCATTCGTATGCAATCTTAATGATCCAGGGAAAACTCGCAGCCCGTTGTCAGAGCTTGAAAGCGTGAAAAGATTTTTATCTGCTTTCAGCGATCGGGTTATTCCCGGATTCAATATCTATAGAACAGATTTCGAGCTCGATTTTCTGTTCGAATACATAAACAAATATGGTTTGCACCGAAACATTAGAATGGGTCTGACCCATCCAATTGTCGGGAAAAAAAATAATTTTATACAGATTGATGATATCGAAGACATTATTAACAGGTTATTTTCATATGCGCCGGAATTTGAAAGGTTGCGAATAAATCCCGGTCTGGATTGCGGCTTCCCGTTATGCAAATTTACAGATGAACAATTGGCATGGATGTACAAAAACATGGGTGGAAAATATGATTTCGGCTGTGGACCAGTCGTTGATATAGGCCCAGACATGGAAGTGTGGTCGTGTTTCCCTCTGTCATCATTAAATAAAAGATCGATTTTTGAGTTCGATACATTGCAGGACATCTATGATTACTATTGGGATATATATAGCAAAATAAAAGTTGAAGCCGGAGGGATTTATCTGCAATGTGATGATTGCAGTTATCGGGATGAAGGAACTTGTGCCGGTGGTTGTCTGGCGCACATATTAAATAATTTCCAATCTGAAGTGCATGTCAGAGTTGAGGAGGTATACCAATGAATGATTTATTCCTGGTCTGTCCCGACAATGAACAACTCATCAATAATCTGGGAGGATATTCGTTGGTTCCCGTTATTACCAGTGTCAGCAGAATAGAGTCATTAAAAAGATTGGTGGCTGAGGCTAATGCGCATCTTCACTGTGTCATAATAAATTCAAAACGACCCCTCTCATCTATAATATTCAAAGATGAATGGTGCACCATTCCCATAGCATTATTTGTCCCGGGCATTGGAAACATTTCAGGTTTCATCGGCCAACTGGAAATAATAAAAAAGCAAAACTTGAGAATCTATCTCTCAGCGAACAATGACGAGAACCTGACAGCTGCACGAATCCTTTCATCGCTTGGTGTAGAAACGGCAATAGTATTTGATAAGCCACAGGTCAATTGGGACTTGCTGCGAGATCTGGCTGCTTATGCTATTTATAATATGGCTGCACATGCAGATATCGCGCCATTTGGATACTTGAAAGATAGATATAGCCCGGTAAAGCAAATAAATTTTGGGTCAATATATTTTAATGATCCCGAATTTTACCTGCATTTAAATAATGTTGGTCGAGTCGCGCTTAGCCAGGAAAAATGTGACAAGGGTGAGTTTATCACCAAAGATTTGAGTGAGCTGGCAACAATCAGGGACAACATAAAATATCTCAGGGCAATTGAACAGTGGCGAGAACATTTTCTGTCTTTTGATAAATGCTCATGCTGCCCAGCCTGGAAAATATGTATGGGTAATTTTCAGGTTAACGAAGACGATTATAAATGCCGAGATTTTTTCCTGGAAATTATGGGGGCGATAGAAACAATGTCATCCAGGATAGTTGAGAAAAAAATCGTATGGCAACCATAATTCTGAAAGTAACAGAAGAGTGCAACTCATATTGCTACTATTGTGATGTGATGCGCAAACCCGGGCTAAAGACTTCGATGCCGGATTCCGTGCTCGACAAAGTTTTTTTCAGGATTAACGAATATCTCGAAGAAAATCAGCAGGAGGATATTAATATAATTTGGCATGGGGGTGAGCCCTTTGTCCTGGATGTCAGCTATTATGATGCAGCCATTGGAATGCAGGAATCTCACTGTAGTACAACGGCAAACAGAATAACGCATTCCATGCAAACGAACCTCACAAAGTTTGATGAAAAATATCTGCCAGTATTAAAAAAATTGGGCATAACTGCGCTGGGCACAAGCTATGATCCAGAACCAGGGGTCAGAGGCATTGGCAAGAAAATAAATACTAATTTGTATAATAAAAAATTTATGCGCGCGCTTTCAGTTCTGGAGAATCATGGAATTGGCTGGGGGCTGATATATGTTGTCACAAAAAAATCACTGAACAGGCCGCTTGACGTTTTTCATTTTCTTTGCAATCTCACTCAATCAGGCGGGTTCAATATGAATCCAGTGCTTATTTATGATAAAGACAGGCAGGATATAGCCATTACTCCGGTTGAATATGCAGAATTCCTGGGCGCATTATTCCCGACATGGTGGGAACATAAAAGCAGGTATCCGGGTGTAGAACCTTTCAAAGGGTTTATAGATAATATAATAGATGGAAACACAAACCTTGACTGTGTAGATTCCGGGGACTGTGCTTTTAATCATATCAATATTGCGCCGGATGGAAAAACGTCACAATGTGGTCGTTCTGCAGACTGGGGACTGCTTGATTACGGCAGTATCGAAGATAAAAAACTTTCTGAAATCCTGGCCGACAAGCAACGGCATCAATTGTATGACAGGAATAAAATTTTACAAAAAACGGATTGCAAAGGCTGTCACTACTGGGCGTTATGTCATGGAGGTTGCCCGCTTGATGCCTATTCAAAACACAATAGTTTCGATCGTAAGACCGAGTGGTGTGACTGGAAAGGAATTTTTTTTGAAAAATACTTCGAACCGGTGACGGGTCATAACTACAAATCAGATTTGGCAGTAGGGGCGTAAAATGGATGCTATAAGCGTGCAAATAGTTGATGAGTTGCCCTGGATAAATCCAGTTGGTGGATATGGCGACATGCTCATGGTGTCCGGGGTGCTAAAGCAGGCTTATGAGAAAAACAGGGGACAATATAACCTGATAAGAAGAACGCGATATTCAAGAATTTTCAAAGATCATGAAGCCATTAATACAATTGGTCATCCGCTAAATGATAGTAAAGTACAGCATGTTTCCTATTGGTCGATGGCAGACCTGGATGGTTATGAAAACAGGCCCTATCAGATACTGGCGCGTTCCTTTGGTCTGGATACACCTGTTGATGAAAATCTTTATTTGCCCGGAATTCCTGATTTCGATCCCATTCTTTTTAAAATTCTGGCAAAAGAAAAACTAAATGTAGTTATCGCACCGGCATCAGATTCACCGAGGAAAACATTTCGTCCGGAAATATGGCATGAGTTAGTGAATATGCTGAGTGCAGATGATGTGTTTGTTATGCAGGCAGGACTTTTAAGCGAAGTACATATAAAAAACGCCTATTCACTCCAGGGTATTACAACGCCACAGCAGCTTGCTGCTTTAATTAAGCACTGTGACCTTGTTATTACGGTGGATAATTTTGTTATGCACCTTGCACACATGCAGAATACACCGGCCGTTGTTATCTGGGGGGCAACGCAGAATGAAATATATGGCTACTCGGAACAAGTGCACTTGCAAAACGGCTTGACCTGTAATTTAAATGAAGGAGAGTCATGTCTTATCTCCGATGAAAACAGGGGGGCTGAGATTTATATGACACCATGTCCATTGGGTATTAATAAACACTGCATGAATCAGATTACGCCCCGCGATATATATAATTCATGTGCAGAGGTATTGTACAGGTAGATGTGAGCAGCAATGCCAATGACAGGAAGAATTTATATAGTGATCGCACTATTATTCGTCTCTGGAACAGCGTCTTTTTTGCACGCTACCAGGGAGGGTGAGCCTGCCGCAATTCAGCAGGATATATTTAAGAAGGACCGCATTCTTATCTCCCCTGATATGCCTGAAGAATTGGCTATTTATAAAGGTGGAGATGTTGCCAAAGGGGATGACGCCGTTATACAGGAAAATCACGCTGATAATGAAGTCTATCAACACCATCAGAAAAAACAGCCGCCAAACAAATTATACGCAACATATAATTCGTGGAATAATCCCATGCTTACAGCTGACAAAATAACGATACCTGACGAGTATGAAGACAAAAGTAGTTTTATCGATCTTCTTATTTCAAGGTGGAATGGTAATATAAGCGAAGAGGAAAATAATGCGTCAGCAGCTGTGTTTTTCACCAGCATTTCTCCCGAGAGAGCACAGTCATTACACTATAATATAAATAGCTTTTCCAACTATTCCGGGCGAATATATTCCTGTGTTGAATCCAATGATCCCAACTTTAAAAATCGGCGGAAAATATTAACCAAGTGGAAAAATTCAAGTGGCCAGGTTCTTTATTTCGATTACCTTGATATTGACCCAGAGAAAAAACATAACTATATATGGTTTGACCGCCCATACTGGGAGCCCGGCATTTACAATGTTGAAATATTTGAGTTGGAAAATAATATACGCCTGTTGGCATCCGGTTCTTTTGTTGTTTCCAGTCTCGAACAGTATATTGGCCATCTTGGGTTATATGAATATGATTCACAATCATTTCCTAAGAATTCATTTTTTTCTTTCTCAAGGATATTGGTAAAATTTCACTATTCCTCACAAACGGCTGATCAGTTTGATTTTGTCGTGCGAAATTTGGATGTAAATGTTAGTCAAGATATCAGATCCTTTTTTCTTGCGCCTGCGGTTGACGGAATTTATAAGCAAGTAATTAAATATGAAAATGCTCATTGGCAACCTGGCGTATATACTGCAGAACTATGGTCCAGGGGAGGTGAGCTTGCTGGCAGGACGGTTTTTGAAATAGCGGAATAAACTGTTGCACTCCACGCCGTTGTATGGGCTAGTTGTTTGCTGATGCCCAATTTTATCAATCCACGTTTACGCTTGCGGTATATTTTCCACTGTTTCAATACCACGCAACGCAAGATACAGCCGACTTTATATCGACCTGAGAAACTAACGGATGGAAGGGGGTCAGAACACAGGTTTCGCTAATATGAGCAAGTATTGTGTTTTGACCCCGCTTTTCTAACCCCGGTTTTTAGATGTGAATCTGTTTATTTATTACTATCAACTTCGTCCTGAAGTTGGTTAAAAATAATTCCCTCGTCCCCTTTCCCGTCGCCTTTCCCGCTTTCCCTTATAGATGTATCGATAAAACTTATGTTATAAACAATGTCTGGTTGTAAATGATTAACAGGCAAGGGGATCCAGTTAATCCGGCGGGTATGTCTTTGGAGAAAAAAATGAAAAAGAACCTCACGTTTACACTTGTTATATGGCTGTTGATTTTTGCTATGTTTGAGGCGGGAATCCGCTCATACGATTACATTCATGAAACCAGATTGGATGAGCCTGAATATACATCTAATTCGACTTCTATTTTTGTCCCCCATCCCTTTACCACATACGCTGCAAATCCAACTAATATAAATCATAACGCGCAGGGCTACAGAGCGGAAAAGAATAAGGTATATGAATCTGACCCCGGCTCGATCAACATTGTGAGCCTGGGAGGGTCAAGCACCTATGGAACCAGGGTATACAATAAAGACAGTTACCCGCATTTACTTGAAGAAATTTTACGACGGTCTACACATACAGATAAAACGATTAATGTGATTAACGGTGGCCTGGGAGGATACAGCACTCCAAACATTATCGCCCTTCTGTCAGGGAAAATTATCCATTTGGATCCGGCGTTAATAATATTCTATGTGGGATTCAACGATGCATGGACCAGGCTAATGTTCTCAGATTTTAAAATGGATTATTCTCATGCGCAGAAATCCTGGGTGGATCCGGATTTCCCGTTTTGGAGATACAGCAGGGTTTTGGATGTGATAGCAGGAAAATTAGGTTATCCATCGGCAAAACCGCATATACATTCGGTTGCCTGGCGACGAATGAGCGGGAATCCTGCAGCCAACTTGCGCAATTCTTCTGCGGACGCATTTAGAGCCAACTTGATGACTCTCATCGGCATCTCTAGAACTCACGGATCGGTTCCGATATTAGTAACCCAGGCGACAGATTTTAAGAATCATCCTTTGCCTGAAAATAATAGCGCATGGATACAGGCAATGGAGGAGCATACAAATATCATTCGGCAGGTGGCTGGTAATATGTCTGTAGACTTGATTGATGTTCGTAGTCTTATGGTGGATAAGAAAGAGTACTTTCTTGATGTGCTTCACATGAATGGAGAGGGGAATAGAAAACGCGCTGGAATTATCTCTGACTATCTTATGCGGAATAAACTCATCGGGGGAAATATAAAGGAAATAGAGCCGGCCACATTGGATCTGATAATTGAATATATGAGATTGCTACGTGCGGACTTATTCGTTAAACGAGTATTAAGGTACAGAATCAACGAATTGCGAAACTCTGGCGCAGAAATAAGTGTTGATGATGAAGAAAAAATTATCGGTGCATTTTCTGATTTTAAATCTATTATTGCCATGTATTCGACAGTGTATAAACATCTTTCCAAACAGACCTTGATAAAAGCAAATGAATTTTTCAGTTCTGACTTAGGCAGAAAATCTGTTTCTCTATACGCAAATTCCGGAAACTCTCCAAAAAGAAGCTTAACAAAAGATGAATTAAAGAAAATCAAAGCTTACCAGGCCTCTGCCAGCTGGCAAGAAATCCAGAAACAAAGGCCATACATTAACCGTGATGTGTCTAATATATCAGATCATGTTATAAAACAAATTATAAGTGGGGAATTAAAACCACCTGCTCCTGATTAGTACCTTAGAAATAATTTTCTGTGCATTTTGCAGAAAATTATTTCGTGAAGGTACTTATCTTGTGGTTTATCCAGGTTAGGCGATCAAGAAAGATGATTAACCCTTAACGTCTATAGAAACTTTAATCAGCCACCAGGTTATCAGCTGCTTAGCTGGGGTGTACAAAAAGGAATCAGAGTTTTCTGGAAATGCCCGCTATGCGGTGTTTTTTGCGGGTATCTGGAATGCTTGTTCAGGCGATCAAAATTCTTCCTTCCCCTGCTCCAGCAGCGGTTTCATGATTTTTTCAAAGGCCTTCGGCGGCAGGTACTGGATTACGGTTCGGCCATCTTTGTCCTGGGCGATATCCAGTCCCAGTGACGGGTACAGCCAGTGCTGGGTTTCGTTTTTGATTTCACGAATACGCCGGGCTGGTTCGCCAAAACGCGCCAGCAGTAAATCGCTCTCCAGTTTTGTTTTTGGCAGATAGGTTATTCCCGCAATCGGGGATTGTTTTACCCGTAGCAGATCATCCGGGTGCAGAGTGACTTTGCGGCTGCCATCACCGAGTGTGCTGATGCGGGTGCCATTGTTGTAAATAGCCTCGATGTCCACTTCGTTGATGGACACAGAAAGTACTACTTTCGCACGCAGACCGGCAAGACGGGTATTGTTGAAATAAACTTCGACGACGCGTTTATTATCCGGTGAAACAAACAGGCTGACCTCGGCATTTTCATTGAAACGCTGAATCGCGTCGTCCACCGTACTTTGTCCCAGCAGCAGGCTAAAAACACGAATGCTGCCATCTGTCGTTGTTTCAATCTGCCAGGGTAGACTCTGGGGCTGGACGGGAATCTCTTTCTGTCGGGATGGAAAGTAAATAGCGATAGCCAGTAACAGCAGGCTGGCGCCAAGAACGCTGAGAAAAATCCGCCCCTGTTTCATTCCTGATCAACTCGCACGGCATCCGGATTAGGAAACCGCTGGACAATACTGTCAGGAAGTTTTCCCAACCGAGCCTGATGCATGGCATCGGATTCCATGACGATGAGTGCAAGCGTGGTAAGCATGGTGGGTAGTATGCCGATTGCGCCAAATGCATAGTGTTGAGGTTTTAGCTCGCCACCGGAGATCAGCAGCACGGCGCCAACGGCCAGCCCCATGATCGCCAGCATGGTTATGAACAGGCGGCTGCGATGGGCGCTGATTTGCCAGTGGCATTTCACAAACCAGCTGTCCTGCGTCAGTGAACGGCGGGCGCGGTAGAGCAGGTAGAGCAGTGTGCAGAGGGAAATGGTGGGCGTCACCAGCATCAGCAGGGGATAGGTTTTGGCCATGCCGAGCAGGGCGATAAAGATCAGGATGTGGTTGGTAATCAGATTGATTAAAAATATCTCGTGGGGATGACGAGCCTGTTCTTTCTCATTTTCCGGGATTTCGAACTGCATGTGGACTATTTTCGCTGGTTTTTTCTACGTAAGTGGGGATTTTTAAAGATTATGCGGATATGGGAGGTCAGAATAACATGAATGCAGCGGGATAGGCAGATCCGGACAAACCACCGGCCTGCGGCAATACCGAAATAACCGGCCTGCGGCTAATACTTTCAAGTTAACAGCCGATATTAATAGAACCCTATAAGTATTTGCTTTTTGGGGGATTTCTAATATTGCACTATTTTGAGGGTAAAAACCTTGTCGAATGACCCATGTCTGATATCAGAGCAGGCTGTCAGAGTATGACTGCAAGCTGGCGTATCGTGTTGCTTGTGTTGGGACTCATCTGTTTTCTGACGCCGGTTCAGGCGGCGAAGAAAAATGACGTGCGGGTGCTGATCGACGTTTCCGGGAGCATGAAACAGAATGATCCGCACAAGCTGCGGGCGCCTGCGCTTCGTCTTCTGGTGGGGCTGTTGCCGGAAGGCTCGGAATCGGGAGTCTGGACCTTCGGTCAGTATGTCAACATGCAGGTTAAACATGGACGCGTGGATAGTCGCTGGAAAAAACAGGCACGGGCCGAGTCGGCAAAGATCCATTCGCGTGGACTCTACACCAATATCGAAGAGGCCCTGAAGCGCGCCTCCTTCGGCTGGACGCAGCCGGATACAAACACACGCCGCAACCTTATTCTGCTGACCGACGGTATGGTGGATATATCGCGTGATGCAAAAAAGAATGCGGCCTCACGCGAGCGGATTCTGAAAACAATATTACCGCGCCTGAAAAAAGCCGGTGTGCGCCTGCATGCCATCGCCCTGTCCGATGGTGCGGACAAGGCTTTGCTCAGGCAAATGAGCGCGGCAACCGGCGGCAGTTATATTCAGGTTGATGACGCCGGCTCACTCGAACGCGCATTTTTGAAATTGTTTGAAAGAACCGCGCCGGTGGACAGCCTGCCGATCAAGGGTAATCGTTTTAAGGTTGATACCAGTGTTCTGGATATGACTGTACTGGTATTTAGAAAGGGGGCTGAACCGGTCGTGCTGGTCTCACCACAGGGTAAGTCGTACGATAAGCGCAAGCATCCGCAAAATTTCAACTGGCACCAGGAAAAGTCGTATGAACTGATTACGGTTAAAAAGCCGGCCGCAGGTGAATGGCTTGTAAAAGGATCTAAAGATCCAGACAACCGAGTCATGATTGTGACCAACCTGAAGCTTGACACCAGTGAATTGCCGCCCAGTATCCTTGCCGGTGATAAACTGCTGGTGGAGGCGGAATTACTGGACAGGGGCAAGCGAATAAGCCGCAAGTCATTTTTAAATCTGGTTAGTTTCGAAATAGTCGCGAACGATAATGTCAGCTATGCAATGCAGGATACAGGCGAAGCGGGAGATAAAAACAGGAATGATGGCCGCTACAGTGTTGATCTTACTGGCAAGTTGGCGGGCGGTGAGCAATCTCTGACGATACGTGCAAAAGGTGCGACCTTTGAGCGAGAGTTTCGATATGCGCTGGATAATTTCCTTAGTATTGTTGACGTTAAATTAAGCGAAGACGAAAGTGCTGAACACTTCTATCTTTCCGTTATTCCGCACGTGGAAATACTGAGACCGGAAAGTTTGCAGATAACGCTCGAACTGGAAGCTGAGGGTTCTCTGAAAATCAATCAGGAGCCGGGGGGTTTGTGGCTGAGTGAAGTTGACAGAGAAAAAGAAGGGAAATTTGTTACTATCCATGTGCGGGCCAAACGGCATACGGGCGAAACAGTAGAGGCGGAAATAAAGAAAAAACTGGTTCTTGAAAAGGATAAAAAGGAAGATCATGGCGCATCCTCTTCGAGTGAGCAGAAAAACGATGAACACAAGGATGAAAAGAGTGCGCATAAAGAAGAAAACGGGGCGAGTGCGGAAGGCGAGTTAACGGAAGAACCTGAAGATACAAACTGGTTTCTTGTGGGTTGGGTAACCATGGTGATTAATCTTGTTATCGGTATAATCGGTGTTCTGGCATTCCAGTTCTGGAAAAAGCGAAAAGCAGTTCAGGATGCCGAGGATGACAAGGATGTGGCGTTATGAATGAATTTTACTCAAGTCTGTTTTTGCTGATAAGCGAGATTGGGTTAATCCTGTTCCTGATTCTCGGCGCTATTATATTTATGTCCAAAAGACGATGCATGAAGGATAAGGCGCTGGCGATGGTGCTGGTGCAAAAGATAAAAAATGCAGAGCCGGAAAAGCGCGAAAAATTATTATCGCTATTAAAAGATGTATATGGATATGATGATGAAGAGGCCGAGACCAGGATGGAGGCACTGATAGATTGTGAAAAAACGCTTTATGGTAACCTTTTAAAAATATTCCTGAAAAAGGAGCGAGAGAAAATTTCAGAATTTGATAACCACCTTAACAAGCTGATTGAATCATATCACGGGTTTAGTCATAGTGAGGGTGGGAGCGAAAGCCAGGATGAGACGCCAAAAAGTTCAAAGATTATTCTCATACGTGAAGAAAATACCAGCCTGCGCGAGGCAAATGCCAAATTAAAAAAGGATCTCGACGCGGCTATGCAGACTATGGAATCCATGATGTCAGAATATACCTCCATGTATGAAGGTGGGAAGAAGGATGGCGAACAGCGGATGAAGAATGAGATGTTTAAGCTGCAACAGACGTTGGCAAGAAAAGTTGAAGATGATGAAGTTGAGGATATAGAGATCAATATCGAGGAAATCAATCTTGATGATAGCAAAGAATCTGGAAGATAAGTAACTACTCGCCCCTCACTCCGGGTATATGCTTTTTTAACTCTCGCAGAGACGCCAAG
>VAPH01000609.1_pt1 | contig 12180 bp, 8 predicted proteins | sample 3393861 | NCBI WGS metagenome assembly VAPH01 (sample SAMN08290439, study PRJNA428436) | hydrothermal vent metagenome | isolation source: Deep-sea hydrothermal vent chimney | place: Atlantic Ocean: South-mid Altantic Ridge | reverse complement strand
GAAAGACGCAGGAAAGGTTTGTGACCTGTTCAAACCAGAAGAATGCCGAAACTTCCTTGCCGCAGACGGTTATGCGTCAAAATAATTCGGAAATGCTCTAACACGCTATTGGCACGCAACTCGACAAAAAAAGAGTCGATGGCTTCCGTGGCGTTCTTACACCACTCTGTGGGACACGACCGTCGTTCACACGCGGCGCCCCGCGCGGCTTGTTCGGCAATAAGGGTCGAATCACCGACCACTCGAAATTCGTCAAATTAGGGTATCCGGGCTAATAGGTCCTGACCCTAAAGCCCCTACACCGTAAAGTAGCGCGCCTGCGGATGGTGGGCGACCAAGGCGGCCGTGGATTGTTCCGGGTGAAGCTGGTCCTCGTCGGCCATGGTGATGCCGATGCGCGCGCCGTCGAGCAGGGCGAGGAGCTTGTGCTGCTCGGCCATATTGGGACAGGCGGGATAGCCGAAGGAATAGCGCGACCCCCGGTAGCCCTGTTTCAGGAGTTTGTCCATTTCGCGGGCGTCCTCGTGGCCGAAGCCCAATTCCGCGCGGATTCGTTTGTGGACGTATTCGGCCATGGCCTCGGCGATTTCCACCGATAGCCCGTGCAGGTAAAGGTAATCCCGGTACTTGTTCTCGGCGAACCATTGCCGGGCCACTTCCGAGGCCCTTTGCCCCGCCGTCACCGCTTGCAGGGCGATGACGTCGCGTTGCCCGGAATCGATGTCGCGGAAGAAGTCCGCGATGCAGACCCCGCCCGGCCTGGCTTGCCGGGGGAAGGAAAAACGGTTGGCCTCGGTTTCGCCGTCTTCCTCGAACAGGACGACCTGATCCCCTTCCGAGGCGCACTTCCAGTAGCCGTAGACCGCTTGGGGCAGGAGGATGCTTTCCTTTTCGCAGCGTTCCACAAGATTATTCAGGATCGGTTTGACCTCCTTGGCGGCCCAGGCTTTCCATTCGGCCCTGTTCCGGCCCTGTTTTTTGTATCCCCAGTGAAACTGGAACACCATGGTTTCGTTAAGGAAGGGAAGCAGGGCCTTGAGTTCGACCTTCTCCAGGGTTTTCGGCCCCCAGAACGGCGGTTCGGGAACGTCTGTTTCGGCGTGAAGTTCCGCCCGTTTGAGCTTTATTTCTTCCCAGTCGATGGGCCGTTGCGGGGTTTCGGGCGGGATCACCCCCGGCCCCCTTTTGCTTGAAGACGGCCGCCCGGCGCGCTTTTCCCGGGCTTGGGAGAGATAGTCCTCGATCGTGCCCGAAACCACCTTTTCCATGATCGTCAGGCCGTCGAAGGCGTCGCGCGCGTAAGCCGCACGGCCCGATCCGTAGGCCTTGACGCAATCTTCTTCCACGTATCGCCGGGTCAGCGCCGCGCCGCCGAGCAGGACCGGGACGTCGATGTCCTCGCGGGTCATTTCTTCCAGATTCTGGCGCATGATGACGGTGGATTTGACCAGAAGGCCCGACATGCCGATGGCCTGGGCGTCGTGTTCGCGGGCGGCCTCGATGATCGCGTGGACCGGTTGCTTGATGCCCAGGTTGACCACGTTGTAGCCGTTGTTGGTGAGGATAATATCGACCAAATTCTTGCCGATATCGTGGACGTCGCCCTTGACGGTGGCGAGCACGATGGTGCCTTTGGACGACCCTTCCGTTTTTTCCATATGGGGTTCCAGGTGGGCCACGGCGGCCTTCATGGTTTCGGCCGATTGCAGAACGAAGGGGAGTTGCATTTGGCCCGAGCCGAAAAGCTCGCCGACGACCTTCATGCCGTCGAGCAGGATGGAGTTGATGATTTTGACGGGCGGATGGGTCTTCATGGCCTCTTCGAGGTCTTCTTCCAGGCCCAGCCGGTCGCCGTCGACGATGCGTTGCTTGAGCCGGTCTTCCACCGTCATGTCGGAAAGGGTGACTTTCTTTTCCTCGGCCTTGCGGTCGGCGAAAAGCGCGATGAAGGCATGGAGCGGATCGTAATCGCCCTTGTGCCGGGCGAAGATCAGATCCTCGGCGGCCCGGCGTTCGTCTTCGGAAATTTTGTGCAAGGCCTTGATCTTGGAAACATGGACGATGGCCCCGGTCATGCCGCGTTTCACCGCGTGGTCCAAATAGACCGAATTGAGCACGTGTCGGGCCGCCGCCTTGAGGCCGAAGGAAACGTTGGACAGGCCGAGGATCACCTGGACTTCGGGGAGTTCGGCGCGGATGCGCGCGATGGCGTCCAAGGTTTCCAGGCCCAGGCGGCGGTCGTCTTCGTTGCCGGTGCAGATGGTGAATGTGAGCGGGTCGATGAGCAGGTCCGAGGGCTCCAGGCCGTGCTTGACGCAGGCGAATTCGTAAAGCCGTTTCGCGATCTTGACCTTTTCCCCGGCCGTCTTGGCCATGCCGTCCTCGTCTATGGTCAGCGCGATGACCGCGGCCCCGAACTTGCGCGCAAGCGCAAGGCGTTTGCCCGCCGGTTCCTCGCCGTCTTCGAAATTTATGGAATTGATGATCGCCTTGCCGCCGTAAAGCTTCAGGGCTTCTTCGAGCACCTCGTATTCCGTGGAATCGATGACCAGGGGCGCGGTGACCGCGCCGCGCATGCGCGAGACGACCTCCGTCATTTCCGCGGATTCATCGCGGCCGACGAAAGCGGTGCAGATATCGAGCGCGTGGGAGCCTTCCTTGACCTGATCGCGGCCCATGGCGACGCAGCCGTCCCAGTCCCCGGCTTCCTGGAGTTCGCGGAACTTTTTCGAGCCGTTGGCGTTACAGCGCTCGCCGATGGAGAAAATCGCGTTTTCCTGGCGCAACGGCGCCTGGGAATAAAGCGACGCGACGGACGGAACCCAGTGGACGTCGCGCTTGGCGGGGCTGGGGCGATGAGAACCTTTTCCCGCCCGTTTCCTGAGCATGGCGTCCAGGGCCTCGATATGGGCCGAATTGGTGCCGCAACAGCCCCCGACCATGGCGACGCCGTCCTCGACGATAAAGCGCTCGATCCATTTGGCCAGATCGGCGGGTCGAAGCGGATATTGGGTTTCCCCGTCCACCAGTTCGGGCAGGCCCGCGTTGGGCTGGACCGAGACGGGGCCGGTCCAGTTTTCTGAAAGCCATTTGATGTGATCGCCCATTTCCTGGGGGCCGGTGGCGCAATTAAGGCCCATGACCGGCACGCCCAAGGCCCGGATCACGGTCGCCGCCGCGGCGATGTCGGCCCCGACCAGAAGCGTGCCGGTGGTTTCGACCGTGACCTGGACCAGGATCGGAAGATCGGTTCCGGCCTTGTCCATGGCGGCTTTGGCGCCGTTGACGGCGGCCTTGATCTGCAAGGGGTCCTGGCAGGTTTCGATCAAGACGGCGTCGACGCCGCCCGCGACCAGGCCGTCGCACTGGACGGTCAAGGCTTTCTCCAGGCTGTCGTAATCGATATGGCCCAACGTGGGCAGCTTGGTTCCCGGCCCGACGTCGCCGAGCACGAAGCGCGCCCGTCCGTCGCTGAAACTTTCCGCGGCCTCGCGGGCCAGTTCGGCGGCTTCCTGGCTCAAGGCGAAGGCGTCGTCTTCCAGGCCGAATTCCGCAAGGGTCAGGGGCGAGGTTCCGAAGGTGTTGGAAATCACCATGTCCGACCCGGCGTTGAAGTAATCCGTATGGATGCGGCGGACCACGTCGGGGCGGGACCGGGTCAGGATATCGGTGCAGTTTTCATGCCCCCAGAAGTCCTTTTCCACGTCTAAGTCCAGGGCCTGGACCTTCGATCCCATGCCGCCGTCGCAAAGCAGCACCCGGTCTTTCAACATGTCGAGAAGATGGGCCACGGCGGCCTCCTATTTTTGTTTTTTCCGGCCGGGCCGCACGCCCAGCACATGGCAGATGGCGTAGGCGAGATCGGCGCGGTTGAGCGTGTAAATGTGGAAATCCTTCACCCCGCCGGAATTAAGCACGCGGCACTGTTCCGAGGCGAGGGTTGCGGCGACGAGCTTGCGGGTTTCCGGGTCGTCGTCCAGGCCGTCGAACAGGTCGGCCATCCAGCCGGGCACATCGGTGCCGCAGGCGGAACTGAATTGGACGACGCGAGTGAAATTGGTCACCGGCAGGATCCCCGGCACGATGGGGACCGTGATCCCGGCGGCCCGGGCCCGGTCCAGGAAACGGAAATAAACGTCGGGGTCGAAGAAATACTGGGTGACGGCGCGACTCGCCCCGGCGTCGATCTTGCGTTTGAGGTTGTCCAGGTCGGCTTGCGCGCCGGCGGCTTCGGGGTGCGTCTCGGGATAGGCGGCGACGCTGATTTCAAAATCGGCGACGCTTTTCAGGCCCGCGACCAGATCGGCGGCGTAAGCATAGCCCTGGGGATAGGGCTCGTACGCGCCGCTTCCATCGGGGGGGTCGCCGCGGAGCGCCACGATGTGGCGGATGCCCGCATCCCAATAATGGCGGGCGACGGCGTTCACTGCATCGCGGCTCGCCCCGACGCAGGTCAGATGGGCCGCCGGGGCGAGGGTCGTTTCCCGGGCGATCCGAACCACCGTTTCATGGGTCCGCTCCCGGGTCGATCCTCCGGCTCCATAGGTGACGGAAACGAAGGTCGGCGACAGGGGTTCCAAGCGGCGGATGCAGGCCCACAGGCTTTCCTCCATCTTTTCGTTTTTCGGGGGAAAGAACTCGAACGAGACGTTCACGTCATCGGGCAAAGGCCGCGCCACGTTCAACAAGGCGGCGGGATCTTGTTTCGGTGTTTTGTTTGTCATCTCATCACCTAATCATTACCGGCGGCGGCGGTCCAGAGGGAAACCGTAAGCGCGTCTCCGGGAAGATGCGCGGTCCGGCCCGATACGAGCCCGGCGGCGTTGAGCCAGCCGAGGATTTCCCCATTGCTGAACCCGAGACGCCGGTGCTCGTGGTCCCGGCGCAGTTCTTCCCGGTCATGGGGGGCGTAGTCGACGATCAAAAGGCGGCCGCCGGGGCGCAATATTCGCGCCGCTTCGGCCAAGGCCCGGCCCGGATGATCGAGATAATGCAAAACCTGATGAATGACGACGGCGTCGTAGGATCCTTTTTTATAAGGAAGCTGGTAGATATCCCCTTGGCGCACCGAGCAGTTTTCCAGTCCGGCCCGTTCCAGATTGGCCCGCGCCACGGCCAGCATGTCGCGCGAGGCGTCGATGCCCTGGGCGTGGCGGACGCGGGGCGCAAACAGCTCGATCATGCGTCCCGTTCCGGTTCCGAGGTCGAGCAGGTCGTCCGTTTCTTCCACGGGCAGGATGTCCAGGATCGCGTGTTCCACCTCGGCCTCGTTCGCGGTCAGGGCGCGAAGTTCGTACCAACGCTCGGCGTTGGCGCTGAAATAATCCGCCGCGGCCTTTTCCCTTTCGCGCTTGATGTCTTCAAGGCGCTCCTTGTCCAAAGCCACCGTCTCTTTCTCATCGGAGGCCCAGGCGGCCAGGCGCCGGGCTATGGCCGCCGCCGGGCCCTCACGGGCCAAGCGGTGGAAAACCCAACTGCCTTCGCTAAAGCGTTCCACCAGACCGGCGTCGGCCAGCAGTTTCAGGTGGCGCGAAACCCTGGGCTGGCTTTGGCCCAATATCCGCACCAGTTCGCTGACCGTCAATTCGTCATGGGCGCAAAACGCTAAAAGACGGAGGCGTGTCGGCTCGGCGGCGGCGCGCAAGGCGGTCAATAAAACGGTCACGAAACGGGGGCTCCGGCAAGGTTAAGGGGGCATGTATCAATAGTGAATAAATATATAAGGATATCTTTATATGTCAATATATTTAGCATTGCCCCGGACCGTCTTTCCGGAGCCAATTGTTGCAAATATGCAACTCAAGGGGCCTATTGCTCACGGGCCCTTGTCGAGTCCATTGGATTCTTCGAAGGGCTGTGTTAGTCCAAGTTAAGGCCGTGTTAAGCATAAAAAAACAGCGGTCGTTTTTGCGGGCGTCACCGAGGGATAGGGCTTTTAAGCAACGCTTAAGGAAAGTTGCCGGGAGACCGTTTCCGCCCCCCTCGGTATGGTTTTTGTTTTTGCCGCGTCCAAGCGCAATATGAAGGCGTGACATCCGTGCTCACGCCTTCGAGGGAACCGGATAAGAACGAAACACAATGGTTCAGAAAAGAAACCGCCCCGGTACACTCTCCGCAATAGGGTCGCATTTGCGCATTATCTTTTCCCCTTTGCTTTTAGCTTTTGTTTTGGCCGGTTGCGCCCAGGCGCCCGACCCCGGCGACGCCCTCGCCATGGCCGAGTACCGGCAAATCAATGATCCGGCCGAGCCGACCATGCGGGCCGTTTTCGGTTTCAACCGCGGTTTGGACGCCGCGCTTTTGAAGCCCGTGTCCAAAACCTATAAAGACATCGCGCCCGAAGCTGTACGCGTGGGAGTGCACAATTTCCTCAGAAACCTGCGCTCCCCCGTAATTTTCATCAATGACGTTCTCCAAGGCGAAATCAACAGGGCCGGCGTTACCCTGGCGCGGTTTTTGATCAATACGACCGTCGGCATCCTCGGCATTAACGACCAGGCGGCCGAGATGGGGCTGGATTTCCATGACGAGGATTTCGGCCAGACCCTCGCCATCTGGGGGATCGACGAAGGGCCCTACCTGATGTTGCCCGTCTTCGGGCCGTCCAATCCGCGTGACACCATTGGTTTGGTCGTCGACTTTTTCTTGGACCCTTTGAATTTGGTGGCCTTTAATACCGACCGAAGATGGATTACGGTTTCGAGGCAGAGCGCCGACGCCGTCGATTTTCGTTCACGCAATTACGACGAGATCAAGGATCTGGAAAAATCATCGCTGGATTATTACGCGACCGTTCGCAGCCTGTATCGCCAGAGGCGGAGGGATGAAATCGGCAACGGAGCCCTCGCGCCACTCGATAACGGTCCGGAAATCAACCTGAACATCGGTTTTCCGGTCACGGATGTTAACGAAGAACTCTCGGAGAGACCCTGACCCATGTATCGCAGACGTTTTTTATCGTTGGCCGCCGGATTGGTTTTCGGATTGACCCTTCTGGGTTCGGGCTTGCAGGCCCATGCCGGCAGTCTGGAGGAAAATGCGCAACAATATATCGAAGACCTTTCCGACCAGGCGATTAAATCCCTCACCGCGAAAGGCCTGACCCGCGATGAGCGGATCGAACGCTTCCGGACCCTGTTCAAGGAGCGCTTCGCGGTCCGGGGAATCGGCAAGTGGATTCTGGGGCGTTATTGGAAAAAGGCCACGCCCGAGGAGCGTAAGGAATATCTGATGCTGTTTGAGGATTTGATGGTGATCTCTTACGTGGACCGTTTCGCGACGTACGCGGGCGAACAGCTTCAAACCACGAAAACCCTGCCCAACAATAAAACCACGGCCACGGTTTATACGGAAATCGTGCAACCCGACGCCGGGCCGCCGGTTCGGGTCGATTGGCGCGTCGGGGCCAAGGGCGATGTCCTGAAGGTCGTCGATGTGGTCGTCGAGGGCACGTCCATGAGCAGTACGCTTCGTTCGGATTTCGGCTCCATTATCCGCCGTGAAGGCGGCGGCGTAGCGGGCTTGATAAAAGCCCTGCGCGCAAAAACGGCGTTCCTGAGGGCGCAGTATTAGAGCGCATCAGTCCCGCTAATTCCGCATCAGGGGCTTGTATTTGATCCGGTGCGGCTGGTCGGCTTCCGCGCCCAGGCGGCGGTGGCGGTCCGCTTCGTAATCCTGATAGTTGCCCTCGAACCAAACGACCCGGCTGTCGCCTTCGAAAGCGATGATATGGGTCGCCAGGCGATCGAGGAACCACCGGTCATGGCTGATGACCACGGCGCAGCCCGCGAATTCGGCCAACCCGTCTTCGAGCGCGCGCAGGGTTTCGACGTCCAGGTCGTTGGTGGGTTCGTCGAGCAGGAGGACGTTTGCGCCCGATTTCAGCATTTTCGCCAGATGCACGCGGTTGCGTTCGCCGCCCGAGAGTCGCCCGACCTTTTTTTGCTGGTCGGCGCCTTTGAAATTGAACTGGGCGACGTAGGCCCGGCTCGGCATGGTTCGTTTGCCCAACTCGATCTCGTCGTTTTTACCGCTGATTTCCTCCCAGACCGTCTTGTCCGCATCGAGGGTGTCGCGGGACTGGTCGACATAGCCGAGACGGACGGTGTCGCCCAGCCTCAGCGTTCCCTTGTCGGGGTGTTCCAAGCCGGTAATCATGCGGAACAGGGTCGTCTTTCCGGCCCCGTTCGGCCCGATAACGCCGACGATCCCTCCCGGGGGCAACCGGAAGCTCAAATCTTCAATAAGCAGGGTGTCCCCGAACCCCTTGCTCAGGGTTTCCGCCTCGATCACCAGATCGCCCAGCCGCGGTCCCGGCGGAATGACGATCTGGGCCGCGCCCACGCCTTTTTCCTGGGCCTGGGCGAGAAGGCTGTCATAGGCCGTGATCCGGGCCTTGGATTTGGCCTGGCGGGCGCGGGGCGATTGGCGGATCCATTCCAGCTCGTGCCTGAGGGTTCGTTGCCGGGCCGTTTCCTCCCGGTTTTCCTGTAACAGCCGTTTCTCCTTCTGCTCCAGCCAGGATGAATAGTTCCCTTCGTAGGGAATGCCCCGCCCCCGGTCCAATTCCAGAATCCAGCCCGTGACATTGTCCAGGAAGTAGCGGTCGTGGGTGACGATCATGACCATGCCGTCGTATTCGGCGAGGAAGCGTTCCAGCCAAGCGACCGATTCCGCATCCAGATGGTTGGTCGGCTCATCGAGCAAAAGAATATCGGGTTTTTGCAGCAACAACCGGCACAAGGCCACCCTGCGGCGCTCACCCCCGGAAAGGGCGGAAACGTCCGCCGTAGACGGTGGGCAGCGGAGGGCGTCCATGGCCACATCGATGGTCCGCTCCAACTCCCAGCCGCCGACGGCATCAATTCGTTCCTGAAGCTCGCCCTGAACGGCGAGCAGCGCGTTCATTTCGTCGTCGTCCATGGGTTCGGCGAACCTGGCGCTGATGTCGTTGAACTTATCGAGGAGGCCCTTGGTTCCGCCCAATCCTTCGACGACGTTTCCGCCCACGTCTTTTGTTTCGTCCAGCGCCGGCTCTTGAGGCAAATATCCGACCTTGATCCCGTCGGCCGCCCAGGCTTCGCCGCCGTAGTCCTGGTCCATTCCGGAAATAATTTTCATCAAGGTCGATTTGCCGGCGCCGTTAACGCCAAGAACGCCGATCTTCGCGCCGGGCAGGAAAGACAATGAAATTCCCTTGAGGATTTCCCGTCCGCCGGGGAAAACCTTGGTCAGATTTTTCATGACGTAGACGTATTGGTAAGAAGCCAAAGCCGATAACCTTTCGAATTCCAGTGGAAAAAATTAGTGGATTAGGGCCTAACGTTTCGCCAGGCCCTTTACCTGTAAAAAGGATTTGAACGCCAGGTCGCCGCGAACGATATCGTCGACCATGAACCGGGTCATTTCATCGAAACAACCCAGTAACTTTTCCGGGCTCCGGAAATTCTCGCAATCGGCCTTCACGGCCTTGATTCTTTTGACGAGCTTTTTGTGGAATTCAACATGTTCCCCGAGATCTTCGTAACCGGCTTTTTCAAGCAGGTCTTCCTCTTCCTTGAAATGGCGGATGGTTTCCCTGGTTAATTCCCCCAGGAGTTTACGGCTCAATCCCATGTCCTTGGAAAGTATGGCTTCCTTGGTCGCCCTCATGATCGAAACCATTTCCCGATGCGCGTCGTCGATGGCGTCATTGCCAATCTCCAGGGATTCCATAAGCTCGAAATGGCGCATGGCTTCTTCCAAGAAAATCCACGAAATTTCTACGGGGAACCTTCCACCGGATGATGATATAACACCTGAGGGCAGGCATGATAAACTGTTTCCGGCCGGAAGCGAACGAGCCTGGGGGACGAAAACATTAACGTCCGCAACTGCGGGCCGCCGCTCCTGCGGCGTAAGCCAAGGGCGCGAACGCGCCCGCCCGGCGCTTGAGGGACGACAAACACTGAGCGCGAACGCGCCCGCCCGGCGCTTGAGGGACGACAAAAAAGAGTGATCGGAAAATGCCCGGACCCAGTCTAAAAAGCGAAAGGATGGGAGCCGTTTTCCTTCTGGGGGCGGTTCTGTTCAACCCTCCGCTCATCGGGGCCTTCGATACGGGAGCGGACACGACCGTCTTCGGGATTCCCGTTCTTTTCCTCTATTTCTTCCTGGCCTGGGCCGTTCTTATTTTTTTAATGGCGCGCGTAATCGATCCCATCGCCTTGCGTAAACCGCGGAAGGAAAGGAAGCCGAGGCGGGCGAACGCGGCTTCCAAGCGAACGTAATGCTTCCCGACTGGCTTATTCTAACGGCGTCGTTTGGGTATCTTAGCCTTCTTTTCGGCATCGCCTATTACGGTGACAAGCGGGCGGACCAGGGCCGGAGTCTGATATCCAATCCCTACATCTATACCCTGTCCATCGCCGTCTACAGCACGTCTTGGACCTTCTACGGCAGCGTCGGGCGGGCCGCGTCCAGCGGGGTCGGGTTCCTGCCCATTTACCTGGGGCCGACCTTGATGCTGTCGCTGGGGTGGTTCGTTCTGCGCAAGATCATCCGCATCAGCAAGGTTCATAACATCACCTCGATCGCCGACTTTATTTCGTCCCGCTACGGCAAAAGCCATCTCCTGGGCGGCCTCGTTACGGTCATCGCGGTGGTCGGAATCATGCCCTATATCTCCCTGCAATTGAAAGCGGTCTCGATCAGCTACAATGTCTTGTTGAACTATCCCCAGGTTTCAGTTCCAGGCGGGGTGGTCCCGTCCGGCGTCCTCAGCGACACGGCCCTTTACGTCGCCTTGTTGATGGCGGCGTTCTCCATCCTTTTCGGAACCCGCCATATCGACGCCACGGAACATCACGAAGGAATGGTCGCGGCCATCGCTTTCGAGGCCGTGGTCAAGCTTCTGGCCTTTCTGGCGGTCGGTTTGTTCGTGACCTTCGGGATTTTCGACGGATTGGGCGACCTGTTCGGAAAGGCGGCGGCGGACCCTTCGCTCAGAAAGTTGATGTCCATGGAGGCCGCCGGAAACGGCTGGGTCACCCTGATCGTTCTGTCGATGATGGCGATTATCTTCCTGCCCCGGCAATTCCAGGTGATGGTGGTCGAAAACACCAACGAAAACCATCTGTCCAAGGCGATCTGGCTTTTCCCGCTTTACCTTTTCGCCATCAACGTTTTCGTTCTGCCGATCGCTTTCGGCGGGCTTCTGCGTTTCCCGGACGGCGGCGTCGATGCCGACACCTTCGTTCTGGCCCTGCCCATGGCCGAACAAAAGCCCGGCCTCGCCCTGCTCGTGTTCATCGGCGGCCTGTCGGCGTCGACAGGCATGGTCATCGTCGCCACCATCGCGCTCAGCACCATGATCTGCAACGATCTGGTGATGCCGATCTTGTTCAGATTCGCCAGGCTGCACTTGAAGGAAAGGCCGGATTTAAGCGGCCTCCTGCTCTCCATCCGCCGCGGCGCCATCGTCGTTATACTGCTTCTCGGGTATCTCTATTTCAGGCTTATCGGAGAATCCTACGCCCTGGTCACCATCGGCCTTGTGTCGTTCGCCGCCGCCGCCCAGTTCGCCCCCGTTATCCTCGGCGGTATTTTTTGGAAAAGAGGGTCGCGAAGCGGCGCCGTCGCCGGCCTGAGCGCGGGCTTTCTTCTCTGGTCTTACACCCTCGTCCTGCCGGCGTTCGCCCTGTCGGGCTGGCTGCCCGTGTCCTTCGTCGAAACCGGCCCCTTCGGAATAGGCCTGCTCAAGCCCTACGCGCTGTTCGGCCTGGATGGGCTCGACAACATGTCCCATGCCCTGTTCTGGAGCCTTTTGGCCAATATCGGTTTTTACGTTTTGGTCTCGTTGCACAGTAAGCCCGGCGCGCTGGAGAAAGTTCAGGCCGCCCTTTTCGTCGAAGTGTTCAAGAAAACCAATACAAGCCTGGATCCCGCCCTGTGGCGGGGCCAAGTGATGGTTGACGACCTAGAGGATTTGGCCGAACGGTTCATAGGCCGCGCCCGCGCCCGGGAGGCCTTCGCCCAATACGCAAGGGGCCACGGCGTCGATTTGGGTAAAATACGTGAAGCCGACGCCGGACTGGTCCGCCATGTGGAAAGGCTGCTCGCCGGGATCATCGGCGCCGCCTCGGCCCGGGTTATGATCGCAACCGTCATCAAGGGCGAGGAGGTGGCGCTCGATGAGATCAT
>VAPH01032293.1_pt1 | contig 12182 bp, 13 predicted proteins | sample 3393861 | NCBI WGS metagenome assembly VAPH01 (sample SAMN08290439, study PRJNA428436) | hydrothermal vent metagenome | isolation source: Deep-sea hydrothermal vent chimney | place: Atlantic Ocean: South-mid Altantic Ridge | reverse complement strand
ACAAAAAACATAGCCCGTTGGGTAGCGATGAAGCTAAGTCAGGACTATTCAGGACAAACATTAGTCGAGATCGGAAAGGTCTTTGGTGTGGGGCATTATTGCACGGTATCGCAAACGATATCACGATTATTAAGATTGATGGAAAAAGATAGTCGGGTTGCTATTGATTTATCTACTATAAGTAAAGACTTGACCCCCTGAGTTGTAAAACAAATAGATAGAACGGGAAAATGAATCAAGATTTGAAATCGATAATTGATAATTATAAACGTGACGAGGAGACGGTTTACAATAGCTGGTTCGTGAACAATGACGAGCGGCTAAAAGCATTCCGAACGATAAGAAGGGGTGTTTTCGACGTAATACAGGATATAAAAAATGGGAGTTTCGGGAATGACTTCAAAGGTTCATCTTTAGAATTCGTTTTAAACTGTATCACAGAACAAAAGCAAGTATTTAAGGGCGCTTCGCATCCATTTTACTGGAAACCAAAATTGAGAATACCAGATATTTATGAGAATGAGGAAAATAAGATTGCTTTTGGTCAGTTCCTGGAGAAATGCGTAAATGCCACAAAAGAAGAACAATTAATTAAAGAAATAATTCTATTGGATCGACGAAAAATTAAGGGTTTAGGTCCAGCAGTTGCAAGTATCCTTTATTTTTTACACCCTACTATCATGCCTCCCTGCAACACAGCTATTGTCAATGGATTTAATACTCTTTTCAAAGAGAAAGTTAAGCTCGGATCCTGGTCTGAATATCTCAGAATGAGAGAAGTTATAATAGAGAAAAATAATGCACAAAAGTCTGAGTTGTCTAACGACCTGGGTGCTTTTGTAGGCCTTCTATTTGACGTTGGCGAAAAGAAATTATTGGTGAGTGACGACCATCTTTCTGATGAAGAACGAGCGAGAATCGAAAAGAAAATTAAAAAACGGCATAAGGAAGTTGTGAGTGAAATGGAGGAAGAAGACCTCCATACTGAGATGCAGTATCATATCCTTACTATCGGGAACTCCATTGGATATGATGTTATTGCAGCAGCAAACGATAAATCAAAATGTTACTATGGTAATAGCCTATCCTTTATATGTATAGATGACTTTCCAGAAATAGATGTTGATAGAGACACCTATAAAACGATAACTCTCATAGATGCAATTTGGTTTGAAAAGGGATCAAATAAAATTACCTGCGCTTTTGAAGTGGAAAAAAGCACATCTATTTATTCAGGAATATTAAGACTAACCGATCTTTATTATTCCTTTCCAGATAACTTGCCATCTCTGTATCTCATTATACCCGATAAGCGGGAGAAAGAAGTTATCTTACAACTTCAGAGACCATCAATAAAAAATAGTGATATTGAAATTCACTATATTCTTTTCAGTGAATTAAGGAATGATTGTGATGCAATTTGTAAGTTTGGAGAAGATAAAGATATCCTCAATAAAATATCAAAGATGCTCGGGTAAGTTTTTTTAATAGAATATATTTTTGCAATTCGCATATGGATAGTAAATTGCCAGGAAACAACTGATAAAGGAGAAGAGTTTAGATGGCCCGACAATTAAACAAAAACATTAGCGAAGAAAAAGTAGTTGCGGAGTTCGCGGTTCGTCATGCAATGATAACCCGATTAGCTATTGTCGTGGCGTTAATTACTGGTGTGGCTTTTTTTTTCCTGTACAAAGGGCTTGCATCAAATACTACGGCTATAATCTTATTCGCAGCAATTTTTATTCTGGCAGCGTTTGTGAATATAAAAGTATGGCGCTGTCCTTCATGTGGTGGACATCTGGGTAAATTATATCTGGGGCTGAAACAGCCGAAGCATTGCCCTAATTGTGGTATTAAACTGGTTGAATAGTATAACAAACACTTTCAAGGAGAGATAAAATATGGGGAACCCTGACAAATCTGAATTAAAAGAACACGAACGCAGTAACTGGACATCGGCAGCTGAAGGCTGGCGACGGCGTGATGAACTACTGCGGAAGGGAGCGGCACCCGTCACCAAACGTATGCTTGAACTGTCTGGAATCTCCTCCGGCTCCAGACTGCTTGATATTGCCTCGGGTACGGGAGAGCCTGCGATTTCGGCGGCACAAATTGTTGGGGAGTCCGGCAAGGTCATCGGCACCGACCTGGTCGATGAAATGCTTGCCGTCGCCCGCGAGAAAACCAGAAAAATGAATCTCGGTAATATCGAGTTCCACTGTATGGATGCTGAGAAACTGGATCTTACAGAAGATTCATTTGATGCGGTGACCATCCGCTGGGGTCTGATGTTTATGCCAGAACCGGAGGCCTGCCTCGCTGCTGCTCATAAGGCGCTGAAACAAAATGGGCGTATTAGCCTGGCCTGTTGGGCTGCCCCGGAGAAAAATCCATTTGTGGGTGTGCTGATTAAGACATTAGCCAAGTACATGGAGATTCCTGTTCCCCCTCCCGGCACCCCCGGTATTTTTTCTTTTTCGGATTCAGAGCGCTTGCAGGATGTTCTCACATCAGCAGGTTTTAGGAATATTGTACTGGAAGAGATGGCTATCGATGTCATTGAGGTTGATGATGGCCGCACCTATTGGGAGGTGATATCGGATTTGGCCGCACCAGTCATGGCGCTTGTCAGGCAACTGGAGGTGTCGGTTCGCTCGGACTATATCGATGAAGTAATCAAGGTTGCCGATGCAATGAAGCAAGGCGAAACCCTGTGCATGAGAGGCACTACATGGATTGCCCATGCCGACAAATAAGCCTTTGGGGAGCCAAATCCCAACATTCAGTTTGATGTAGCATAAAGTCTACGGTTTACACTCGGACAAAATATAACCTTCTTCCTCGACTCGTGCGGTGAATGGCTTTATTTTCGGCTCTGAAACTTAAACCCTATTTCCTTAATGGCTTAATCACTACCTTTTTCTCATCGGGCATACGCATCGAACCCAGTAGGCGCCAGTCATCGGCGGCAATCTGTACATTCCAGCGGCCTGTTTCCAGTTCGTCGGGTATATTGCCTTCGTAGATTCCCGGCGATATCAGTTCAACAAACGTTTCTTTATCAATATCAGCCCGTGTGGAATATAAAAACCTGATTTCGAGTGCAGGGGGTGTGGTATAGCCCTGCTTTGCCAGAATGAAGACAGTCACCGTTTTATCTTCAACCATCACCTGTGCCGTCAGGTCGTGTCCCAGGGCCGCTTTGTCCCGTTTCAACTCCCGGTTAATTTGTTTGCCTACCTTGTAGTAATCGTCAACTACCATGCCATCAAATGTGGTGATAGAGACGATGAAAAAGAAGGTGCCGTAGATGACGGATGACAGGGGGATGGCGATAATCAGCCATACCATGGGCTCTTTGTACCAGGGTCTTGTCACTGTAGTGCCAGGCGAAGCCATGACTATTGAAACCAGTCAGCAGGGGCAATAAAACTGGCGTTCTCATCATCAGTCATTTTTTTATCATCTGTTGCTGTGACACGTAGAGTAATGCGGGTACTGCGGGTTTTAATGTCCTTTTCGTTGGCTTGTACCCGCACCAGAGTATCAACAATTTCACCACTCTCGACATGGGTTTCTTTTTCATCAGGGTCAAGGCTTGCACCCGGTAGTCCCTCCAGTGAAATGACAAAGGTATGTGCCTTATTGTCCTGATTCATGATCCTGAGTTTATAGACGTTTTCCAGTTTCCCGTTTGGGGCTTCACGGTAAAGAATATTACGGTCACGTGTGATATCGACACTGACAGGGATACGTGTGGCGAGAGACCATAGCATAGCAACGACAAGACCGATCAGTATTGCTGAGTATACAAATACGCGTGGTCTGAAAATGTGCAGGCCCTTGCCTTTAACCTCGTTCAGTGTGGTGTAACGAATAAGGCCTTTATCATAGTCCATTTTATCCATCACATCATCACAGGCATCGATGCAGGCCGCGCAGGCGATACATTGATATTGCAGACCGTCACGTATATCAATGCCTGTTGGGCAGGCCTGTACGCACAGGCTACAGTCTATGCAATCACCTTTATCAGGGGGTTTGTCTTTTCCACGTTTTCGTGAGCCGCGTGGGTCGCCCCTTTTTTCGTCATATGAAATGATTAAGGTGTTGTCATCAAACATGACTCCCTGAAATCGTGCATAGGGGCACATGTAGATACAAACCTGTTCCCGCAGCCAGCCAGCGTTACCGTAAGTGGCAAAGGCATAGAAAAATATCCAGAAGGTTTCCCATGGCCCCAGATCCCAGTTTATGAAAGCAACACCAAGTTCTCTGATCGGAGAGAAATAGCCGACAAAAGTAAAGCCGGTCCATAATGAAAAAGCTAACCAGATGAGATGTTTCCCGCCTTTTTTAAGAATTTTCCCGGTATTCCAGGGTGATTTGTTGAGCTTCATTTGCTCTGATCTACTGCCTTCAACTTTTCGTTCGATCCAGAGAAAGACTTCTGTCCATACGGTTTGCGGACAGGTGTAACCACACCATAATCGACCACCGACGGAAGTGAATAAAAAAAGTGCTAATGCAGAAATAACAAGTAATGCGGAGAGATAGATGAGATCCTGTGGCCACAGTGTCATCATGAAGATATTGAATTTTCTGTTGGGGAGGTCAAATAATAGGGCCTGACGACCTTCGCCCCAGTTTATCCAGGGCAAGATGTAGTACAAGCCGAGTGTTAGAGCCACCATCGCCACACGCCAACTGGCAAAAATTCCGTGCACTTCACGAGGATAGATATCCTCACGCCTGGCATACAGGGAATCCTGTTCGGGTCTTAACGGTTTATTGCCATTATCCGACATGAATATTTTCTCTTACAAATAAGAAGCGAAATCGGGTCTTCAGTAGAATCTGTATTCTGTACTAATCGTTACGGTGATTACATGGGCGTAGGAAGTAGGACGATAACAGGCAGGATATGAGCGTGATCAGCCACAGAAGAAGAAAGGTGACAGAGTAAAATGCCATATTACTGGTGCCACCGGCGACGAGTTCAGGAAACACTTCTCCAGGAGAGAAAATCCAGTAAAACAGGATCATCGCTACCCCTGATGTCAGAAATGAGGGCCACAGTATGGCAATCGCACGCTGTATTTTCGGGATTTCTTCATTTTCAGACATAACATAAACCTTTTATTGTATTATCAGGTGAACATAATTTTACTTCATGCGACCGAAAAAAATACCGGACAATGTCCGGCATTATTATATTGTTGTTCCATAAACTCGCTATGCCGGTCCACCTCTTTTTTCTCTGATCTTACTAAGATTAATCTGTCCGTGACAGGCTATAGACATAGGCGGCTAGCAGATGAGTTTTACTTTTACCAAGGAAATCACCGAATGCCGGCATATTGCCATTACGGCCTTCACTGATGGATTTTGCAATGGAGCGGTGTGAACTGCCATATAACCAGCTTTCATCCGTCAGGTCAGGTGCGCCTAATGCGATGTTGCCTGTTCCTTCCGCCGTGTGACAGCCAATACAGAGCTGTTCGAACTTCTGTTTGCCAATTTTCAGGTCACCGGCAGTTTTTCTGCCGCTCAATGACAGGACGTAGGCTGTGACATCCTTGACTCCGGATTTGCCTAACACTGTGCCCCATGCAGGCATGGTACCCCTACGGCCAGCGTTAATAGTCTGACTGATCTGCTCAGGTTTTCCACCCCACAACCAGTGGGTATCGCGCAGGTTAGGAAAGCTTGGTCCACCCCCCGCGTCTGTGCCATGGCACTGTGTGCAGTAGGTACTGAATAGTCGTCCGCCAGTCTTTATGGCCTCACTATTGGTAGCCAGTTCAGCGATGTCCTGTTGCAGGTAACGGGCATATTGCGCACCGTATTTTTTTTCAGCAACTTTCATTTCTGTATTGTACTGGCCAACCTGACTCCAGCCGAGTACGCCATCAAAAATGGCGCTCCCCGGGTAAAGTACAAGATATACCAGGGCAAAAATATTTGTAGCAATGAACATCTGCATCCACCAGCGCGGGATTGGGGTATTGAGTTCTTCTATATCCTCATCCCATTTATGGCCCGTTGCCTGAATCTTGCTGTCCCCTTCTTTTGTTAACAGTTTTGTCTGAGACATAAGCAAATAAAAACACCAGAAGATCCCACCGACAGTGACGATAAAGATAAACCAGGCCCAGAGTGGGTTGCTGAAATCCGACATTAAATTATATTCAGGCATCGTCTTTTCCCTCTGATGTTTTCTCATCAACCTGATTTGCAAATTTTTCCTCATCCAGAGGCAAGTTTGCCAGTTCATCAAATTCTTTTTTACGTTTACTGCTCCAGGCCCAGATTATTATCGCAATAAACAATACCAGGAGTACCAGTGTCCAGTAGCCGTGAAATTCGATAGTATCCATGTTCTTTATCTTCCCAGTGGAATGGTCGTGCCGAGATTCTGCAGATAGGCGATTAGTGCATCCATCTCTGTTTTCCCCTTCAATTTTTCACTGGCACCGCTGATATCCTTATCCGTGTAAGGAACACCCAGTATTCTCAGGGTTTTCATCTTCTCTGCGATGTTTGAATTTTCCACACTGTTTTTTGCCAGCCAGGGGAACCCCGGCATTATAGATGCCGGCACCACATCACGAGGATTAGTGAGATGAATCCGGTGCCATTCATCACTGTAACGGCCACCGACTCGATGCAGGTCGGGCCCCGTGCGTTTGGATCCCCACAGGAACGGACGATCATAGACGAACTCACTGGCCAGTGAGTAATGACCATAACGTTCGGTCTCGGCTCGAAATGGACGGATCATTTGCGAATGACAGGTATTACAGCCTTCACGGACGTAGATATCGCGCCCGGTAAGCTGCATGGCAGTATAGGGCATTAGGCCGTCAATGGGTTCTGTGGTTGATTTCATAAAAAACAGTGGGATGATTTCAACCAGTGCTCCAAAAGAAATTACGATGATGCTCATGACAATCAAAAGAGGAACGCTTTTTTCAGTTTTTTCTTGAAGTGACACTATTCTCTCCTCCTTAATAAGCCGGTTCTGGGATGATTGCATCTACGGGAGAAGCATCATCAGCCGTTACGGTTTTCCAGACATTGTATGCCATCAGGAACATGCCGCTGAGGAATATTAGGCCACCAATTGTTCGCGTGACATAAAATGGGTGCATAGCGGCAACACTCTCAATGAAACTGTAAGTGAGTGTGCCATCCGAGTTAGTCGCACGCCACATCAGGCCCTGCATAACGCCCGAAATCCACATGGCGGCAATGTAAAGAACAACGCCCAGAGCGGAAACCCAGAAATGGGTTTCTATCAGGCGGGTACTGTACATTTCTGTTTTTCCGAAGAGTCTCGGAATGAGAAAATACATAGAGCCAATAGTTATCATGGCAACCCAGCCCAGGGCCCCGGCATGTACGTGTCCGATAGTCCAGTCAGTATAATGAGAGAGTGCATTGACTGTTTTGATGGCCATCATAGGGCCCTCAAATGTAGACATGCCGTAAAAAGAGATCGCGACAACCAGAAATTTAAGGATTGGGTCAGTACGCAGCTTATCCCAGGCACCTGACAGGGTCATAATCCCATTAATCATACCGCCCCAGCTGGGGGCTAGCAGAATCAGGGACATGATCATTCCCAGTGATTGTGTCCAGTCAGGCAGTGCAGTGTATAGCAGGTGATGTGGCCCTGCCCAAATATAGGTGAAAGCCAGTGCCCAGAAATGTACCACCGACAGGCGATAAGAATAGACAGGGCGTCCAGCTGCTTTAGGCATAAAATAATACATCATCCCGAGGAAACCAGCAGTCAGAAGGAAACCTACGGCATTATGGCCATACCACCACTGCACCATGGCATCCTGTACACCAGCGTAGGCTGAGTAGGATTTCATGCCCAGTAGGCTGACGGGCAGGGCGGCGCTATTACCGAGATGAAGTACGGCTACAGTCAGTATGAAAGAACCCAAAAACCAGTTGGCGACGTAAATGTGTTTTACTTTTCGTTTGACGATTGTGCCAAAGAAAACTATCGCATACGAAACCCAGACCAGTGTGATGAGAATATCAATCGGCCATTCCAGCTCAGCGTATTCTTTTGCAGTAGAGTAGCCCAATGGAAGGGTAACTGCAGCAAGAACGATTACCAGTTGCCAGCCCCAGAAAGTAAAAGCAGCCAGTCTGGGCGCAAAGAGCTTGGCGTGACAAGTACGCTGCACAATATAATAGGAGGTCGCGAAAAGTGCTGAGCCACCGAAGGCAAAGATCACGGCATTGGTGTGCAGGGGGCGTAATCGACTAAACGTTAGCCAGGGAACATCAAAATTCAGGCCAGGCCAGGCCAATTGGGAGGCAATAATTACACCTACCAGCATTCCGACAATACCCCAGACTACTGTCATGATGGAGAATTGACGTACCACTTTATAGTTATAGGTTTCTTGCATAGTTGTTCTCAGTTGAAAGTTTCGGTTCGCGCAACGTTACTAAGGAGTTTAACCGGAATATTATAATATACTTATTAATCTTTTTCCTGATCAATCATGCCAGTCGATTATATAAATGACAAGCTACCGGGATATTGGTAGATCTACTGATCAGGAAGCTTTCGCTGAATCTCCCAGTACTTTCAACAAGGCCAGACCCTTTCTGCATTGTCTGGACAGGATATTAAGTTTCTCTTCCAGTTCCTTGCGCAGATCTTTATTGTTTTCGTATTCCGGTTCTCAGGTTTCCTTCTTGTCCTTCCAAATGATGTCAGTCATTTCTTCCTTGTTTAGCTCAAGGTTTTGATCTATTTTCAGGGGTGTGGAATCTCTGCCGGTGAACAGGGTCTTGGCCGTGGATATCAGGCTACGACAGGCATGGTGAGTATACTCAGTGTCCGTCATCAATGACGTTGCCATCTCAGCAGTAATGCTGTGATTTCGTATCAGGGGTTCGATACGGTCGGCAGTCCCACTTGAACTTTCCTCAATCTGTAACAGTGCGTGATCCAGTATAAGCATCGCTTCGCCTGGATCTTCCACTTCTCGCGCCCACTGGATCTTGCGTATGATCATGGCAAGCAGTTTACGTAAATGATTGTAGGCATCACGTATCACTTTGTTATCACTATGGATGAATTGCATCAAGTTTTTCTGTAGATGCTTGACATCCTTTATCGCTGTGACAAGGTCATGTCCGGCATTAGAATAGAGCATCAGGTTTTCGCCATAGGTTCCGGTAATGCGTTCGCGTGCCCGGATCACGAATTGTACAATTGCAGAATAAACATGTTTGATGCGCGTTTCATAAGCCTCGTCGATATCTTCAGAAGGGGGCATTTGGCGATGTTCTATCAGGATGTCGAGGTCATCTGAGCTGAGCATGTCACGTTTTTGCCAGCCTATACCGTGTGCAATCACACGTATGGCCAGGTTGTACAGGCGCTCCGATTCTTTATAGACCACTTCGAGGGCCGCCTGCGGTGATTCCAGTGCGGCATCATTGAGGTATTTAGGTTTTTTGATAACTGTTTCCGGTTCTCGCAGCAGCTGCTCCAGCAATCTGACCAGCACGTTCACAAACGGCAGCATTAGCATTATACCGACCAGGTTGAACAGGGTGTGGAAAATTGCAATCCTGAGTGCGTAGTTGTCACTGGCGATCCTCATGGTATCGCTGATCCACTCGACGGCAATAAGGAATTGCTGTATGAAAACGATGGAAATCAGACCGGTGATCAAATTGAAGATCAGATGGGCTACAGCCAGGCGTTTACCCACGATATTTGCACCAAGGCTAGCAAGTATGGCGGTAATGGTCGTTCCCATGTTGGCGCCAATTGTGAGGGCAAGGGCATTTTCATAGGTAATTTGTTGTGCCGCAAGTGCGGTAATCGTAAGTACCAGCATCGCATCGCTGGATTGCATAATTACCGTGGCGACGATGCCAAGTAATATGAATAACAGCATTCCCCTGAAGCCAGGAATGGTATAGGTGGAAAGGTTGATACTTTCACTAAAGGCATCAAAGCCCTCTTTCATGTAGTGGATACCCAGGAACAGGAAGCCGATGCCTGCCAGTACCCAGCCGATACCTTTCCATGTTGGACTCTTCTGCAGAATCATCACGATACCGAAAGCCAGCATTGGCATGGCGTAGGCCGAGAGATTTACTTTTAGTCCAAAAGCGGCCACCAGCCAGACACCGGTAGTTGTCCCGAGATTGGCACCGAAAATGATACCGATACCCGCCGCGAGCTGGATCAGCCCGGCGGAGAGAAAGGAAATGACCAGTACCGATACCAGTGAGCTAGATTGTATCAGTGTAGTGGTGATAATCCCGAAGTTCAGTGCCTTCCACAGTCGATCGGTCGAGTGATGTAAGAAGCGTTCCAGAAAACCGCCGGAAAAGCGCCTGAAGCCATCCTCCAGTGTCATTATTCCAAACAGAAAAATGGCAACACCGGCAGCGATTTGTCTAATATCGGAATTGAGCCAGAAAGTGTAGGCGAGCAGGATCAGGATTACGGGCAATATCAGACTACGCATCACTGACATTTGAGAACCCCTCTATTGTTACACCTCGCTCGTTTCACTGTGCTTAATATCCTTTCGTGTTCAGCCAATAATAACAATAATTACCAGGGAAACTCTGATTTATTCGTCATTGTGAGGAAGGCAGTGACGAGGCAATTTCCAACAGTTTCCTTTTACGAGACGAGATTGACAGGCTTCGCCTGCAATGACTGGCTTGAGTGTGCGCACGTTTAGTCTTTTGTTACCACTGTGCAATCAAATACCCTGTTCATTCGTTTTTATACTACGATGCCAACTTTTTTCCTGCCTAGCCGGGTTATGGTATCTGGAAAAGCCAGCAGGGTAATAAAGGGGTGAAATAAGTTGCCGCTCTGATTGAGGAGGATTATCTTCTGGTGCATCGGCAGCAAGGGGATCCTGAAATAGAATGCATTAACGGGGATGAAGGACTCAGCCTGCAAGCACTTGTCGTTGTGCAGGATATCGAAGTCATTGTAGAAAGGGTGCTGGAGAAGGGTATTGATATTCAGCAGACCCTCCCTGCTGTGATAGAAAAAGACTGGGTAGGAATAGAGCCCCCTCAGGGGAACTGACGGATAAAGAATCACATGAAGCTGGATCGGGAAAATCTGCAAAAACTCTACCGTTATGCCTATACCCTGACGGCAAATGAGGATGATGCCTATGATTTATTGCAAAGTGCGATAGAAATCAGCCTGAGCAAATTAGCAGACGGGACCGAAAATAGTGCTGCATATATCCGTATGATAATGAAAAATCGCTATATCGATGAGTATCGTCATCAACAGTCGTTTCCGCACGAAAATATCGGTGACAACTGCCCGGTCAGTCTGGATGAATCTACTCTGGAAGATATTGTCATTGCCAGTCATGATCTTGCTCTGTTGTGGAAAACCCTGGCGCCTTTAGATCGCGAAGTACTTTTTTTTTGGGCAGTAGAGGGATTCAGCATGCAGGAGATCGCAGAGAAACTCGAGATCTCACGCGGCACGCTGCTATCACGTGTTCACCGGTTACGTAGACGTTTACAGGCTGAGGCCGGTGCGGGGCAGAGGGGGATCGCATGAGCCAGCCATTGAAACAACAGTTGAATCGGTATATCAAACAGGTCGAACTTAGCGACCGGCAGTTGACTGAACTGGAGGGACTGATTAACTCGCAAACAGAAAAAGAAAACCGGATCGGCAGATTTTATGGTAGTAAACTACCTGCTATCGCTATAATTCTCGTCGCTGTCATAGCGATATTCATGACCTCACCAATTCCACGGGATATCTCAAAAGATATGCCCCACCTAATAGCTGAGGAGGTAGTGAAAAATCACCTGAAACTAAAGCCTCTGGAAATCAAAGCAGGAACGATTAATGCAATAAGAGGCTATTTTTCAAAACTTGAATTTATGCCGGTAGAGAGTAGCGTGGTGTCAGACGAAGACATGCAATTAATTGGAGGCCGCTACTGTTCCCTCCAGGGTGTCACCGCAGCTCAACTCAGGATGAAGCAGGGGAGAAGTTTGCAGACTCTGTACCAAACGCAGTACCTGCCCGATGTGTTTGGTTATATTCCGCAGATAGAGAAAGATGAACCACCATTGGTTGTTTATGCCAGGGGGATAAAAGTAAAGATATGGGTGGAGAAGGGTTTGTT
>VAPH01077788.1_pt1 | contig 12183 bp, 11 predicted proteins | sample 3393861 | NCBI WGS metagenome assembly VAPH01 (sample SAMN08290439, study PRJNA428436) | hydrothermal vent metagenome | isolation source: Deep-sea hydrothermal vent chimney | place: Atlantic Ocean: South-mid Altantic Ridge | reverse complement strand
GAGCGTGATAATCTTGCTGAACAGGCCGCAAGATCGGGTGAGTTGCTACAGAAATTGTTTAACGACGCGCTAAGTGGTAATGCTCATGTTAAAGACATTCGTGGCATAGGTCTGTTATTTGCCATCGAGCTAGATCGGCCATGTGGGGAACTGGTTATGAAGGCTGCTGCTAAAGGATTATTGATCAATGTTACAGCAGAGACGGTAGTCCGCCTGCTGCCACCCTTGATCTGCAATGAAGCAGATATCCGCGAGATCGTGAACCGTCTGAATCCTCTTATTGAAGAGTTTCTTGTCCAATGACAAGGCATTTTATCAGTCTGCTGGACCTCTCCCCGGATGAGTTACTGTCTGTGCTGGATCGTGCAGATGAGATGAAAAATGAGGTCAAAGCCGGTCAGACATCACAGGCCATGCAGGGTAAAACACTGGCATTATTGTTTGACAAGTCTTCTACACGTACACGTGTATCCTTCGAAGTTGGTATGAATCAAATGGGTGGCAATGCCCTGTTTCTGTCTCCTGCCGATGCACAAATCGGTCGCGGTGAGCCGATAGAGGATACGGCAAGAGTGATTTCCAGCATGGCGGACATCATCGCCATACGCACCGGTTCCCACGGCAATATTATCCGTTTTACAGAGTACAGCAAGGTGCCAGTGATTAATGCCCTGACAGATTTTAATCACCCCTGTCAGTTATTGGCTGACATGATGACAGTGCGGGAAAAACTGGGAAGGCTTAATGATATTGAAGTCGCCTATGTTGGCGATGGCAACAATATGTGCCATTCATGGATGATCGCAGCCCGGCAGTTTGGCTTTAATATCAAGATTGCGGTACCAAAAGGCTTTGAGCCTGAGGCTGATTTGCTGGAGGCCTGTAAAGATAAAGTTACACTCATGAACTTGCCGCTAGAGGCGGTTCGTGATGCCGATGTGGTGGTCACCGATACCTGGATAAGCATGGGCCATGAAGGCGAACAACAGCAACGTAAACAGATATTCGGGGGCTATACAGTTGATGTCGCACTGATGGAAAATGCTATACCAGACGCTATTTTTCTGCATTGTTTGCCTGCCTATCGCGGCTATGAAGTAACGGAAGAAGTACTGGAAGGCCCGCAAAGCGCGGTCTGGGACGAAGCCGAAAACCGCCTGCATGCCCAGAAAGCCTTAATTGAATTTTTACTTGATGCAAAAATATAGGGGCCCCTCTCAATACTGGATAATCAGATTGTGATTCAAAATCTGTCAGATCCAGGCAAGAATCGCACGTAATAGTGGGCTATTGCGAAGATTCTTAACGCAGAGATGTCGGATTTTGGACTCAAGATGGTTATTCATGTATTAAGAGGTGCCCTATTTGGGCTACGATAAAAAAAACTTCCTTTCTTTTAGTGCCTGTCTTTGTAAGAATGTTCAGCCCTTATTCAGGTTCAGCCGCATACTATGTCTAAAAGCCTGGGGAGACGGATCACGTGTCTGTTCAGGGGGATCTTAAACAAAACTGGAGAATTCACATGAAATTAACCACAAGCCTGGTAATGGCTGCCTCTTTATTATTCGCATTTGCTGGCAATGCCAGCACTGACGGTAAAAAGATTTATGACACTAAATGTTTCACCTGTCATGCTTCCGGTGTGGCGGGCGCACCAAAGTTTGGTGATAAGGCTGCCTGGGCACCACGTATTGCGGCTGGCATGGATGCAATGATGGTAATTGTTATTAAAGGTAAAGGTGCAATGCCACCTAAAGGGACCTGTACAGATTGCTCTGCTGACGACCTGAAAGGGGTTGTTCAGTATATGATGGATAAATCGAAGTAACGGCTTCTTGCACACCGGTTGATTCGAATATCGAAGTAAAAGGGGCACCGAAAGGTGCCCTTTTTATTTAGCCATCAATAAAGTGTTTTAGTTTTTTTTCACTCAAACCGCCCAGTTTTGCTTTTAAGATTATATTATTCTTTACCGCCAGCAGTGTTGGCGTGCCGTGCACGTAAAATCCCCGGACAAGATCAGGCATTTTGTTCACGTTGACAGTAATGATATTTGGATTCAGGGTCTGTCGTTTTTCTATTAGCCGACTCATCGGTGAGCACATAGGACAGTTGTTCGACATAAAGTAAAAATAGAGGGTTTTATTGACATCTGCGCCCTCAGGTAGCAGATGTTCAAAGGAAGGTGCGGTCTTGCCAACGGCGCGGCCTGATGAAAAGCGCTTTAATAGATAGGGAACAGTAAAAACTACCGCAACGATCAGGAGTATGCCCAGGCCAGTATTATCCATTAGGTTAATACCCTGCATATTTGGTGGTTATTACGTGGCAAGTTTGCATTGAGTCAATTAAAATTGATGCCGCTGTTCTTAGTGTGTCCCTTAAGGGTGTTGCCACCAATTCTACCGGTTTTAGTACGATGACAGATAATCTTATTGGTATGGGTCTCAGCAATAATATTTTAGAACCGGGTGAAAAAGCGGTACAGCAGATGCAGCAGGCGCTTGGCCGCCTACAGAAAAGGCTGGCAGAACTCCCCAAAGTCAGTGATGAACTGACAGGGAAAAGGCTGCAGTTAGATATCGCAACCTTGCTGGTTGCAATGGAACGAAAAAAAGAGGCCTGGGATATTGCGCGTCCGTTATTTGATTCTTTTATAAGGCTGGCCGCCTGGCAGGATGCAGTCGAAACCAGCGAGATCCTGTATGCAACGGATCAGGATGACTCGATTATTGCGCTGGGTAATGGCGTATGGCTTGCCGTGACCTTTCCGGTTGATCCGACATTGAGTGTCAACATGCTGGATCATGTTATTGAAGAAACACCGGCAGAGTCGGATGGCGGGGCCGTCGCAGCTGCGGCCGCTCATTACCTTGCCGAACTGCGTGCCAGCGATAATACACAGAGAGAAAGTCTGGGGTTTTTAACCGGGAATTTACTGGCAAGTGTGGCTTATCGGCACAGTGGATATAAAGAACGCGAACTGATTGATATGTGGGTAGAGAGGCTTGAATTGAATCAGCCCGATAAATTTCTGCCGAGACTGGGCATGATGCTCGATGTCATCGTCGGCGATAAATGGTGGGTAGATCGAGAGGCTTTGCGCGGTACCTTGCCGAAAGAGGCGGGTAGCTACTCAGAAGAATAAAAGATTTGTTAACCAATTACTTTTTCTATGCATTTCGTTCACTCAGTAGCCTCATCATCATATCTTCAGCCTGTCGAGCATAGCCCCCACCGAAGAGATTAAGATGATTGAGTACATGATAGCAATTGTAGAGATGTCTGCGAGTTTTAAAGCCGTCATCAAGTGGCCAGCATGCCTCGTATGAGGAGCGAAAATCGTTACTGAAACCACCAAATAGTTCCGTCATGGCGATGTCGGCTTCACGATCCCCATAGTATAAAGCCGGGTCAAACAGGACGGGGTCACCGTTCTCGGTAAAGGCGTAATTGCCGCTCCAGAGGTCACCGTGCAGCAATGATGGCACGGGGTTATAGCCGCTGAAAAAATCATCCATACAATCTACCAGGGTAGCACCTGCTTTTTGCAGTGAGCCGGTATAGCCTTTTGCTGCAGCAAGCTTTAGTTGATATTCCAGACGGTTGTGGCGGAAAAATTCTAGCCAGTCATCGTCAGGGGTATTTATTTGCAGTGTAGACCCTATCGTGTTGTCCCTGTCCCAGCCAAAGCGGTCTCGAGTGACCTTGTGCATGGCGGCCAGTTGTTCGCCTAGTTTGTGGTGGTTGCCGTCATTTTGTAAAGGCAGGTACTCCATTGCCAGCCATGCGTATTCGTCGTAATGGCCCGTGCTGATGGGATGTGGTACGTGGAGGGTATTGGAGTTCTCCAATTCAAGCAGTGCCTGATATTCAGCCTCAAACATGAAGAGAGATCTGGCCGTATTTAATTTAATGAAAAAGTACCGATCGCCATCATTTACAGCGTAGGTGGTGTTGATACAACCGCCAGCAAGGGTATTTAGTCTGGTGATGGAAAATTTCTGGCGAATAGCGGCAGAAATGGAGGTGGCAATATTTTTTTGCAGCGGAATGTTGTTTTTCATGCTTGTGCGATTATGGCATTTATAGCAGTCGCCTGAAGATTTTTTGCAGGGGAGCCATAACAGCTTAAGGACAAAAAGCCGTATTTCACAGGTAAAACAACGTTTCAGGATTAGCTATATAGCCTAAGTGATTGATAGTTCATGAGCTTGACTGCGATCACTTATTCACATTTTCGGGATTCTCTCACAAAGATGTAATAAACTGGGGGCGCCGCAAGATGCCTATATAAGCAAATCATTTAACATATTGATCTTTTTCATTTATTAATGATTTCTTGAAATTTTTTCATTTTAGGCTAGCGTTTCCTGTAAGCGTGTCTACTGGCCGTTTTCTGCTCTTTATCAACAAAGTTATCCACAGGTTCTTTGCGCTAGAGATGAATATTTCCGTGCCAGTCTTTTTTTGAAAGTATGTCAAATAAAAAAAATACCGATACCTTGTCAGATAATCTGTCAGAAACTTCAGATGAACGGCTAGAGCAGGACATTATCGTCCGAGTTGTCCTGTCAGTCCCAGTACGTAAAATATTTGATTACATTGTTCCGGCGACTTTAGTATTACCCTGTCCGGGCTGCAGGGTTCGGGTTGGCTTTGGCAGTAGGATCATGACCGGGCTGGTTATAGAGGTGAGCAATTCATCACGGCTTGATATAAAAAAATTAAAGGCGGTCAGGGCAGTGCTTGATTGTGAGCCCTTACTGGACAGTAAAATGCTTCAGCTCCTGTGTTGGGTGGCTGATTATTATATACACCCTCTGGGCGAGGTGGTTTTCTCTGCACTACCAAAGTTGTTGCGTGAAGGAAAATCAGCAAAGTTACCGGACAGGCCATTCTGGGTAATTACGACGCTGGGCATGGAGGCATTGGAGCAGGGACCGGGACGTGCTGCCATTCAGCATCGTTTATTGGAAATGTTTTCTGAAGCAGAAATGCCGCAGGGATCTGAGGCCTGTAAAGCCGTCTCCAGGGGTTGGAAAAAAGCCATCGAAGTAATTGAAGGGAAGGGCCTGATTGAGAGAGCAGAGCCGCCTGTCACCGAACGGGTAGCCTCCCTGCCTGCACCAAGCACAACCCCAGACCAGCAACAGGCCATTGACAGCATTACCGCCAGCTTGGGCAGATTTAAATGCTTTCTGTTACATGGTATCACTGGCAGCGGCAAGACCGAGGTCTATCTGCGTTGTATTCGTGCGGTTCTGGAGAGAAACCAGCAGGCCCTGGTATTGGTTCCGGAGATCAGCCTTACACCGCAGCTGGTTGATCGTTTTCGACAGCGTTTTGAGGTTGTAATCGATGTGCTGCACTCCGGCATGAACGACACACAACGCATGCGGGCATGGGCGCGGGCAAGGTGCGGTAGCTCGGCAGTTTTGATCGGGACACGTTCTGCGGTATTTGTGCCGCTTGCACGTCCGGGGATTATTATTCTCGATGAAGAACACGACAGTTCGTTTAAACAGCAGGATGGTTTTCGATACCATGCCCGAGATGTGGCAATCAAGCGAGCAAGTATGGAGGGCATTCCTGTCGTCATGGGCAGTGCGACACCATCACTGGAGAGCTGGCACAATGCAAAGCAGAACAGGTTTGGATTATTGAGACTGGAACAACGGGCGACTGCTGGAGGTCTACCCAAAATTCACCTGTTGGACATTGAAAAACAGCCGCTAGAGAACGGTATCAGTATCCCTTTACGTGACGGTGTCAGGCAAGGCCTGGAGCGGGGTGAACAAAGTCTGTTATTTGTGAATCGTAGGGGTTTTGCGCCCGCCGTCTGCTGTACGTCGTGTAATACACTCGTGCAATGTACGCGATGTGATGCGCGCATGACCTGGCACAAGAAGGCGGGCCGTTTGCTGTGCCATCATTGCGGCAAGAGCAGCCAATGGCCTGAGCACTGCTCTGATTGCGGGGGCGGTGAAATGGTTACCCTTGGACAGGGCACAGAGAATATTCAGCAGACCATTCAGCAGATGGTTCCTGGGGCATCGATAGAGCGCATTGACCGTGACAGCACACGACGAAAAGGTGAGCTTGAACGGCGTTTGAAGCGCGCACACAATGGAGAAGCAGATGTATTGGTAGGGACACAGATGTTGTCAAAGGGCCATGACTTTCCGAACCTAAGTCTGGTCGGCATACTGGACAGTGATCAATTATTATTCTCCTCCGATTTTCGTGCCAGTGAGCGTTTGTTCCAGCTGATCACGCAGGTGGCTGGCAGAGCAGGGCGAGCGGATAAACAGGGGACGGCTCTGGTCCAAACGCGTTTTCCTGATAGTCCCTGGCTGCAGGCCATTGCACAGCATGACTATAAGGCCTTTGCCAAGATGGCATTGGAGGAACGCAAAAGTGCAGATTATCCGCCCTACACCCATATCGCCCTGCTGCGTGCCGAGGCGACAAAACAGCAGGAAGCCCTGAAATTTTTAGAAGCCATGCACCGTAAGGCAAGATCGTTGATTGTATCCAGTGCAGCGATGCGGTCTGTCAACTTATCCGAGCCGGTGCCTTCGGTTATGGAAAAACGCGCCGGCCGTTATCGGGCCCAGCTCCTGGTACAGGCGGCAAGTAGAAAACCTCTGCATGATTTTCTTTATCAATGGCGCGGAGAGATTGAGAGCGACCGTAGCGCACGTCGTGTACGCTGGTCACTGGACGTGGACCCGGTTGATCTGTATTGAGATATAATGAACTGCAGGAGCATCGCTCGGCGCGATTGGTTAGTGTACACGCTAGAGAATCGCGCCGAGCGACGCTCCTACATGGTTCATTTCATGACCCCTTCAATCTGAGCTTTCAGAGATGCTACAATCCGCATCCCGGTTCCCCGTCTGAAGAGACACTTATTAAATGAAGTTGAAAACCCAGTTACAGGCGCTTGTTGGTAATGCTCTTAAGCGGCTTGTTGAAGAGAATCTGCTGCCTGAAATTGATTTGCCTGATATCAACATAGATCGAACCCGACAAAAAGAGCACGGTGATTTTTCCTGTAATATCGCCATGCTACTGGCAAAACACGCCCGTTGTGCCCCACGCGACCTGGCTAAATTAATCCTGGACAGGCTGTCTGCAGTGGGTATCGTCAACAAGGTTGAGCTGGCCGGGCCGGGTTTTATCAATTTCTTTCTCACCGATGAGCCACTTTACCAGGCGATCAGAGATGTTATTTCTGAGGGCAGCGAATTTGGCAGGACAGATATTGGAGTCGGGCAGAAGGTGATTGTTGAATTTGTCTCAGCTAACCCGACAGGCCCTTTGCATGTCGGTCACGGTCGCAGTGCAGCCTATGGTGATGCGCTGGCTCGTTTGTTACGTGCTGCTGGCTACCAGGTCCGTACCGAGTACTATGTGAATGATGCCGGTCGTCAGATGAATATACTTGCGGTCAGCGTGTGGTTGCGTTACCTGGAGTTGTGCGGGGAAGAGATGGACTTTCCAGTGAATGCTTACCAGGGCGATTACGTCTGGGACATCGCAGCCAGCCTACATCGTAGCCAAGGTGATGCGTTGTACCGGAAGATCAGTGATGTTTTTGTTGGTGTCCCTCCCGATGAGCCTCTCGGTGGCGACAGGGAATCCCATATTGACGGCTTGATTGAGCGCGCACAAAAACTGTTGGCAGACGACTATGCACGGGTGTTTGATCAGGGATTGAATGAGATTACGGATAATATTCGGCGCGACCTTGTAGAGTTCGGTGTTGAGTTTGATCGCTGGTTTTCTGAGCGCAGTCTGCACAATAGCGGTGAAATGGAGAAAGCGATACAAACACTGGAAAGTGGGGGTTATCTGTATGAGAAAGACGGCGCAAAATGGTTTCGTTCCACCGATTTCGGTGATGAAAAAGACCGTGTTATCGTTCGTGATAATGGCCAGAGTACCTACTTTGCTTCCGATATAGCCTACCATCTGGACAAACTGGACAGGGGCTTTGACAGGCTGATTGATATCTGGGGTGCAGACCACCATGGCTACGTGGCCCGAGTGAAGGCGGCTTTGCAGGCACTGAATGCTGACAGAGATCGTTTTGAGGTGCTGCTGGTGCAGTTCGCCATTCTCTACAGGGGGGGTAAAAAGCTTGCCATGTCTACCCGCTCAGGTGAATTTGTGACCTTGCGAGAGTTGCGCAGTGAGGTTGGGAATGATGCGGCACGTTTCTTTTATGTCATGCGAAAATGCGAGCAGCACATGGATTTTGACCTTGATCTGGCCAGGTCCCGCTCCAGCGAAAATCCCGTTTACTATGTACAGTATGCGCATGCACGGATCTGCAGTGTGATGGTCCAGTTGTCTGAAAAGAAGTTGAAATTAGCCAACCCTGCCGATGCAAAATTGGAATTGCTGACCGAACAACATGAGAAGGATCTTATGAATGAATTATCCCGTTACCCTGAAGTGATAGAATGGGCCGCGATAAACCATGAGCCACACCAGATAGCCTACTATCTGCGAGAGTTGGCCAATGGGTTCCACAGCTACTACAACGCCAGTCAATTTCTGGTTGAGGATAAGGGGCTTCGCGATGCAAGGCTGGTATTGATTCAGGCTACGCGACAGGTGCTGGCCAACGGTCTTGGTTTACTGGGTGTTTCAGCACCGGAGAGTATGTAATGCCACCGAGAAAAAAGTCTGGAAAACATAAAGGAGCCAGTCGTAAATCCACATCATCTACAGTGCACAGATGGCCAACTTTAATTGCGGGTATTTTACTCGGTGTATTGTTTAGTTTTGGTGGCATGTATATTTACTCCAGCGGGATGAAGATGAGTTTGGGTGCGGGTATCAAAAATCTGGTCGATAGTCGTACAGCTAATTCTGAAAAGACCGCCAGTAAAGACAAAAAAATACCCAATAAGCCAAAACTGGTATTTGATTTTTACACTGTGTTACCAGAATATGAAACAGTGGTTGATGAAAAACAGTTTTTTCGTGAAGTTCCGAAGCCAGCCAGGAAGCAGAAAACTGAAAGCACCTATATCTTGCAGGCCGCCTCATATTCCTCATTCAAGGATGCAGATAAGCTTAAGGCTAAACTGGCACTGAATGGACTGTCCTCCCGCATAGAGAAGATTTCAGTCGATGGCAAGGGCCAGTATTATCGCGTCAGATTAGGCCCTTATAGCAGCACACGCACGAAAAAAGACGTTGTTAAGCGCCTGGGGGCTTTGGGGATTAAACCGTTACGCCTTAAAATAGAGGCGAATTAGGGCTGACGGGCGCCGTTTTACGGGAAACAGGAATCGTTGCCCGTGACCCGCAAGACATCTTTTCTCCTATTGCACAACGGCCAGGTCAGCGTTACGCTTCGCGCCCCAAAATTTCCAAAATATTCTTAGGTACAGGCCAATGCGTTCACTTGGGCATCAGACAGTTGCTGAATTTTATGGTTGCAATCGCGATACGCTGGAATCGACCCAGGTATCAACGATGGAGCTGCATCGGGGGCAGGTTGATATGATGGATCCGAAGGAGGGGCAGGTGAGGCATAAACCCCTGCTACTTTCTAGCCACTGGCGCCCCTGTTTTTTTGGCTCACCAGGAGTATTAGTCCGTACATATCTGTCAGTGCCTGGAGGTAAATAGCGCTATAATTATTACCATTCTGGGTCACGTGCCATTTAACACCTCATGGGCATAATGCTATAATGCGAGGCAGTGGTTTGATCATATTTTCATCGCTTCCAGGTTCAATCGAGTCTGATCCCGCAGGTACTGTGATTCTCCTGAATTTATAAGTGCTTAGCGCTACATCTTTGTGAGGAGTTAAGTCTATGTCTATAATGAGTTACGGATTTAAATTTATATTGTTTACTTTTATTGTAATGTTCAGTGCTGTTGTCTACGGAGAAACAGGTAAGAAGCCTGACCCGACATCCGTTTCAAATGGGAAAGAATTATATGGGCAATACTGCCAGGCGTGTCATCAAAAGCAGGGTGTTGGCGAGAAGCCGGTTCCGCCAGCTCTACGTAAGCCTGGCTACATTCCGGCCTTGCCACTGAATGAAACATCACACGCCTGGCACCATACCGATAAACAGATGGTGAATACAATCCTTAATGGCACGCCAAGTACGAAACGTATGCCAGCGTGGAAGGGTACAATTTCAGAAAAGGATGCACAATATATCGTTTCATATATCAAGAGTTTGTGGGGGCCAAAGACACTCTCTTGCCAGGGACCTAAGCATATGAGTGCGCGTTGCACACCCAAGGAAGCAAAGCGGACTCAGACTCGGTAAAAAAATAGGGTCAGATTCTGTTTTTCTCTAATAAAAGCAAGGTCTGGAATCTGACCCGAATCACACCAAGGAATCTTTGATTAATTCAAAAAACTTGTTACGCCACCCTTCAGGCATTTCTCGCAGAATGGCTACGCCTTCTTTATGGCCACGAGTACCGAGGCATAGCAAGCGTATACAATATGATCAGGCACTTAGAGATTTCCTCGTCACGACTTCCTCCACAATGACGAATAAATCAGAATCTCCCTCCCTAAGTAAGTTGCGCGTCCGAGCTTTATTTCGTATGTAATTAAATACAGCTTGATCATGTCTTTATTCGCGGGCCGACCTGAAAGCAGCAAGGGATGAACATCCCAGCCTACGCTGTCGCTAACGAGGCCTGCAGATAAACAGATGCCATCCTCAAGCGTCTTAACCTTGTGCCATTCAGAGTTGTTGACCCGAGTTTTTTCGGCGGGGCGGCTTATCCCCTGCCAGTCGCTGGCGGCGAACCTTTTACCTTTATGCCGTTGGAGAACTTCGCCGGTATCTTTTTGATAACTTCATTTTTCCGGGTATCAATCACGAGAATATAATCGCCGAACCAACTGGTGGCATAGAGGTACCTGCCGCCGTCGATAAAGGCCAGGTTGTGCGTGCCACCTTTACCGATTGGGATCATCTTGATTATCTTGTTGGTTTTAGCATCTACCACCGGGATTTCATCGGCTTTATTGATAGAAAAGTAGATGCGTTTACCGTCTGGATGAAAATAGGCGATGTTTGCACCTTTACCGGTTGGTATCTGCGCGACAATCTTGTAGGTGGCTGTGTTGATTACCGTGTGGGTGCCATCCTTCATGTTGCCGACGTAGGCATACTTACCGTCTGGTGAGAAGCGGATGTTGTGCGTTCCGGCCCCGGATTGTATGGTGGCGACGACCTTATTTTGAGCGGTATCGATGACGGACACCGTCCCGGCCGAGGTGTTACCCACCCAGATAAACTTGCCATCACTGGTCATGCGTACCCCATTTGCTTTTCCACCCGTGGGTATAGTTTTAATGACCTTATTTGTGGCCGTATCTATCACGGCTACGTGGCCAGGTTTCCTGGCGGTGACATAAACATACCTGCCGTCCGGAGTGATGGCCGGATCGTGCGAGCCTCCCCCAGTAGGAATAGTGGCGACCACCTCAAGCTTGGCGAGATCGATTACCGACGTAGTGTTATCTTTGGTGTTGGCCACATAGGCATATTTTCCATCGGGTGTAAACACTATATGAGTGGGCGCGTTGCCTACGGTGATTGTCTTAACCGTCTTGCCGGCATTTACATCCACTACCGACAGGGTATTCTCACCTCGGTTATCCGTAAACACATATTTACCTCCCGGCACTAGCCAGGGATGGTGAGGGGTTTTACCCACCGGTATCGTTGCGATAACTTCCTGTTTTGATCCATCTATAATCGAAAGGGTGTTACTTCCCTCGTTAGTGATATACAGGATCGTTGCTTCGTCTGTCTTTTCAGCCGGAGCTGCCTGGAGGGGGCCAGTAAAAAACACGCCTGCCATGAATATACTGAAGGTTAAAATCAGGGGCTTGTTTATCCTTTTCATGTTCATCAGTTTTGTCTTCATCATATCTCCTTCAATGTTATCGAAACCACGGTCGAACTGTGCGTGGATAGACTCTTGTTTCCACGCTTCAGATTGAACGTATCTATGACTTTATGCTTAGGGAAGTACCAGAGATATAAAACATGTGTGTAAGGCACAGGTCAAGCGAATCCACAGGATGAGAATTCGGGTGGCTTTAGTCTACTCAATAACTATACGCCGACAAACTGGCCTGCAACTCCTCCATCAGTTCCCCACGTTCATCATCAG
>VAPH01006377.1_pt1 | contig 12200 bp, 10 predicted proteins | sample 3393861 | NCBI WGS metagenome assembly VAPH01 (sample SAMN08290439, study PRJNA428436) | hydrothermal vent metagenome | isolation source: Deep-sea hydrothermal vent chimney | place: Atlantic Ocean: South-mid Altantic Ridge | reverse complement strand
TTTAAATTTCTGTACCTTTTTTAAAATACTGATCGCCTCATTAAATCGTATAAAAGTGTCTGCACCATATTCTAATAATGGTCTGTTTGCTGGTTCGTTAATAGTGTCCCCTTTATGTGTTACTACTCTACAATTCCCCTTATAATCTTTTTCCCATAAAAAATAATTAACACCTCCCTTAATTTGAACGCCGGGGAAACAGTCAGATGCTTCAATATAATCATGGATATGAGAAATTCTTTTGTCATTCAACATTTCCTTTCTAAAATCATCTAACCCTTTTCCGCCCGTAAACCATCTTGATGGGATAATCATTGCTAAAAATCTTGGATTAAGTTTTTTGGCTTGCTCCACAAATCTTTGATAAATCGGCATCGCGCTTGTGCCAACACCGCCACCATCGCTCATTTGATACGGGGGGTTTCCTATTATTACATCAAATTTCATATTTTTTTGGTTAAATAAATTAATAATTTCTTCGGGTGTTTTGTGTATAAATTCATAGGCGTGAGTTTCTAAACCCTTATCTCTATCATACTCGCTCTTGCTTGCTCCGCAAAACTTACACTTTTCATTTTGCCAATTATGCTCAATTCTTTCAAACCTTATATTTCCTTTTTCATCGTCAAAATCCGTACAAGTTGAATATTTTCCATTGGCCGCTTTTGAACAATATAAGCTTCTGCGGGATAATAGGGATGTTAATTCCGTGATGCCGATTCCAAAAAGCTGTTTTGTGTAAATGTGGTTTAAACGCTTTTGCAGATCTGGAATTTCTTTTTCAAGCCCGGCAATCAATCTTTTCGCGATTTCTCTCAAGAATACCCCCGACTTCGCGGCCGGATCAAGAAATGTGGCGTTTTTGTCGCTCCATAATTTCTCCGGCAATATGTCTAAAATATCATTAACAATTTTTGGCGGTGTAAACACCTCGTCGTTGCTAAGATTGGCAAGCGCGTCCAATACATCGGGATTATAATTTTTTATATTATTCATAAGCTATGTGTAATTCTAAAAAATTTGCCGGCGGATATTCTTTTATCGGTTTTGGTATAAAAACTTCTTTTCCGTCATCGCCAAATTGCTTTGTCTCAAACAGTGTCCCTTTTTTCTCTACCGGCATAATTTCTTTAAAAATAAAATCGCGCCTTTTTATTTTTATCCCGTTTACCGGCGACCATTCTGAAAAAGTAATCGGATTTTCTTCCCTGTCTTTTAGAGTAAGCGCGTTCCCTTGCAGGATGTTTTTATTTAAAACATATCTGACACTTTTTAGAAAATCATTATTTATTTTTTTCGTATAATTTTTTTCGTATTCATTAAGAAAAAAATTATAAATTCTTTCTCGCGCGCAACGCGCGTTATCATCAAGCAACTCCACCCCGTAAATACTGCTAACGGCAATAATGGCGTTTCGCTCATAATCAAATTGGCTTTTTTTATAAACTCTTTTTACAACTCTTAGCTTCCTCTCTAAAACCTTAATTAAAAAATTGCCATCTCCGCAAGCGGGCTCCAAAAAACGCGATTCAATTCTGTCTGTTTCGTTTTTTACCAAATCAAGCATATCATCAATAATAAAGTCCGGCGTAAAAACCTCTCCATGATCGCGAACACGGGATTTTGATTTTATCCGCGCTCCACGGTTCAGTTTTCCCCCGACAAAAATATCATCCGTAGGGCCAATTGTCCGTTTTATTTCCGAATTAATCATAATTAAATAAAAACAGGCCTTGATTATAACCTGCCTTTAATTTACCAGTTTTAGCCCTAAAAGTCAAAATTTGCCCAAGCAACTGCAACTAAGGACTAACTACATCCTCAATCGTGTCCAATGTCTCCCGCGCGCATTTTTCCCAGCTGAAATTTTTCACCCGCTCTTTCCCACGCTCAACCAAGTCGTCCCTTAACCGCTTATCATTTATAAGCTCCTCCATTGAATCCGCAATTTCTTCCACATTGCGCGGATCAAACAGCAAGGCCGCGTCTCCGACCACTTCGGGGATGGATGATGCTCGCGAAGCTGTTACCGGCGCGCCGCAGGACATCGCTTGCAATAGCGGAATGCCGAATCCTTCGTATAAAGACGGAAAAATAAAGCCGTCCGAGCCGCAGTACACATACGGCATATCCTCTTCCTCTATCCAGCCGGGCATTACCACCTCATCTTCCAATAAATATTCTTCTATCACATATTTAACCTCATCATAGCCGAAATTCGCGTCACCGACCAAAATTAATTTATGTTTTACGCCTTTATTTTTATCGCGCATTATGGCGAACGCCTCTATCAGCAACGGGGTGTTCTTTTTTCTTTCTAATCTCCCGACATAAAGCAGGTATGGCTTTTCTATGCTGTATTTCTTTAACACCTCATTTATCTTGCCGTCAGATTTAACATCCTTATATATGTATTTATTGTATCCGTTATGTATAACTTTTATTTTGCCGTCCAGAGACGGCATTTTTTCCAATCCTCCATATATTTCCTTTATTTCTTTTTTTGAATAATCAGAGACCGTGATTATTCTTTTGGCGTTTTTTAAGGCGAACATAGTTGACCACCTTAAATAATCCATGGAGTTGGCGCTGAATTTTCCGAATGTAAATAATCTAACGAAAAAATTAATTAATTTTCTGCCGCTTTTATCCTCCGGACCTATCCTGTCCCGGCCGTACAGCAGGCGATATCTTTCAAAGCCCACATCATGTATGGTTACAACGGAATTTCGCGGATGAATAATCGGCAAGGCATGCGCCGGCACAAACAAGACATCGGGCTTGCGGAAAAGCATTTCCAGCGACAGCCCGCCCTGCGTCCATAAAAAAGTAAAAGGCCATTTCAATATTTTGGCCTTAAAATTATTATATGGGCTTTTTATCCGCTGATAGCCGTCTTTATCAAATTCAACTTCGCCGTTATTCTCTTTCTCTCTGTAAACATATTCTCTGGATGTTAAATCCAATAAACCGCCCTTAAGCGGCTTGTCCGTGTAGAGAATATATTGATTTTTTGGATCAAGTTTTGCCAGCCATCTGATCAAATAATACGAATACCACTCGGTACCGCTTTTGTGATCCCTGTTAGCTCTTGAGGCATCTATGCCGATTAACATAATATTATAATGCGAATCCGCGAATTATATGCAAATGCCGCAAATACGAATAATGCGAATTAGTAAAGCCCCCGTGGATATTGGGGGATTATTCGCATAATTCGTATTTGCGGCATTTGCATACTAATTTGTAACATTCGCATTATGTTATTTACTTAGTTGCTAATATTGAACGCTTATATGAATCAAGGTTATCCAGCGCAATCCCAGTCCCCTTGGCTACGCACAACAATGAATCATCGGCCACGAACGCCGGAACGCCGGTGGTCCGTGAAAGCAATTGGTCAACATTCCTAAGAAGCGAACTGCCGCCGGTCAATATCATTCCCTTGTCCATAATATCGGCGGATAACTCGGGAGGTGTTTCGTATAAAATTTTCTTGGCGGCGCTGACAATCGCCTCCAGCTCATTTTGGATAGCCTCGGTAACATCGTTGCTGGTTACCGTAATCATCCGCGGCAATCCGGTTATTATGTCGCGGCCGCGGACTTCCATTGTCAGTTTATCCTCCAGATAAAGCGCCGAGCCGATATTGATTTTAATCTCCTCGGCCGTGCGTTCGCCGATTGCCAGATTATATTTTCTTCTAATATACTCAATAATCGCCGAATCAACTTTGTTGCCGCCCACGCGCACTGAAGTGGAAGTCACAATACCGCCCAAAGAAATAACAGCCATCTCGGCCGTGCCGCCGCCGATATCAACTATCATATGCCCGGAAGCCGAGCCGATCGGAATATCGGCGCCAATCGCCGCCGCCACCGGCTCTTTAATGATATAAGCCGCCTTGGCTCCGGCCGCGATGGTGGCGTCAATAACGGCGCGGCGTTCGGTGGAAGAAATCCCGGCAGGCACGGCTACCATCACCTCCGGACGTAATAGCCTGACTCCGCCTACCGCTTTATTGATAAAATACCGAAGCATAGCTTCGGTAGTTCTGTAATCGGCAATCACGCCGTCTTTCAACGGCTTTAAGGCTATAATCGTATCGGGAGTGCGCCCAAGCATATCTTTGGCTTCCTGCCCCACCGCCAAAATCTTTTTATCCGCCATAGACACGGCAACAACGCTCGGCTCATTAATAACAATGCCCCTTTTAGGAAGATGCACAAGAGTATAGGTTGTGCCCAGGTCTATCCCTATTCTTTTTATAAACATATTTTTATTCTATAAATTCTAAATTCAAAATCACAAATCCTAAATAAATTACAATGGCCAAAATCCAAAATAACTTTGGTTATTTGAATTTGAAATTTTGAGTTTATTTGAAATTTGGCGCTTTGAATTTACTTGTCCCCCGAATTAGAGGGTAGTTTTAACTTCCAGATAACTTATCTGATTTTACCCTTTCTCCTCCTCTTTCGTCAACCACTCAACATAAAAATCATAACAGAATTAACGGCGATTGACAAGGCTGGAAGAATATGATAAATTCTTCTAACGGCCATCGGTCTTTTCACAACTAAACCATGAATAGGAGAAGCTATGCAAAATAATATAATTCCAAGAATTTTAGTAGTTGAGGACGATCCTGACATGATGGAAGTAATAACGGGAACCCTTAAAGAGGTCTTAGGTAAAGATTATGAAATCAACAAAGCGGTAGACGGCACTCAAGCATACGAAATGCTTGAAAAAAATAAAAAGTACAGTCTCTTAATGATAGATTATAGCATGCCTGTTATGAATGGCCTCAAATTGATAAAAAAAATACGGGGCTACAACAAACTGAAGAATGTCCCCATAATAGCGCTTTCTGCTGTTTCTTATAATGCCGATGACATGATAGCGGCCGGCGCAGATTATTTTATTGGGAAGCCTTTTATTTTTAATGACTTTGCAAAAAAAGTAAAAACGGCTTTAAAAATTTAGTAAAAACATCAAACACATAATAATAAGGGGAGCGTCCAAACGCTCCCTATTTTTTATTTCCCATTCTTAAATCCAAACTCTTTAATCTTAAATCTTAAATCTTTAATCTTAACTACTTTACTCCGACCGCAGCGCTTCAATCGGATCCATTCTTGCCGCCTTGCGGGCGGGATAAACGCCGAACAAAATTCCAAAAATAAAAGAAAAGCCTAAGGCAATAACAAACGCTCGCAAAGGAACGGAAAAAGCCCAATCCATACCGGCGCTCGTTGCCGCAACCGCAATTAAATACGAAACAAAAACGCCGACAATAATACCGATAACGCCGCCAATAATCGTAATCAAGATTGACTCCATTAAGAACTGCTTTAAAATTTCCGAATATTTAGCGCCGACCGCCTTTCTTAGCCCGATTTCACGCGTTCTTTCATTTACTATTACATACATAATATTCATAATCCCCACTCCCCCTACAACCAAAGATATGGCGACAATCGCCAAAAGCAAAATCGTAATGGTATTAGTCACCGTATTTAATATTCCCAGAACTTCTATCATTGACGCGATCAAAAAATCATCTTTACTTGTGTCAGTTAGCCCTTGCCCTTTATCTGTCGGTTGCTCTATACCATGATTTTCTCGCAATATATATCGTATTTCCTCAGCTGTTTCGTCAACTAACGCCGCATCTTCAACCTGGCTGATTATATATACAATATAATCTATGCCCATTATTTTTTTCTGCAAAGTTCTGACTGGCATATAAACAAGATCATCAAGATCAAAGCCCATTACAGCCCCCCGCTCTTTAAGCACTCCTATTACTCTAAATTTTTTTTTACGAATTTTAATGGATTGGCCGATTGGGTCGGAATCACCGAATAACTTATCTTTTATTTTACTCCCCAGCACCACCACTTGCGCTAATGATTTATCCTCCGCCTCGCTGAAAAATCGGCCGTTGCCCACTTCACTCTTGTCAATATTAATAAAATCTGAAGAAATGCCATATAACACCGCTTTTTTTAGTTCACTTCCATAGCTTACCTGCTCCTGCCCCAGCACTCCGCCATAGCCTCTTTTAATATTCGGCAGTTTATTTATATCGTCCATATCATCCAAATTCAAAGTAGTAACCTGCGCGCCCATAACTAAGCTCATTCTAGATTCTGTTTCAGCCGCAATGCCCTTTTTTGAACTGGGAAGTTTTATCTCGCTATGAATTAAATCGGATCCGCCGAAAGACTCTATTTCACTTTTAACCAAACTATTAATCCCTTCACCGGCAGAGAACACAATAATCACCGCGGCAATGCCGATAACCATTCCCAGCACTGTCAATCCTGTTCTGACTTTGTTCGCGCGCATAGCGCGGAGGGATATTTGCAAGGTGGATATTATTGACATAGTTTAAAAATTCAAGCTACTCGTAGCGTAACGCTTCCACCGGCTCAAGCTTAGACGCCTTATTAGCCGGGTATACTCCAAAAACCAACCCGATAGCACTGGCGACGACCACTGCCAAGATAACGGATATTGGAGAAATAATAAATGCCCAGTCATATCCTAGAAAATTAATAGCGGCCGCGATAGCGTAGGAAATAATTACTCCGCCGATTATGCCGATTATGCCGCCTATTAAAGTTACAATAACAGCCTCCATTAAAAATTGGCTCATAATGCTAAACTTGCTTGCTCCGACGGCCTTGCGCAAACCGATTTCCCGCGTCCGCTCCGTAACGCTAACCAGCATAATATTCATAATGCCGATACCGCCCACCAATAATGACAAAGCGGCCATGGCTGCCAAAAAATAGCTTAAAGCGTCCGTGATTTTAGTAATCATATTTAAGGCCTCTGCCGCGCTGCGGACCGTGAAATCATCGCTCCCGCCGCTTGGATCGGTTATATTATGGCGCTCCCTTAAAGTTATTTCTACATCGCGCATAGCTTGCTGAATATTTTCCTCCTTGTCAACTTTAGCTCTTATAACGCCCAAATAGTTTACTCCGGCAATCAATTTTTGCATAGTTTTAAGCGGTAAAAAAATCTGATCATCATAATCCTGAAAAGCGGCTTTCCCCCGCTCAGCCATTACTCCGATTACTTCAAAACTGCGTTTCTTTATTTTTATTCTTTGCCCGACCGCATCCGACTCGCCGAACAATTCTTTTTTACGATACTGCCCAACACCGCCACTCGCTCCATGTTTCTTTCCTCATCTTCAGTAAAAAACCTGCCATTCTCCACTACCCCGCCTTCTACTTTTAAATAACCGACCGTGGAGCCGCTTAAATTCGTATCATAAGAATTAGCCCCCCAGCTAACTATGCCAACGCCCTTTGTATAGCCAACCGCCTCTACAATGTTAGGAACATTTCTCTTGTCGCGCAACGCCAACATATCATCATAGGTTAATGTGGTAATAATAATGCTCATAGCAGATGCCGGGAGGCTATTCCCCTCGGCTTTCCCCGGCAATACTCCAATTAAATTTGTTCCCAAATTCTTAACTTGGCCTAAAATTAAACTTTGCGCGCCGGCGCCTATAGACATTATAGTAATAACCGCTCCCACTCCGATAATAATTCCGAGCATAGTTAAAAAACTTCTAACTTTATTGGATAGAAGAGCGGATATTGATGTTTTTACAGATTGCCTGAAATCCAATATCATATTAATTAAATCCTAAATTCAAAACTATAAATTCCAAATAAATCACAATTTTCAAAATTATAAATTCAAAACCGTTTTGAATTTTGAAAATTATAATTTTGAATTTATTTAGTATTTGTAATTTTGGATTTGGTGCTTTGAATATAAAATTTTATTCAACAATTTTTCCATCTCTAATATTAATAATTCTCTTACTGTACTTGGCAATATCATCCTCATGCGTCACCAAAATAATAGTATTGCCTTTTTTATTAAGATTTTCTAAAATTTTCATAATTTGAAGCCCTGATTTAGAATCTAAATTACCAGTCGGCTCATCCGCGAAAATAACCGCCGGATTATTTACCAACGCGCGGGCAATGGCAACACGCTGCCTTTCGCCACCTGAAATCTGATTCGTAAAATAATCAAGCCGATGCCCCAGCCCCACGCTCTCCAAGACTTCTTTGGCTCGCTCGTCCATATAACCCCCCAACCCCCCTTTTGAAGGGGGGCGTCGATCTTCCCTCCCCTTCAAAAGGGGGGTTGGGGGGGTTTTTGAATAAGTCAAAGGCAATTTCACATTATCCAAAACAGTAGTCCGCGCCAGCAGATTAAACGCCTGAAAAACAAACCCGATTTTCTCATTGCGCAACCGCGCCAATTCGTCATCTTCCAGCTTGGTCACATCCCTGCCCTCCAATAAATACTCCCCGCTTGTCGCTCGATCCAAAAGCCCCAAAATATGCATTAAGGTGGATTTACCCGATCCCGATGGACCCATAATCGCCATAAACTCACCCTTATTAATATTCAAAGACACGCCCTTAATAACACGCGTCTTCACGCCTTCGCTGTTGTATGTTTTGTGGAGATTTTTTACTTGAATTAACGGGGTTGACATTGTATAAAAAACAAATCTTTAAATAAATTAAGCCTAACGGCACATTTTATAATTCCCCTCTTTAGTAAAGAGGGGTTGGGGTGATTTATATTCAAATTCCTTAACGTTAAATTATTTCTTGTTTTTAATAAAAGTCACCACCTCATCTCCTTCTTTTACGCCTTTCAAAACCTCAACCATCCCCTCATCGCCTCGCAGTCCTATTTTAACCGGCGCTTCGCTAATCTGCCCATTAATTAAAATCCTGGCATATCTATTCCCATTTTTCCGTACAGCCGCGCGGCCGGGCATTATTAAAATATTTTTCTTTTCCATTGTGGTAATAACGACATTTGCCGTCATACCGGGTTTAATATTTTGCGCCGGCTGCTTTCCGTCAACAAACTCTATTTTCACTTTATAATAAATAACATCCTGAATAATCGTTTCCGCCGGCTCTATGAAATAAACTTTGCCTGAAAATTTTACATCATCTCCAAACGCATCCAAGGTAATTTCCACCAGCCTGCCGATATTCACTTTAACAATATCCGATTCGGAAATATCAACCTCCACTTCAAAATTATTCGCGCCTACCATGGAAACAGCCGGTTCTCCGGCGGAAGTCTGCTCTCCAATTTCGTAATTTACCTTAGTGATTATCCCGCCAACCGGCGCTTTTATTACGCTATCTTCAATTTGTTTTTTGGCGGAATCCAACGCGGCTTGGGCTAAAACTATATCCTCGCCTCTTGCCGGTGATTTAATTTTGGACAGTTGCGCCTTAGCTACTTCCCATAGCTCTTTACTCGTTTTAATCTTGGCTTCGGCAACCGTTATTTGCTGATCTCCTAAAATTTTAGCCGAACTCAACGCGTTTCTCGCGTTAATTATCGCGTTATCCAGATCAACTCGCGCTTTAGCCAGCGCCGCTTCCGCGTTGGACGCGTTCGTATCGTACGCGAGCCGCGCGCCGCTTAAATTCTGCTCAGCGGTTTGCACCGCGGAAATACTCGCGGAAATTATCGTTAATTCAGCATTGATATCGGACTTAAAAGCGTCCAGCTTCGCTTGAGTAAAATCAGAACTGGTAATTGTATACCCTAGCGCGTCAAAGGTAAAATTCAAACTCTCAAAAGTTTTATCCAGAACCGCCTTGGCGGCATCTATGGCTTTATTAATGTTGTCCTCCGTCTTATCCGCTTTGGCGGCCGTTAAACTGTCATTCGCGTCGCTTACTAAACCTATGGCCTCCTTGCGTGAATTTTTTGTATTTGACAGGTAGGAAATATTTTTTATGCTTAAAATATCATTCGCGTCATCATCGGTTAACACCGTATTTATTTTATCCAGCGCCGCGTCCGCGTCGGACAGTTCGGATTCAACGGCGATTAAAGTATTATTTTCTTTATTTATAACAGGCTGCGAGTAAGTTTTTTTAGTGTTACCCAAGCTTGTCCGGGCAAATTCAACCGCCTGCTCATAAACGGTAACGTCATACGGCGAATCCGACTCTAAGTCATCAATCGTTTTTTGGGCTTGGGAAATATTTTCAGCCGCGGTATTTTCAACTTTTTCTAATTCATCTTTAGACGATAAATAAGCGGCGTTAGCATGGCTGACGTTCGCCTGCTTGACGGCGATTTCCTCTTTGGCGGCGCCGGCTATAAGTTTATTTAATTTAGCTTGAGCTTCTGTTTCTTTAATTGATAAGGCGCTATAATCCAGTTCAGCCAATGCCTGCCCCTTCTCTACTTCATCTCCCTCCTTAACTAAAATCTTGGCGATTTTACCGCTATTTAAAAAATTCAAATCAACATCCGCGGCCGCCTTAACCGTCCCCGTATCGCTCACTGTCTGAATCAGATCATTCCTCACGACTTTTGCCGTCGTATACTGAACATCCTCTTTTTCCCCAGCGAACAAATACCAAGCAGCGCCGGCAACCGCCGCGGCCACAATTAATATAATTAAATTTTTTAATATTTTTTTAATTACCATATTTATTTTTTTGTTATTATATTATTTATTATTTATCTCTTGTTAAAAATAATTTTTTTTATTTTCTCCGCAAACTCGTCAATTGAGAAATCATTCTTAATAAAATAATAATCCGCCCCCAAGTTATTACCCCTCTCCCGGCTATCTTCATCGCTCAAGCTGGTAAAAACGAAAACCGGCGTCCCGGCAACGCCATTCTCTGCCTTTAATCCGCTTAAAATGGAAAACCCGTCCACTTTTAGCAAGATTAAATCAAGAATAATAAAATCCGGATTAAAAATTTTTATTTTACTTAAAATCTCTTCAACAGCCCCCGCGCCCGTATCTATCTCAACCTGAAAACCGCCAACGCTAAACTTCGCCCGCAAGCCGTACAAAATATTGGCATCGTTTTCTATGATGAATAATTTTTTGGACATATTTTTTAAATTCTAAATCCAAAATTACAAATTCTAAACAAATTCAAAACTATAATTTTCAAAATTCAAAACTATTTTGGATTTTGGTTATTGTAATTTATTTAGGATTTGCTTGTCCTCCGAATCGGAGGGTAATTTAGTGCTTGTAATTTTACTGTGCCATGTACTGCTTTACTTCCTCCACTCTTCCCCTTGTCTCACCAACAGCTCCCCCGCCCTAAGCGGTTCCGCCATTATTTCTTTAACGATTTTCTCCATTCTCACTCCTTGCGAGCCCTTGATTAAAATCAAATCCCCTTCACTTATTCTTTCTTGCGTGAATATGCGCGCGTCGTCCGCATCCGGAAAATGGAAAATATTATCTTGTTTCATCCCCGCTTTTTCCGCGCCGCGGGCAATATCCCGCGCTTTCTCGCCAACCGCTATCAGCTTATCCATGCCTGATTCAACAACTTTTTGCCCAACCAACCTATGGCCATCCTCGGTAAAATTGCCAAGCTCCAACATATCTCCCAATATGGCGAATCTGCGCGCGCCTTTCGGCAACGCGATTTTACCGGCCGCGTCCAGCGCGGCAGCGCAGGACTCGGGAGAAGAATTATACGTATCGTCAATAATTAAAGTATTTTTTACTCCGGTCACTATATTCATTCTTCCCTTGGGCGGCCTATATTTATCCAATGCTTTGCTGATTTCATTTAAACTCATTTTATAAACAACGCCCGCCGCCGCTCCCGCTAAAACCGCCTCCACAACCGTTCCCCCAATAACATTTGTTAATCGCACCGGCGCTTTTACGCCATTATAACATAATTTAAAATCAACTCCGGCTAAATTTACGGCATTAATATCTTCGGCTCTCATATCTAATTTATCATCAAGCCCATAAGTCATTTTTTTAGCTTTAATTTCGGAAATAGTCCTTATTCTTTTATCGCCGTAATTCAGTATCGCAAATCCCGATTCCGGCAATTCTTTAACAAGCAATTCTTTTTCTCTTTGTATTTTTTCTATTGAATTAAAAAACTCTAAATGCGATCCCCCGATTTGCGTTATAATTCCTATTTTAGGTTTAACAATACTTAATAAATACTTCATATCGCCCGGCCGATCAACTCCCATTTCTATAATTAAAATTTTGGGATAATTCTTATCTTTTAATAAAATCAATTTTATTGATTTAAACAAAACTCCCGCCCAGCCAAAAACAGATTTCCCTTTTGCCTCCGCTCCAATAATAGTTAAAGGCACTC
>VAPH01063416.1_pt1 | contig 12202 bp, 14 predicted proteins | sample 3393861 | NCBI WGS metagenome assembly VAPH01 (sample SAMN08290439, study PRJNA428436) | hydrothermal vent metagenome | isolation source: Deep-sea hydrothermal vent chimney | place: Atlantic Ocean: South-mid Altantic Ridge | reverse complement strand
GTGCCCCGCCTGTACTTCAATCCGCTGGTCGTCTGGATTTGGGTGGGCGCCCTGGTCATGATTTTCGGGGGAATCCTCAGCCTTACGGACCGCCGTTACCGCATCGGCGCGCCGGCGCGCAAAGCCAAGGCCGTGGCGGCGGACGCATCGGCATCGGCATAGGCATAGGAATCGAGGTGAGAGAATGAAACGGTTATATTACATTCTACCTTTGGTCGTCGTCGCGGTTCTCGGCGGCTTCTTCGCCGTCGGACTGACCCTCAATTCGCGCGACCTGCCGTCGGTCCTGATCAACCAGCAGGCGCCGCCTTTCGACCTGCCGCCGCTCAAGGGATCGGACCGGGGCTTCAAGTACGACGACCTGTTGGGGCAAGTGTCCCTGGTCAACGTCTTCGGGTCCTGGTGCATCGCGTGCAAGATCGAGCATCCGGTCCTCATGAAGGTCAAGTCCAAGAACATGGTTCCCCTGCACGGCATCGACTGGCGGGAGAAGAACAGGGACGACGGCCCCAACTGGCTGAAGCGCAAAGGCAACCCCTATAACCTTGTCGGCGACGACCCGGTCAGCAAGGCGGCGATCGCGTTTGGCGTCACCGGCGCGCCGGAAACCTTCATCATCGATTACAAGGGCGTCATCCGCTACAAGCTCATCGGACCGATGACCGAGAAAATATGGGAAGACACCTTCGTGCCCATCATCGAGGAGCTTCGCCGGGTTCAAACCGAGGAACTCATTGCCAAGGAAAAAGAAAAGGGAGGGGCGTAATGAGGTCTTTCGCATGGCCGCCGGTTGCGGCGCTGTTGTTTCTGTTCGCCGCCGTTTGGGCGATCCCCCAGGCCTTGGCCGTCGAGCCCTCGGAAATGCTCGCCGACCCGGTCCTGGAATCCCGGGCGCGGGAAATAAGCGCCGGGCTGCGCTGCCTGGTTTGCCAGAACCAGTCCATCGATGAATCCGACGCCGATCTGGCGCGCGACGTGCGCGTTCTGGTTCGCGAGCGGCTGACCAGGGGGGACACGGACAAGCAGGTCGTCGATTACATCGTGTCGCGTTACGGCGATTTCGTCCTGCTCAAACCGCCTTTCAAGAAATCGACCTACGCCCTCTGGTTCGGCCCCTGGGTCTTTCTCGGCATCGGACTGATCGCCGCCGTCAGTTTCTACCTCCGGCGCAGATCCGGCAAAGATGAACTGGCGGTCGCCCCGCTGAGCGAGGAAGAACGCAAGCGCCTCGATGCATTACTGAAGGAAGACGGATCGTGATCATGCTTTGGATCGTTATCGCCGTGTTGTTGGCGGGCACTTTGGCGTTTTTGGTGCTGCCGTTGATGCGCCGCCCCGCCAGCGAGAGCAGCCGTGACGAATACGACATCAAGGTCTTCAGCGACCAGTTGGCCGAGGTGGACCGGGATATGGAACGCGGCGTGCTCAGCGGGGAACAGGCCAAAGCCGCCCGCACCGAAGTAGAACGGCGCATGCTGGCCGTCGTCCCGGAGTCCGGCGTGTCCGGGGGCGGGGGGGCCGCGAACGGGAAAGCGGCCGCCGGTCCGGGGTCGAAGGAAAACCTCTTCTTGATCGGCGTCCTCGCCGTTCTTTTGCCCTTGGGCGCCATGTCCCTTTACCTTTCCTTGGGCTCGCCGAACGTGCCCGACTTCCCCATGACGGCGGAGCGCGCCGACGCCCTTGCCAAGGAGGCGAACAGAAACGCCGAAATCGAGCGGATGATCGAGACGCTGGCGAAAAGGATGGAGGAAAGGCCCGGCGATATTCGCGGCTGGCAGTTGTTGGGCCGGTCTTACGCGGCCCGCAAGCAATACGACAAGGCGGCCTACGCCTACGGACGGGCTTACAAGATCGACTCCAATCCCGACATGACGGTGAGTTACGCCGAAGCCCTGACCCTGGACGCCGACGGAACCGTGACCGACAAGGCGCGCGCCTTGTTCGTATCGGCCGTCAAGGCCGATCCCGTGAACCCGACGGCCCGGTTCTACCTGGGCCTGAAGAAGGTCCAGGCCGGCGACCTGGCCGGGGCGATACAGGACTGGACCGACCTGGCCGCGATGTCGCCCCAGGATGCGCCCTGGATCAAGATCCTCGACAGCAGGATCGATAACGCGGCCCGCCGGTTGGGCATCGATCCGGCCACCATAAAACCGACGCCCGAGGCGTTTCGCCTCGCCGAATCCGAGGCGAAACGTCTGGCGAAAGCGAAAGCGTCCGCCCAAGCGGCGTCGCGCCCGGCTCCGCCCGCCGGGGCAAGCGGGCCGAGCCGCGAACAGGTCGAGGCGGCGGCCCTGATGAGCGACGAGGAACGTCGGGCCCTGGTCCGCACCATGGTCAAACGCCTGGCCGCCAAGATGAAGGCCAACCCGGGCAACCGCGAGGGCTGGCTGCGGCTGGGCCGGGCCTACGAGGTGCTGGGGGAAAAGCAAAAGGCCGAGGACGCCCTGCGGAGGGCCAAGGCCCTGGCGCAGTAAAAGGCCGGAGGGCTTGCCTTTTCCTCTTCGGATCATCATAAAACGGGTCACGGATCATTTTATTTAGAGAGAGACCTGACCGGCCATGAGCAATTTCAAGACCATTGACGACCTCGACGTCGCGGGCAAGCGCGTCCTCGTCCGCGCCGACCTGAACGTGCCCATGCGGGACGGAGAGGTGACGGACACGACGCGGATCGACCGCACGGTTCCGACCGTCAGGGAGCTTTCGGAAAAAGGCGCCAAGGTCATCGTGATCTGCCACTTCGGAAGGCCGAAGGGCCGGGTGGTCCCCGAGATGACCTTAAAACCCGTCGCCGCCGCGCTGGGCCAAGCCTTGGGCCGCGACGTCGCCTTCGCTGCCGATTGCATCGGGGCGCAAGCGAGTTCGGTGATCGACGCCATGGCCGACGGCGACGTGGCCATGCTGGAAAACCTGCGCTACCACGCCGGGGAAACCGGCAACGACCCGGCCTTCGCGGCGAGCCTCGCCGCCTTGGGCGATCTCTACGTCAACGACGCCTTTTCCTGCGCCCACCGGGCCCATGCCTCGACCGAAGCCATCGCCAGGATCCTGCCCGCCGCCGCCGGCCGCCTGATGCAGGCCGAATTGGACGCGCTGTCGGGCGCGCTCGACGACCCCGACCGTCCTGTCTGCGCCGTCGTCGGCGGGGCCAAGGTTTCGACCAAGCTGGACGTTCTCGGCAACCTGACGAAAAAGGTCGATGTTCTGGTCATCGGCGGCGGCATGGCCAACACGTTTCTCCACGCCAAGGGCGTCGACGTCGGCAACTCCCTTTGCGAACGCGACATGGCCGAAACGGCGCGCGCCATCATGGCCGGGGCCGAGGCCAACAAGTGCGAGATCGTCCTTCCCATCGATGGCGTCGTCGCCCGCGAGTTCAAGGAAAACGCCGCCAACGAAACCGTCGCCATCGACGCGGTGCCCAGCGATTCCATGATCCTGGACGCCGGGTCCGAAACGGTGAAAGCCGTCAACGAAAAGCTGGCGTCGTGCAAAACGGTGGTTTGGAACGGCCCCATGGGCGCTTTCGAGATCGCGCCCTTCGACCGCGCCACCAACGCCGTGGCTCGGGAAGCGGCCCGGCTGACCCGGGAAGGCAGGATGGTCAGCGTCGCCGGCGGCGGCGATACCGTCGCGGCCCTGGCCCATGCCGGGGCGGAGCGGGATTTCACCTATATTTCCACCGCCGGGGGCGCGTTCCTCGAATGGCTGGAAGGCAAGACCCTGCCGGGAGTGGCCGTGCTCGGCGTCTGACGCGGTCTATTCGCGGACTTCGATCAGTTCGTGGAAGCGGGTGATTTCCAGCATCTGTTTGACCTGGCCCCGGGGGTGGGAGAGCGTCACGCTCAGGTTGCTTGATTCCGCCGCATCCTTGACCAGAAGCAGCATGCCCAGTCCCGCCGAGTCGATGAACTCCAAATCGACAAGGTCGAAGGAACACGAATCCGGTCCTTCTTCCTTGAAACTGCCCAAGATTTCGCGGAACGCTTCGTTGTCTTGAAAGGTCAGGCGTCCGGAAAGGGTGATTTTCCGCTCGTTGCCGCTGACCGAAATGTTAAATTCCATGAAGGGCTCCAAAAAAAGGTGTCGTTTGTAGGAATATCGCGCCGGAATCCGTTCTATTCAACCGGTTTTTATAATATTTTTCAATGCGAACCGTAACCACGGCGGCCGGGGCCCGCGGTTTTCACGAACCGGACGGGGTGCGGTCCGCCTCGCGCGGCGGCGTGGCCGGACCGCCCTGTTCTTCGGATGGGGACTGGATCTTGGTGACCATGGTGTCGAGCATTTCGCGCAGGTGTTCGGACTGTTCGAGCAATTTGGTGGTCACCGCCAGGGCCTCGGCGGAAGAGGATTGGGCGATATCGACGGCGATATCGCGAAGCTGGTCGATGGTTCGCGCCGCGTCCCGGATCGCCCAGGCGGCCTGGCTGGCCGAGGTGCGGATGGTTTCGATCCGCCGGCCCGTTTCATCCTTGCCGGGGCCCTGGCGGTGTTCCGGGGCGAGCACGACCAGGTTATCCGAGCCGTCCGTCTTTCCTTCCTGGCGTCCTTCGGGGCGGGGCGCGGGAAACAGGGACGGGTCGGTAAAGTCGCCGATGGCGCCGACCAGTTTTTCGGCTTCGAGAATTCTTTCCGTGGCGCTCGATAAGCCGCGGATCAGGGCTCCGGTGCGTTCGGCCTCGCGGGCCGCTTCGGTAACGCTGCGCGACGAAAGCGCGACCTGTTCGCTGATGGTCGAAAGCGATCCCGGCATGTTTTTCTCGTGGGTTTGCGGCGCTTGGGAGTCTTCGTCCGCGCGGCTGGCTGCCTGCGCCGTTCGTTCGGCGGCTAGGGTGGCGGCTTGGTGCGAGGCCTTGTCCAATTCGGCTTTCGTCGCATCCAGGTCCATGCGTAAAAGGGCGGCCTCGATGACGGCGGCCTCTCCTCTTTCGGCTTCGGTCTTCAGGGCTTCGAGTTCCTCGCGCATGCGTTCGACCTCGCCGCCCTTGGCCGCTTCGGTGCGCGCCTCGGCCAATTCGTTGCGCAATCGGATGGTCTCGGACAGCGCCGCCTCGCCCTTTTCCGCTCGCGCCTTGGCGGCGATCAGGTCGTCGCCAAGGCGCGTCACCTCGGCCCTGGCCTGGGCGTCGTCTTCGGCGTTGGCGATTTTCGCTTCCAAGTCGCGGCGCAGCAAGGACGCGCCCGCGAGCGAAGCCTTCAGGTTCGCCAAGGCGCGCGCCAGATCGCCCGTTTCATCGTTGTTGCCGATCGCCGGGATGGGAACGGAACTCTCCCCGCCCATCAAAAGGGCCGCCGCCTTCGAGATGGAGCGCACGGGAACGGCGATGCTGCGCATGAGAATAAGGCCGAAAAGGGTGAGCGCCGCCACCAGTCCCGCCGCCAGGGCAGGCAGGGCCCAACGGGATATTTTCTTCAACTCGTTCAGGCGGATTTTCGACGTCGCGGCCTTGTCCTTGGCGAAGGCCGAGAAGCTTTCGATGCTGGGCGCAAGGTAGGTATGGATTTCGTCGAGACGCGTCAGTCCCTTGTTGCGTATGGCGATATTCTCGGCGACGGCGGCGAGGGTGTCCCGATAGGTTTTCATGAGGGCGGTGATTCCGCCCTTGATTTTTTTCGACGCCCTTATCTTGGCGGTCCGCGTGGCGATTTCCGCGCTCAGCTTTTCAATGGCGGCCAGGTCCTGGGCCGAGCCGTCCATGACGAAGGCCTTCTCGAAGCGGCGCATACCGGTCGCCAGCGCGGCCAGGGGCTTCAATTTCTTCACCCCGGCGATGCCGGCCGTCACCCCCTTCCCGGCGCCTTGAAGGCGGCGCAGCAAGCCCCCGCCCCCCTCACCGCCCCCGTCCAGGGCCCGCCCGGCGGCGACGAGCGCCCTTGTCTCGGCGATGTATTGGTCCAGGCCCTCGCTGATGGTGGAGATTGTTTCACGCGCCCTGGCCACGTCGGGGCGCTTATAAAGGCCGTTCAGCAAACCCAGGGTCGAGGCGACCGCCGCCTCGTGGCCGGCGATGGCTTCCGGGGCCGGGGCGTCGAGAAGGGTTTTTTCAAGCTCGCGGATTCGCCAGATCTTTTTTTCCACGGTCCCGGCGGCTTCGGTCAGGGATTTCGCCGCCGCCAAGGCCGTCTCGGCTTCGTTGAGTTTTTTCTCGGCGAGGAAATAGCCGCCGCCCGCGAGGGCCGCGAAAGCGACGCCGACCAGGGCGAAGAGCCAAAAGCGGGCGGAAAACCGTATGGAGCCGAGAAAGTACCGGTCGCCGAATTCCTTGTGCGTCGTTTCCGGAAACACCCGGCGCTGGCTGTGGTTTTCCGACATCGTTTCCCCCCCCAATTCACGGCATGGGCGCCGCCGATCCCATTATAGCGGTCCTTTCCCTGTTTTAAGAGTCTTGTTTATTGTCCCTTTTGTCGCCCCTCAAGCGCCGGGCGGGCGGATTAGTGTTTGTCGTCCCTCAAGCGCCGGGCGGGCGCGTTCGCGCCCTTGGCTCACGCCGAAATTATTCGGCGGGGCCTCAGCGGCCCAGTTGGCTCACGCCGCAGTCGCGGGCGTAGGACGCGCCCAATCAAGATATTTCAAACACCAACCCTTGTCCCGCTTCGCCCGACAGGTCAAACTTATGGGCCATGGGCAATCCGGGAAAACAGGGACCCAGCGTCAGAACCGTTCCCGAGGGGGACGACAAGCCGAGGCTCGTCTGCCCCGATTGCGGCTATATCGAATACGACAATCCGAAGGTTATCGCCGCCGCGGTCTGCCTCTGGGGCGAGAAGGTCTTGTTGTGCCGCCGCGCCATCGAACCGCGCATCGGCTTTTGGACCATACCGGCGGGCTTCCTGGAATTGGGCGAGACCGCGGCCGAAGGGGCCGTCCGCGAAGTCTGGGAGGAAGCCAGGGCCATGGTCCATGTGGAAGGGATCCTCGGCATTTATGAAATCCCCCATATCAGCCAAATTTACATGGTTTACCGGGCCCGGCTGCGCCGGCCCGAATTCGCGCCGGGACCGGAAAGCCAAGAGGTCGCGCTGTTCGATTGGGGCGACGTTCCCTGGGGCGACATCGCCTTTCCCAGCATCACCTGGGCGCTTGAGAAGTTCCGCGAAGGACCGGGACCCTATTTCCAGACGGCGCCGCGAACGGCTATTTTTTAAAGCCCGCGTTTGAGAATCTCTTAACCATTAGCCTCTAGGCTCGGCCTTTATGAGCACCACGCCGGCCATCTCCAACAACCCCGCCGCCCGCTTTCTCGAAACCGCGCAGACGGGCCGCCCGAAGGGATACGCCGAATCCAACCGGGTCCGGGTTCGCGCCGCCGTGACCAAGCGCAGCGAGGCCCCGCAGGTGGCGAAAGCCCTGAACCGCCTCGACAAGGTTCTGGATTCGGGAAAAGACATGAAGACCGACGTGCCCCGGGGCTTCTATATCAACATTCAAGTTTAGTTTAGCGGCCGTGGCGGACAAGGGGGCTTTCGCACATCCCATTATTCACGCCGTGCCGGGGGTTCCATTTGGGCCGGTCATGCTCTAGGCTTTTTGTTCGTTACAAGAGGAACAGGTGGACCCAATATGCCGAGCAATGCCGAACTCGCCGCCGAATTGCTGCGCAACGCCGCGACTTTCTTCCGTGACGTCGGCGTGCAAAATCCAGCCCTCAAGGACCAGATGTCCGAAAGCGCGCGCACATTCGAAACCATCGCCGACCTGGTTGAGACCGATCCGACCGGCGACATGCCGAATATAAAATAAAAACCCCCATTATTCCCTTGGCGTCCGGGGGAAGGCTCCCCATGTGAAAGGAAACCCGTAAGTTCAAGAGGTTTCCATGCGCTGGATAATTTTAGGTCTCGCCACCGTTCTCATAGCCGTTCTCGGCGCGGCGTCCATTATAATAAAGACCGCCGACAGCGAAGCGGCCCAGAAACAACGCTCCTCCAAGGGCAGTGTCGTCAGCGCCCTCGCCTCGCCATCGAAGGCCGCCCGTTCCGCCAATCTCCAGGTCGCCGCTCTTTCCATGGACCGGGGCTTCGCCAAGTCCAGGCCCGATCCGAAGGATCGTTTCGAGCCGGGCGAGGTTATCGCCCTCGATCCGCCGAAACGCTTCGAGGCCGATATCGGCGCGCTCGGTTTCACCGTGCTTGAGAAGGTTTCCCTTTCCGGATTGCCGGCGGCGGTTTTCCGTCTCAGGGTTCCGCCCGGGAAAACGGTGCGGACGGCCTTGAGCCTTCTTTCCGGCCGCTTCCCCGGCCTGACCGCGGACGCCAACCATAATTACGAGTTGCAGGCCGGAGTGGGGACGGCGCTGTCCCGCCTCAAGCTCACCGCCCGCATGGCCGCGGGCTGGGACGGCGTGGCCCCCGGTTGCGGCCAAGGCGTCAAGATAGGCATGGTCGACGCCTCGGTCGACGTCACCCATCCCGCATTCGCCGGGCGGAACCTTCGTTTCGTTTCGTTTAACAGGCGGGACCGGAAACCGGGGTCAGCCAAACACGGCACGGCGGTCGCGGCGATGCTGATCGGCACCGCCGAATGGGGCGGACTCCTGCCCGGCGCGGAGCTTCTCGCGGCCAATATTTTCGAAATCAATTCGGCGGGCCGGACCGTCGGCAGCGCGCTCGGCATGGCAAAAGCCTTGAACTGGATGGTCATAAAGCGGGTTCACGCCATCAACTTGTCCATTGCCGGGGCCGACAACAAGGTCATGCGGAAAATCTTCCGTAAGGTGGCGTCCAAGGGCGTCATCCTGGTGGCCGCGGTCGGCAACAAGGGCTGGTCGGACAAGCGCGCCTATCCGGCGGGCTATAAAGGCGTGCTCACGGTGACCGCCGTCGACGACGGCGACCGGATCTACAGGAAAGCCAATATGGGAAACTATATCGATTTCGCCGCCCCCGGCGTGAAGATCTGGACGGCGGTTCCCGGTGGCGGCGCGTTGCAAAGCGGAACCTCCATGGCGACGCCTTTCGTCACCGCCCTCCTCGCCCTGGATGTCGCCTTTAAGCGCAGCCCGTCGCCTGGAAAGGCCCTCGCCGGACAGACCATCGACTTAGGCGTCCGGGGCAAAGACGCCGTCTTCGGATGGGGAAAGGTCAAGGAGCTTCCCCAATGCCGCTAAAGCATATGGGGCGCCGGCCGCGGTCATTGAAAAAAATTGATTAACCCTGAAATGTCGCCCAGAGTGAAAGGGGGCAAACAGGGAGTGACCGATGAAACTCAAGAGAATCGCCGAACAGACCTCGAGGGACGTGGCTGAAATCATGGCCTCGCCGCCCACGGACGCCGAGGCGAAAAAGATCGCCGCCCTCATCGAACAGGCCATCGTCAAGGCAGTCCTGGAGACGGGACGCTATCATCTCGACGTGGCCGTGGAGTGTTGCTCCCCCGATCGCGACATGGCGCACAAAATCAGCGAAAGGCTCTGCCAGGCCAACGAGGCCTTGATCGCCAACCTGTCGAGCCTGCGTTAGAGAGCGTATCAAGATACGCTCTGATTGCGGCGAGAGCCGTAATCCGCTGCGACAGCGGGCGTAAGCCTGCGTGGCGTTTGAACGTGGATTGATCGTGTGAGTGCGATCAATCCTGACCCTTTTTAAAGGGGGATTATATACCAAAGTGCCATTTATCTGTTGTACATTATGGGACTCTGCTGTATTCTAAGGGCAATATAAAAACGGGAGAGGCGCAATGCACAAAGCACCGGGTAAAAGCGACCGTAAGGGAATTAGCTTAGTCGAGTTAATGGATATGTTCCCGAACGATGAAACCGCAAGGGAATGGTTTGAATCTAAGATTTGGCCGGAAGGCCCCTATTGCCCACATTGTGGGTCGCTGAATGTACAAATCAACACAGCCCACAAGTCTATGACCCATCGGTGCCGTGATTGCCCCAATAAGCCTAGGTTTTCCTTAAAGACAGGTACGATCCTAGAAAGCACGAAGTTGGATTATCGGACTTGGGCGCTCGCCGTTTATATGCTGATTACGAACCTCAAGGGCGTGTCCAGCATGAAGTTGCATCGTGATTTGAAGATCACCCAGAAATCCGCTTGGCACTTGATGCACCGGCTTCGCAAGTCATTCGACACAAGCGGCTTAGAATGCTTCCTCGGCCCTATCGAGGTTGACGAAACCTACGTCGGCGGCAAGCGCAAGAACATGCCCAAAGCCAAGCGCAAGGCGCTCACTGGTCGCGGCGCTGTCGGCAAGGTCGCGGTTGTTGGGGTGAAGGATCGCGCCAGCAACCGTGTGACGGCCCGCGTCGTTACCCACACCGACACGCCGACCCTGCAAGGATTTGTTGCCGATCATGCGGCACCCTATGCCAAGGTCTACACCGACGATGCCAGCGCCTATCAGGGGTTGCCCTTCGATCACGAGGCCATTAATCACTCAGTTGGCGAATATGTCAGGGGCTTGGCGCACACGAACGGGATTGAATCTTTCTGGTCCATACTCAAGCGCGGCTATCATGGGATATTCCACCATTTCAGCGAGAAACACATGCAGCGCTATGTTGTGGAGTTTGTCAGTCGCCATAACATGCGCGAATCAGACACCATCGACCAAATGACGAAAATTGCTAATGGCATGACTGGCAAGCGACTTCGCTACCGGGATTTGGCATCATGAGTGTTAGGCAAAGCAAGATCGCGTGCAAAGACAACATCGCCTTTATGGGGCGCTTGCCGGATGAAAAGTTCAAACTGGTTGTTACATCGCCGCCATACAATCTCGGGAAATCATACGAGGGAAAATCACCTCTTGATGTTTATATTGCCATGCAAGAACGGGTTATTGGCGAGTGTGTGCGTTTGTTGCATGAGCGCGGATCAATTTGCTGGCAAGTTGGCAACTATGTCGAGAACGGCGAGATCGTACCGCTCGACACACTTCTATACCCGATATTCCGGTCCCATGGTCTGAAACTTCGTAACCGGGTTGTTTGGCATTTTGGACACGGTCTACACTGTACACACCGCTTGTCAGGGCGATATGAAACCATCAATTGGTGGACCAAGGGGGATGACTATACCTGGAACCTGGACCCTATTCGCGTGCCATCGAAATATCCCGGAAAGCGGCATTTCAAAGGCCCAAACGCTGGCAAATTGTCGGGAAATCCCAAGGGCAAGAATCCGTCCGATGTGTGGATATTCCCGAATGTAAAAAACAACCATCCTGAAAAGACAATCCATCCCTGTCAGTTTCCGGTTGAATTGGTAGAACGGCTTGTGCTGTCAATGACTGATGAGGGCGATGATGTGCTTGATCCCTATATGGGTGTTGGCTCGGCCCTGGTTGCCGCGGTCAAGCACAACAGGGGCGGGTTCGGCTGCGATACTATTCCTGAATATGTCAGTATCGCCAAAGAGCGCGTTGACAAAATGCGCGCCGGCCAATTGCAAACGAGGCCCATGGGCAAGCCTATCTACGATCCCGCGCTGCCGCGTGGTGGACATTGATGAACATCGGAGCGGTCTATTCTCACCTGAACGGGGTGGAGTTTCTCATGGTCCATCATCCTGATTTGTGGAGTGAGGTCAGAGATGTTATTTCGTCCGTTGACGCCGAGGCTTGCAGAACCAAGGAATCGAAAGAAAAGCGGACGGAAGGGAAAATGATGTATTCCCCGATAGACATGAATGCATCGTTCAAGGCTCTGCTTGAACCCAGAGGATGGGGAGAACGCAGAAACACATTCTGGGTAACGGGTGATGAGAAAATCATGCGTGGGGTCCACGGGCAACCTGAATCCGTTCAGAAAAAGGCCATCAAGGACGCTGGGCACGAGCCAATAATGTCATACAATCAGACGGATTTCGTGAAGGATCGCGTTGCCGTGGAAGTTCAGTTCGGCAAATATGCGTTTGTGGCACACGATCTCTTTGTGAAGCACCTGAGCTTCTATGTGTCAGATGTCATTGATGTTGGTATTGAGATTTTGCCGATGAAGAAACTTGAGCGAAACATGTCAAGCGGCGTCCCGTACTACGAAAGGGACTTATTGAATGTCATTCGGCAGGGGAGGGGTGTTCCCGCCGTACCGTTGGTCTTAATAGGTGTGGAGCCTTGAAGGGGAGGATGAATATGCCCAGAACCAAAAATCAAGAAAAGCCAATCGTAAAAGTCAGGCCACACAGTTACCAGCCAAGCAAGGCCGAGAAGGAAGAGCATATTGGCTATAACGCCTCGCCAAATGAAGCC
>VAPH01044109.1_pt1 | contig 12209 bp, 11 predicted proteins | sample 3393861 | NCBI WGS metagenome assembly VAPH01 (sample SAMN08290439, study PRJNA428436) | hydrothermal vent metagenome | isolation source: Deep-sea hydrothermal vent chimney | place: Atlantic Ocean: South-mid Altantic Ridge | reverse complement strand
TTATTGACCGAAGTTGTTCCCGCACTTAAAATAAATGGAGAATTTATCAATAACCCCATGGTTAGAACAGAAAGATGGGTAAGTAAAAAAACAGGACAGATAATTTACGGTATGCCTAAAAAAGGAGATTCACTTGTTGAAGGTAAGGCCTTATTCAAATCTGGCGAAGTTGATTTGTCTCTTTTGGATGCAGCAGTAGAAAAAATGTGTACCAAATTAATGATGACTTTCCCGAACTGTTTGAGCAAAACGATCAATTCAATCAGAAAGAAAAAACTGGAACATTGGGATGCAAATAAAGAATCGAACAGAGATTGGTTGGCATTGAATATGATGACCGAAGCAAAAGCCGGATTTAAAGCATTTAATGAAGGACCAAGAGGCAACAGAGAAGTTGACTTTATTAAATTAAGACAACTTTTGGCTGAAGGAAAGGAATGGTCTGATGAAATACATCGTGCCATTTCACCTCAGTATCAAGATACTGAGGCATAAATAATTAGTCGTTGTGTGAATGCAATACATCGCAATGATGAATTAACAATTTATAACTTCCCCATAAGGGGGATAAGAGAGAGGATTATGGAAAAAATAAAATTAAATTACTCACATGAGGGAGCTGTTGCCAACATTATTTTAGATAACGATAAGGGTAATGTGTTGGATAATGTTATGATGTTGGAAATTTTGGATGTCTTGTCAGAATTCAGAATAAACCAAGATATCAAGCTCATTACTTTTCAGGGAGAAGGAAAACATTTTTCTTTCGGAGCAAGTGTTCCTGAACACACCAAAGAATTTGCCGAAATGATGATTAAAACATTTCACCAGATATTTTTTGCTATTATTGACCTGGGCATACCAACCCTGGCTAAAATTTCAGGGCAGTGTTTAGGTGGCGGAATGGAATTGGCATTGGTATGTAATTTTATGTTTGCCGATAAAACAGCTGTTTTAGCACAGCCAGAAATTATTTTAGGAGTATTTCCACCACCGGCATCTGTAATGTTACCTTTAAAAATTGGCAATGCCAGAGCTGAAGAAATTTTATTGACCGGAAGAAATATCAAGGCTGAAGAAGGGGAAAGAATAGGTTTATTAAATAAAGTGTTTGAAGATAAAGAATCGTTAAATGCAGGTACTGAAGCATGGATAACCGGTAATATTATTCCGAAAAGTGCATCCTCATTAAGGTATGCTGTAAAAGCATCAAGAGCAACATTTAATTATATTTTAAACAACAAACTTCCTTATTTGGAACAGCTTTATTTGGGGCAATTAATGCAGACCAAAGATGCAAACGAAGGCATTAATTCATTTTTAGAAAAAAGAAAACCGGTTTGGAAAAACTGTTAAAAGCCATCCTCAAAACTTCCCAAATAGAAGGGAGTCTTCCCCTCTTGAGAGGGAATTAAGGGGACTTCCCCTATTGAGAGGGGATTAAGGGGTGTGTTTTTAAAACGAGAATCAATAACAAAAACAAAAAAATAAACAAGCTATGAGTAAAAAAATAAATACAATTGGCGTGATTGGAGCAGGAACCATGGGATCGGCTATTGCTCAAAAATTTGCTCAGGAAGGCTTTACCGTTTACTTGAACGATAGAGAACAAAAATATATTGATAAAGGTATTGCCGGAATTAGAGAAGTTTTAGAACAGGGCGTGAAACGCAGATTATTTACACAAGAGAAAGTTGAATCTATAATTAGCAACATCAAAGGAACAAGCAAACAAGAAGATTTAAAAGTTTGTGATTTGATCGTTGAAGCAATATTTGAAGATTTTGAAATAAAATCGAACTTGTTTAAGACAATAGATAAAATTGTTCCTGCCGATACTATTTTGGCAACCAATACTTCTTCGTTTTCGGTAAGCAAACTGGCAGAGGCAGTTTCACACCCTGAAAGATTTATTGGGCTACACTATTTTTTCCACGCAGCGAAAAACAGATTAGTAGAAATTATTCCCGGAGAAAAAACCTCGGATGAAACGTATAAAGCAATGCAGGTATTCTCTGTACAATCAGGAAAAGATGCCATTACAACAAAAGATGTCAATGGCTTTGCCGTAAACCGGTTCTTTGTTCTCTGGTTGAACGAAGCGTGTAAAATATTGGATGAAAATATAGCAACCATTGCAGAAATCGATACTATTTGTATGCAGACTTTTGGAATCGGAATGGGACCATTTGCTTTGATGAATGCTACCGGAGTTCCTATTGCCTTGCATGCACAAAAAACACTGGAGCATTTTGGTCCGTCATATAAAATTTCAACCAAATTAGAAGAACAGGTTGCTTCCGGTAAAGATTGGGATCTATCAGGAATGGATGAGGTTAAGCATACACCCGAATTGACAAAAGTTGTTAATGACAGAATTTTAGGTTGTACTTTTTTTGTGTGTTCTCAGATTTTAGTTGAGCAAGTTTGTACTGCTGTTGATCTAAACAGAGGTGCAAAAATAGGCTTACGCTGGAGAAAAGGACCGATTGATATTATGCAATATTTCGGTGAAGTGGATGTGAAAAGAATTGTTGGTGAATATGTAAAATTATATGGAGAGAAAATACCGGAAGGTATAGAAGCTAAGAACTGGGAAATGGAATTTGTAACGATTGAGTTCAATGAAAAAAGGGCTGTTATTACCATGTCGCGTCCTGAAAATATGAATGCTTTAAATGAAGAGGTAATGGTTCAGTTAGATAATAAATTTTCTCAGGCAGATGCTCGTGATGATATAGATACAATTTTTATTACAGGATCGGGTAAAGCTTTTGTTGCAGGTGCCGATATTAAATTTTTCGTTAAAAATATCAAATCCAACTCCATAGAAAACATCGTTAATTTTACTAAATACGGACAGGAAGTTCTAGATAAAATAGATAGATCATCAAAAAAAGTGGTTGCTATTATAAATGGTTTGGCTTTAGGCGGCGGAATGGAATTAGCTCTTAGTGCCGATGTATTGTTAGCAGTTCCTAAAGCTAAAATTGCATTTCCCGAAACAAGTATTGGAATTTATCCCGGATTAGGCGGAACCCAACGCACAGCATTGAAAATTGGAAAAGGCCTGGCTAAATTTTTGGTTTTAACGGGGCAAATGTTAGGTGCAAAACAAGCGCTGGAAATTGGTTTAGTGGATGGTATCTTACAACCTGCTGAAGTGTTTGATCTGATTTCAGGAGAAAAGGAAATTCCCGATAAGGCAGAAGTTGAACTTTCTGAAAATTGGAAAGCGATTGCATCACTTTATTCAAAAAACAATTACAAAGAAATTATAGCAGGAAATTACAGCAATGGTGGAATGAACGCAGAAGCAGTTACAAAACTGGCTAAAACGATGAAATTTAAAGCTCCTGTTGCAATGGATTTTGCCGAAGAATTAATAGATGCAGCTAAGGGTCCGGCTTCAGAGTTAGAAAAACTGAATGCTATTTTTAATACCAAAGATGCCTTGCTTGGTTTAACATCTATCGGTAAAAGGGTAGAATATAGTGGAGAGTAAAAATGCTCTTGAACTTTGAGTCCCTAAAAAACACCTTTTTTGAAAGTGTCAATTAATTGTTTTCTATCTTCTTTCAATAATTTTTTGGCTTTTTCAATATCTAAATGTTCGTAGGCACGCGATAAATAATATGGTAATTCGGTTGCCTTATCGGTTAACATGATTAAATTGGATTTGACCAACCTTTCGATTACCGAATGTATTGTTTTTTTAAGATTGGCAGGTGGATCTCCTTTATATTTCTCAGAGAGAAGGCTAAATAGTTCATCAATAGTATGTTGACCATCTGCCAGTTGCACCACCACACCAAACCAAGGTTCCAGAACTTGTTTTTCATTATCGGGATTATGTATATCTATGAGTGAAACTTGATTTTTTATTTTAGAAAATATCACATTGCGATAAAAGTATTTAGAAGTATCCATAATCTATAAGTCGGTTAATTTTAAATTTGTAATGTTTTCTTCCAATTCAGTTTTTCGGTCTTCCCCTAGCTCCATATCAATATCCTTGAATTTAAAAAAAATAGTTTCTAATTCTTCTTCTTCCAACAAGGTTTCAGCCAGTACAAAAAGTTCGTCATTTTCCGCAGCAATATGGTCAAGCAGGTCTTGCAGGTAATTATTCAGTTCTTCGTATGATTTTTCGTAATTACCTTCTTCAACAGCTTCTTCAATTTCTTTGGTATAATCTCTAAAGTCGTCGTGGTGTTGCTCAAATTCATCAATAATTTCGTGTAAAACAAAATCGGGATGGTTCCTGATCGCAGGAAACAAAACATCTTCTTCTTTACGATGGTGATAACCATCAGCATATTCACTGAAAAAAGTAATTAATGTAGTAACGATTTCCTCATATTTTTCTGGATATGATTCCCAGAAAAGATCGAGATTTTCAATAATATTCTCCGTTTTGGATATTATTTCATGCTCATCCAGCATGGTTTGTATTGGATTGTGTTTTATAGTCATTTATTTAATTCTTTATATGTTTAAAGTTTTAAAACTTCTGTTTAAATATACATCTATCATTTCTCTACGGTATTTTCTGGAATACATATCGTTTTCTATAGCACGAGCTCCTTTTACAGCTTTTTTAATGAGCTCCTTTTTATTATCATTTACAGTTCCTTCAACAACTACAACTTTAGGGTCAACACCCGACAAGGCTATTTTTAGTTTTCCATTTTTATCAATAGCAACGGCAGAAGTTAATGAAGTAAACTCCAAACTTTCTCTTTCGCGTAATTTGTAAAAATCGGTTTTAAACTCTCTATAAAGAGGTAGAAATATACCGGTTAAAATAGCAGTTTCTGATAAATTTATTGGATTTACACCATCACCGGTATAAATACTTTCTAATTTTACTCTGCTGATACTGTTTATATCGATCAACTCAATTTCAGCGTCCATGGCAATCAGTGCAGGAGCGGTATCGGATACCAATTCAGAATAACAAACTTTTTTTCCTTGTGTTGCAACACAAATATCGCCGTCACATTTTAAGCAAAAACCCACAGCTTCTCTCCACCATTGCGATTGGTTGTAAAATAAGCAACGATTTTCACACAATACATTGCCACCAATTGTTGCTGTTTTTCTTAGCAATGGTGCTCCTACAGACAATGCAGCTTTGATCAACATTGGAAACTCCTCAACTATTTCTTGTTTTGATTTTAGCTCTTCCAGTATTTCCAAGGCACCAATTCGCAAGTAATTGCCTTCTTTGCAAACTCCTTTTAGTTCTTTGATCTTAGTGATATCAATTAAACAAGGAGAATCTTCGTTTCCCTGAAATCGATTCACCATGACATCTGTTCCACCTGCCAAATACTTAAAAGATCCTAAATTAGCTTTGGCCATATCAATAGCTTCGTTAATGTGTGTTGGAATTAAATATGTTTTTTCAGTTATCATAATTTAAAGTATAAAGTGAAAAGGGACGGGGGACGGGGGAAAAGTGAAAAGGGACGAGGGACAGGGGACGAGGGACAAGGAAAATGGGACTAGGGACTGGGGAAAAGGGAAAGGTGAAGGGGTATGGGGAAAAGTGAGGCGAAGGGAAAGGAATAATTTCACTACTCTTGTACTAACTCCATTATTTTTACCTTTTATTTTCATTTTCTGTTTTTATTATTTAATGTCTCTATAGTCTTTGTAAGCATTGCTATAATTGAATTTAAGTTCTGTACTCTTTCGTCAATTAGTTTTTCATTTAATAAAAATTTAGATTTAATATACCACCCTTTGCTTTCACGGGCAGAACCTCTTGATATTCTTAAAAAGTGTGGGTACTCTTTACCATATCCTCTACCATAACCCTCTTCAATATTTGCTGAAATAGAACCTACAGATCTAATAAGTTGTCTCGCTATTTCTTTACCCCTAAAGTCCTTCATTAAAATATCAGTATCACTCCAACTCACATCCCATAATTTCATTGACATTTGATAAAATCTTAAATCATCTAATTTATCTTTCATAATAATCAAATCATAAACTTACTTTCTCCTTTCACTTCCCCCTGTCCCCAGTCCCTCGTCCCTTTTCACCTTTCACCTTCATCTCCCTCAAAACTACTTCCGAAGTAATAGGAAGCGATGTAACTCTCACTCCAACAGCATCATAAATAGCATTTGCAATAGACGGAATTATCGGATGAATAGCTCCTTCACCACATTCTTTAGCTCCAAAAGGTCCTTCCGGGTCAATTGTTTCCACAATATTAGTATGAATAGGAGGCGTGTCTTTGGTAGTAGGTATTTTATAATCTACAAAATTACCATTGAGCAATAAACCATCTCTGAATTTCATTTGTTCACTTAAGGCTTGTCCTAATCCCATATGCCACGAACCTTCCAACTGTCCTTCAACAGCCAATGGATTTATTGCTTTTCCGGCATCATGTGCTCCCCAGATATTAACTACTTTAACATGACCGGTCTGTTGATCGACATTTACTTCCGTAATAACGGCGCCAAAACTATAAGACGGACTTAACCCTGCACCGGCACCTTTAAAATCACCACCCAATTTTGGAGAATTGTAAGCCCCTGATGTATTTAATGCACCTACTTTTCTGGTAGCATTTTCAACAGCCTCAACCCAGCTTAGATCAACTTTTTTATTATTGGTAAATACCCTTTCGTTTTGCAGGTTCAATTCAGATACATCTACTTCGTTGACTTTTGCCACGGCATCCAGTATTTTTTTCCGGAGTTTTTCGGCTGCTTGTTTTGCAGCATTACCCACCATAAAGGTCACTCGACTTGAATAACTTCCTAAATCGATGGGTGTTAGCGTAGTATCGGCTGACAACACAAAAATATTATCCATACTCAAGCCCAACACTTCTGCAACAATAATGGCTAACATGGTGTCACTACCTTGTCCGATATCACTAGCTCCAGAACTGATCAAAACCCTACCATCCATATCTACTTTTAAGTGTACCACAGTTTGTGGATACCTGTTCCAGTGAATTGGTAAGGCACTACCGCTAATAAAAAAACCACATGCTACTCCTATACCATGCCCTTCGGGTAGTTTTCTGAATTTATCTTTCCATTTGGATTGGTCCATTACCTTTTTAAGTGATTCTACACTTCCGTTGGAAGTAATTCGGTATTGCCCGATTGTTAAGGTATTCTCATCTAAAAAGTTTTTTAAACGCAACTCACAGGGGTCCATTTTTATTTCTTCTGCCAAACGATCAATAATGGTTTCAACGGCATATCTTGAATTCACCGCACCGTGACCTCTCATAGCACCACATTGTGGTTTGTTGGTATATACTCTTCTGGCTCTGAAACCAAAATTATCTATTTTGTATGGAGCCTGTAATAAAACGCCATTGTAATACGAAGTAACTACTCCAAAACTACCATAGGCACCACCATCAATAATAATATCAGCATCTAATACTTCAAATTTACCATCTTTACTAACACCCATATCCATACTCATGGTAGTTGGATGACGCCCATGATTGGTTAAGAAAACCTCTTCTCTGTTAAAGCGGACTTTCACCGGCTGACCTAATATTCTTGCGAGGTGTGAAACTATAATTTCATGAGGAAAGGGATCTGATTTTCCACCAAAACCACCTCCTAAATGAGGTTTTATTACACGAACCTGATTCATGGGCACTTCCAATACTTTTGCCAGGTAACGGTGTAAATAGTGAGGTACCTGGGTTGCGGTAATGATAGTTAAACCGTTCTCATCCCACCGGGCAGTTGCAGCATGAGGTTCTGTAAAACCGTGATTTAATCCTTGAAAATTGAATTCAACATGCACTTTGTGATCAGCATTTGCCAAACCTTCCTGTTGGTTGCCAAAACGTAGTTCGGCTTTTTTATGAATATTATTGTTGAACTTACAATGGTCATGAATTTGTTCGTCGGTTCCTACGTCTTCACAAGCTTCTTTCATATCAAAAAACGAACGAATCGGGGCGTAATCTACTTCAATTAGTTTACAAGCCTGCGTGGCTATTTCTTCGGTATCGGCCGCAACGGCAACAACAATTTCACCAATATACCTTGTTTTTTCAACAGCCATAGCTGTTTCATCTTGAGAGATAGGTAATACTCCAAATTTTATAGGAAGATCCTTTCCGGTGATCACTGTTTTGACGCCGGGTAAAGCTTCTGCCTTACCCGTGTTTATTGAATTGATCTTTGCATGTGCATGGGTACTTCTTACGAATTTACAATACAGTACATTTTTTAATTTATAGTCATCTGCATAATCGGCTGTACCTTGTACTTTTTTGACAGCTTCAAGAGTGGGTCTTGCATACCCGATCATGCTGTATTTATCATCATCATTTATCGAAGATTGTTCATCTGTTACATAAGCTTCAACAGCTTCAATAATTTTTTTATACCCGGTACAGCGACATAGATTTCCGGATAAAGCCTCCCGGATCTCGGGGGTGGATGGATTTTGATTTTCTTCCAAAAAGTCGAGGGTGGTCATGATCATTCCCGGAGTACAATACCCACATTGAATAGCACCTATTTCTACAAATTTTTCTTGCAGTTTATGTAATTTATTTTGATCTGCAACGCCTTCAATGGTAGTGATATAACTTCCGGCAACGCGCATGGCCGGGGTAATGCAACTTTGTACAGCTCGGCCGTCAACAAAAACTGTGCAGGCACCACAACTTGCTTGTTCGCAGGCTAATTTGGTTCCGGTCAATTGAATTTTTTCTCTTAAAACCTTAGCTAAAGTATCATGAGGTTCAATAACCAGCTTATATTCTTTTTCGTTAACAGTTAATTTTATAATATTCATTAGCTCTTTCTTAACTCATACCTTTAGTAAGGGGAAAGTTTTGTACCGGTTTATTATATACCTGCACCTATACTTTTTCCACCATCTACATAAAGGGTTTGTCCTGTGATAAATTTAGTGTTTTTATTACTAAAAAAGGCCACTGCATTTGCAATAAATTCGGTTTTTCCAATTGTTTTTATCGGTTGTGACTCAATTAATTGCTCTTGTATATTTTTTGGTAGTTTTTGCGTTAAAGGTGTGTCTATAAATCCAGGTGCAATTGCATTGACCAATACCCCGTATTTACCTAGTTCTAAGGCTAGTACCCTTGTTAAACCAACAATACCTGCTTTTGAAGCCGAGTAGTTGGATTGCCCTCTGTTACCTAACCAGGAGCGTGAAGCAATATTCACCATTCTTCCTCTTTTTTGTTCCCGCATCACTATTGCGGCTGCCTTACTCATTAACCAGGTTCCTTTTAAGTTGATTTCAATTACTTTATCAAAGTCTTCTACCGGCATTTTCCAAATCATATTGTCACTAATTATCCCTGCATTGTTTACAAGCACATCAACGCTTTTATAGGTATCAACTACAGTTTTAAAAAGCTGATCTACTTCTTTTTCCTTACTGATATCGCAGGCAATAAATTTGGCAGAACTACCCAGTTCTTCAGCCAGGGCTTCTCCGTTTTTTTTATCAACATCAACTATTATGGTCATATAATTATCGCGAACCATACGTTGTGTAATGGCTTTTCCAATACCTTTTGCCGCACCGGTAACTATTGCTATTTGTTTATCCATAATTAAAGATAATTAATTTTATTAATAAGGCATAGACTTATTTATTTGCTTAAAAAAAGCAAATTGATAATATATTTTTTTGCTGGTAACAAAGTTAATAAAAATGAGCTATAAGAGTGGAAAAGAAATAAGCTTTTAAGATTTTGGGTGATAGGAGTAAAAAAGTAGGCTTATCCCGCAATTATATCTGATAATAGATTACTTTAGTACGAATATAACCCGTTGTGTTTCATACAACCAGCAGCATATTTTACACATTTATTTTTTTGACTTCACATAATCCAACGCTAAAAAATAAAAGAGTAAAATTTTCCAACCTATCGATTTTTATAGTATAATTTGATATATTTTTATATATTTGAACCATAATATTTTATATTAAAGTCTAATATAGGCATTATGAATAGAATTAAAGAAATATTAAAACAACAAGGAAGAACTCAAACTTGGCTTGCTGAACAAGTAGGGAAAAGTTATACTGTAGTTACAAATTATTGCAATAATCACTCACAGCCAAGTATTACTGTATTGAATTCAATATCGGAAATATTAGATGTTGACGTCAGAGAGTTACTTGTTTCAACTAAAAAAGTTAATTAGATGAATGATAAAAAGACTTATATTGACCTATTTGCAGGTTGTGGTGGATTATCATTAGGTCTACATAATTCTGGATGGAAAGGGCTTTTTGCAATTGAAAAAAGCCCAGATGCATTTGAAACGTTAAAATATAACTTAATAAAAAAGGAAAAACATTTTAATTGGCCTAGTTGGTTAACACCAACACATCACGACATAAATGAAATATTGATAAAAAATTCATCAGACTTAAAATCATTAAGAGGTAAAGTTGATTTGGTTGCTGGTGGTCCACCTTGCCAAGGATTTTCAATGGCAGGCAGGCGCATTGAAAGTGATTCAAGAAATGATTTAATAAATTCATACATCAAATTTATTGATTTTGTTCAACCTAAATTAATCTTCTTTGAAAATGTAAAAGGTTTTACTTTGGGCTTTAAAAATAATGACAAAAAAGGACAGGCATACTCTTCTTATGTTGTAGAGCAACTTGAAAACTTAAACTATTCAGTAAAAGGACAATTAATCAACTTTTCAGAATATGGTGTACCACAAAAAAGGACAAGATTTATTTTAGTTGGCATACACAATGACGTAATAAAGAAAAATTCAATTATTAATAAAGAATCATTTTTCAATAAAATAAAAGAAAATAAAGAACAATTTTTGATTAACAAAAAACTTATTATTAACCCAACTTTAGAAGATGCTATTTCTGATTTATTACAGTCTAACGGAACGGTTGACTCTGAAACACCAAATTTCAAAGCGGGAACATACGGAGAAATAAAATCAAATTACCAAAAATTTCATAGAAAATATAAAAAACAAAAAAGTAATGTTGACAGCCACAGATTTGCTAAACATACTGAAATTGTAAGAAACAGGTTTAAAATTGCTTTAGATGAAGGCTTGAAAAGCAATGAATACAGAAAACACTTTAAACTTAAAAAAAGTAGCACAAAAATCTTAGAAGCAAAAAAACCGACACCTACAATCACGACATTGCCTGACGACTATATTCATTATTGCGAACCAAGAATAATGACAGTAAGAGAATATGCACGTATTCAATCTTTTCCAGACACATACCTATTCAAAGGTAAGTATACAACTGGTGGTAAAAAAAGAACACAAGAAGTTCCAAGATATTCACAAATCGGAAATGCAATTCCGCCATTATTTGGAGAACAAGCCGGATTAATTTTAAAAGAACTAATTAATGGCTGATAAACAACAACTTCATTTTAAAACTAATGTACAATTAAAGAGTATTATTGGTAAAGACTTAATTAATGATGATAATATAGCTATTCTTGAATTAGTGAAGAATTCTTTTGATGCAGATGCCAGAAATGTTATCGTAAAGTATATTAATCTTAAAGAAAATGATGATGGTTTCAATGAGTCATTTTCTGACAAAACTTCCCGATTAATAATACAGGATAATGGCTTAGGAATGGATTTAGAGGGAATCCAAAACAAATGGTTAAATATTGCTTATTCAGAGAAAAAAACTAAAAAGACTCAGCATAAAAGAAGAATGGCTGGCGCAAAAGGTGTTGGGAGATTTTCTTGTGATAGACTTGGTGAATACTTGAACTTATATGCAAAAATTAAAAACAGCTCAAAAAAAGATAGTAATAAGTATGTAAAACTCTCGATTAATTGGAAGTTATTTGAAATAGAAGATGAAAAAAAAGAAATACAAACAATTCCTCTTCATTATGAGTTGTTATCTAAAGTAGAGTTTGAAAAAACAGGTTTTAAACCTTTCGATCAAGGTGTATTATTAGAAATCATTAAACTTCGGAGTTCTTGGGTATATCCAATAAAAGATAAAGACGGTAATATTAAAAAATGGAACACTGATAAATTTGTTGAGCTTAAGAAATACTTAGAAAAACTAATTAATCCAAATCAGCAATTTGAAAATGATGATTTTGGAGTTTATTTAGATGCACCAGAGTTTAAAAAGGAAAATGATGAAAGCAAACAAAACGAAAAATTTATTGGTATTGTTGAGAATAAAAT
>VAPH01003051.1_pt1 | contig 12223 bp, 7 predicted proteins | sample 3393861 | NCBI WGS metagenome assembly VAPH01 (sample SAMN08290439, study PRJNA428436) | hydrothermal vent metagenome | isolation source: Deep-sea hydrothermal vent chimney | place: Atlantic Ocean: South-mid Altantic Ridge | reverse complement strand
TATGTGCATAGTGTACGAATGAATTCACAGCTACGGAAACATCTTCAGCTTAAGGGGCCTGCCCCACCCACTATGATTTCACAATGAGCACATCACAGGGAGATTTATGTAGCACAAAATTACTGACCGAACCCAATAAACGTTCAATACCATGCAGGCCGTGAGAGCCCATGACAATTAGGTCACTGTTTTTCTCATTTGCCCATGAGATAATTGACCTTTTGGGGTTTCCCCATTGGGTCTCGAGTTCGATATCCTTGCCCAGTTTGTTACGTTCTGTAAATTTGCGCATTTGTTCGTAGGCCTGAGCCATAAGGGTATCTTTACGTAGATAAATATCCGTAATCAGAGGGTCAACATCTTCAGCATAATACGTAAAATCATCAATAACATGTAACACATGAAGATTGACCCCATACTGCCCGGATATTTGCAGTGCACGTTTAGCCGCCGCATCTGAATGCACCGAGAAATCTGTGGGTAACAATATATTTTTATACGGTTGTATTGGTTTTGAAGATTCATTGAGCTCTGGTTTTTCTCTAAGCCAGTCCCAGGCCGTATCAGACTTACTCTTATCAAAGAATCGTATTTCAGAATGACTAAATAAATTAGCAAAACCAATGGCAGCGTGTACCAGTGGTTTGTCTGCAATGATTGCAATACGCTTAAAATCACGGTCGTGCTGTAGACCAAAACGAAAATCATCCCAGGCTGCCTGCGCATCCCAACCCTTAAAAGCCTGTAATTCGATATATAAAGATAGCTTGCCTGCTCTACGAATCGTCTCTTCCAGCGTCGGAAGAAATTGTTTGTAGTCAGCATCAGTAAGCTTTCCCGTGACCTTAAATGCGAGGATATTTTTATCGTTTACAGGTAATATTTCAAACATCTGAGTTTCTCCACATGTCACTAAATGGTTAACTTTACTTACAGTAGCCCACTATGCCACAACACACTATCACCTGAGTTACATCATGATTAAGATAATTAGAATATATTCGATCTGTCACAAATATCAGCCTGGAGCGGCACATGGCCCAAAACACGGATGATTACAACCAACAAACTGTTACTGAAACCCTGAGAGGGTTTGAAGTTACAGCTGAAAATGGACTGAGCAAGGCCGAGGCCAGGCAGCGTATCAGACAGTACGGTTATAACGCAATCGATGAAAAAGAAGAATCACTCGGACATCGGATTTTTCGCCGCTTCTGGGGGCCTATCCCATGGATGATTGAAGCGGCCGCCCTGCTTTCAGCAATGGTGCAAAAATGGGAGGATTTCGCCATTATTTTGGTGATGCTGCTGGTGAATGCCGGACTCGACTTTATGCAGGAGCACCGTGCGCTAAATGCCTTGAAGGCACTGAAAGCAAAAATGGATCAGCAGGTAACTGTTTTACGTGAGAGCGTATTCGGAAGAATTTCTGCACGTGAACTCGTTCCTGGTGACATCATTAAGCTGAAAATTGGCGATATTATACCGGCCGATGTACAACTGCTATCGGGTGATTATTTACTCATTGATCAGGCCGCGCTAACCGGTGAGTCGCTGCCTGTGAGTCGCAATATTAATGAAGTTGCCTATGCCAATACCGTTGTGAAACAAGGCGAGATGCTGGCCGTGGTAATCAATACCGGAGGGAACACTCATTTCTCCTCGGTTGTTTCCCTGGTGGCTAAGGCCCAACTGGAAGAACGTAGCCATTTCCAGAAAATGGTTATCCAGATCGGTAATTTTCTAATTATTATTACTGTCATTCTGGTGTTGATCATTATTATGGTTTCGTTATTCCGACACGAGAATTTTCTCGAAATCGCACGTTTTGCGCTGGTACTCACCATCGCCGCAATTCCGGTTGCATTACCGGCTGTACTCTCAGTAACCATGGCCGTTGGTGCCATGAATCTTGCACGTAAACAGGCGATAGTTTCAAAACTCACCGCGATTGAGGAACTGGCCGGTGTGGATATTTTCTGCTCTGATAAAACCGGCACCCTGACCGAAAACCGAATGCAGGTGGCTGAGCCGGTGACGCTGGGTGGCCATAGTCAAACCGAGCTCTTTGAACTTGCTGCACTGGCTTCAAAACAGGAAAACAATGATCCAATCGAGTTATCTATTTTCCACTATATTGAAGAAAATTTACCCGACATCGACCTAAACCGCTTTAAGCAAAACCACTTCACCCCCTTTGATCCGATAGGAAAACACACAAAGGCCGAAATAGAATGTGGTGAACAACATTTCACTGCGATTAAAGGTGCCACGCAGATATTGATTAACATGGCTGCACTGCCCGATGAGCAGACTGAAGCCATCAATCAACTGGTTGATCAACTTGCCCTCAAAGGCTATCGAACGCTGGCAGTAGGAAAAAAAGTTGATGACAGTGCCCTTGAAATGGTTGGCTTGATCCCCCTTTATGATCCACCCAGAGCGGATTCCCGGCAGGTTATCGCCGACATGCGAAATTACGGTGTACGGGTAAAAATGGTCACTGGTGATCACATGGCCATCGCCAAAGAAGTTGGACAATTACTGGGCTTAGAAGGCGAAACCATTCGCTCCCATCAACTTACTGGCAGCGGTAGTCAGGAGCTATTGGCACTGGCAGCAGCCATGGCTACGGCAATTTATGGATGCCTCAATAAAGAGGTCAGCCATGCTCAAGCCAGACATTTTGCCGATAGGGTCATGGAAAGTGTCAAAGAACTCTATGATACCCGCCTGCTGGATCGTGAGTTTATTCATACTCATGAGTCCGCCATCATAGATATGATCGAAGATGTCGACCTGTTCGCCGAAGTCATCCCTGAAGATAAATATCTCATCGTTGAAACTTTGCAGAAAGGTGGCCATATTGTAGGTATGACGGGTGACGGTGTTAACGATGCACCAGCGCTGAAGAAAGCTGACTGTGGTTTTGCTGTTTCTAATGCTACGGATGCCGCCCGAGCAGCGGCAGATATTATTCTCACCGCCCCCGGCCTGTCTGTGATTAATGATGCCATTAAACAGGCGCGCATAACTTTTGAACGGATGAAAAGCTATTCTATTTACCGTATTGCTGAAACCATTCGTATCATTCTGTTAATGACACTGGCCATTGTGGTATTTAATTTCTATCCCATTAGCGCGCTCATGATTATTGTGCTGGCATTGCTTAATGATATTCCCATACTGGCCATTGCGTCTGATAATACCAAGGTGGATTCCAACCCCGTGCGTTGGAATATGCCGGAGATACTCACTATTTCCAGTGTCTTGGGTATAGCCGGTGTAATCTCCTCGTTCCTTCTGTTTTATATCTTATTGCAAATGAAAATTTCAGATGAAGTCATTCAGTCATTGTTCTTTGTCAAGCTAGTAGTCGCTGGCCATGGCACCATATACAACACGCGTACAGATAACTGGTTCTGGAAAAAACCCTACCCTTCGTGGCTACTGTTCAATTCGATCTTTTCGACAGCGATATTGGGTACACTTATCGCCGTCTACGGGATATTTATTACCCCCATCGGCTGGGAGTATGCGATATGGATGTGGGGCTATGCGCTGTCGTGGTTTGTATTTAATGATATCGTTAAGGTTGCGGCCTACAGGTTTCTGCGGGATCGTGAACATGTATTTTAGTGGGTTTATTTTTATAGTCATAGCCACATAGCGGGATAATACACAAAATAAACGGCTGGACCATCCTCGACAAGTTCAGCTCATGTACCGATTTTGTATTCGTACAGTAATTTTTGTTTGATGTGATATTCTGGGCACCAATGGGATCAGCCCATTCTCATTTTGGATATTAATTAATGTTGCAAACATCCTCCAGCCCGGTTCTATTTATTATCAACAGTGGTTCGTCGAGCCTAAAATTTTTAGTGACAGGGATGGGTGCCTCACAAAAAAACCAGAGTAAACCCTTAGGGCAAAATTTGTACCGCGGGAGAATAGACTCGATTGGTGGTAGCAATCGACTTCAGGTCAGTGACGGTAATGAACGAGTCGTACACTCGAAACAAGTCGATGTTGCTAATCATGGGCAGGCAATACAGATAATACTCGACTGGCTCTCAAAAGAAGCCCCAGCACTCGATATCGTCGCGGTCGGTCATCGTGTTGTACACGGTGGTACACGCTATCGTCAACCTGTACTGATAACCCCCCAAGTACTTGACTATCTGCACAGCCTGATACCCCTGGCACCCAATCATCAGCCAGCATGTCTACTCGGCATTACCGAACTGGCACGACTGCAACCTGAACTGATACAAATTGCCTGTTTCGATACAGCCTTCCACCACGATAGACCAGAGGTAGAACAACACTTTGCCCTGCCCTCATGGCCAGAACTTGAGTTGGTGCGTCGCTATGGTTTTCATGGCCTGTCATATGAATACATTGCGAAAGTTCTACCGGATCTTCCTGGTAAAATAGCAGAAAGAAAAGTCATTGTGGCGCATTTAGGTCACGGCGCCAGTTTATGTGCGATGAAGGAAGGCCGTAGCGTTGCCACTACCATGACCTTTACACCACTGGATGGTATTCCCATGGGGACACGCTGTGGTGCTATCGACCCGGCGGTGGTGATATATCTTCAGCAACAGGGGATGCCCTTGCAGGCGGTATCCGATTTATTATATTTCCAGTCCGGGCTGCTGGGTGTGTCCGGCGAAAGTGACGATATGGCAGATTTACTCGAACTTAAAACACCGCAAGCCCAACGGGCCATCGAACAATTTGTTCACCACAGTGTACGTGCCATTGGGTCACTGGCCGCGACTCTCGAAGGACTGGATGCACTGGTATTTACGGGCGGTATCGGTGAGCACTCAGCTGTCATCCGTGAAGCCATCTGCAAACGCTGTGTGTGGCTAGGACTATATCTCGATGCCGCTGCTAACAAACGTGGCTTTGAATATTCTGGCCTGGAGCATGGTGCTTATGTACAAATCAGTACAAAAGATAGCCCCATTGGTACCTGGGTAATAAGCACAGATGAAGAACATATGATTGCCGAACACAGCATTCGTTTACTTAACAATTCCAGAGAAGAGAGTTCAACATGATTGCCTCGCATTTTTCCATCACAGAAACCCCGCTATCGGCTGATGAGCTGCGTTTAATTCATGCCTGGTGGCGTGCAGCCAACTACCTGTCAATTGGCCAGATCTATTTACTGGATAATGTCTTACTTAAACAACCTCTAGCACTCGAACACATAAAACCACGGCTACTCGGTCATTGGGGCACAACCCCTGGCCTGAATATGATTTATACACACCTCAATCGGGTAATCAAGGCACGAAATCTGAATATGATTTATGTTACAGGACCGGGACATGGCGCACCCGGCATAGTAGCTAACACTTATCTCGAGGGCAGTTACACTGAACTGTACCCAAATATCACTGAGGATGAATCCGGCCTGCAGGCACTGTTCAAACAGTTCTCTTTTCCGGGCGGCATCCCCAGCCACACGGCCCCGGAGACACCCGGTTCAATTCATGAAGGTGGCGAGCTAGGTTATTCACTCAGCCATGCCTACGGTGCGGCATTCGACAACCCGGGTCTAATCGTTACCTGCGTCGTCGGTGACGGTGAAGCAGAAACCGGTCCCGCCGCTACTGCCTGGCATTCTAATAAATTCCTCAATCCGCAGCGTGATGGTGCGGTGTTACCGATCCTCCATCTGAACGGTTACAAAATTGCTAACCCAACGATACTGGCGCGCATTGGCGCTGAAGAATTGTTGGCGCTATTTCGAGGCTATGGGTACACACCTTATGTAATAGAGGGTGCTGACCCGCAAACGGTACATCAGGCCCTGGCGGCAACGCTGGACAAAGCAATGGATGACATTAAGACAATTCAAACTAAGGCCCGTAACGGCGGTAAATTTACACGTCCTCGCTGGCCAATGATTATCCTGCGCACCCCAAAGGGCTGGACCTGTCCGAAGGAAATCGATGGTTTGAAACTCGAGGACTACTGGCGTGCGCACCAGGTACCGTTCGCACAACTGGCGGAAAAACCCGATCACATCCGTGTACTTGAACAATGGATGAGGAGCTATCAGGTTGAAGAATTGTTTGATGAGAACGGTCGACTGATTGCAGAAGTCGCCGCACTTGCACCGCAGGGTAATCGGCGCATGGGCAGCAACCCTCACGCCAACGGTGGCCTGTTGTTGCACGATCTGAAATTACCCGACCCGCGGGATTATGCGGTGGACCTTCCCACACCCGGAGGCGTGATTAGCGAAGCCACCCGCAGGATGGGTAATTACCTGCGTGATGTCATGGCCCTGAATGCCGAACAGCAGAATTTTCGCGTCATGGGCCCCGATGAAACCGTCTCCAATCGACTGGGGGCCCTGCTCGAGGTTACCAGCCGAACCTGGGAAGCAGAAACTTACGACTATGACGACCACCTTGCCGCAAATGGCCGAGTGATGGAAATTCTTTCCGAACACACATGTCAGGGCTGGCTGGAAGGTTATTTATTAACCGGTCGGCATGGCCTGTTTTCCTGTTATGAAGCATTTATTCATATTGTTGATTCCATGTTTAACCAGCATGCCAAGTGGCTTAAGGTAAGTCAGGAAATCCCCTGGCGGCGGCCAATTGCCTCATTGAATATCCTGCTCACCTCCCATGTCTGGCGCCAGGACCATAATGGTTTCTCTCATCAGGATCCGGGTTTTATCGATCATGTGATAAACAAGAAAGCCAATATTGTACGAGTCTATTTGCCGCCGGACGCTAATACCGCGTTATGCATTACAGAACATTGTCTGAAAAGCCGTGATCGGGTCAATGTGATCATCGCCGGTAAACAACCTGGGCCACAATGGCTAAATATGAGCACAGCAATAAAACACTGCCACGCCGGGATCAGTGCCTGGAAATGGGCCAGCAACGATCTAGACAGTGAACCGGATGTAATTATGGCCTGCGCTGGCGATGTGCCCACCCTCGAAACCCTCGCCGCAGTAAAAATACTGCGCGAACATTTACCCGAACTGAAAGTTCGCCTCATCAATGTAGTTGATTTGATGACCCTGCAACCCAAAGAAGAACATCCCAGTGGCTTGAGCGATAATGACTTCGACACACTGTTTACAACTGACAAACATGTTGTCTTCGCCTTCCACGGTTACCCCTGGTTGATACATCGTCTGACGTATCGACGCCACAACCATCACATGCTGCACGTCCGCGGTTACAAGGAGGAAGGCACCACCACGACGCCATTTGACATGACTGTACTCAATGATCTGGATCGTTTTCATCTGGTTATCGATGTCATCGATCGTATCGATGGCCTCGGCTCGAAGGGTACTTACCTGAAACAACTGATGCGCGATAAACTCGTTGAACACCAGCAGTACATTACACAACACGGCGAAGACATGCCGGAGATTCGGGAATGGCAGTGGACTACAAACCTGGGCTAGTCTGGCTTAAGCCAACTGGGCACACATCATGCCCATACCCTCATGCCCTATATTACGAAAACGAGACAAGAAGAGGTCGTCGTGATCCTGAAACTTGAACAACGGCTTGCTGCATTCACTGTTTGCGGTATGGCACGTACACGGAATGTTAGATCACAATGTCACGTACAGTTACCGCTAACGCTCAGATTAATCTTCTCAATATCTACTATGAACTGGACATAAGCGCGAGCGTGAATACGCTGACACACAACTGAGTTTTTCAGCCTTCAGAAACACGCTTGACAGGCATTTTTCCTCAGCGTAGTTTGTAGACTGAAAAAATATAAAGTTGGACACCGCCTCAGGAGGAATCATGATGGCAAAAAGAATAAGTAAAAATAGCCTGTACATTTTTATATACCTGCTTGCTATAACAAGTTCTATCTTAAGCGCGGAGTACAGCTTTGCAAATGAAAAGTCAAAGACTGTGGTGACTACGGGTGTTGCCATGGCTGGCCAACCGAATAGCCGCCGTAATGCAATCGAAGATGCCCTGCGCAATGCAGTTGAAGAGACCATGGGCACAATCGTCAGTGTAGGGCTACTGGTAGAAAATAAGGCCATTGTGAATGAAAAAATACTGAGCCGAACAGTCGGGTACATCCACGACTACAAGGTCTATGCAGAGGAAGAGAAAGGCGGCCTTTATCGTGTGAAAATTGAAGCCACTGTAAAACTCGGCAAGGTCAGGGAAGATATGAAGGCCGCTGGCCTCTTGATGAAACGCAAACAAATGCCACGTCTGATGGTAATAACCATGCCAAGGACAGACCCACAGGTCATTTCTCCCGGTAAGCAGTATGTCGATTCTGCGGCCGGTGTGGTTGAAGAAGTGTTTCTTAAGGAGAAATTCTCAATTGTCGATATCAATCAACACATCTCCAAACAAAAACTTGCACAGGCCACAGCCAACCGTGACAAACTGATAGCACTGGCCAGGGATACTGGGGCTGAACTGCTGGCGCTCGTGGATGCTACACGTTATTTTGAACGCAACGTCAACCTTTATGGATCAAACTACCCGATTTTCCGCTCCGATATACAATTACGGGTACTTGAAACAGGCACAGGAAAAGTTATTTACTCCGGGAGTCGGCAAGGAGAGCCTTCTGCTTCGATGGATGCTATTTATGAAGCTGGGCGCGAACTTGCCAATGCGGCCATCGAATCGATACTGCAGAAATGGTCATCCGATGTAAACAATGCTACCACCTACAAACTAACCATCGCCAGAATAGATTTTAGCAATCTGGAAAAATTGGAGAAACAGATTCGAAATATTTCAGGTGTGGATAATCTTTATCGACGGGCCTTTGATGCAGGACAGGGACGCTTTGATATTGAGTACCGCGGCTCTGCCGATGATCTTATTAAGAAATTGACTGGCATCAATTCACCCAACCTGTCAATTACCGGTATGAGCCAGCAAACGATAGAAGCTGTCGCACAGTGAGCTCCGACAGTAAACGTATGTACTCAGTTCTTGAATCAGTTTTTATCCGTGGCATTCTCGCTTTCGTTTTGTTTCCGTTTGCTGTAATCGCTGCTAATGCAGCAGAAGAATTGAACCCGCTACAACCCTTACTGGAAAAATTTGATAACGGTTATATCAACTGGAAAAGTGGTGAATATGTAGCCAATGTCAGTGCACCTGTGCCGGCTGAATACCGTGGAAAATCCGTCAATCAGGCGATGGGAAAAGAACTTGCCCTGCGTGTCAGCCGGGCACTTGCAGACAGCGTCTTTTTACAAATTGTTGCCGATACACGTGTGGATGCAAAACACCGCCTTAGCCAGCTGATAAAGGATGATGCTGAGATAAAACTTGCCGGCAACATTCGCGGCAAAGAACTCTTTCAGAAAAAATGGGTAACCCGGGATAACAAACTCTGGCTGGAGGCCAGCTATCGCATATCCATGCGCGGTGTTGATGGTGTCATCTCAAACATCTATAACGAGGCAATAAAAGCACGTCCAGTCAGCCAGCCCACCCCGACTAAAGTGCCTGCTGGCACATCAGGCGATACCAGCAACACGGAGACGGTGGTCTACATCGATGCCAGAGGTACGGGACTGCAGCCGGCATTATTTCCACTCATTATGGATCAATCAGGCACTCCTTTGTTCGACCCGGCAGGTGCGGGTAAATCCTATGCTTCAGAGAACGGGACGCTTGAGTATGTGGTGGCAAAACCCGGCCAATCTCTCTCTTCTTTCTCTATGGGTTGGCTCATCCGCACATCGTATGCTGAAGAATCGTCACCTGTCAGAAAAAGAAAAAAACGCAAGCCCATGAAGGCCACTGAAGCGGAAGGTCTGCTGAAATCAAACATCATCGTGGGTAAAGAAGATGCTGAAAGAATGCGTCAGGCCCAGGCCAGCGGTGAACTGAGTGCTCACCCTCGCATCATTGTTATTACCGATGGGACGGTTGGTGGTACAGAGGGTAAACTGGCTACACCCGACAGGTCCCTGGTCCTTCTCTCAGAAGAAAAATATCAGCCTGCCGCCAGATATAATGCCGGGCCCACAAAAGAATAAAATCCTTTTTATTTGCACTCAAACCGGTGGGGAATTTAGCCTCAGGGGATTCAAATTCATTGAACAAACAGATCAATAAATGGCAAAGCTTTTCCTTTCGCCTGCTGTTAGTGACCGTTGTCCCGCTGATTATTATTGGCCTCAATTCTACTGGCACACTCGAGAGATTAAGCCTGCTCGGCTATGACGGGCTATTCATGCTAAGGGGTGAGACACCCGTAAACAATGCAATATTTCTCGTTAAACAGGATGAAGCCAGTACCGATTTCTATAACACCCGCCTGTCCGATTGGTCGCGCAGCTATCATGCGCGCCTGGTTAGAAAACTTTCTGAAGCGGGAGCAGAGCTGGTCGTTTTTGATTACGATTTTTCGCGCCCCACCACTAAAGAAGAAGATGCCGCATTTGCCAGTGCCATTGCCGACGCGGGAAATGTAATACTGGCAAACCGGCTGCTGCCCAGCGGCGAAATTGCCCAGCCGATTCCGGCCTTTTCTGATGAAAGCCTGGGCGAAGGCTTTTTTGACACCCTGCTGGACAGGGATGGCTACTGGCGCCGTATGATCTATATGAATTTAACCAGGGAGGGCTATATCTATTTCTCACTGCCTATGGCTGCCGTTGAAATCTATGAAGATTTTCCGGAAAGCCAGCGCATACTTGATGACCCGGATGCACTTGGCTGGGGACATCACAAACTCCCCTTCCCTGACATGTTGATCAACTATGCAGGGCCTGCTGGCCACTATCCATCCATAAGCTTTTATAAAATTCTTGAGAATGATTTCGACCCCTCACTCGTTAAAGGGAAAATAGTTCTTGTTGGTAACACGCACCGTCTGGGCAAGGATTTTTTCTCTGTCCCTACCGACAAACGGATGTCCGGGCTGGAGGTACATGCCAATGCAATCGCAACTATTCTGGATGACCGTTTCATAAAACCAGTAGACAAATGGTTGCTGATGCTTTTGATCATCATTTCTGGGCTGGCGGGTGGATTGGTTATCTTTCTTCGGCATCCTAATCTTAGGAGTAATTTTCTTCTCATGATAAGCGGTGTTAGCCTAATCATGCTTAGCGCCGGATACCTTTTTGTCTATCGGACAATCTGGCTTGATTTTGTCCCTCTGCTACAAGTCTTTCTTTTCAACATCAGCGTCGCAACGACTTACCAATGGCGCCTAAGCAGATTACGTGAAAAAGAAATTCGAGGACTGTTTGGCCACTATGTTTCAAAAAATGTTGTCGATGCCATCCTGTCAGAAAACATTCCCGTAAAACTCGATGGTCATCGTGCGGAAGTTACCCTGTTGTTTTCTGATATCCGTGGGTTCACATCAATCTCTGAATCACTTTCTCCCTCTGAGCTAGGACAATTACTCAACTTATATTTTGATGAAATGATTGCTGCCGTTTTCCAATATGATGGCACTTTGGACAAACTGATGGGGGATGCCGTAATGGCTTTTTTCGGTTCGCCCCTTGAAGTCAGAGATCACCAGCGCCAGACCTGCCGATGTGCTCAAGATATGATACAACGCCTGGAGAAACTAAACTTCTCAGGCAAACTACCCGCAGGTATCACCATCAAGATAGGAATTGGCCTCCATACGGGTGAAGCGATAGTGGGGAACCTGGGTTCCAGTGAATTTGCAGACTACACCGTTATTGGCGATACGGTAAATCTGGCATCACGTATTGAGGAACTCAATAAACGTTATGCGACAACAATAATCATCTCCGAAGATACATATCGGTACGTAAAAGACGACTACCTGTTTCGTGAACTTGACACAGTGCGGGTCAAGGGCAAAGAAGAACCAAAACGTATCTATGAGATGATGCTGGAAAATAGTTCAGTCAACAAACGCTTGGTTGAACGCTATGAAGAAGCGCTTCAACTCTATCGGGACAAACACTGGGATGCAGCAATTACCTGTCTGCAGCAGATACTAGATGATATTGGCGATGATGGGCCTTCGCAGAGGTTAATCAAAGAATGTGATAAATTACTGGCACTGCCCTTTGATGAGAACTGGAGTTCGATAACCTCTCTGGATGAAAAATAAATGCTGAAACTGAACTCATATGCCGGCAATGGGTCTATATCATTGCTGCTCAATAAACATATAGGTAGAAACCCGTCATTGCGAGCGTAGCGCGGCAATCTCTTTGATT
>VAPH01073039.1_pt1 | contig 12224 bp, 11 predicted proteins | sample 3393861 | NCBI WGS metagenome assembly VAPH01 (sample SAMN08290439, study PRJNA428436) | hydrothermal vent metagenome | isolation source: Deep-sea hydrothermal vent chimney | place: Atlantic Ocean: South-mid Altantic Ridge | reverse complement strand
GCGCGCGCGCACTTCAGGTGAATACCTTGTCGATGTTTTCTTTGTCATAGCTCCATCCTCTCAAGAGTTGGAGCCTCCGGCAATCCCGGGGCGGTTCAGTCCACTGGCAGAGGACTGCTGCCATCGAAGTAGTCTTTCTTGGTAGGCTTCGATATTGCTTGTGAAAATTTTAGGGCTGATTGCGGGTGTAGAAGCGCCTGACCATGCATCCCAGTATTCTGTCAGGGTTTGACATTCATCCCGGGGAATGCCGAGTTCGCTTGCCATCCACACTTGGCCGGGAATGGATAGCTCAAGCCATTGCTCCAAATCACTAGCATCATATGCGCGCACATCCTTCCATTCTTTCTTGCCGCATTTCTCTTCGGTCCATTTGTCCTTTCCTGGCCAGTTGCGGGGCGTAACGAAAATGAAAGCCGTTTTGGCGCGGTCCTCTTTTTCAACTTTATGAGCGCCAGTGGTTCGTGCTCTGTAGTCGTCGGTTGCTTTCTTCGATGGATTTTGATTGCACCCAAACTCCCATCCAGAAAGTCCCTCAGGAATCCAAGGCGTGGCATTTTCCGCTTCTACATACCCATCCCAGCCATGACGCTGGGAGTTGTCGTAAGCGGGAAAATCAATCTGAAGAAGTTTCGAGCCTGTCGAGTTGGCGAGCCGCCGCAAAAGGGCGGGGAGGAGCGCACGGGCTTCAATGTTTTTATCAGCCCAGGCTTCGATGTCTTTCGCCTTGATGGTGAGAAAGTGTGGCGTGTAGCTTTTTACCGCGATACGTCGTTCTTGCTCACTGTTCAGGAACGCATCGTATGCCTGCTGCATGGTCAAAAGGACGGACTTGTCTGCGGCAAACGTTTTTTCTAGCCGGGTTGCCATGGTTTGGGAAAGGTTAGCATTCCCGTTGAGAAAATTGGAGAGTGCGGGCCTTCCGATTCCCATCAATTTAGCAGCTTTTGTGACTTTCATGCCTTCTGGAAAGACGTGTTCCTTCACGTACGCGCCGGGATGGAATAGGTGGGGGGCTATTTTGTGACATATGGCTCTCAGTAAAATATGTAAAGTGTAACGCTACACGATACAGTATAATAGATTTACCGATATTGTCTAGGGTCTGGACTCAATTGATCCATATGCCTTATCGGCCACGACGGCAAACGAGTTGCCGACGCCATCCAACAGACTGGGCATAACCTTGCTGTCGTGAACTTGTCCGCCGGTGATGATCAGGCAGCGGGGACGGCCACTTTCATCGACAACGGCGTGTACTTTACTCGTGCGGCCTCCGCGTGAGCGGCCGATATCCTGCGACGCGCCCAACGGGCGTAGCGATTATAGACGGTCGTGTGTGGCCCATAGCGTTCCGGCAGATCGCACCACGGCGCACCCGTGCGCAGAATATAGAAAATACCGTTCAGAACCCGACGGTCATCAACCCGTTTCGGTCCCCGGCCCCGCTTGGGCAGATGCGGCTCAATCGCCGCCCATTCCTCGTCTGATAAATCAAATCGCATGAGACAAATCCTCCTGAGAGGGTTGAATCATACTTTGTCTTAATAATTCAATAAGTTGAATTGGGTTCAGACCCTAATCGAAAAGCTTGTCGATGTCGTCCTGGGAAACGCCCTGGTCTTCTAGCTGCGGTCCTTGCAGGAGGGCGGCGTCCCCGCCGAGTTCTTCCTCGACGGCCGTGATGTGGGCGAAGTCGTCATCGCCCCAGATGTCGATCATCGCGTGGATCCTGTCTTCGAGGAAGTTGAGCGTCTTAACCACTTTGGTGGTCCTCTGGCCGCTGATGTCCTGAAAATTGCAGGCCTCGAAGATACTGATCGTCAGATTGCTTATTTCATCGAGGAGTTCATGTGATTTGTGGTCTCCGACCCGCTCCTTGACGATCTGAACCCTTTCATCGATGTCTTCGGTGGCGTTGAGGATGCTGTGGGTCGCCTCCTCGGTCGCCTTGACGATGGCGTCGAGCTCCATGGCGGCGGTGATGAGCCTGTCACCCTCGCCGCCTTCTCCGGGCCTTCTGACCGCGACAATTTCCCTTTTGGTCTTATCGATGCATTCCTTGAGTTCGTGCAACTGGCCCCGGAGCAGATATATCTGGGTGTTTGAAACCTCTTCCCCAGGCCCGCCCCCGGCGCCGTCCCCGGAATCCCCCCCCGTTTCACCCAGAAGCTCCATCCTGAGTTCCTTGATCGCGAGCAGGATTTTTTCCGCATCCGGAACGGAGAGGGCGTCGTTGCGGGACCCTCCGAGGCCTCTTTTTTCCATTAAAGCCCGTTCCAGCGTATAGGGCGTTTTACTTACCTTCATCGGGTGCGTTTATCCTTTTTTAGAAGCTGTCTCCGCAACTTTTCTTCTTCACCCCAATCCAAGCCGTGGGAATGGGAAAAGTCAATTCGTGAACGTCTCGGGCAAAAAATACAATACAACTATCAAAGGTGGAATCTATCCTTTTTTTCACACCATAACAGTTGTCTTGAGCGGCAGCGGGCGCAAGCCTGCGTGCTTTAGAGTTTGGAAATTCCGGCGGTGAATTTGGCGTAAATTTCGCCCAAGGCCTCGTTCAAGGCTTCGATGGCCGCGGCGACGCTGTTGTCTTTGGCGTCGGCCTCGACGCGGAAGGACTCCAGGTACAAAAGCTTGCCGCCGCCGGTTTTGCGAAGGGCCAGATCCAACTCGATCGCCGCCTTCGGCCGGTCGCCGTCGATCTTCTCGAGGCGCTTGATCTTGCCGGTTATGACGTAATCCGAGTTCACGCGGATCTCGGGCGTGACCACGGTGTCGGCTATTTTCGCCGCCCGGAGATAGGTCACCAACTGGTCTCGGAGAAGGACGATCGGCGGTTCGGTCCAGAAATGGTAATTGTATTCCCGGATTTCGTTGGGCTTGCCCGCCGCGCTGTGAAGGATGGGCCGTCCCGCGATCAAGCCGTCGGCGATGAAGCGCTCGACCTCCAGGGTTCCCTTCAGGACCGCCCGCGTAGCGGACGCGCCGGGCGCGCCCAACTGCAACCGGTAGTACCTGTCGGCCGGAACCTCCGGCTGTGAACAGGCCGCCAAGGCCAGGACCATCGCCGAAACGAGGTATGCTTTTTTCATATTCCTTGTCCCCTATGTTCCGGCGCCTACGGGTTCACCGCGTCGTCCTTGGGCGGCGTTCCGCCCAGAAGCAGGCCCGGATTCTGTCTGATCTGCCGGCTGAATTCATACATGTTGCGCGCCGCGCCATCCAAATTCTGGCTTAAAACGGTGATCTGCCGGGCTATGGTGTCGGTTACAAAGCGAATGTCGGCGATGGACTTGTCCACGTTGTCCTTGTTGCCTTCGACCATTTCGTTGAGGCTGACGGCCAACTGATCGAGCTTGACGCGGGTGTCTTCCAGATTGCCTGAAAGTTCGGCGACATTGGACGACGCGACGCCCATGTTGTCGATGAGCGTTTCCAGCTTTTCCCGGTTTTCCGGTTTCAACAAGTCCGCCAACGCGTCGCCGCTTTTATTGAGCTTCCGGCTGAAGGCTTCGATGTTGTCGGTAATGCGCGGGGCGCGCGTGGAAACGTCTTTGGCCAGGTTGCTCAGTTCGCTGACCAGCGTCTTCCCATCCCCATCGAGCATTTCGCCGAAGGTTCCGATGGTCCGGTTGATGTTGGCGAGCAGCGGCTTGAGGCTTTCGCGGGCCAGTTCGCTGACGTCGGCGGCGACCGAGGAGACGACGGCGAAAATATTGGCCGCCTCCTTGCCTGGAACCTCGCCGCCCGGTTTCAAGGGCGTCGTGCTGTTTCCGGCCTCGATGTTGAGCGACACCGCGGCCAAAAGGCCCGAGGCCGCGATCTGGGCGGTGCTGTCTTCGGGTATGCGCCAGCCCTGGAAGACGCCGAAATCGACCCGGAACCACATGCGGCCGTCTTTTTCGGTCGGGGTGATCTCTTCGACCTGGCCGATGGGGTAGCCTTCGTAGAGAACCTGGGTGCCGAACTTGACGCCGGTAACGTTGCGGTAAAAGGAGAAATAGGAATCCGTCGCCCCCGTCCTTCCCGTCAACATGGCGGTGAAAACGACGAGGCCCGCAAGCACGGCCAGGACGAAGACGCCGACGACGATATAATTGGTTCTACTGTTTTTCATAAACTCGTGTTCTCCACCTCTGTCTCGATCTCCTGCCCCGTCAACCGGCTGAGGTATTCGTCCGGATCGAGGATTTCCTCCTCGGTCTGCCGGTTGAGCAAATTCTGGATGCGTTCGCTCGGCGAGTCGCGCAATTCTTCCAGGGTGCCGATGAATAGAATTTTCCCCTTATCGAGGACGGTGACCCGGTCGGCGATTTTAAAAACGCTTTCCAGTTCGTGGGTGACGACGACGATGCTCATGCCCATGGCGTCGCGCATGCGCAGGATGAGGTCGTCCAGGGCCGAGGCCACCACCGGGTCGAGGCCCGCCGAGGGCTCGTCGCAAAAAAGAATCTTCGGGTCCATGATGATGGCCCTGGCGAAGGCGGCCCGCTTGATCATGCCGCCGGACAGCTCGGCCGGCATCAGGTCCTCGAAACCGGCGAGATCGACCACTTCGAGCTTCATGCGCGTCATGATTTCCATGGTCAACGGATCGAGCGAGGTGTGCTCACAGAGGGGCAGCATGATGTTCTCGCCGACGGTCATGGAACTGAACAAGGCCCCGCCCTGAAAAGCGACGCCGATCTTTTTGCGCAGGTCGAACATCTCGGCCATGGAGAGCGAGGCGATGTCCTCGCCGAGGATTTTGATGGTCCCCGATGTCTGGGCCTCGAGCGACATCAGATACCGCAAAAGCGTGCTCTTGCCCGATCCGCTGCCGCCCATGATGACCATGATCTCGCCCTCGACCACGTTCATGCTGACGCCGTCGAGGATTCTGCGCGGGCCGTAATGGGTGACCAGTCCCTCGACCTCGATGACTTTATTGGGCGCGCTATCGGTCATCAGCGCGTCACCAGGAAAGCGAAAAGCATGTCGGTGATGACGATGGCCGCGATGGACTGAACCACGGCCCTGGTCGTGACCTTGCCGACCCCTTCCGCGCCGCCGGTCACCCCGGCCCCGTTAACGACGCCGATGACGGCGATCAGAACCGCGAAGATGGCGCTTTTCCCGAGGCCCTGCGTGACGTCGTCCACGGACAAAATGGTGGTAACGTCGTCGATGTAGGCGGCCATGCTTATGCTCAGGTCGGCCCCAACGTACAATCCCGCCGCAAACAGGCCGACCACCATGGACAAGAACGTCAGCGCCGGAACCATGATGATCATGGCCAGCATCGCCGGGGCGACGAGGTACCTGACGGGATTGATCCCCATGACATGCAGGGCGTCTATTTCCTGGCTGATTTTCATGGTTCCCAACCGGGCCGCCAAGGCCGAGCCGGACCGTCCGGCGACCAGGATGCCCGTGATCAGAGACGCGAATTCCCGAACCATGGAAAAAGCGATGCCGACGGTGACCCGCGATTCGGCGCCGAAAATCTTCAAGGTGTAAATGCCCTGGATGGCCAGCATGATGCCGATGGCCGCCGCCATGGCGACGATAATGGGAATGGCGTTGATTCCGATTTCCATCATCTGGGCGAAGACCGAGCCCAACCGCACGGGCTGGCCGTATTTCCGCCCCGCTATGAACCAAAAGACGCTTTCCGCGGCCAGGGCGCCGCAATGGCCGATCTCCTCGACCCGGTCGACGGTTCCCCGCCCCAGTTTCTCCAGGAATTGGGCCAGGGGATTTTGTTTAATGTCGGGCGGCATGGCTACAGGGGTCTATCTCTCGGCCTGTTTCTCGGCCAGCGCCTCGTCCAAGGCGCCGTATATGGTGAAGATCTTGTCCAGGCGGGCCAGTTGCAGGACCCGCGTCGCGCCGTCGCTTAAAGCGGCGAGGGAAAAATCCGTCCCCCCCTTGCGCGCCGTTTGCAGGGCTTCGACCAAGGATGCGACGCCGGAACTGTCGATATAGCCGATCCCGCTCATGTCGACCACCACGGGCGCCTTCCCGGCCACGGCCTCGAGAAGGATCTTGCGGACCTCCGGCGAGGACTGAAGGTCCACGTCGCCCTCGATGGCGACGACGGTCACGCCGTCATGTTCCTTGGTTTCGTGTTTCATTTCATCCCCCCCCTAGACCCGTTTCGGGCCTTGCGCCGATGTGTTTTACCATTTTCAATAAGTTTCCGCCATCCGTTGGCGAGGGCATGAATTCGACCTCGTCCATGACCTCGTTGATGAAATGGGTGCCGAGCCCGCCCGGACGCAGGTCATCGAGGTCGCGCGGCTTGACCTTGCTGACGTCTATGGGGTCGGCGTAATCCCTGAGGTAGAGCACCAGGTCGCCGTCGAGGCGCGTTATCTCCAATTCTATCTCGCCCCCTTCGCCGCCGCCGTAGGCATGGCGGATAACGTTCTGGCAGGCCTCGTCGACGGCGATCACCACGTCCTGGACGACCCCGGGTTCGCAACCGCAGAATTCGACGGTTTTCTTAACGGCGGCGCGGATCAGCTTGAGCCTGTCGGGGATCGAGGGGAAATGAATCTTGAGCAGGGTTTCGCCTTGCCCGGCCGCCGGTTTCGCCGCCGCGCAGGCGCGCCCGTCCCCCCTGTCTTCGATGGCCATGAAGGTCAAATCGTCGCGCAAGACGACGTTGTCGCGGTAAAGGTGGGCCAGGATCTTATCGATCCGCTCTGCCGCCGCAAAATCGCCGTTTTCCTCTATCAACGCCTTTAAGCCCGCCACCTCCAAGGGCTCGCCGTTTTCCAGGTAGCCTTCCGTAAGCCCGTCGGTGAAGATATAAAGCGTTCCGCCGTCGAGGCGTATTTCCGTTTCCGGGAACCCGCCTCCCTCGACCAGGAGAGGCGAAATTCCAAGGGGCGGCGCTTCGGCCGGCAGGTCCGAGAACGACCCGTCCCGATCCCTGAACAAGGGCGGTTCGTGTCCGGCGTTGGCCAGGCGGACGATGCCGGTCGCGGGATCGTAAACCCCGCCGATCATGGTGACGAACATGCCGCGCGTCGCCGTCTCGCAGACTTCATCGTTGATCAGCGCCAAGAGGCGGCCGGGCTCGTGGATGGTCTTGCCCAGGCAGCGGAACAGGCTCGCCGTTTTCGCCATCAACAAGGCCGCGTTCATGCCCTTGCCAGAAACATCGCCCAGGTTGAAACAGATCCGGCCGTCGTCCAAGGGGAAGAAATCGAAGAAATCGCCCGACACGGTGCGGGCCGGAATGTTGACGCCGTGAACGGGAAAGGTTTCGTCCCGGCATTCGGGCAGCAGGCTGCGTTGGATTTCGGCGGCCAATTCCAGTTCCCGCTTCACCCTTTCCTGCTCGACCAAGGCCTCGGCCATGCGGGCGTTGAGGACGGCGAGGGCGGCCGAGGTGCTTAGAACCTGCAGGAGAAGGAGATCGTCGTCGTCGAACAGGCCGTCGCCGCCGCGTTTGTTGACCAGTTCGATGGCGCCGAGGCGCTGGTCCTTGACGCTCATGGGGGCGCAGAGAATGGAGCGTGTCGTGAAACCGGTCTGTTCGTCCACGGATTTCTGGAAATTGGGATCGGCGCGGGCGTCGCGGACGATTTCGCCCCGGTTCGATTGAACGCAGCGCCCGACGATGCCTTGATCGCGTTTCAGGGTCAGGCCGGTGATGTCCGTTCCACCGACGCTGCCATGGCAACGCAACGTCTCCCCCGCTTCGTCGAGCAGGAACAGCGCGCCGCCTTCGGCGTCCAGGTGGGCGATGATCCGGTTCAGGGCCTTGGAGATGGTTTCTTCGATGTCGAGGGAAGACGCAAAATCCACCCCCATGTCGGCAAGCAGTTCCAGGTGATCGGATACATGAGCCGCGATTTCCCCCCCCGGCCCGCCTCGCGGACGTATGGTTTCGGTTCTCTCTTCGATCATGGCGATACTATGCCTTGAAACGGAAACCGGCGCAAACATCGGCGTTTCTTTCATCTGCGCGTGAATAGTTTGTTACGAAATAATGAAGGTTTTATTACTGCGCCATATAGCCATTGACTTGAAGCGCCTTATTTTACTTTAATATTGGAAAAATAAAACGTTGGAAAGATTAAAGAATGAACATACAGGATCATTGTTCCGATTTCCTCACCGGGGCCAACAGATCCCTCTTTACCGGCGATTCGGAGATCAAGGATTTTTTACAGGATATCTCCGACCACATCGATTTCGCCTTCCAACCCATCGTCACCATCAACACGGGCAAATGCTACGGATACGAGGCGCTGCTGCGCGGCCATGAGAAACTGGGTTTCGAATCGATCCGCGCCGTGTTCGACTACGCCTACGACAAACGCATTCTCCATTGCATCGACACCTTTCTCAGGGCCGCCGCCATCGAGAAATTCTCTCTGCTGGAGGACGGCGGCGGGGCGCTCTTGTTCTACAACCTGGACAACCGGATTCTCGATTCCGACGACTATCAGCCCGGCAATACGGTGCAACTTCTCTCGTCCCACGGCCTGACGCCCAGATCGGTTTGTTTCGAGATTTCCGAAGCCGACGACGTCTCGCGCAACGACCAGACCATGCGCACCCTGGAAAATTACCGCAACCAATCCTTCACGCTGGCCATCGACGATTTCGGGACCGGCTATTCGGGCCTGCAACTCCTGTATCAATGCCAACCGAACTACCTGAAGATCGACCGTTTCTTCATCTCAGGCATAACCGAAGACGGCAAGAAGAGGCTGTTCGTCTCCAGGCTGGTGGAACTCGCCCATGTGCTCAGCATCGTCGTGGTCGCCGAAGGCGTCGAGACGGAGAAGGAATTCTACACCTGCAAGGATATCGGCTGCGACCTGGTTCAAGGATACTTCGTCAGCAAGCCGATGATCGATATCGACGCGCTGAGTTCGTCCTACGAGAAGGTGAAAATACTCAGCAGCAAAGACCGCCGCGCGCGCAAAGCCAATTCCCAACTGCTCCGGGAAGGGTGGGAGCATATCGCCCCGCTTCGCTTGGACGCCCCCATGTCCAGCCTTTTCAACGCTTTCCTCGTCAACAAATCCCTGTCTTTTCTTCCCGTCATCGATCATGCCGGGAACCCCGTCGGCATCGTGCGGGACAAGGACATCAAGAACTACGCCTATTCCCCCTTCGGCAAGGATTTGATCCGCAACGCGGCGTATAAGAAATCCCTGTCGGATTTCATCACCAAGTGCCCCATTGCCGATATCCGCATGACCACCGAAAAAATCCTCGAACTCTTCGCCCTTTACGGCAATCCCGAGGGCATCTTCATTACCGACGACTTCAAATACGTCGCCTTCCTCCAGGCCGGGGCCCTTCTCAGGATGGTCAACGAGAAGAACCTGACCCAGGCGCGGGACCAGAACCCCCTGACAAAGCTGCCCGGAAACAACGCCATCAACGGCTACGTGACCGACGCGGTGGACAACATGCTTTCGGCGTGGACCTTCGTCTATTTCGATTTCAACGACTTCAAGCCCTTCAACGACACCTACGGCTTCCGCCAGGGCGACCGGGCCATCCTTCTGTTCGCCGAGCTGATGAGGAAATCCCTCGGCGCCGAGGACATTTTCCTCGGCCATGTGGGGGGCGACGATTATTTCGCCGCCTTCCGGGATATGGAAAGCGACGCCGTCAGGGCCATGATCGAAAGCCTGCTCAAACATTTCAGCGACGACGCGGCCAGCTTTTACGACGCCGCGGCGCGCAAGAAAGGCTGCATCGTGGCCAAGGACCGGCACGGCAAGCACCGGAGATTCCCGCTGTTGACCTGTTCGGCCGTCATCCTCGATCTTCCGGCGGGCTACACCCGGTGTTCGTCGGACGATGTTCTCGGCCTTATCGCCGGGATGAAAAAAGAAGCCAAGGCCTCACCGGATTTCATCTGCCACGCCTCCCTGGCCGGGACCAAGGCGCCGCTTGCGCCCTCGGCGGTGGTGGCTCAACCGAAACCCGCCCTGGCCATGGCCTCGCCCCAGCTCGGGAAACGCCCCGCCCCCCTGAAAAAACCGCCCGGGGACACGACGATTATTCACTCGAACGCATCTTGACGCAGGCTCCCGGGGCCCGGCTCCCTGTCCGGAACGTCTTTGCGCCCGGCGCGCCGTTTGTGGAAGTGGTGGTAAAAACCCATCTTGCCGCTTAGGCCCTCGCGCATGCTGCAATCGACGATGCGTTCGCCGTTGGCGTGATGCTTCGGGCACGAGCCCAGGCACAGCGGCATCAGCTTACAGCCCTCGCAGCCCTTGCTGCGGAAAGGATCGAAGTCGCCGTAAGGCGCTTCCGCCGCCGCCGTGTCCGCCAATGTCTTCTCCATGTCGTCCGGGAGAATGCGCGCGAACGCCGACTGGTCCGTTCCAATGGCGGGGATACACTTGCCGACGGCGCCGTTGGGATCGATGGTGTAGGCGTTGCGCAGGATCGCCGTGCACGGATAGTTCTTCGGTTGGGGCATGCCGAACACCATGTAGCCCTGTTCCGCCAGGAAGTGGCGGAACGCCAATTCCTCATCGGCGAATTCCGTGTTGGTGAAGCAATCGTGCGGCACGCAGTCAACCAGCCCCCGGCTGGTGTTGATGAACCCGAGGCGGAAATCGAGCCGCTGATCGACCATGCCGTGGTCCTTGAACAGGCCGACCACGTACCTGGCTTCGCCGATGTTTTCCTTGTCCACGTTGATGCGCACGGTGACGCTGCCGGTGGCGTCGACGACGGCCTGCATGTTTTCGACCAGGAACCGGTAGTAGGCATCCGCCTTGGGCAACGCGACCTCACGCCGTTCCGCGTAGGTCTCCGGCATGCCGTCGAGGGAAATCTGCAGGGCCTTGATGTTCAGAGACGGCAACGCCGCCACCCGTTCCGGGGTTAGCAACATGCCGTTGGTCAGCATCTCGGCGTAGTAATCGACGCCGCGTTCCGCACAGATCGCCTGGAAAGCCTTCGTCATGGAAACAATGGCGTCAAAGGCGATCAACGGCTCGCCGCCGAACCACTGGACGACCAGTTGCTTGCTGTTGCCAACCTTGCTGCGCACGAATTCGATCACGGCCCGTTGCAACGCCGCCGACATGATCTTGGTCTTTTCCGTGTTGCGTTGGAAGCAGTAGCTGCAGTGCTGGTTGCAGGCCATGGTCGGCGCGATGGTGAGAAACAGGCGCTCCTCGCCGGCCTTGGTCTCCCGGAGCCTGTCTTTCTCCCGTTGCCGCTCGTCCACTCCGGTGGGCACGACAAAACCCAGGGTGACCAGACAGTCGAGAAGGTCGGCGTTCGGGCAGGTCCCGCTAACAAGCAGGCCGTCGAAGCACTCCTCGATGACGGCCCGTTCGCCTGCGTTCAATTCGAGAATCCGGGCGGTTTTCGAATTGAACAAAAGGGTCCTGCCGCGGTCGGCCAGGGTGACGTTAAAGTGCGACGGTTTCCAGGTTTGAGACTCGGTCATGGTCTTCATCCATACGTCATCCCATTCGCACGCCCGGCTTGTTGTTGGTCGGACACAACGGCGGCGTGGCGTGAATGGACCCATAGGAGAAGTAGGCATCCCGGTAGCAGCGCCCTTTCTCCCACATGCAGGTTTCGAACTCGCCGCAGTTGGCGCAGTCGCTCCCCGCGAACCGTTCGCGGTTCGGGTGGATAAAATCGAACATCCTGTCGCCGTTCCAAATTTCATGGAGAGACTGGGTGCGCGCGTCGCCGACCAGGAAGGGCTCTTCGTAGGCCATCTGTTCGCACAGGAAGGCCCCCCCGTCCGGGCCGATGCCGAGGGCGTGCCAGCCGCCGCCGCAGCCAATCCGCTGGGCCCAAATCCGCGCCTTGAATTCCGGCGTCAATTCACCGGCGGACGTGGGCGCCGTGGACATGTTTTCGTTCAATGTGATGTCCGGATATTCGGAACGGATGGCCTCGAACTGGCGGGCCAGGGTTGGGTGGTGTTCCGCCGAGACGAACAGATCGTCGGTGTGGCGGTGGAACGACCGCGTGTAGCGCACGAAGCTGAAGGTCCGGGCGCCGCGCGGATAGAAGAAATCGACGATCTTCTTCGGCTGGTCCACGTTCAGGCCGGTGATGACCGCCTTGATGATGGGCATGATGCCGAACGACATGAAATGATCGAAGGTCTCCGCCATCTTGTGTGTGCGGGGTTTCTTGACGTTCAGTATCCGCATGTTCACGTCCTCGTCGACGGCGTCGAAGCTCAATTGGACGGGGCGGTCGATCATGCCGTTGAT
>VAPH01071942.1_pt1 | contig 12235 bp, 10 predicted proteins | sample 3393861 | NCBI WGS metagenome assembly VAPH01 (sample SAMN08290439, study PRJNA428436) | hydrothermal vent metagenome | isolation source: Deep-sea hydrothermal vent chimney | place: Atlantic Ocean: South-mid Altantic Ridge | reverse complement strand
ATGACGAGACACTTTTTGATTTTCATGTCTCAAAGGTTTCTATGCATCTGTTTGCCTTTTATTAACAAGGCTTCTAACCGAATTCATCGAAAGTTAACGGGGCAGCAGTGATAAAGGTATTAAGGTATTGAAAAGAAAAAGATTGTAGTTGCCATGATCGCCGTAATCGCAATAGTTACTACGGTGAACTTTAACAAGCCCGCCCAAACGCGGGCTTTTTGTTGCCAAAATGCGACAGGATAGTAGAGTGCTCAAAAAGGAAAATATTCACGTTATTTATATTGACTTATATACGAATTTTGACCATGCTTGTGATCACTCTGAGTCGTAAAAAATGATTCAAGTTGCCTGGAAACAACAACTAGTCCGGGTAGATAAAAAACTCTCAAATTTAAATAAATAATTACCTAGAGGTAAAAATGATGATTAATCCCAAGAAGCACGCTTTAGTGTTAGCGGTTACTGCAAGTATGGTCTTGCCAGGCATCGCGATGGCTACAACAAACGGTTATTTTTCAAACGGCTTTGGCGTAAAAGCCAAAGGTATGGGCGGCGCGGGTGTGGCAATGTCGCTCGATAGCATGGATGCCGCAACAAATCCGGCAAACATGGTCGGTGTTGGTAGCCGTATCGATGCGGGTGTCACCTGGTTTAGTCCCATCCGTAGTTACACTGTCGATCAGGTCGGTCCTTTTCTTGGCCCGGAAACGGGTGCCTTTTCACTGTTACCAGGTACCTATGACAGTGATAATGAAAACTTCCTCATTCCAAACATGGGCTGGAATCATATGATCGATGATGTCAGTTCTATTGGTGTCACGGTGGCTGCAAACGGCGGCATGAACACTGAATACAGGAATGTTACAGCGCCTGGTGCCCCCGCTGGTATCCCGGGTACTTTCGGTGCAGGGCCAGCTGGCATAGATCTGATGCAGTTGAATACCCTGGTTACCTATGCACGCAAGGTTACCGACCAGGTATCAGTGGGTGTTTCAGGGATCTTTTCTTTCCAGCGTTTCAAGGCCATAGGGCTTGAAGGATTTGGACCAAACCCACTCAATCCGGTTGGTCTTTCCACTGCTCCCACTAAATTGTCAGGCAATGGCTATGATACCGCAACCGGTTTTGGCGCAAAGATTGGGATTACCGGAGACGTAAACGAGAATCTTTCACTCGGCGCTTCTTATCAAACCAAGATTTCGATGGGAGAATTTGACAACTACGCAGGTCTTTTTGCTGAGCAAGGTGGATTCGATATTCCCTCGACTTTTAGCATCGGCGCAAAGATTACGCCTGCTAAAATGCATACCCTCCTGTTAGACTACCAACGTATTAATTACACCGATGTCGCGTCAGTTTCAAATCCACTGATGCCAAATATTGGTGCGTGTATGGGCGGTGTTATGGCAACGGGCAAAACTGGACCAACGTGCCTTGGCGGCTCAAACGGTGCTGGATTTGGCTGGGAAGATTTGAATGTTTATAAAATTGGCTACCAGTATGATGCAGGTAAATGGCAGGCCCGCGTAGGTTTCTCTACCAATGACCAGCCTGTCCCTGAATCAGAAACCCTGTTTAATATCCTCGCCCCTGCGGTTGTGAAAGATGCCTGGTCGGCTGGATTTTCTACCGAGGTAGGTAAAAGCAGCTCACTGGACTTCTCGGTCACCTACGCGCCTCTGGTTGAAGTTAAGGGTGGGAACCCTCTTGCTCAAACACCTGCAGGCGATACCCAGCTGATTGGAATTGAGATGAAACAGTATGAGGCTGCAGTCAACTACACCTGGAGATACTAACAGACCGCATGGTTTTGCTTAGTACTGAAGAAAGGGACAGCTTTAAGCCGTCCCTTTTTTTCAAGATGTAAATCTTTATAAATGGGGTGAGATTATGAAAACGTGTAATTTTCAACAATTAGATGTTTCGCTCAGGAAGGCAACAGCAGTATTAATGGTTTCCGGAATGTTTGCGTTCTCTGGATCAGTATTTGGGCAGGAAAAGGCTGCGGATACTGAAAAGGAAGCGAAACAGGAGACTGCTCAGGAAACAAGGCAGGATGGACAGGAAACAACTGATAAATCATCAGCCAAACCTCCAGCGATGATGTCAGTCGAATACATTTCTCAGTTCTGCGATGCATGGAATGCTGATGAGTTAATGACCCAAGGCCTGGCTGATTCTGAGTGGGTGGATAACGATGGGGATAAAGGCTTTAAAATAATCCAGCTTTATCGCAATGACTGTGCGGATAGCCCGCGTGTGGAAATGCAGTTTGAGCGTCAGGATAATAAGGCTATTTGTGTTTATGCCGGTAAGGTTGAGAACCCGGATCTTGATCGTGGTTCTGATTATGAGATGTTTGCAGATACCAGGCGTTGGGTGGAAATCGGGAATGGAGATTATGGCCCATTAAAGGCGATGATGTTTGGCCGTTTGAAGTTTAAAGGCCCAAAGATCGAAGCCATGGGCAATATGGGGCCATTCAAGAACTTTCTGCTACTGTTTGGACGTTTCCCATCAGACTCGACAGTCTGTCCGTGATGGTAGGCTAAATTTAGCTTCTATCCAGAAAAGCCCCGCCAGGCGGGGCTTTTTTATGTGGATTGCTATCCCTGATTCCGTAACGGCTTTTCGGGTGACACCCTGTTGCAAAACCCCAGATATGCGAGCGGGATAACAAACAAAGTCAATATCGTTGAAGCCAGGGTGCCGAATATCAGTGAGACAGCCAGCCCACCAAAGACTGGGTCTACAATCATTACCATTGTACCCAGAATGATCGCGAAGGCAGTTAATAAGATAGGTCGCAGGCGCGTGATGCCAGCCTGTAGCACAGCCTGCTCAAGGCTGTGACCGGATCGCCGGTATTCAATGATAAAATCGATCAGCAGTAAGGAATTTCGGATCACCACACCGGCAAGAGCAATAAAGCCGATCATCGATGTCGCGGTGAAATATTGCCCCATCACGGCATGGCCTGGAAAGACCCCGATCATGGTTAAAGGAATCGCACCCATAACGATTACAGGTAACATAAAGGACTGGAAATAACCGACCAGTACAAGATATATAAAGATCAACGCTACAGCAAAAGCGGTGCCGAGGTCACGGAAAACATCCAGGGTCAGTCGCATTTCACCATCCCAGCGCAGTGTATATTTACCGGTCTGTGGCGCATCAACAAAGTTCTGAATTAATGCTATTCCTCCCGGCAATTGATTCTCTTCAAGATACCTTTTCATTTTCATGATGGCATATATCTGCGATGTTGATGACAACTCTCCTGTCACGTAAACCACGGGCACCTGATCCTTGTGTAATATCTGTTTGTCTGCAACATGCTGGCGTATTACGGCAATTTCAGAGAGCCTGACTTTCTTACCTTGAGCCGTCAGTAGAAAAATATTTTCCAGATCAGACTGTCGAACCCGATTGGCAGATGCTATCTGAAAACGTATAGCGACTGGTTCCCTTTCTCCTTTTATGTGTACCGTGCCGGCATTGTAGCCGCCAATGAAAGTATTCAGAGTCCTGATGATTCTGGCAGCAGGAATACCTGCCAGAGCAGATTTCTCATGATCGATGTGTATTTCATACTCGGTTACATCAGCGGTGACGCTGTCATCAATGTCTACGACGTCGTCCGTATTGTTAAATACTTCATTGCGTAGCTCTTTTGCTATTTGCCTAAGTACGTCATAGTCAGGGCCATACAGTTCTGCCAGCAGGGTCGCCCTGACCGGTGGCCCTGGAGGGTCTTCAACCAGTTTGATGTTTGCTCCACTTTTTACTGCCAGCTCGTTAATAGCGGGGCGCAGGCTCTGAACAATAGCAATAGAGGATGTCTTTCGATTATGCTTATCCGTTAAGTTAACGCGCACTTCAGCAATATGAGCCCCCTTGTTGAGGCTATTGCCACGTAAAAGACCATTAAAATCCACCACACCTGTTTTACCGATGGTTGTTTCATAATTCATCACATGCGGGTTTTCACGAACGATATCGCCTACCTGCCTCGCAACCCTGTCTGTGCTTTCCAGACTGCTGCTTTCCGGCATGCTAATGGTTATGTTGAATGTATTGGTGTTATTTTTAGGCAGCATTTTGAATTTAACCTGCCCGAATACCGGTAATAGAAAGACAGCAAGCAGCAGCCCGACTATGGTCAGTAAAAATATCCAGCGGTTAAGGCGCCTGGCCAGTAATACCCTGAATGCCGCACTGTAGGCACGTTCAAGCAACCCATTTGAGTGATCTGATAAGTGTGTCGCAGCGTCCTTATCATCAATCTTAAGCATTTTGCTTGCTGCCCAGGGTGCTACTGTGTAGGCGATGAGCAGTGAGACAATCATTGCTACTGGAACATAGAAAGGGATAGGAGCCATGTAAGGGGCCATCATGCCGGTGACCCAGAACATGGGTAAAAAAGCGAGGATGACACTGAAGGTGGCCAGATTAGTCGGGCGGCCAATTTCACTGACTGCTTTGACAGCCGTACCGACCCTGTCCTTAACCCCCATGCTGTAATGGCGATAGATATTCTCTATAACTACAATTGAATCATCTACCAGTAAACCCAGAGAGAGAATCAGGGCAAACAGGGTGATACGGTTGATGCTTTGCCCGGATATATAGCCAATTGCCAGGGTGATAAACAGTATAAGCGGAATGGTCATCGTTACGATGGCTGCAGCACGCCAGCCAAGTGAAAATATCAACAGCAGGATCACCGTTACAATTGCTATGGCGAGGTGTTCCAGTAATGTATTTACCGCATCATCGGCACGAGCACCATCATTTCTTGTGATGTTGACCTTGATTGTGTCAGGGATAATCTGTTCCCGAACCTCTTCAAGCTTTGCCAGTACATCCCTGGCGACTGTCACGGCGTTACTGCCAGATTTTTTTGCAATCGCTATGCTGACTGCTGGAACTTCCAGATTAAGAGGACGCTGGCCAGTAAATGCAGGCCCTGCAGCAAAACGATGTTGTTCTGTGATCTCAGCAGGGCCGTCCGTAATACTGGCGATGTTATTCAGATATACCGGTTTATGCTTATGCAGGGCGACGACGAGCTTGCCCAGCTGATCAGCACTATTAATCATGCCGCCAGCACGTACCCGATGTAATGTACTGTTATTGACCAGTGTGCCAGTGCTAGAACGCAAGTTTGTTGACTCGAGCATATCAGTAATCTGTGAAAGGCTGACGCCGAAGGATTCCATTTTTTGCAGATCAAGTTCGACATTAATGGTTCTGGCTCTTCCTCCATGCAAATAGGAAGCGGAGGTTCCATCAACCCTGCGCAAAATTTCCATTAGCCGGTTGCCTGTCTGACGCAACTCGCTGTCATCGCGGCTATCTGATGATAATGAGATGGTCAGTATGGGGACATTATCAACATCAACCGGTTTGATTAAGGGTTGTCCTGCACCGGGTGGGATGCGATCGATGTTGCTCATGACATGATCATAGAGTTTAACTAGCGCATCCTCCTTGTTCTCACCTACTTTAAATTGAACGGTGACAATGCCCATTGAATCGCTGGCGATACCATAAGTATGTTCAACACCGCGCATGCCCTGCAGTATGCTTTCCAACGGTTTGATTATTAATTGCTCGACTTCATCCGGCGATGCACCGACTTTGGAAACAATAATATTGGCCGCAGGCACAACAATTTGCGGGTTCTCTTCGCGAGGAGTGATAAGAAAGGCGGTGATGCCAGCCAGGAATGCAATGACAATAATTAATATAGTCAGACGGCTTTCAATGAAATAGCTGGTAAGTTTACCGGCGAGATCCGGATTTTTATCCGTTTTGTGTTCAATATTAGACACTATTGTTTCCTCAGCTGGAGTTTGATTTCTCTAATCGGGCTACCGTCAAAGACTGTTTCAAATGGGCCGGTAATTATTTTTTCCTTACCTGAAAGTCCACTGCTAATTTCTATAGATTGTCCCGCTGTTTTTCCGGTTTTAACCATGCGGAACCGTGCCCGGTTATCAGCAGATAGAATAAATACACCCGGTGTTCCAATATGTAGAACCAACTGATGACGAGCGATCCATATTGATCCGTCAGGCAACGTATTCGGGGTAAGAGTGGCTATTTCCAGTACGCTAAGTTCTTCCCTGGCTATGCTGTCAGCCTGGCTTGCGTAGTTCACGGTAAAAATACTGCCGAGCAATGCAGCAGAAAGTATTGCTTTCATGATTTCTCTCCTGATCATTATCTGATCACCGAAAAGTCATCCATGGCATACTGCAATTCAAGTATGCTGGCCTCTAACAGGAGCCTGGAATTAAGTGTTTCAGCGCGGGTTTTCAGTAATGCCTGTTCGGCCTGAAGTAAATCAATCAGAATTGTCCGGCCTTCGCCATATCGTTGATTTACAAGCGATACAGCACTTCTGGCATTTTCCAGACTGGCCGTGACCAGCTTCATGCGGGTTTTACCTTCTTTGATAGAGACAAAGGCATTGCGTATCTGCTTGCGGATCTGCAGCTCTTTGTATCGTTTCTCCGCCTCTAAACGGATAGTCTCTTCACGAGCAGCGCTGGCACGGCTTTTGTTGGCGCCAGCAGAAAAAAGATTGATTTTTGCAACGGCAAGTACACCCCAGGACAGTTCATTCACCAGAGGATCATCAGCATAAAGACTGCTACGAGCCTCAAGAGCAAGCTGTGGTTTTGCCAGGCTAGCGGCAATACGTGTGCTGGCTTTGGCGGCATGTAAACTTTCTTCTGTGACTTTTAAATCACGGCGATTCTTTAATGCGGTTGACTCAGCGACCGTGACCTTCGGTAATTTCAGTAGCTTAGGTTCTGATTGCCATGGCTTGACGCTGATATCTGCCGAGAGTTCTTGTCCCATTAACTGCTTTAAGCTATTTAATGCTTGATAATACTGCGTTTGTGCCTGAGAAATGGTGGCCTTCACTGAGGTGTGAAAAACTTCTGCAGTCAGTTTGTCTGCTGCAACAGTTCTGTTGTCTGCCAGTAATTGCTTTGTTGTTTTTACATGCAAGAGGGCTTCATCTGTACTGCTGCGTGCGATTTTGATCGCCTGCTGAGCTGCCTGGGCAAGTAAATAGGATCTTTTCACCTGGTATATCAGGGTGGATTTTGTGTGATCATGCTGTGCCAGGGACAGTGCGTGAGTTGCTCGTGCTTTTTCAATTTCTGCGGGCAGTCTTCCCCCAGTGTACAAGGGTAATTTAAGTGTTAGATTTGAAAAATAGTTATCAGAAAATCCGGGGTTATTTAACGCATCAGGAGTAAAATCATTCGCTACCACCTGGCGGTTATTCAAAATACTGCCGAGCGATAACAACGGGTTATCCGAATAGCTAACACCGTAATCAAGATCAATTACTGGTAACTTGCCGGATTCTGCAATTTTAATCCGTTCACTACCAGCTCGTATACTGGCAGCGGTACCTTCGAGTGCAGGGCTGTTTTTAAGGGCATAGGCTACCGCCTGATCCAGGCTGATTTCGTCAGCCCTTGAAATGCTGGATATGCTGGATATGCTGGATATGAGAGCAAGGGTCAGGCTGAGTTTTAAATAATTCAGTTTTTTCATAACAGGTACTCTGTTCAGGTTGCGTACAGCAAGGCCCGGCCACCCCGGGCTGCTATGCGCAGTATATTAGCAAATGCTTATACTTATGCTAAGTGATATAGTCACACCTAAGGCAATGTACGATGAGTGCCGAGGTGCCTCTAATGCGCACAGCGTGACAGGAGTGGTAAAACGGGCATTGCAAAGAAAAAACAGATGCGGAATTTTCATTTCATCTTAGAGTTGTTATGCTCTTTTCCAGGAAATTATAAATTAGACTGTAGCGCCTCTACAGGCGAAGGATAGATAGCTAATGAGCAGTAGTGGACAAGCAACAAAAGGACAGAAAGATGAGATTGATACCATCCAGTATCTTGCGACCCTGTTAAAGTTTGCTATGGGTAAGGATGCCTCAGATATACATCTGCGCACGCGCACCCATCCTGTCGTGCGTATAGATGGGCTGCTGCAGAGTGTAGAGCGGTTCCCGGCAACATCACCATCGTTTATGAAAGACCTGGCGGATAAGATCATTCCTGGGCACAATAAAGAGGCTTTTGAAACACTTCGTCAGGCTGACTTTTCTTTTGGCCTGAAAGGCATAGGGCGTGTGCGTGCCAATGCCTATTATCAGCGCGGTAGTATTTCAATGGCATTGCGCGTCATCAATACTGATGTACCCGATCCTGAAGCACTTGGGCTACCGGAAACCGTGCGACGTTTTATACACGAAGAACGCGGTTTGGTAATAATGACAGGTGCAACCGGTTCCGGTAAATCGACCAGTCTTGCTTCATTGATCGGGGAAATCAATGCCACTTATGCCAAGCATATTCTGACTATTGAAGACCCTGTGGAATATCTCTTTTCCGATAAAAAATCAATAATTTCTCAGCGCGAAGTCGGTGTGGATACGAGTAGTTTCCCGGATGCGATGCGCGCTGCCTTGCGCGAAGACCCGGATGTCATCCTGCTGGGTGAAATGCGCGATCCAGAAACTATTGATATTGCTCTTACTGCTGCAGAAACCGGGCATCTGGTTTTCTCTACATTACATTCACCCGATGCAGCAGAGACTATAAATCGTATTATTTCTTCTTTTCAGCCCAATGCACAACAGACGATTCGCTCGAAACTGGCCGGAAATTTAAAAGGTGTCGTCAGTCAGCGCCTGCTGCCGAGAGCCGATGGCAGGGGGCGTGCCTTAGCGACGGAAGTAATGACTGTTTCGGCCTTGGTGCGTGAGTACATACTTGATCCTCTGCGTGTCGCGGAAATTAATGATGTGATTAAAAAGGGAACAGCAGCAGAAGGAATGATTCCTTTTGACCGTAGCCTGATCGAACTTTACCGGAAGGGCGATATCACTGAAGATACAGCATTGCAATATGCCAGCAGTCCGACTGATCTGAAATTAAAACTGGAAGGCTTTTAATTCTTGCCGTGGTTATTTGTTGATAACCAGGCGATTACGAAGCATTGCCTTATATACCCCGGTAGCCTAGACTGTAGTAATTCAACCAGATAGTTAAGGCATTAATATGGCGGACAGACGTCTACAAGTTTTCCACACCGTTGCGCGTTTACTCAGTTTCACCAAGGCAGCGGATTCTCTGCATATGACTCAGCCGGCTGTTACCTTCCAGGTTCGGCAGCTTGAAGAGTATTTCAACACACGATTGTTTGACCGCACCCATAACCGAATTAGTCTTACTGATGTCGGCGAAAAAGTATTTGTCTACTCAGAGCAAATTCTTGGTCTCTATCGCGAGATGGATAATGACATACGTACGCTTACCGGTGAGATTATTGGTGTTCTGGTTATAGGCGCCAGCACCACCGTTGCTGAATACATGTTGCCGCGTATTCTGGGCGAATTCCAGGCGCTTTATCCTAAGGTTAAGTTACGCCTGAAGGTGTCAAATTCCCTCGGTGTTGTCCACATGGTTGAAAACAATGATATTGATATAGGACTTGTTGAGGCACCTGTGCTGAACAAAAGTTTGGCTGTCGAGGCCTGCTGGCAGGACAATCTGGTTGTCATTGTTGAGCCGAGCCACCCTCTGGCATCCAAGGAAAGCATCCATGTAAGCGAACTAAAAAATTATCCTTTTGTTTCACGTGAAGAAGGCTCAGGCACTCGAAGCGTACTCTGTGATTATCTTGAAGATAACGGGACGAGTATTAATGATCTTAATCTGAGTATGGAGTTCGGCAGTCCTGAGGCAATCAAGAATGCCGTTGAATCTGGTCTTGGAATTTCAGTCGTTTCAGAAACTACACTGGTGAAAGAATTACAGTTAAAGACTTTAACTGCGGTAAAAATAGACCCGCCATTGCACAGGTCTTTTTCTCTTGTTCATCAGCGGCAAAAATTTCGTATTCGTGCCATGCAGGAGTTTTTAAATTTTGCCCATGAACGCTGTAATGTCGAGAGAGAAGCAAAAGAAAAGGACTGAGATATCAATCCCTGAATGACGCAATAATAATTTTTCCCAAGAGCCGAAATGTCTAAAAAGGAAGAAGCATTACTGAAGGGGTTCGGTCAGTTGCCTGAAGATCAGCAACAAACATTACTCGAATTTACGGAGTTTCTGGTTCAACGATATGCCGTAGAAATCAAACCTGTGGCAGACAGCCCTCTGGAGATACCCCGACCAGAGAAAGAATCCGTGGTCAAGGCCGTTAAAAGATTGTCGAAAACCTATCCCATGCTGGATTCAAAGGATCTGTTTGAGAAAACCTCGTCTTTTATGATGAGGAATCTGATGCATGGAGAAGACAGTGTTGTTTTGATCGATGAGATGGAGATATTTTTTGAGAAGCGGTATCAGGTATTTTCCAGGGATAAAATAAAAGACTGATAGACAGGGTGCGAAGATCCGCATATAAAAGGCCTTTTTTTTATGCTAGCTGTAAATGCACTATATTAATCAGAGACTCCTTAAGACGGTTCTGACTTGTATCGTTACAGAAAAAAGTGCCGGTAAATGATAAAGCGTTTTAAAAATATTTCTCTCGGTGATGTATATAGAATATTTCGTAGAGGGATACATCGGGGGGATTGCCCTGTCTGCGAGAAGAAAACGCTATTTTATAAAAGAGCTGCCTGGTTGCGGGATAATTATCATTGCATACGATGTGGCAGCATCCCCAGACAAAGAGCATTACTGCAAGTCATGCATCAATTCTTTCCAGACTGGAGAGACTTGAAAATACATGAGTCCTCGCCTGGTGGTGCAACGAAAATAAAGTTCATGTCCGATTGTCAGGGTTATCTCGCCAGCCAATTTTTTCCTGATGTGGTTTGTGGAACTCATCATGCCGGGTTTCGCTGTGAAGATTTATCCCGACAGACATTTGATGACGAATCGTTTGACCTGGTTATCACTCAGGATGTTCTCGAGCATTTAATCGACCCGGTTCGGTCATTAAAAGAGATTTGCCGAACACTGAAGCCGGGTGGTGCGCATATTTTCACGGTTCCATGGTATCCCTCGCAGGCCACAAAAATCCGCGCGGTACAGGATGGGACGAATATCTTGCACATTGAAGAACCGGATTACCACATGAACCCGGTAGATGACGAAGGCTCGCTCGTTGTAACTGAATGGGGCTATGATTTAATTGATACTATTTATGCCAGTTCTGGCATGGTAACAACCGCAGTTCATATACGTGACAAACGTGCAGGCATAGAGGCGGAATTTATTGAAGTTTTTGTTAGCCGTAAATTACCAGACAGTTCGGCCTCACTGACAGATCGCTGGGTGTCGTCTAACCAACGTTCGGATTAGTAAGTTACACCCAGTAGGCTGTACGCGTCATTATTTTCGACATCAGCCCCATTAGTTTTTTAACTGGTGTGGGTAGATCGGCCCCGCCATGGTGAAGGGCAGTAGTGGCATGTTTTGCTTCATCAACTTTCATTTGCTCCAGTATGGCTTTACTGCGCTCATCATTTTTTGAAAGTGACTCTAAATGCTCATCGAGGTGACGGACTACCTGATGCTCAGTTTCAGCAACAAAGCCCAGACTCCATTTATCGCCAAGCAGGCCGGCCGTTGCACCAATCAGAAATGAGCCGCTATACCAGATCGGGTTGAGCAGACTTTTTCGTGCACCAAGGTCTTTCAATCGTTGCTCGCACCATACCAGGTGGTCATTTTCTTCAATTGCTGCCTGTTCCATTTTCGATCTGACATCCGGAAGCTTTGCGGTAAGAGCCTGGCCTTGATAGAGACCCTGTGCAGAGACTTCTCCCGAATGGTTAACTCGCATTAGTCCGGCAGTATGTTTTTTCTCTCGAGTACTCAGATCGGCTTCCGGGCTACCCGCAGCCGGGTAGGGCCTGCCGCTTAAAGGTGGGTTGCCAAAGATCGTCCGTAGCGCGGAATCAGCCTGACATAACAATTTGTCAACGGGATTGATGTGGCGAGTTAGCATGTTCTTCTCCAGGGTCAGGTTCTATGCACAATTATACATCATCGGTGTCTCGTAAAGCGTCAGCAACCAGACTGATCGGGTGCCTTACTGGTATTTCAACGCCTGCCTGGCGCAGGCCCTCAGATAAATGAAGCGAACAACCGATATTGGTCGTCAACACGACATCAGGTTTATCACGAATGATTTGATCTATTACGGGTTCTCGTAAGCTATTTGATATCTT
>VAPH01012939.1_pt1 | contig 12238 bp, 5 predicted proteins | sample 3393861 | NCBI WGS metagenome assembly VAPH01 (sample SAMN08290439, study PRJNA428436) | hydrothermal vent metagenome | isolation source: Deep-sea hydrothermal vent chimney | place: Atlantic Ocean: South-mid Altantic Ridge | reverse complement strand
CCTTGGGAAATATCTTCTCCAGCCACACCACCAGCGTGGAAAACGTCTAGTGTTAGCTGGGTACCTGGCTCGCCAATGGACTGAGCAGCAATAACGCCAACAGGCTGGGCTGCAGCTACAAGCTCACCTGTAGCAAGGTCGACCCCGTAAGATTCACGGCCAACACCGCGTAGATCTGTGCAGCTTAGAACGCTCTTTATCTTCACATCTTCAACTTTGCTGGCATCTATCGCATCAGCTATTCTCTTGGTTACTAAGGCATTTTTCCTTGCTAATTGTCTGTTGCCGTCTTTGACGCCTGCCGCAAGTACACGGCCGGTTATTCTTTCTCCGAAATTCAAGCCAATTTCTTCTGTTTCAGTTCGGCTAACAATGAACCCAGGGTCGTCTGAGTTTACGTCGTTGGTAAATACATCCTGTGACACATCGACGAGTCGACGAGTCAAATAGCCCGAATCGGCAGTCTTTAGCGCAGTAGAAATCATCCCTTTTCGTGAACCACGGGTAGAAACAAAGTACTCTAGCGGCGAAAGGCTGCTCTTGTAGCTAGAGCGAATAGGCAGCTCGATTTCACGGCCAGTAGCGTCCACGGTCACACCTATCAAACCAGCCACCTGCTTAATGGATCCAATGTTACCTCTGGCGCCTGAGTTAACCGTCATCGAGGTTGTTGTGTCTTCATGTTCGAGTTTTTCCTGCATTGCTGCCGTAACTTGCTTATCAACTTCTTTCCAGACATCAACTGTTAGCCGGTAGCGCTCTTCATTAGTTATGAAGCCTTTTTCATACTGAGAGCTAATCTCTGCCGCTTTTGTTTCTCCACCATGGAGTAAATCTGCTAGTGACGGAAGGTCGGTATAATCGTCCATACCAGTCGAAATACCGGCCATAGTTGCATAATCAAAACCGATGTCTTTCAAGTCGTCGGCAATGTCTGCAGTGATTTCCTGGCCATATTTGTTGTAGACAGCAGTCATAACTTTGTTTAACTGCTTCTTAGTCATTGCATTTTCTTGGTACGGGAAGTCTTCAGGGAAAATCTCGTTGAACAAGGCTCGTCCTAGTGTTGTCGTTCGTTTTTCGCCTTTGGCGGGAATTTGAATTGGTGTTTGAAGCTCTAATATGCCATTTTCGAAGGCGTAAATCGCTTCTTCAATGTCGCGGTATGGTTTTGGCTCAAGTGCTGACAAGGCTGGTCGGTCGTAAGTCAAGTAATAACAACCTAGAACTATATCTTGTTCGATATGCAGGATGGGTGTTCCGTCAGCTGGTTTTAATAGGTTCTTTGCTGCGGACATAATCTCCCGCGCTTCTTCTTGGGCAGCAGCAGAAAGCGGCAAGTGAACCGCCATCTGGTCGCCGTCAAAGTCGGCATTGAAACCCTTACAAACTAGTGGGTGCAGCTGAATGGCTTTGCCCTCAATTAGCTTCGGCTGAAAAGCCTGAATACCAAGTCGGTGAAGTGTCGGAGCTCGGTTCAAGAGCACATACTTGCCCTTAATTACTTCGTCTAATGCGTCCCAAACAGCAGTCTCGCCCATCTCAATCATTCGCGAAGCAGACTTAATGTTGTGGGCGCGTTCACTTTCAATGAGGTGTCCAATAATAAAGGGTTTGAACAACTCGAGCGCCATCATTTTCGGCAGACCACACTCATTAAGACGTAGGTCTGGTCCGGAAACGATTACTGAACGTCCAGAGTAATCCACTCGTTTACCTAGCAGGTTCTGACGGAAACGTCCTTGCTTGCCTTTGAGCATGTCACTCAAAGACTTAAGTCGTCTTCGGTTGCCAGTCGAGCTAACGGCTCGTCCACTACGCGAGTTGTTGTTGTCAATCAAAGCGTCGACTGCTTCTTGAAGCATTCGCATTTCATTTCTGGTAATAACGTTCGGTGCTTTCAGGTCCAGAAGCTTTTTCAAACGATTGTTTCGGTTGATGACGCGTCGGTACAGGTCATTGAGGTCGGAGGTCGCAAAACGACCACCAGTAAGTTGCACCATCGGACGCAAATCCGGTGGAATAACAGGGATAACGGTTAACATCATTGAGGCCGGTTTAATCTCTGCGCGAAGCATGCCCTCAAGAATTTTCAAACGTTTTAGAAGCTTTCGCTTTCTCTGGCCTTTGGTTCCTTCAGCTTCTTCGGTAAGTTCTTTGATTAGCTTCTCAAGTTCAACCGCTTCCAAAAGCTCTTTCATGACTTGTCCGCCAATGCCTACGTCAATAATCTCAGACATTTCTTCTGGCAATTCAGCGTATTGCAGTTCCGTCAGTAGATTCATCGGAGCCAGCGATGTCAACTGAGCTTTTCGCTCAATGTATTGTTCCATGTTCTCTTCCAGCTCTTTAGTCTGGGCTTCGGCGAGCTTCTTGATGTCGACACCTTCAGCTTCGGCTTCTTTTTCATATCGAGTTTTAATAGCTACTTTGGCAGCTTCAGCTTCAGCTTCCATGTCAGCAACTAATTTCTCTTTCTTCACTTCGTCAACTGATTTGATGATGTAGCTAGCAAAATAAATAACTCGCTCTAGGTTTTTGACAGTCATTCCCAGCACTAGGCCCATTGAAGAAGGAGTTCCGCGCATAAACCAGATGTGTGCCGTAGGTGCAGCTAATTGAATGTGGCCCATTCGCTCGCGCCTGACTATCGATTTCGTTACTAGTTCACCTTTTTTGTCCACGGCAGCTTCACGGTAGCGCACACCTTTTAGTTTATTGTCGTGCGGGTTAATGTCTTTAACTGGACCAAAAATCTTTTCACAAAACAAGCCGTCTCGCTCTGGTTTTTGGGTTCGGTAATTAATGGTCTCTGGTTTGGTTACCTCGCCGTGTGACCACTCCAGTACATCCTCGTTTGAAGCAACAGTGATACGTACTGCATCAAAGTCTAGAATATCGTTCACTGGTTCGTATCTACCCATTATGCTGCCTCCTCGAGCTTAATTTCCGTCTTGTCTTTGTCCTTGTCGTATTCGTCTTCAGCTGCATCTTCGGTAACATCTACATCTGGTAAATCGGTTGAAAGACCTTCAGGCATATTGCTTGCTTCATCCTTGATGGTCTTCTCTAAAACCACTTCTGCATCAACCATCTCTTTGGTCTCGTGGCTAACTAAATCAACCTTCAGGCTTAGACCTTGAAGTTCTTTAACTAGCACATTGAATGACTCTGGTATCTTAGGACCAACAATAGGCTCGCCTTTGATTATCGACTCATAAGCCTTCGAGCGTCCGTAAACATCGTCTGACTTGATAGTTAACATTTCCTGCAGGGTGCTGGCGGCGCCGTAAGCTTCTAGCGCCCAGACTTCCATCTCTCCGAACCTTTGGCCGCCATTTTGTGCCTTACCACCGAGTGGTTGCTGGGTAACCATCGTGTATGGTCCGATCGAACGGGCATGAATCTTGTCAGCAATCATGTGGTTGAGTTTAATCATGTACATCGAGCCAACGGTAGTACGTTCTTTGAAAGCGTCGCCAGTGCGGCCATCGTAGAGTTGAGACTTCCCATCTTCGTCGTAGCCAGCTCTCTTGAGCTCGCTCTTAATCTTGTCGATAGAGACACCGTTGAAAGGCGGTGATGCTACTTTGTAACCAAGTGTGCGCGCAGCCATGCCTAAGTGATTTTCAAACAACTGCCCAATATTCATACGGCTCGGAACGCCTAGCGGGTTCAATATCAAATCTACTGGTGTGCCGTCTTCCATAAATGGCATGTCGGCTTCTGGTAGAATCCGGGCAATAACACCTTTGTTTCCGTGTCGGCCACCGAGTTTGTCGCCAACAGATATCTTTCTCATCTGAGCTACAAACACCTGAACCTGCATCAAGACGCCGGCCTTTAATTCGTGTCCATTCTCTTTAGAAAAGATTTTCACACCAACAACTTTGCCATGCTTTCCATTACCCATTCTCTGGGAAGTATCCCGAACGTCTTTAGCCTTTTCACCAAAGATTGCTCGTAGTAGTCTTTCTTCGCTTGAAAGCTCCGTCTCGCCTTTCGGAGTAATCTTGCCGACCAAGATGTCGCCTTGTCTCACTTCAGCACCAACTCGGACAATTCCGTCTTCGTCCAGGTGTCTTAGTGCCTCTTCAGAAACGTTTGGAATATCGCGGGTGACAATTTCTGGCCCTAGCTTGGTTTCGCGAATCTCAGTCATGTAGTCAACAATGTGTATAGATGTCAGCTCGTCATCTTTGACTAGACGATCAGAAATAATCACAGCGTCTTCAAAGTTGTAGCCGCCCCATGGCATAAATGCCACAAGCAGATCTTTACCTAGAGCTAACTCGCCACCTTGAACGGACATACCTTCAATCAGCGTATCTCCAGCCTTAACTTTGTCGCCGGACGAAACAATAACCTTCTGGTTGATGCATGAGCCCTCATTGCTGCGCGTAAAGTGCATTGGGAAGTAGGATTTTCTATTTCTTCCGTATTTTACTACCACTTCATCGCCATCAGCTTTGATAACTTCACCATTGTCCTCTGCAACGATCAATTGACCAGAGTTAACCGCAGTTACTGCCTCCATACCAGTTCCAACTAGTGGGGACTCAGGGTTAATCAGTGGTACCGCCTGTCTTTGTTGGTTAGCACCCATCAACGAACGATAAACATAGTTTTTCTCGATAAACGGAATCAGACCGGCTGAAGAACCGATAATCTGCGCGTCTGAAGCATCCATGTGCGTTACATCATTTGCGTCCACTTCACCTGTGACTAGACGGTCTCTTGCAGAGACACGTTGCGCCTCGAAATAGTCATCTTTGCCAATGTCGTTACCAGCGCCAGCGATGACTGCAGTTTCTTCCGCGTAGGCATCTAAGAAAACAACTTTCTTAGTTACCTTGGCTTTGACTGGGAAAGTCTTAGCAGGCAGCTTGGCTAGTTTTTTAGCATCTGCAGCGGTAATAGTCTTGCCAGCCTTGATTATCACTTTACCCTTTTCGTCTTCTAAGTCGACACTGGCTACATGGCCCGGAGCATCCTTAGGGGTCACAGCATTTATAACTTTTCGATACGGTGTCTCAACAAAGCCATATTCATTAATACGTGCGTAATTGGCAAGGTTCAAAACAAGCCCAATGTTTGCACCCTCTGGTGTTTCGACGGTACACATTCGGCCATAGTGAGTAGCGTGAGCGTCTCGCACTTCAAACCCAGCACGCTCCCTAGACAAACCACCAGGCCCCATCGAGCTTAGGCGTCGTTTGTGTGCTAATTCTGAGAGCGGATTAATTTGGTCCATATATTGTGAGAGCTGAGAACTTGCGAAAAATTCGCGAACGGCGGCTACGATTGGCCGTGCGTTTATTAACTGACCAGGTGTTACGGTCTCTATTTCCGACATCGACATTCGGTCCTTGGCGTTTCTCTCCATTCGAAGCATTCCAATCCTAAACTGTCTCTGCACGAGCTCGCCAACTAGCTTTACTCGTCGATTTGCTAGTGAATCGATATCATCAGGCGGTTCTTGGGTGTTATTTAGACGAATAATCTCAGCCACAATCGCGCTAAGATCACTTAATTGCATCACACGCCCTTTGGTTGTGTTTGGTGTATTCAAATTCAGGCGTTTATTGATTTTGTAGCGACCAACACGTGAAAAATCGAATCTCTTGTAATTAAAGAACATATTTTCAATAAGTTGCTTTGCGTTTTCAACTGTTGCTAGATCGCCTGGTCGTAGACGCCTATACACCTCAATCAGTGCATCGCTCGAGCTTGAGCTTGGGTCCTTTTCTAATGTCGCGTCAATGTAGTTAAACTCGCCTGTATCAACGTGCTTGAAGGCATCTTTCATCTTGCCGTTCGAAGAATACCCAAGAGCACGCAGCAGTGTTGTAACAGGAATCTTTCGACGACGATCAATCTTTACGAAAATAGCACCATTTTTAGCAGTTTCAAACTCAAGCCAGGCGCCACGTCCAGGTATTACTTTAGCTCCATAGTGAAGCTTTGAGCCAATAGTCGCGCCAGTGAAAAAGACACCAGCAGAACGGATAAGTTGGCTCACCACTACACGCTCAGCACCATTAATCACGAAAGTGCCTCGTTCAGTCATCCAAGGATAGTCGCCCAGATAAACTTCTGACTCTTTTATCTCGCCAGTTACTTTGTTTGTCAGCTCAACCACCGCTTTTAGCGGCGCGTCGTAGGAAACATTGTTTTCTCGTGCTTCTAACTCAGTTGTCTTTGGAGCCTCAAAGTGATGTTTTTTGAAGCGAAGTTCAAGTTTTTGCCCAGTGTAGTCTTCGATAGGGTTGATCTCTGTAAAGATCTCGGCCAGACCGTCCTTCACGAACCAGTCAAATGATTTCTTTTGGTGTTCTATTAAGTTTGGAAGTTCTGTTATTTCGTCTACTTCATTGAAATAGACACGTTTAGTGGCAGTGCTCTTAGCCATATATGTGCGCGCTCCTACTTGAGATTATGATGTTTTACTAGTGTTATAAGTTTGACTTTTTCGAAGTCATACTAAGCTTCCCATCACGCTGGCTCTATTTTTGGAGCAAACTAAACTAGCGGCCGCTTATTCTTCTTCTTGACACAGTAGTTTGAGTAAAGACAATGCAAAAGTCAAGCACTTTTTCAGGTTATACCAATTATACTGCATTGCGCTTTTGTTTTTTCATTGTTAATTGTGAAATACTAATATGGAATTGTGAAAACAATATTCCTGGTACACAGGTGGTTGAGGGTGTTGACTCTCGGTAACAAGTTTTCTCTGCTTTCCAGGGGACGTACATGAAGGGTTGATATAGTGGCTGCTAATCAATTGGCGAAACGCTTTTTCAAAGACCTACCATTCCAACGTGTCGTTGACACATTCTTTCTGAGTTCAGAAGAAAAAAGACTCCCTGGGAACGTTCTCACCTGTAGCACTCTGCCTCATCGAGATAGTCATCGCAAACAACAGGCCTGGAAACTTGTCTTCCTGGCAATCGATCGCTCGATTCGTGGTGATGGTGTTTACGAAATTCGTGCAGATGCATGGGACGAGAAAGGTTCCTACTTAGGTGTCTGCGACGGTTCGTACAACCCAGGGACCGGAACCGGGACACTCTTGGTTCGTATATCTTAGGAGTATCAAAACCATTTATATGATGCTAGACGGATCGTCTGGCGATAGCGCCAACAACCCTTCATCTAGCTTCAGTGATTGTGTAATCACTCTGACGAGTCTAAAAGGACGAAAAGCTACGCTTTTTCTATAACCTTATCAATTATTCCGTATTTCACAGCTTCTTTGGCTGTCATATAAAAATCTCTATCCATGTCCTTGCCGATTTTCTTCATTGGTTGGCCTGTGTGTTTATTCATTATTTCTTCCAACAGTTTTTTGAGCCTTAGCGACTCCTCCAAGTCAATCTTCATATCTGTCACGCTTCCCCGAGCGCCGCCAGAGGGCTGGTGCACCATTATTTTCGTATGAGGCAGAGCAAATCGCTTGCCCTTGGCTCCGGCAGCAAGAAGAACAGCCGCAGCAGAGGCAGCCAGGCCGATAGATATAGTCTGCACATCTGGCTTGATGTACTGCATAGTGTCATAGATGGCTAGCAGGTCATACACGCTGCCGCCTGGGCTATTTATATAGAAGTAAATATCTTTCTTTGAATCCTCATGAGCCAGATGTAGCATCTGGGCAATAATCAGATTAGCACTGTTTTCATTTACATCAGTACCTAAGAATATGATCCTCTCTTTTAGCAGACGCGAGTAGATGTCGTAGGCTCTCTCACCTTTGTTGGTAGTTTCAATAACTGTTGGTACTAGCAATGCATTCATCCCTTCCTCCGTGAGTAGTAATACAAGTTTAGTCTATTAGCACTCACGTTGCAAGAGTGCCAACAACTATCAGTTTATTGTTCTTTTCCTAGCCCCACAAACTAAACGCTTACTCGGTCTTGGCAACGACCACTCCTTTGCCGAGCAACCAATAAGAAACTCCTTCGTCATCCCGTAGAACTGTATCGCTCTCGACTCCCACGTCAGCAGGTTGGCAAGTTAGTATCGCCCTTAACCCCATCGCCCTAACGCGCACAGCAAACTCGGACGCAAAGCCATCATCACCGATCTTTAAAACCTCACCGCTAACAGCAAAAAAAACCAGCTTTCATCTGCTCTCCTAATCTTACCCCCAAAATGTCATTTCTAAACCTGGGCCTATTTGGTTGCGTGCTCATAGAGACTGTTTACTGCTTTTTCGGTCAGCATCCTGTTGGCTAAATCTTGTCTACCTTCTGGGCTAGATAACTGTGCTTGGGCTTGTGGGTCTTGGTACTGGCCCTGAAGTAGCTGAACGCGAATATCAATTTCGTCTTCACTGATGCTTAGCTTTTCTTTATTAACGACTTCAGAGAGTATCAAACCGACTTGGACTCTTTTCTTGGCCTGGGGTTCAAGCTTTTCTTTGGCATACTTCTCTTCAGTAGTATTTTCTTGCTCGTAGTACATTTCTTCGGTCATGCCACGGTAGGTAATGTTCTGAACCAGTTCTTCTTTTAGCGACTTTAGCTGGTCGTCGATTAGCGTTTGTGGAACTTCAACTTCGCTTTGACTAAGAAGTTCCTCGATGATTTCGTCTTTAACTTTATTAACAGCTTCCTGGGTTTTCTGTGATTTCAACTGAGTTTGAATGTCTTTTTTAAGCTCACTGAGCGATTTAAAAGGCCCGACCTTGGCCGCAAAGGCGTCATCTGCCTTGGGTAGCACAACTTCTTTGACATTCTTGACCTCAATCTTGAAGTCCACTTTCTCACCAGCTAGTTTTTTGGCGCCGTAATTTTTTGGAAAGGTAAGTTCAAACTCTTTCTTGTCGCCTTTTTTCACACCAAGCAAATTCTCTTCAAAACCTGGTATGAAAGTCTGTGAACCTAGCGCCAGCGGGTAATCAGAACCTTTTGCACCGTCCAGTGTTTTGCCTTTTTTATCGAAACCTTCGAAATCAATCCAGACTTCGTCGCCAGACTTTGACTTTCTGTCGACGTCATTTTTCTCGGCGGCGCGGGTACGTAAATTGTATATTACCTCTGTTACGTCAGGTGGCGTCACTTCCACTTTTGGAGCTTTTTTCTTTATCTTCTTGTAGTCGCCAAGTCTGGGCGGGGGAACTACCTGAATCTCAGCCTCGAACTCAAGCTCGGTATACGGAACATATTTCTTAACCTCGATTTTCGGGTTGTCTATTGGGCGAAGCTCTTCTTGATTAACAGCCAGCAGATACAAAAAATTCACACCGTCTTCCAGCACTTCTGCCTGAAGGGTGTTGTCGCCAATGTGCTTTTCAAGAGCTTTTGCAGGAGCTTTTCCTTTTCGAAAACCTTTGACAGTCACGTCTTTGCCAAGCCGCTTCAAAGTACGCTGCTTTAGGTCGGCCATACGCTCAGTATTGGCTGAGACAGTCAGCAGACGGCCAGTTTTTCCCTTATTTTCTACTTTTACATTCATCGAGCAGTAATTATACAGATTGAAATATGATTGTAAAACTTGTACCGAACTCAGTGCTTGCAAGACTAAAACATTAGCGCTAAACTTCATTCATGCTAAATGGCGAGGTCGCTGAGCGCTTCACGCCGCATTCAGTTGCTTCAACACTGAGACTTACCCGTGAGCATCTAGAGACTCTACCCAACGAGCCTCAGCTAGAAGACTCACTAATCATCGACGATACACCGCTAGAATGGTTGCTAAAGCGGGCTACAGAAATCATAAAACTAGCAGAATTCAATCTAGACTTAATGGTTAGTCCGCTAAAAGGCGACCTGGAATTGTATTCGCTAACATTGGAAAACCATCTTGGACAAAGAGATCTTTTTACTACTGTTAATTTCCCTGACCTACCACTTTCGCTATACAGTGTAGCGCTACTACCTGAAGGGGTGTTGTTGTCTCTTGGGCCAGAAGGCACAGTCCGCGGCTTTGCTAGTAGCAGGTTCGCAGATAAAGAATTCTCTTGTAGTTATAATTGGGCCAAAGAAGCACTATTGCTTCGTACTGCTGAAGACTTGGAGAACGTAGCAGTAGCAACTCGACCAGACACCCAAGCTACAATGGAGCGCCAAGGTTTCGGACGGCTTATTGTCGCCACCAATGAACGCTTTGGCTAAGTCATTTGTTAAACTCTAGACAGTACGCTTCTTACTAAACGCTGTCGATTTGGTATAATCGGCCCAGAAATACAAGAACCTCAATCAAAGATAAAGCTTTTACTGCCTTTCTAGACTATCCTTAATTTCGTTCAATGAGTGCTTATGTTCCTCGCCTGTGTCCATATCTTTCAGTGTGAACTCCTCAGTATTCAGCTCCTCTTCCCCAACGAACATGACGTGTTTTATGCCTTTTTTGGAGGCGTTCTTGAGTTGTTTGTCGACTTTCGAGTTACTGATGTCTACGGCAACATTGACGCCGCCGCCTCGTAGGATGTTAGCAATACCCTGGGCTTCACGCAGTACGTCACCGACAACTATTAGGTAAACGTCCGTTTCGGACTTCAAGTTAGGAATTAGGCTGTTCACTTCTAAAAAATTCATTATTGCTACGTCACCCATGCCAAAACCGACTGTCGGCACAGGGTCGACACCGAAAAGCCCAACAAGCCCGTCGTAGCGACCTCCTCCAAACAGCGCACGATTATTTTCATCATGATTGTCAAACATTTCAAAGACAATATCGGTGTAGTAGTCGAAGCCACGCATCAGGCTGACGTCGAAAACCGCGTTGTTCACGCCGTTGTCTTTAAGTAGTGTGAAAAGTATCTGCACTTCTTTTATTGGCGGCGCTTCTTTTATTTCATCGGGTAAATCCCCCATTGACTTCGCACTCAGCAAAGCATCGAGCTTGCCCCAACCTTCATCAGCCGCCTCGCCAAAGATTCCTTTTGCCTCTGTTTCAAATGTATCGTCTGGCATTTTGTCTTTTTTATCCAGCAGTTTTACCATCAGGTGTGTCTGAGAAACGTCTAACGACAAATAGTCAGCCATTATGATATCCACGAGTTTACGGCTGTTAATCTTGATAGTGAACGTGTCCTTTTTGGCACCCAGCTCTTCCATGATGTCGCTTGCGACCATAATCATCTCTAAATCGGCATCTACCGTCGAAACTCCAAAAATGTCTACGTTCAGCTGCCAGTGTTCACGGAGCCGACCGCGTTGTGGCCGCTCGTAGCGCCACAAATTCGGGATAGAGTACCACCGCGTTGGGTAGCCAAGCTCTTGGCGCTGTCCCGCCACCATTCTAGAGACTGACGGTGTCATCTCTGGGCGGATAGAAACATCACGTCCACCTCTGTCGGTGAAGCTATAGGTTTGTTCGTTGACCAGTTCATCACCGCTCTTTGCCTTATACAGCTCGGTCAGCTCCAAAATCGGCGCATCGTACTCTTCGTAGCCATAACGTTCGACAACCTTGCGCCACTTATCGAAAAGCCACTTTTGTAAGCGTTTATCTTTGGGGTAGAAATCCCGGGCGCCTTTGTATGGTTGTTTTTGTAAATTATCCATCTATGTGATTATAACAGCGTCAACTCAAGGTGAATAGCTTAAGAAGATGTCGCTTAGTCAAGAGTTTGCTATATTTCGCTCATGAATGAAGCAACTGAGGATAACCTGAGACACCAAAAGCCAAAGACTTAGCAAGGAAATCGCCTTATTACCGGGTAGCTTCGGGGGAAATTTAGGCTTTGACCCGGAAACCTGCGAAGAAGTTGCTGTTTTGCCTTTTGAAGATGCTTTTGAAACAGCTTACAGCTACTTAACGCAAGCTGGCCTAGACGCCGACGAAGTATTAGCGCCTTTTATGGAAAATTAGTCGTTTTGACACGTGTCGACATGTGTTACCCAGCGGTAACAGAGGAGTCTGGAGCAATACTTTCGTTATTTCATACATCAGATTTAAATATGATTTAAATCTGATATCTCGAGGTTTGTATCTGTAATTTCAACAATCAAAACTTGGGGAGTGTTGTGATAGGTTTGGTGATAGATTATTTAGTTAAGTAGTTGAATCGTCGATTCGTATGATTTCGACTACCCTGCTCCTAACGCCGTCTTGTGTAGTAATTACGTGATAGTTCGCGCCTGATGAGAGGTAATTTTTTGTTCACCATATAATCTCGATTAGAATTAATTGTATAACTTAATTACTAAAATTCTTGTGATTTATAATACATCTTGTGCTCGTGTAGCCATTTGTCTGAATCAACTATTTCTACCTCAAGGTCAAAGTTCGG
>VAPH01030646.1_pt1 | contig 12241 bp, 10 predicted proteins | sample 3393861 | NCBI WGS metagenome assembly VAPH01 (sample SAMN08290439, study PRJNA428436) | hydrothermal vent metagenome | isolation source: Deep-sea hydrothermal vent chimney | place: Atlantic Ocean: South-mid Altantic Ridge | reverse complement strand
GCGCCGGCGATATGCAGGGGACCGGTGGAGCCGCTGATAAACAGATCGGCAAACTGGATATGTTCGGCAAAGCGGCGCAGGCCCTGGTCGGAAACATAAAGCGTGTGCGGACAGTCTTCGAGCAGGCGGCAGAGTTGTTGCGCCTGTGCTGCTTCGGCGGGGCCAGAGGATATGACAATATGCAGTGGCTGTGCTGAATGAAGCGTGCGTGCAAGTTGGGTAAACTGTGACAGGGACAGGTTGGCCGCTGAACCGCCGCTGCCTGGGTGAATGAAGATCAGGCGTGAATCTGTATCAATGTCATGCTGGCCGCAGAACTGCTGTCTCAGCAGCTTGACATGCTCATCATCGAAGTGAAGGTACGGGGGTCCTGGCAGAGAGGCAGGCTTGCTGTTGTGCAAAAGCAGGTAGTAATTTACCAGGTCCTGGTTGTAGGCATATTCCTGTTTTCTGGAAAGAGAGCGGTGCTGGGGCAGGCGTTTAGTGTAGAATATTTGCGCCAGTTTGGTTGCCGGGGCGATGCGTTCGGGGATACCCGCGAACAGAACCGCCAGACCGATGCGGGTGGTGGAATACAGGCTAATAACGGCATCATAGTGCTGGCTGCGTAGCTGCTTCACCAGTTTCCAGAATCCCCTGTCTTTGCCCGGATCGAGTATGACCTGATCGATATAGTCACAGGCTTTAGCCAGGGGGCGGGTGTACTCAGGAACCAGAATATGCAGTTCAGTGTCCGGCAGGTTCTGCCGGAGCTGGGCAAATGCAGGGAAAGCCAGCATAAAATCGCCAAGTTTGTCGTTGCGTATAAGCAGTATTTTTTTTGCTGTGGTTTGCATACGGCAAATAATATCGGTATTTTTCATTGATGATAAGCAAAATAAGGCAAGAAACATGGATTCCGCAGTTGAACACTACGAGGAGCCTTTGTCGCGACATGGAATTATTAGCACTATTTGTATCTTCACCCTTCACCCATTGGATAGAGCGCTACAACATGTATAGCCGCCCTGAGCACTTGCCTTGCTACGCAAATCAAGCGCTCAGAACAACTCTACATGCTGTTCAACTGCGGATTCCAGGTTAAAGCATGGGATTAAAGCTATGGTTTGAGCGGGGCGCCTGGGCTGCCCGATCGGCGGCTGACAAGGTGGCGGCGATTGAAGCGGAAAAAGTCAATAGTATTGCTGTGATTCGTCATGCTGCATTTGGCGACATGGTGCTAACGCGGGCTTTCCTGCTGGAGCTGCGCAAACACTTCCCCAATGCAAAAATAACGCTTAGTATCGTAAGCAATTATAGCTTCTGTGTGCCGGAGGATATGGTTGATAGAATTCATGTTGCTCACGGCAGTGATCGGCGCGATACTTCGTTGCGTGAACAGCTCCGGCAATTACGTGCACTTGGCTATCATGATCTCATCTTTGATCTTGCCTCCACCAGCCGTTCAGCCTGGTTATGCCTGTTGAATCCGGCAAAATTTAAACTGGGTTTTCCCTATCACCATCTGCAGCGTGTCCTGCTTTATGATGCCGCTGTGCTGCGCTCGGATCTAAGATTTGAGCTGGAAACCATGCTGGATATGCTGAATCTTCTGGGTTTGAAAACCGACTGGCCTCCCCGTTTTGATTTGGCCGGGGAGGCCATGAAACGGGATCGACCCTATCTGGTTTATTTTACCAGCGCCTCGACTGCAGGCAAATGCTGGTCAGCTGATCGATTTTCAGCACTGATTGCACAGCTTGCTGATGAATATGCTGAGCATGAACATATTGTGCTGGAAGGCGTGGCTGACTGGGAATCTATTGATGATATTATGGCGCCGCTGAAGAACAGGAAAAACGTCACGGCTATGAAAGCGGGTAGTCTGGAGGACAGTATTGCCCTGTTCAAGGGTGCGTTATTGCTGGTTAGTAATGATACTGGAACGCGTAATCTGGCCATTGCCACAGAGACGCCCACTGTGGGCATTTTCTTTAGCACCGTGCCATATCGTTACTGGCCCCGCTACGGCCAACATGATGTGGCATTTAATCCGGATGGCAGCCAGCCGGAGGTGGGCGCGGTGTTTCAGTCTGTAAACAGCATCATACAGCAAATACAGATGAATTCTTAGACATCTATTTACTGGATAGCGCCCATCCATAAATATGGATAATTAACGCAAAGGCGCCAAGACGCAGAGGTTGTAGGATTTTGATTATTAATAATTTTTTTATTTGCACCCCCGGGGTGAAATGCCCGTACAGGGTGCATTTCTTCACTTTGTCCAGGCTGCACCTCTGCGCCTCTGCGGTTAATACAAATCTTTATGGATGAGAACCAGATATGAAGATACTGGTTTTATGCACCTCTCCCGGGCTTGGCGGACTTGAGCTTTATGCCGAGCGGGAATGGCAATATTTACAGCAGGCAGGACATGAATGTCATTTTGCGATTGCCGAGAATGGACGACTGGCACAAAAAAACAGAGACATATCTATACATATGTTTCCTTTATCCCTGAATAGTAAATTCTTTCCGTTAGTGAACGCACTGAAACTGGCGCGATATATCGCACGGAATCATATTGATATTGTTCATATGCATTGGGGCAAAGAGCTGAATCTTGCGGTGCTGGCAAAACGATTTTCCCGGAAACTGTTTCGACACAGGCTGAAACTGATATATACCCGGCATATGGGAATTACGCGGTCAAAAAAAGATTTTGTGCATGCCTTTTTTTATCGTCAAGTGGATATAATGCTGACGATTTCAAAACAGGTAGAAAAAGAAGCGCGCACATGGTTACCGCTTGCAGGTGATAAGATCAAGCTGTTGTATCTTGGTGTGGCTAATAAAACGGTCGATAAACCTGATTGCAACGGGTTACCTGAGAGGATAAAACAGAGTCAATTCAGAGTGGTTCTGTTCGGGCGCATTGAACATGGCAAGGGACAGCATGTGCTGGTCGAGGCCATGGCGCTGCTTGCAAATAGCAAGATTAATATAAGCGCCACCTTTGTTGGTCAGGTAATGGATAATGATTATTTTGAAAAACTGAAGCAGTCAGTAAAAAAGCATGGACTGGAAGAACGCATTGCTTACCTGGATTTTATCGATAATCCAATGGCGGTCATGCCCTGTTTTGATGTGCTTGTACTGTTGACTTATTGCGAGACATTTGGGCTGGTGCTGGTGGAAGCAATGCGCGCAGGCGTGGCGGTGATTGGCACCGATGCAGGTGGTGTGCCGGAGATTATCGAGCATGACAAGACCGGTATGCTGATTCCCCCGGGAAATGCCGGGGTGCTGGCTCGTGAACTGACAAAGCTTTATGATGATGCTGGGTTAAAAAAACGACTGGCCAGAGCGGGAAAACACAAGGCCGACAGGGAATTTAATAGTGAATTACATTTCAATAAACTGGAACACCTGTTAACTGCAATTGGGGAATAGTATGCAAGCAGAGTTTATGATTTCGGTTGTGGTTCCGGTTTACAACGAAATGGAAGTATTACCTGACTTTCACGAACGTATCAGCCGAGTGCTTGATGGCCTGCCACTGGATACGGAAATTGTTTATGTCAATGATGGCAGCGAAGATGATTCACTTTCAATGCTGAATAAAATTCGCGAGCAGAATGGGCGCGTAGCAATTGTGGATCTGAGTCGTAATTTCGGTAAGGAAATCGCCATGACTGCAGGCCTGCACAAGGCGCAAGGTGATGCTGTTGTTGTAATTGACGCAGATTTACAGGATCCGCCTGAATTAATCCCCAGATTGATTGACGAATGGCAAAAGGGCTATGACGTAATTTATGCAAAACGGGCCCGGCGTGAAGGTGAGTCGGCATTCAAAAAACTGACCGCGCATCTTTTTTACCGGCTTATGCGTACAATTGGCCAGATAAAAATACCAGAAGACACTGGGGATTACCGCTTGCTCAGCCGGCGTGCAGTGGATGCCCTCAATACCCTGAGCGAGCAACATCGTTTCATGAAAGGTCTGTTTACCTGGATTGGTTATCGCCAGAAGGCGGTCATGTATGAACGCGATCCCCGATACGCCGGCGAAAGTAAATGGAATTACTGGCATCTGTGGAATTTCGCCATTGAAGGCATTACCTCCTACTCAAGTGCACCGTTGAAGCTGGCCAGTTATCTCGGGCTGCTGACAGCACTGGGTGCCTTCAGTTTTGGTGTCTTCATCGTGATTCGTACCCTGCTGTATGGTGATCCGGTGCAGGGCTATCCGTCGATGATAGTCATTATCCTTTTCCTTGGTGGGGTGCAGTTGATGTCAATCGGTGTGCTGGGTGAATATGTGGGGCGGATATTTACCGAGACAAAAAGGCGGCCACTTTATTTTATTAACGATTACAGTGCCCGCAGGGGAAATGTAGAACAAAAAGAAGCGCGAGTTAAAAAAAGCGACCGTGCTGGATAAAGATAATACAAAACAGTTCCTCCTGTTTGCCAGCATCGGCGTTGTAGGAACCGGGGGCCATTTTCTGACGCTGATTCTACTGGTGGAGTTTGTTAGCTTATCTGCGGTGTGGGCGACAACGGCAGGATTTATGGTTGGCGCCCTGATAAATTATTCCCTTAATTATCATTTTACTTTCAGGAGTGACAAGGCGCACCGTGAAGCCATGCTGAAATTTTTTATTGTAGCGTTGGTGGGGGCGGGTATAAATATGCTGATAATGTACGTCGGTGTGGATGTCCTTGTGCAATTTTATCTCCTGGTTCAGGTTGCGGCATCATCCGTCGTGCTGGTATGGACGTTTAGTGCGAACAAACTATGGACGTTTGCAGAAGAAAATACAATGCGGGAAATGCCCTGAGCAGAGTAACAAAGAGAACAGATATGCAGGCAAAAACAAAAATAGTTACGCAACTTGATGATCCGGTTTCGATGCCGCACCTGTTAGCGCTGGCTCTATGTCTGGGGCTGGGATTTTTGCTGCGTTATTATGGCTACTGGGCAGGTGAGAGCTTCCGCATATTTGCAACAAATGATGAGGTGTCTGCTTTTCGTGTAGCCATGCAGTTTCTGGCCGGAGAAGATAAAGCATTGTATCTCGGTCAGCCTAATTTTTCAGAAGGCCATGCACCGGGACCTGGTTGGACATTATTCTGGGTTGCGCTTCTGAAACTGGGTGGGGGTTCGGTTAATAGCGCCCTGTTTTATGTAGCGTTTCTAGATAGTCTGGTTGTGTTTCTTATCTATGTGTTTGCTCGTCAGTTATTGACACCAGGATATGCGTTACTCAGCTGTTTTCTGTTTGCCATTTCACCCTGGCCAGTCTATTACGCACTGGGACTCTGGAATCCCATCCCTCTGGCATTTTTGGGTGTGTTGTTATTTATTTCGCTCTGGCGAGTAATCCAGGTAGAGAAAAGTCACGCTATTTTCTGGGTTTGTGTTATCAGCGCGATATTGCCACATTTTCACATGATTGGCGTTTTTTATTATCCTGCAATATTGCTGGTTCTCTATCTCAGTCCCACAAGGCTCAGCCTGGGCTGGTTTGTAGCTGGCATTATCGCAGGGGTGCTGGTTTATGTTCCATATATAATAGGTGAGATGCAACACAACTGGGAGAATACTCGACTGATATTAAGTGGTGGTGAAGCATTTACCTTCAGTGTTCTCAAGGTGATTTCTGGGCCCGCAACTGTATTGTCGAACCATCCCGGCCGTTGGCTGGGAGATGGGTTAGAGGGGTTGTTTGAATTTGGCGATAAATGGTTTGGCTCCAGGATTGTTCTTATTGCTGTCAATATTATTTCACTTATATTAGCGCTGGCGATAGTGACACGATTTACAATATATTTTTCTGGTTTGCTCAGGTCGCACTGGAAAACCCCCCGGTTAATGCTAGAAAAATATCCGGTATATTCCTTTGTCGGAATTTTACTTTTTCTTCCATTGCTGTTGTTTGTCTTGACCGGCCATAATTACAGTACGCGCTATACGATATTGATATTCCCTTTATTATTTATACTGCCTGCTTTGTATATTCAAATTGCCGGAAAGAGTAAACTTAAAAAACTCTATCTTTTCAGTCTTCCTTTTATGTCAATATTCAGCATCTATCTCGTGATAGCCTTTTTCACACACCTGTCAAATCAGATTGTAGGGGACGAATATTTTATTAATAGCTTTAAGAAAATGGAGATGGTGAGAGAAAAAATAAAGCAGCATGCTGGTGATGATGTTGGGGTGGAGCTAGTTATTGATGATTATATCCGTCATGCACCTGAGAGATTAAGGATTTCTGCAGTTGCAATGGCGGATTATCTTGGCACCTATGAAGATTACATTGTGGGCAACAAACATGAGAATAAAGAAAAATATATTCTTCGATATAAAAAAGACAGTGTTATTGATAATTATGCAATAGCATACCGAGGGAATGGTATAGTAATTTATTCAGCCAGATAAACTCAGGTTATTACCAGCTGGTTCTGGAATATCTGGAATTTTTTTGTAGCTTGAGTAGAGTTGATGTTACGTTCTGAATAGTTATCCCCGTCCACTTTTTATTAATGCAGATGAAATGAGTAGAAGGCCACGGCTTTAGCCGGGGGAACCTGCTTTATTTATAACCCCGACCATTAGGTGCGACACCTCCCGCCAGCTCACCAAATTGTGGGGCCTGATAAAGCGTTTCAGGAGTTAGCCCGCTTAAATCCAGATTTCCTGCCAAAGATTCGCGCACAAAAAACAGGTTGGCGCCTGATAACTCATTGTAGATCAAACGATAGCCTTTTTCTTCACCAAGTCGATACAGTGCCAGCAAACTGGCTCCTTCTCGTGCTGTCCCACTCAGATTCCATGCCTGATCCAATGGCACCACATATTCTTTATCTGGTGGTATTGACGCATTACACTCCACCAGGACAATTGAGGGTTGATAATCAGTCAATGCTTGCCACAGATAATAATCGGGGCCATCCACGTCGATTGAGAGCACATCAAAATCCTTTGGTATTCCTGCATCTGCAAACAACTGATTAATATTTTGTGGGGTGATAAATGCTTTTACCGTTCTGGTGTGATCATTATCCTTATAAAGCGTTTGCAGCCGCTTGAAAAATCGCGGATCAGGCTCAATCAGCAAAGCGCCCCAGTCATGATCTCGTATCAGATGTCGGCTATTGCTCATACACTCGCCATCATAGGCTCCGAATTCCACTATAAACCGGTGGCGTGGCGGGATCTTTTTCAATAATGCCTGTATCACACCATCTTCCCCATGTTGTGAACAAATACACTTTTCAGCAGCCTCAAGCTCCTGCAACAAAGGAGCTTGTCCATCTCGCCAGCGATTTGGTTGCCAGGTAAAGCCGCCATTAGCGCCCTTGATAAAATAATCGGGATGGGCCGGATTATTCGGCAGAACATGGAACATACCCTGCTCGATTTTCACTTCACAATGGGGTGATCCAAAATAGGCATGCCATATGGGCAGGTCACTGCGATCTACAGCAATTTCTTCATCGTTTTGGGTTTGCAATATTATTTTCTTGCCACTAATGCCGCTGGATGCCAGCAGGGCTTTAAAAGGTGTCTTAAAATCTTGCCTTAGTTGGCTAAATTTTTGAAAACTGAATATTGCCTTGAGTCGCCCTGGGCGCATAAATCGATCCTGTTCATCGCTGGTCTTCAGAATATGGCACTAAGGTATTATGCTGTTAATATACACTCTTTATTTCAATCATAAAACCGGGATAAATTCTCAGATTGTGTGAATAATTATTTGAAATCAACTCTGCTGAAAAGATGATATTTGAAAAATAACTGGATTTTTAAGTGCCTCATCCAGGCAGATCATTAGGTATGCTGGGCATCAGTAGCCATGTGATTCAAGTGCATTTTATCAGGAGTATGACTTGCATGAATTTATGACTTGCATGAATTAGGGAAATAGGTGCGATTTTGTGATAAATTTGTCGCTTTGGGCGATATATTAAGCTACCAGATTATTACTGAAAATCAAAATACTCTTCCTCTGGTACGGAATCGTTGGGTTGCACGGTTTATTATAGATAACGGTATACATTGGTGGTTAGTCGTGAACCATGAGTTTTGCGGGTGTTCCTGAGTTGATCTAAATTTGTACTGGGTATTTTATTTTTTGGAAGAAGCATGTTAAGAGATTATAGAACAGTAAATTATCATCCCGGCCGGATTAAGCGCTTGCTCCGCAAGATTTTCTGGTTGCTGGCAGTGTATCTTCCACCACGTAGGCGGGCGACGGTGTTGACCCGTAATGGTTATTTGACCTTTAATAGCAAAGACAAGACAACTGGACGTATTTTGCATATCTATCGAAATCATGAATTTGATGAAATGATGCTGGTTGTGCAGTTTCTTCGGGATAAAGGTTTGTTGATGGGTTGTATGGATGGCACAGTGGTGGATGTGGGGGGGTATCTGGGTATGTCCTCTACGGCCTTCCTGCTTGAAGATGTGTTTGAGAAGGCGATCGCGTTTGAACCATCGCCTGATAATTACTGCTTGCTTGAAGTGAATGTCAGGAATAATCATCTTGAGAATCGGCTCAAGGCATTTAATATGGCGCTTTCAGATGAGAATTCGGAACTGCTGTTCGAGTTGAGTGGTAAAAATTTTGGCGATCATCGGATCCGGCATGGTGAAGGAGTAATAGAAGGTCATTTCGATGAAGAGAATCGGAATGTGATCAGGGTTCCAGCCTGTCGGTTTGATGACTTTCTTGTTCAAAATTCGGATATTAATCAGGATGAAATTCGGTTGGTCTGGATGGATATTCAGGGCCACGAAGCGCGCTTTCTCAGAGGTGCGCATAGTTTTTTTACCAGTCATCCTTATGTTCCGGTGATGATGGAGTTCTGGCCCTATGCCATAAAGCGCTCAGGTATTGATAAGGATGAATTTTTGGAGCTTGTTTCCGGCATGTTCAATAAGTTTTATGCGTTTGAAGAGAGCAATTTTCATGAGCATGATATAGCCAGCATTAGTGACTATTTTGAGAAACATGATGATCCTGATGGGGGGTCGGCAATTATGTTAACCAATATTGAGATGGATTATGAACAGGAAAGATAAGAAAAAGTTGTATGTAAAACTTAAAAAGAAACAATTTTCCCCACTTCATGTTGCCGAGGTTGGCGTTTATCATCCGGAAACATCGAATATATTTGACTTTATACTGGATGGTATCCGGACAACGTTGGTGGAGCCTGATCCGCGATCCATTGAACTGATCGAAGAGCGGTTCTCAGCACAAGACAATGTAACGCTACACAAGGTTGCTGTGTATGAAAAAGATGGTCAGATTAAGCTTGCGCAACGTGATGCTTCGACCTTTGCCAGTTTTCTTGAAGCATCACCGGCAATTATCAATGACAGCTATGAATTAAATGAAAATGACACATTCGTGGTTGAGGCCAGGCGGTTTGATAGTATTGATGACGGAACAATCGATCTTTTAAGTGTGGATACAGAAGGCTGTGAGTGGTATGTGATAAAGTATCTGGTCAGTCGACCGGGGGTTATCTCCGTTGAAACTCATGGTGGAATATACACGAACCCTAATTTCAAGGACATTGATGTCTGGATGAAAACCAATGATTATTCTGTGTGGTTTAAGGACAAAAGTGATACTGTTTACGTCAGGAATGATGCGATAAAACTGAATTTTATCGATGCCGTGGAGTTACGGTTGACCAGCATTTTTCTAACTCTAAGAAAAGGGAAAAAACTTTTGAAAAGGAAGCTCAAGTCCCTGTTTAAAAGATGATTTTTACATGTTGCTCATAGGGTAATCGTTGTTGACGTAGTCTCAATGTCTGATAATCATAACGATAAACAGCGATATCAAATCGATTCGGAAGAACTTGCCGAAGTGAAGAAAATATGTGTTATTTTCTGGGGCTTGATCGGTGATGTCCTCTTGCGAGTTCCTGTACTTGAGGCATTGAAAGCGCGGTTCCCTTCATCAGAGATTACCGTGGTTATCGATCCGCCAGCTAAGGGTGCGATCAAGAATCACCCAGCCTGCCATGAGGTTGCTCTTTTCTACAGGACCAAAAAATCTTTATTTAAATATATTTATAGATTGGGCAAAAGTGTTCTCTATTTACGTAAGCAGAACTTTGATTTGTGTGTCAATCTTTATTCCGGTGGGTCAAGTCCGTTAATTACACGCCTTATAAAGGCTCGTATCAGGCTCGGATTTGACCATACAAAAGCATTGAGAAAGGCAAATAATTTGCTTGTAAAAACACCATCTTTTTGTGGAAGCTGGACGAAGGCGATTGGCGTTACTCTTGAACCGTTAGGGGTATCGATTGATGCAATACGAAGAGGAAGTACATTTTATGCAACGACTGAAGCTCGGCAGTTTGCTTCAGAATTTCTATGTAAGGAAAAAAAATGTTATTTTGCTATTAATCTTGGTGCTCGCGTGCCAGAAAAACGTTGGCCTGTGGGAAAATATGCCGAATTAGCGTCAAAAATTTCCGATCAATATGCGATACAACCGGTTGTCTTTACTAATCCCGGCATGGAAGAATTATCCGATGAATTCATTTTAAACTATGTGGGCGATCGTAAGTGTATACGTGTACCATTATTATCGCTAGACAAAGTTGCTGCACTGCTTGAAAAAGTTGGTTTTCTTGTAACTGGAGATACTGCTCTTATGCATCTGGCATTTGGTGTTAAATGTCCAACAGTAGTTCTGTTTACGCACACCAGGCCAGAGGTTGTTGAGCCGGATGATTGCCAACATGTCCCCTGTTTTATTGAAGACAGGAATTCGTTAGATGAATGTGGTTTACCGTATGGTATGGAAGATATTCCGATAGAATATGCTTTGCGACGATTTGAGATATTGTATGCACAACTGGATTAGTCAGACTATTTTTGTGAAAAGGATCCAATTTTATGATTGAGGAACTGTATAAGCGTATTCGTTACTATTTGTTTGCGCCAATGCCAGTTGAGCGTAAGAGTAAGCCGATTAAAGATCGTGTAAGAAAAGTGCGTTATATTTTATTTGGACACTTACCGTTTTTGGGGCGCAAACCGGCACCGGCAGAAAGTAGTAAAGCCAGGGGACGTCGACAGCGTGAAGGTTTTTTTGAGAAATACTGTAAGGGTAATGGTCTGGATGTTGGTTATGGTGGAGATCCAGTTGTGCCGAATGTGCGTGGCTGGGACTTTGAGCATGGCGATGCACAAATTTTACATGGGCTTGATGACGAGAGTTTTGATTTTGTCTATTCAAGTCATTTGCTGGAACATTTACCGAATGTCGAGCTGGCATTAAATAATTGGTCTCGCGTACTCAAACCCGGCGGTTTTTTGATTCTCTATTTGCCTCATCGTGATCTGTATGAGAAAAAAGAGCGTTTGCCGTCCCGTTTTAATGATGATCACGCTCATTTCTTTTTGCCTGACAGGGATGAATTGCCTGATACGATTGGTGTATTGCCACTTATCAAACGTGTGCTGGGTGAGTATGAGTTGATTTACTGTAAGGTCTGCGATGAGGGTTACATGAATCCCGGGGATGAGCTGCCAAGTGAGGGGGAGTTCTCAATCGAGCTTGTAATCAGGAAGCCAGTCTGACTTCTATTGTTTGAGCATCTGATCCAGCATTGCTTCAACCTCGGCGTCTGTTATTCGCGCCATGGTGCCGGGATCGCGCACTCGGCTACCCCATGCTATATCAGCGACCGGTTTTCCGTATTTTTCCTGTACCGCTTCCGGATAGCGGTTGATCACATATTCTGCTGATAGATAGGGACGTGCTCGATCCGGGTTGGTGCAGGCATAGAGACCGATCACTGGTGTATTTACGGCCGTGGCCATGTGCGCAGGTCCTGAGTCTGGAGCAATCAAAAGTTCTGCGTCATCGATCACTGCCAATAACTCTTTCAGGGATGTTTTACCAATCAGGTTTACGGGCTTGTGCCGGCAAAGCGCGTTAATTTTTTCGCCATATTCTTTCTCGATGGCGGAAGGGCCGCCGGTGAGGATCACCGGACGCTGATATTTGTCCGTAATATAGTCGGCGACAGCGGCATAGCCTTCGATTGTCCAGTTGCGGTAGGCCATGCTGGAACAGGGGCTGATAACGATATAAGGCGCATCCGGCAGGATATTCCTGACCTGATTGCGTGTGGAGTCGCTGATGGGAATATCCCAGTCCATCAGGCGCTCCTGTATTCCCAGGGTTTCGATAAAACTGAAAAAACTGTC
>VAPH01052172.1_pt1 | contig 12255 bp, 12 predicted proteins | sample 3393861 | NCBI WGS metagenome assembly VAPH01 (sample SAMN08290439, study PRJNA428436) | hydrothermal vent metagenome | isolation source: Deep-sea hydrothermal vent chimney | place: Atlantic Ocean: South-mid Altantic Ridge | reverse complement strand
CCGATAGCTATTGGGAGAAAAACTTCATCCCGAGAGCTCAGGACTTAGGTTTTTTTGTTTTTAGAACTTTTTCACATTTATTTTCCAAGGTATCTTCTAATGACTCTCAACAATCGAAAAGTCTTATTCTAAAGAAAAAAATAAAATATGATCATTTTAAATATTATTAAATATTAATAAATATCTTAATAACTAATAAGTTGAACTTCAGTAGATAACTTAAAAAATTATTAGTTTGTAGTGATATTAGCCTAATTAATTTTGGCGATAAAATCTCTAACTATTAAATCGATGAAAAAATTAATAATTCTAATCTTAGCATGTGTTCCAGCTGGAATATTTGCTCAAGAATCACTAGGTGCTTATAACTTAAGAAATGATAAAATCAGTAACTCCTATACTGATTTCGGAACTGCTTCTTTAGAAAACAATATAGTAGTTTTCGCCACACCGAATAAGGGTTTAACTTATAATCAAGAAGAATATGGTAGCAAAACTTTTTTGGATCTGCCTATGGGGGAGTTTACCGAAGACGAATTACCTCTCAAAAAGGAAAATATACTTGAAGACACCAATTCATACTTACGTGAGGGGATGGTAACATTTTCCAAGGATGGGAAGACAGTTTTCTTTAGCGTTAATAGGAAAATAAAGAATAATAACCGAAAAAACGAGAAAGAAGTTAAAACAATAAGAGCGGTCAACCTTCGATTGTTTAAGGCAAATATCAATGAAAATGGCGAATGGGTAAACTTAGAAATGTTACCCTTTAACAGTAATCATTTTTCTACCGGACAACCCGTTTTAAACCACGATGACACCAAGCTTTATTTTGTGTCTGATGGTCCGGAATCATTGGGTAGAACCGACATTTTTGTAGTTGATTTACATAAAGATGGAACATACGGTAAACCTGTAAATTTGGGACCAAAAATCAATAGCAGAGAACGTGAAATTTTCCCCTTCATAGACAAGGATAATTTGCTATATTTTTCATCAGATGTTAGTAATAAGAAGGGTGAATTAGATGTTTTTGCCTCTAAAATATTTGATAACACTGTATCAACACCTATAAAATTGAAAGGCCCCTTGAATATTGAAAAAGATGATTTTGTTTATAATTTTGATGACGAAAAGTATATAGAATATTTTTCATCTAACAGACAAGTGGGTAAAGGAGTTGATGATATTTATGCATTTATAGATTCATCTCCGATAAATATTGAATGTCAACAAGAGATCTTAGGTATCGTTAAGAATGTTGCTACTAATGAAATACTGGCTAACGTACAAATTATATTATTCGATAGGTACGATAAGAAAATATTATCTTTTCTATCCAATGAAACGGATGCTTCTTTTAGTTTCAAACAATCTTGTAACACAACCTATAAATTGAAAGGCTACTTAGAAGGATATTTAATTGGAGAACTAGATATAAAAACGGTTAATGATTTGAATGCGGAGCCCATAGAAATTGTAATGAATATGATGGTGGATCCCAACATGGAAATTGATTTAATTGTGGAGGTACCTGAAGCAAAGGATATTGAGGGTTTGCAAGCAGGATTAAGCACAGTTGAAACCGCTCAAGGTGCCTTGTCAAATAAAAACTCTACTCTGGGTTCTCAATATGATTTTAATAGTGAAAATCAAGTATATACAGTGCAAATTGGAGCATTCCTGGGAAATGCCCAAACCGATAAATACGTTAAATTATCTGGTTTATTTAATTATCGTTATTTTGACGGATTTAATAGATATTTTTCCGGTATTTTTGAATCCCGTTTAGAGGCTATAAATTATATGAAACTATTGAAAATGAATGGCTATACTGATGCTTTTGTTGTTGGTCTTAAAGGAGAAAAGCGCTTTTAACGGAGATCGATTCTGTCATAGCATATTAAGATTTAGTATTTTCACCTCAATCATCTGAACATGGTATATTTAATTATTGTCACTTTCATCTTTGTCAATTTCTAATTTCAATAAGGTTTTTTCGAGTTGAAGGAGGAATATATTTAGTTCTAAAGAATGGATCAGTAAGACCTTATTTTTTTTCTTTTTCATAGATAGCAATATTTCTTAAGTGTAATTTTAATAATTAACCAAAAGATTAATAAGAATAGCAATTCAATAATAATAACGAGAGTAATTTTGATTTAGTATGATACATTTCGTAAAAGAAAACTAAATTCACGGTTTTCATGCTGAGATATTTTTATGTGATTAAAATTTATATAGGTTTATCTTTGTAATTGAAGATACCTGATATTCTCTAACTTGATAATTTCTTGAAATTTCACTATCTTTAACAATGGGCCAATCTGATCACAATTCAGACATAAACATTTCTAAATCACTCGTAGTTTACCTTGGCGGTGCATGGTTATTTATAGAGGTATTAAGTTTTTTGACTGATAAATACACTTGGAACACGCACATACGGGACGCTGTAATTCTGTTTCTTATTTTTGGACTCCCTGCATTGGCCATTTATGAGTGGTTTTATCACAGATTCACAAAAACTGCAACTCTTCTTCAGTTTATCAATTTGTTATTGGCATTTTCTGTGATCAGTTATGATTTTATTAATCCCAACAAGATCAATCCAAGTCAATTGCGGTTGCTCAGATTTAAGGATAATCAAAAAAAGCTGACGGAAGCTATCCGATCTGTTGCCATACTTCCGTTTTATAATTATTCAGGAGATGAAAGTCAAACTTATCTTACTGCTGGCATGCATGATGCATTAATAAGTGAATTGGGACAAATGGGAGCTATCAGAGTGATCTCAAAAACATCTACACTACGCTACAAGAATACCCAAAAGACAATGAAAGAAATCGCTACTGAATTGAATGTGGATGCAATTATAGAGGGATCAGTTCTAAGTGTAGATAAAAATATCAAGATTCAATTCAAATTGATCAATGTTTTTCCTGAAGAGCAGCAGCTATGGGCAGAAACTTTTGATTCAAGCATGAGCAATGTCCTGGATTTATATAACCGGGTTGTAAAGAATATAGCAAATGAAATACAATTAACACTTTCACCCGGGCAGCAAACTAAACTTGCCACAACGAGACAAGTTAATCCTGATTCTTATAAGGCTTATCTCCGCGGAATGTACAATTTAAACCTGCTAACTCCTGAAGGAATTAAAAAGGGCTTGGAATATCTCCATGAAGCAATTAGAATCGATCCGGCCGAACCTTTTGCTTATGCAGGGCTGGCTCTTGGATATCTTGAAATTGCTCATAGCCCATTTGATAAGGGCGATGCGCTTTTAAAAGCAGAAACAGCTGCAAATAAAGCGATACGATTGGATACTACAATAGCTGAAATCTATTCGGCACTTGGTGAATTAAATCTTTATTCATTCTGGAAATTTAATGAGGCGGAGAAGAATTTTAAAAAGGCAATTGAGATAAATCCTAATTTAGACATTACACATTATCATTATGCATATGCTCTTTATCTTTTTGGTAAGTTGGAAGAAGGAATTGATCATAATGAAATTGCTCAGAAGCTTGACCCGTTAAATCCTTTGTATACTGCATGGCTTGGTGAACTTTATAATATGGATAACAGATACGAAGATGCGTTGAAGGAAGCTCTTAAATCAATTGAAATTCAAAAGGATTTTCCCCCTGGCTATTTTGTAATGGGTGAGGCATATTTGGGGATGGGCAGAGAAGATGATGCAATAGAAGCACATGAGAAACTTGTAGAAATCAACCCCAGTTGGAATTGGGAACTTGGTCGCACTTATGCAATAACGAATCACCGTGATGATGCAGAAAAAATTCTGAAAGAACTGGAAAGATCTGAAGACAGCGGATGGAAAGCTGTTGGACTTTCAATATTGTATGGAGAATTGGGATATATGGATGAAGCTTTTAAATGGCTTAACTACGAACCACATCACGGATGGATAGCATGGGCTTCTGTTATGCCATGGTGGAAACCGCTAAGGGATGATGTAAGATTTAAAGATTTTTTGGAAAGACTAAATCTTCCGAAGTAATTACTATTAAATGAGATGTAATACCTAATATTTACAGTACAAAAAATACTTCAAAAGTGAATTTGCTGATCTTAGGTATACCATTGGAATAAAATTCAGTATTTTCTATTTCTAACTCCAAAACTCTAAACTATAAGTGAAATTAATCTTGAGTATAACCATAAAATGGAATAGATCCTACTTTGATAATACTTATATATTACGTATCTTTATGTGTCAAAGTATCAAAATAAATTATGAAAAAAGCATTGCAAAATATTTTTGATCTGGCAGATGTTAAAATTAACGGGAATAGGCCTTGGGATATTCAGGTAAATAATAATGATTTATATCCGAAAATTTTGGCAGGCGGATCACTCGCTTTAGGAGAAACCTATATGGATGGATGGTGGGAATGCGAAGCGATAGATAAATTTATTGATAGACTAGTAAGATTAAAAATAGATGCAAAGGTCAAATTTACAAGAAGTTTAATATGGAACACTATTAAAGCAAGAATAATAAATCAGCAAAGTAGATCAAAAGCTTTAGTGGTTGGAAAACGACATTATGATATTGGCAATGAGCTCTATAAGAATATGCTTGATAAAAGATTGACATATTCTTGCGCCTATTGGAAGGATGCAGAAACTCTGGATGAAGCACAAGAGGCAAAGCTAGACCTGATTTGTAAAAAACTAGCATTAGAACCCGGTATGACTTTGCTGGATATTGGATGTGGTTGGGGAAGTTTGGCGAAATTTGCTGCAGAAAATTACCAGGTTAAAGTTACAGGAATTACAATCTCTAAAGAACAAGTAGTATTGGCAAATAAAATGTGTGCGGGTCTTAATATCGATATACGACTTCAGGATTACAGAGATGTTAAAGAAAAATTTGACCGGGTTGTTTCGGTAGGTATGTTTGAACATGTGGGTTATAAAAATTATAAGAGATACTTAAGAGTTGTTAGAAATTTATTGGAAGATAACGGCCTTTTCTTATTACATACCATCGGTGGAAATACATCTGTGACAAACACAGATCCATGGATTGATAAATATATTTTTCCTAACTCAATGCTTCCATCTGCAAGTCAAATCACCAAGGCCTCAGAAGGGAATTTTATACTTCAACATTGGCATAACTTTGGGACACACTACGACAAAACTCTGATGGCTTGGCACCAAAATTTTAATGAGAATTGGCACAAGATCAAAACAAATTATGATGAAAGGTTTCGTAGAATGTGGAACTACTATCTATTGAGTTGTGCAGGCACCTTCAGGTCGCACAAAAATCAATTATGGCAAATAGTATTCTCTAAAATAGGATCACAGGTAGAATATGAAAGCGTACGACATATTTCTCACAATATGCACGAATCTGAACTTTTTGAAGTCCATTCTTTATAAATTATCATATTTATTCCGTAAAATCGATACTCACGCTACTTTTAGATTCAAATGGGTCATTTTACAGGAAATTAATAAAAATTGCACCGCTCACAATTTTCAAGTATATGTTTTTAATTTGATGTTCCACAACCCAAACATATTGTAAATCATGAAACCTTTTTTTAAATTATATGCATAGTATTTACAACATAAATTAAAAAAATAGCAAAAGGAAGACCCAGATTATTTGCTTTTTCATTTTATTGTTTATAGATTTATCATTACGTGGCAATAAATTTGTTTTAATGAATAAATATCTAACCATAATAAATTACAGAACTTTAATTGCAATTATAATTGCCATTGTTACGGTATTTTTAGCGTATAAATTTAATCTGTACTACAATATAGATTTGACACTTTTAAGTATAGCAATAATATTTCCATTGGTATTTAATATTCGAGGATCTTTTAAACGTAGAGAAAAGGCCCTCGAGCATTTAAGTCAGTTTAGAAGTGCACTTAAAACACTTCACTACTTTTTTGTAAGCTGCTCTGACCTATCAGATAATGATAAACAGGAAATATCAAAAATACTATTAGGAATTAGTAAGAGTTTAATTAGTCATCTTGGTAATAATGGCTATAATACCAAGGATATTGATGAGAGCATACAAAAAGTTTTTGAGTTTATGAATGACAAAAATGAGCTAATTTCAAGAAGATTAAGGGACAGAATATTTCGTTTTTTAAGTGATCTGCACGAATCAGTAGAAAATCTACATGCTATTCATTGTCATAGAACTCCTATAAGTCTTAAGGCATATTGTGAATATTTTATTTATGTTTTTCCACTTTTTTATTCACCCTCCATGATCTATAATATTGGTGTTGAATCACCAAAATGGGTTACCTATTTTATTGTAATTGTTAGCCAATTTATCTTAATTTCACTTTATAATATTCAGGATCAATTGGAATATCCCTTTGATAAAGTTGGTTTAGACGATATAGATCTTGAAATTTTTAAGTTTGATAGATAAAGTTACTATCCATGAATATGTTAAAGATAGTTAAATAAATAAAAATATATAACCGGATTGTTACTTTCGAAACATGAAATTGTTATCTTATTTATTGCATACTATTCTTTATTTGGTATAAAAATCAGAGGACTAAAGAACCAACCGTTTTGCTAACTTCGGTTCGTAACCAGCTATATCTAGTAATTCAGATAGTCAATTTCAAGAAAGAACTTTAGTAAATATCAATATTTGAATCGGGTAATAAATCTACAACTATAACAAGTCAAAAAGTTCAAAAAAACCTTGTTCTTTTGCTTTTTCTTTAATGTATTTATCGTTTATATTATTGGTATAGAACAATAACTGTTCTTGAGGTAATTCTAACATGATATCCATAACTTAAATAGGGGGTTTTAAATCGTGAATCTACCTTTTAATTTTGAAGAAATTTTAAAGTGTTATTAATACCATAAAGAAATATTTTTAGCATTCAAATTAAGCCAATTTAATCAGATAGATTGACAGTAAAGAATTGAATTAAATTCTACTTTGGTAGGTATAAAGATCATAGTACCTGCCCTTTTTATCTATCAGATCATCATGATTTCCTCGTTCTACAATATTTCCCTGTTCAACAACCAGTATTTGATCGGCTCGTTGAATTGTACTTAACCTGTGTGCAATTACAAAGGTTGTTCTGTCTTTCATCAACAGATGCAAACTTTTTTGGATAAAGGATTCACTTTCTGTATCGAGGTTGGAAGTAGCCTCATCTAAAATAATTATTTTCGGATCAGCTAACAGAGCTCTAGCAATTGATATTCTTTGACGCTGCCCTCCCGATAATTTTACTCCTCTTTCACCGATCACCGTTTCCAGTCCGTTTTCAAAACGATCTGTAAATTCATTTACATAGGCACCCTTAACAGCATCTAATAATTGTTCTTCCGTTGCATTAGGTCTCGGAAACAAAATATTTTCACGAATGGTTCCTTCATAAAGAAAATCATCTTGCAGAACAACGCCTAATTGCTTTCTATAACTACTTAAATTTACGGTAGATAAATCCGTACCATCCAGAGTAACTTTTCCCCCAACAGGATTTAAGAATGTTGCTGCCAATCCAGCTATGGTTGATTTTCCGGAACCTGATGATCCTACCAAAGCGGTTACACTTCCTGCCGGTGCTTTGAAAGAAATGTTATGCAAAACTTCCTTGTTTTCTTCATAACTAAAAGAAACATCATCAAAAATCATATCGCCTTTGATTTTATTGAGATTAACGGTGCGAATTTTTGAATCATCTTCTTCTGTCATATTCATAAGTTCTTGAGTGCGATCCAATCCTGCCATAGCTTCTGTTAACTGACTTCCTATATTACTCATTTGTACAATGGGCGCAATCATAAATCCAAGGAATAGAGTAAAAGACACAAATTCTCCAAAAGTCATGCTGTTATTCATTATAAAAAATCCACCAATACCCATAATTCCGGCAGAAGCCAGACCTAAAAGAAAAGTAGATGAACTTGTTATTAAAGCAGTTGCAGTAAGGCTCTTTTTTACATTTAAGAACAAGCGTTCAACACCTTTTTCAAATGTTTTATTTTCCTGGTCTTCAGCATTAAAACCTTTTATAACACGAACTCCGTTAAGTGTTTCGGTTAACCTGCCAGTTACTTCGGCATTGATTTCTCCACGAGCTCTAAAGATAGGCCGGATATATCCAAAGGCCTTTAAGGCAATAAAAGCGAAAATAGCCACAGGTACCAGTACAAACAGGGTCATGGTAGCATTTATTTTAATTAAAATTATCAAAGAAATAATGGAAGTAAATGTACCCCCAATTAATTGAACTAATCCTGTTCCTACAAGGTTACGTACACCTTCAACATCAGTCATTACACGAGAAACCAGTGCTCCAGATTTGTTGTTATCAAAAAAACTAATTGGTAAAGTGAGTAGTTTTTTTTGCACTTTGGCTCTTAAAAGAGATATTAAATGTTGGGCCTCTACACTTAACAAGCGTGTCAGTGAAAAAGACGTAATAGCTTGGATCAAAATAGCAATAGAAACTATCATTAAAAGAGTATATAATGCCTGCATATCTTTTGACGGGATTACATTATCAAGTAAATTCTTACTTGCATAAGGAAGAACAAGACCGGATAAACTGCGAATAATGATTAAGATAATTCCTAAAAAAACGATTTTTTTTCTTGGCCAGATAAATTCTTTAAAGGCCCACGAGAAGGATACTTTTTTTTTGCTCATGTATTTAACCTAGCTAATATCAAGCCAAATTTAATTAAGTGACAATTAGACAGAGATTAGATCAAAGCCTTGATATTCATTACTTTTGTATTAATGCAATTGTTTATAAAATTATAGAAAGATGAATATAAAAGATTACTTTGAGGATATTAAAGAATATTTTTCTCCAAAAATTATTGGAGAAGTAAATGATGTTTACATTAAAGTTGCAATTATAAAAGGGAATGAAATTCCTTGGCACAATCACAAATATGAAGATGAATTATTTTATATTATTGAAGGAAATCTCTTGTTTGAGATTGAAGGTAAAGATAGTTTTGTAATGAAAAAGGGAGATCTGTATATTGTTAAAAAAGGAATCAATCATCGTGTCTCATCAGTTAAAGAATGTAAAATAATGCTGGTTGAAAATAAATCAACTGCCCATACCGGTGATATTCAATCAAAAATCACAAAACCCATTGACCAACAATTGAAATGGTAATTTATTGATGAGAAAGAAAATCCTGTAATCTGATTGACGATATTCTTATGGGTCATTCCATATTTAATACAATTTTAACATCCTAAATTCGTTTGAAAATAATACAGTCTTAAATTTAAAACAAATTACAATGAAAACATTATTTTTAAAACACAGAATACTTTCTTTTTTAATACTATTGGTATTAGCTGTTTCATTAAATGGATGCAGCAACAGCGATGAAATAACAACTTTTTTAGAAAATCAGGCCAATACAGTTTGGAAGTTCAACGACCCCACTACTGGAGAAACCTTGTATGCTAAAATTAATAACGATCAAGCAAACCCATTTGAAATATGGATTTCTCTTCCTGAAATCAGTTGTTTTATCCATGATAGTATTGCTGATGATGGAACAATTGAAATTCTCGAAAACTCTAAGAACAAACTGGTGATTAAGGTAATTGAAAATGCAGATACATTTTCAACAATCACCTTAACTGTGATCAATGGTATTCTTACTGCAGTGAGTGAAGATTTTGAAGGAGGTATATCGGTAGATAAACTTATTTTTATTTTGAATAAAACCTTGGAAAACGTAGATGATCTGGAAATTTGTACGATTCCTGTATAATTAAAATAAGATATCATCTAATTAAAAAAAGTTTGTTAGTCAAATAAAAAAGAGAGGTTTTTACCTCTCTTTTTTATTTGATTAAAATCAATAAATACTTTTCAAATAATTCTCTTTTGGAAAATTAAATATAAATTTACCTTTTTATAAAAGAAATATCACCTCATCTATTAATAGTTGGTTTTGGATTTTATCTAAAATTATAAATTAAATTCCTGACAAATTCTAAATATTTTAAGAAGATTACTGAAAGATTTTATTACTATAATTGTAAGTAAAAGAGATCGTTTTCGCCTAACCAAACAATTAGATCAATTATAAATACAATTCTAATTGCTTTTAAGATGGATGAGAAAAATATACCTGACAAGCACCTTTGTGTCCCTGAGAATGATTATCCCAAAATTGTAGTAATCGGAGCCGGTTTTGCCGGAGTAAATTTTATAAAAAAACTGAAAAACCAACCTGTTCAGGTAATTTTGATTGATCAAAATAATTTTCATCAGTTTCAACCCCTATTATATCAGGTAGCCATTAGTGGCTTAGAGCCTGACTCGGTAGTTACACCAGTAAGAAAATTATTTAAATCATGTATTAATATGATTTATAGAATGGCAAAGGTGGAGTACATTGATACTAAAAACAATTGTGTTAAAACAGATATTGGACTTGTAGAATATGATTATTTAGTGATTGCGACAGGTAGTTCTACTAATTTTTATAATTCTGAAAATATCAGAAAAAATAGCATTGGACTTAAAAGTATCAATGATGCAATTAATATTAGAAGCTGGATGTTGCAAAATTTGGAAAAAGCGGTTGAGGGATGTAATGTCAAGGAAAAAAAAGATTCCTTAACAAAATTTGTTATAGTAGGAGGTGGCCCTGCAGGTGTTGAAATGGCAGGGGCATTAGCAGAATTTAAAAAATACTTGCTTGGAAATGATTATCCTGAAATTGAATATAGTGCAATGCAAATATATTTAATTCAATCAGTAGACAGAATATTACCGATGATGTCAAAAAAAGCGTCTAAACATGCCTTAAAAGTATTAAAAAAATTAGATGTTGAGGTATTACTCAATAGTATTGTAACAGATTATGATGGAAATAACATCTCTATTAATACTGAAAATGGTGAAAGAATAATTCAGGCTAATACTATGATCTGGGCTGCTGGCGTCAAAGGAAATACAATTAATGGAATTGATAAAAATAATATAGTTGCCGGTAATAGAATAAGGGTAAATCAATACAATCAAGTTGATGGTCTGGATAATGTTTTTGCAATTGGAGATATTGCAGCAATAATTACCAAGGAAAATTCGAAAGGACATCCAATGGTTGCCCAGGTTGCTATTCAACAGGGACATGCACTTGCAAATAACATTCTTTCTAAAATTAATACAGGAAGTTTTAATTCTCCTTTTAGCTATTCAGATAAAGGTTCAATGGCAACTATTGGAAAGAAAGATGCGGTAGCCGATTTGAAATTGACTTTTTTGAATGGAAGATTGGGTTGGTTATTGTGGTCTTTTATTCATTTGATCTCCATTACCGGATTTAAAAATAAATTTAAAGTCAGTTTTAATTGGATGATGAAATATTTTTCTTACGAAAAAGCAAATCAACTCATCATTAGAAAATATCAAAGAGAGATTAAATAAAACAGAAAATATTAATTTTACCAGGTCTGCTTATTTTTATTTAAAAATCCTTTTCCTGGAGTAAATTATGGATAATTTTTCCTTCATTCAATAATTTTGTTGCTTCTGAATATCCTTTTTCAAAGGCTTTTCTTTCCATTTCATTAAATTCTGAAATGAGCCATTTTATTTGCTCAATCGGTAAATCTAAAATTTTCATATCAATTTTTCCCCTTAGTGACATTTTTATAACAAGGTTAACATGGATAGATACTATTTATTTTTATTTGGGAAAATTGTTAATGTTAAAAAATTAATTACCAAATAGATACAAATCAAAATTTTGATAGTTAATAAATTAATCGAATAATCATTGTACTAACAACGTTTTTTAGCTAATTTTGAAAACAGTAAATTCAATGATCATTCTTTATGATGAAAAATTACATTTCATTTATTATTTTCTTTTTATTTCTATCTTTTGGAGAAATGTATAGTCAAACTATAGACTTGCCTGAATCTAAAAAGGATCAAGTTGCCGTTGATAATTTTGTTTTTAATAATTCAGTCCGTATGTACCCTAATCCTGTAGGTAACGTATTAATTATCGAATCAAAAATTCCAATTACAAAGGTTCAGGTATTTAGTTTGCTAGGGGAGCTTGTAAAAGAAATAAACACCAATTTTACAAGTATTTCATTACGGAATTTAAACCCGGGTATATATATGATAAAGATTCATGCTCAGAATAATTCAATTACTAAAAAATTGATAAAGAACTGATATATAGACGAATACCTATTTATT
>VAPH01051297.1_pt1 | contig 12263 bp, 12 predicted proteins | sample 3393861 | NCBI WGS metagenome assembly VAPH01 (sample SAMN08290439, study PRJNA428436) | hydrothermal vent metagenome | isolation source: Deep-sea hydrothermal vent chimney | place: Atlantic Ocean: South-mid Altantic Ridge | reverse complement strand
ATTTTATATCGCTTAGGGTCGTAATCGAGTTTCCGTAATGCACTGAACAGCTTAAGAAGGTCCGTTTTTCTGTTCCAGTTATTTACAAGAATTGCAATAAAAGGTGATAGGGAAGTGTTTGTTTTTTCCATAGTTCTCCTTATATACGAAATGTTTTTATATTTTCAGGTAGTTGTATTAACAACAGGATTCCATTGCTTTACAGTTTCTGTATAACCATAGATGGATTAAAAAAATAATCCTGATGACGTATGGATTTTTTGTTCGTTTTAGTTTACCGGAATTGATATTGAGCTAAATGTTTCAAGTTTCGGGAGAAGAGTTTATTATATATATGTTTAATTGCATACTATTATAATATAAAAAATCGATTTTATGCAAAAACCTGCCGGGATAAACCATGACTTTAAGTTATGACTTAAATCATAACAAAATATCTTTTCAGGCATTATTATAAAGGTAAGATTAAATTGAAGGAGGAAGAAAATGGCGACAACCGGGAAAGAAGTTAACAGGGATACCATAATCGGGAATATAATCAAGGAAAGGCCCGAGGCTACGAAAGTCATTGAGAAGTACTTTGGAAATGGTTGCTTTACATGTCCTGGAATCAATGTTGAGTCAATAGCCTTTGGTGCAACGATGCATAACGTTGACCCCGAGGTAGTGGTAAAAGAAATAAACGAACTGGAGGACTGATTATGGAAACAAAGTGTTTTGTATGTGGTGCGGCTGATAAGGAAAGAGTATATCTTTCCTGTGTTCAGGGTGGTGAGGAGAAGATGGTATGTGTGCTTTGTCTGCCGGTATTGATTCACGGAGGCCATTAATCCACTGTCTATTGTTGACCAGGGGCTTCATACCCCTGGTCAATCCTCAATAATCGCCCGTTCATAACCGTCATTCCCCTGAAAGTATTCCATGCATGACAATCTATCTTATTGCCGGGCTGAAAAGTGTAATTGCCTCAAAGTCTGTAGTAATGTCAAAATAAAGCATGAACCTGCGGATTTTTTCCAATCACTATAGCCTTGGGTAATCAGGACTTGATTGCCGAATAACCGGAACGAATAATATCAGGAGGGAGTATGAAGAAACTCACTGAGTATTTTTTTAAGGGTCTTCTGTTTTTAGTCCCGTTGGTGGCAACGGTCTATGTCGTGTATGTTGTTTTTATAAAGATTGACAGGCTTTTCAGCTTCAGGATTCCGGGGGTGGGTTTTGTAGTTACAATATTGACGATAACCGGCGTGGGATTTATTGCCTCAAATTTCCTGACAAAGAGACTGGTGCTGCTGGTAGACAGAACCTTTGCCCGGCTGCCGTTCATAAAGATGATATACACATCCATAAAAGACCTGATAGGTGCATTTGTCGGCGATAAGAAGAGTTTTAACAAGCCCGTTTTAGTTGCCCTGATGCCAGGGAGCAAGATACGGGTTATAGGGTTTGTAACCCGTGACAGCCTGCATAATTTGGGACTTTCAGACAGTGTTGCCGTATACCTTCCCCAGTCATATAACTTTGCAGGAAATCTCATAATTGTGCCGAAAGAACAGGTTGCTCCCCTTAGCGCTGATAGCGGAGACGTTATGGCCTTCATCGTGTCAGGGGGCGTGACAGCCAATGAAGGTCCATCCAAATAGCTTCTATCCGGATATTCATGGGCGGTGTATGAAACCGGTTACATAACTTGTGAAGCAGGTTATGCAATCCCTTCTGTCTTTCTTCTCTCTTAAAAATAAAACCCTTTGAAATAGAAGGGAAATCTTCTCGGCATTAATCTTGCTTTATTAAAACTAACATTAAAAAAAATCAATAAATTCAGCAGTTCAGGTGTCCCGGCACCCGGATTTGCAAGGTGTGATAGATAGGTATAAGAAAGAAGGAGCTGAATCGCTGATGAAGTATTTACATGTTTCATTAATATTTTTACTCCTTTCCGTAGTGTTTCCACTTTCTGTAGTATCTCCACTTTACGCCGGGGCAGAAGATTACGAGTTATATATTGCAGAGGGTATCCAGAAGATAAACCAGGGGAGAACAGAGGATGCTGTTGTGTTACTCAAAAAAGCACTGAAATTATCGCCGGAAAATCCTGAGGCCGTTTATTACGCAGGAATTGCCTATTCAAGAAACGGTAACTATAAAGAGGCGGAGAGTCTGTTTTTGCAGACTCTCCAACTGGATGAGACATCCGCAAATGCGTATTTTGAACTTGGCCGTATTTATTATGCTACATCGAGATGTGATGAGTTGGAAGATCTTTTTTCAGAATTTATAGACCGTTCAGAAGACAAAACATTTAAGGGGAAGGCTGCTGAATTAGTGGATGGTTGCAGGAAAAAGGCCGAAGAGAAACCATACAGGTTTAATATCTCTGCAGGTAGTCAGTATGACGGCAATGTAATCCTCGAGCCTTCCAACCCCCCCGTCAATGCAGAGAGAAAGTCGGATATCAGGACTGTGCTGTATGTAACGTCCGGAGCTGTGCTCATAAAAGAAAAGGTTGTAAAGCTGACGCTTGATTACAATTTCTACCAGAGTCTTCACATGAACCTTCATGAATTCAATGTTCAATACCATGAAATCACACCTGCTTTAGAGATGACTTTTTCCGATGCACTCAGGTCTTCAATTGGATACTCCCTGGAGTATACGCTCCTTGGCAGTGAGCTTTACAGCAGATTCAATACCTTTTACGGCAAGTTTACCGTGAAAGAGAGTGAGAATCTCTCAACGGAGGCAATATATGAATACAGGAGTCATAAGTACTGGGACAGCGATATATTTCAGACCAATTCCATACGCTCGGGATATCAGAACACCGTGGGGATAAAACAGAATCTTTATTTGAAGCGGCTAAAAGGGGAGATATATTCCTTTAGTGATTTTAACAGGGCAAAAGAGGGCTATTGGGCCTTTAATGGACAGAGGTCAGGTGCTGAACTTGCCTATAAGATAACACCTCTTCTGCATATAAATGTTTCAAGTGAATACAATGAAAGGTGGTATCGTGATGACTTCCCGGGTTTTCAGAAGAGACGGCTGGACATGATGCAGCAATATTCTCTAAGGCTGACATATTTCATCTCTGAGACGATGAGCGCCTCTATAACAGAGAGCTACATTGTTAATGATTCGAACCTGGGTATTTTTGATTACAGGAGGAATATAACAGGGATATTCTTAACGGTAGGTGTATTGTGAGGTGTATTATGAAAAGATATGGACTGATAATATTCATTTGCCTTGCCCTGATTTTCATTATCACATCAAAATCATATTCTGATAATGACGCAGATACTGATATAGAGGCGGGACAGGTCTTGACAGTAAAAGGGAGTGTGTACCTGATAAGAAATTCTCAAAGAAACAATGCAGAGCCACAGATGCAGCTTTTACTCAAGGATACGGTAGAGACAGGCAAGGGGGCAAGAACAAAGCTCTTTTTCATGGATGACAGTATCCTCAATCTTGGCGAGTCAAGCAGGGTTGAGATTCAGGAGTATTTATACTCTCCTGAGAAGAAGAGGTCAAGGTCAATATACAGGCTGATTAGCGGTTCGCTGAAGATGGTGGTAGGGAGATCAGACCTTGAGATTCATACACCCACTGCAGTAGCTGCGGCAAGGGGGACGAAATTTATAGTATGGGTTGAAGGCAGCGGCGATAACATGTATACAGGAATAATAACCCTTGAGTCCGAGGTTGTAGTAAAAAATATTGTCAAGGGTATAACAGGAGAGGTTACTGTAAAGAGTGGTCAGATGAGCCGTGTCTACATGGATAAGCCACCGGAGGCGGCACAACCGATTGATATGAAAATAATGAGACAATTCAGTGACCGGACCATGGTTTTAGGAAATACAATAAAGGGTCCTGACAGACTGCGCGAGGGAATACCGATACAACTTACCGAGGGTTTATACATGTTTCAGCCGCCCGTGTTCCAGGAGCCGGTGGGGACATCTGTCCCTGTAACCATAAAAGTAATTTTCCCATAGGAGTAAAAATATGAGATATACACTATACATAATGTTGATTGTTTTAACCCTGACGGGAGCCTCCTGTGGAGGAGGCAGTGCTGGTATTTTCGGTTCAGACAATACGACTGTGGTGATCGGTCTTGGACAACAGTCCACTGAAAGTGCCACGGCTCCATCCCCGGTAATACCTTCATCGATAAGCTATGTAAGGATTACTATATCAGGGCCGGAGATGAGTCCTATAGAACGAACGATAGACGTTACCGGAGGCAATACCGTTGAGGAGGTATTTCAGGTTCCAAATGGCCTTAACAGGCATTTTACAGTCTTTGCCTATGATGACACCGATACCCTGCTCTACTATGGAGATGCTCATAAATCCCTCAATGGAATACCGACAATAGTTACCGTGACAATGATCTCCATGGCAGACCAAACACCACCAACCTTTGGAGGAGTTGCTGTGCCGACAGTCGTTTCAAGTACAGAGATAGACCTGACATGGACGGCAGCCACAGATAATGTAACACTACAGTCAAACATAGTCTATCTGATATACGTGTCAACAACATCTTTAGTAGGGCAGGACTTATCGACTCTGAGCTATTATACAACAGCAGCCGGGGCTACTTCATTCTCGGTAACAGGCCTTACCTCCTTAACGACCTATTATTTTGTTGTCAAGGCGAAGGATGAGGCAGGCAATGTAGACACCAACCCCGTGGAGCTTTCAGAGGTTTCTGCTACCACACTGTTTTCAAGTCATTAAGTAAAACGACAAGTAGTAGCGTTAGACTTTATACACAGACTTTATTTAATCCACAGATTTCTCGGTTTTTAAAGATGTCACTATAAAGTATTACAAACTTTATTCTGTATAAATCTACTTTATCTGAGAAATCTGCGGATAAGAGTTACGTTTTTTATACAATTGTGCTGTTCAAATAAAAAACTTTATTAAACGTTATGCTAAAATATCACTCAAATGACTGACGGTATTACAGTCCGCATATTTGGTGACTTTGGCCCCTTTTCCAGCATGGGGAAAAGCATCTCTTATCAGATAACCATGGGACGGTCCATTTATCTCATAGACTGTGGTGCACCCTTATTTCAACAGATCGGCAGTCAGGGACTCAAGGATATAAAGGGTCTTATAATTACTCACTGTCATGATGACCATAAGCGGTGGTTTACTGATCTTGCCCTCTTTAACATGTATGCCCCGGATATAAGCCAAAAGGTTTTTTTCCTTACATCAGAGGATATTCATAATGAACTTGTCACGGCATCAGGCCCGGCACTTGACAGAAGCCTCTCAAATGATTCAAAAAATATAATCGATATTCCATGTGAGGAATATACTGATTACAGAATAATAGGTCCACGTGCAAAATACAGGATAGTCTCTGTAGATGAAGGTGGCGGAAAAACAGCCCTTTACATAACCAATGACAACGGTAATGTTGTTGGTCCTGATATTGCCAAGATTGTTATAAGTGATAAGACAAAAAGACCGAGAATGCTTTTTAAAGACCCTGATTACAAGGAATGGGTTGAGCCTGAGAGCTTTTATCCATTTTCTTCACCCATATTCTATGAGGAAGACGGAAACATTTACGATGCCCCGGAGGGTTTTACCATTGAAGCTATTAAGTCACCTGTGTGGCACGGTGTTCCATGTATAGGTACAAAAATTACAACCGACAGGGAGACCCTCATTTTCAGTTCAGATACTGTTAATGATAAAAAACTGTGGAAGCAACTTTACACTGAGAAGAGGGTTCAACGGCTTAAGATGTCAAAAGAAGAATTTGAGTCTGCTGCCGTTATTTTCGGGGATATTAACGACTATATAGAGCGGATATGGGGTGAGGCACGGTACAGGGCGGCAATCAATGCCTTTAATGATGCGATAGTTATACATGATATAGCTGCAAGAAACAGTATAGTCCACACGGACTATGAGAAATTAAAGAATACTTCCCTGAAGAAGGAAAAGGTTATATTAACCCACAGTCTTGACGGAATAACCTCGGAATGGGTGTTGTGCGATGCAGGAAAGAGTTTTAAGATCAAGGGAGATGCTTTCTTTGAGATGGTAGGTGATGAACCTTATCCAATGAATGCAGATATATATCATAAGGAAGGCGGGAGATATTTCGTCGGTTACAAGAATGAAGAAGGAAGATATAACGTGTACGAAAAAGACGGGCTACTTAGTCTTTCCTCAGCGGGAGGGCCTGAGCTTGGCATACTGCTTTACAGGGTTGATATGTATGAAGATATATCAGGGAGATACTTTCCGAAGCTGGAAGAGGAAAACGCCATGTACCTGGAGCGGGGAGACGGGAGAGTTGAGCTTATCGAATTTACCGGGGAAGGAAGCAGGGGCAGGATTGTAGAGGACCATAGAGCCGGGCTCCTGAAAGGATGCGATACATAAATCCCCTATTCAGGATTATCAATACTAAACGGTTCGGGAAACCGACTATATTTATTCCCCTGCTTATAACCCTTGTTTTTGCAGCCTTGACCGTTAAAAACCCCCCGGTTATTGATCAGTATATAGAGACCCTGCTTTTAGATTACAGATTTAAAATCAGAAACCTTATTTCACCGCCCCCGATTCCAAAGGATATCTTGATAGTTACCATTGATGAAAAGAGCCTTTCAATATATGGGAGATGGCCATGGAACAGGAGGCTGCAGGCAGGGTTGATTGAGAAGGTATTTAAGGGGGGCCCGAAAGTTGTGGCGGTAGATATTTTCTATCCCGAACCGGAGTCTCCGGAATCAGACAGGGCTCTTGCGGAAGTGATAAGGAAACATAAAGACAGACTCGTTATTGCCCTTGGGTTTGAGGTTGAGGATGGAAAGGTTTTTGATGGTGATATTGGGGACATCCTTTATGATCAGGCAATAACGAGGATTGAGAACCTGAAATATCTCCGGTCTGCAGATGCCTACAGGGTGCTCCTTCCGCCCGAACCTTTAGCCGCTTCTGCAACCTTCGGGCATGTCTATTCCATGCCTGACAGGGACGGAAAACTCAGGTGGGAAAACCTGTATATCAAATATGGCAGTGAGTATTTCCCTTCATTGGCACTCCAGGCTGCCCGTATCGCCATGGGCATCGCCCGGGATAAGGTGAGTATAATAGGTGGTGCAGGGGTTGAACTGGGGGAACGCTTCATCCCCACTGATGAGTTCGGCCGTCTCCATATCAACTATATCGGCAGAGAGGGCAGCATTATTCACAGATCAGCCGCAGATGTCCTTTCAGGGCAAATCCCCGCTCTTTTTTTTAAGGATAAAATTGTTTTTATCGGTACCACTGCCATGGCAACATATGATCAGAAAAATACCCCTTTTTCTGCAAATATGTCAGGAGTTGAAAAAAATGCAACTGTTGTTGCCAACATCCTCAGTGGAAATTTTATAAAAAAAACTCCGGTTTATATTGATCTCCTTGTGGTTTTGCTGGCAGGTTTTCTTGTCCTGTACATAGGTCAAAAAAAGAGGGCGTTATATCTGGTTGCCGGTTACGCGGCTCTAACCTCTATTGTAGTCATCTCAAACCAGGTTCTTTTTACCTGGTATGGAATCAGGCTTAATCTGATATACCCCCTCCTTACCGTCATATCGGAAGGGACTTTTATAATAAGTTACGGGTATTTTGTTGAAGAGAAAAAGGCAAGAGAGATCAGACGGATGTTTTCGAGTTATGTGACGGAGAGAGTTGTTAATGAACTGATTAAAAACCCTGAACTGGCAAGGCTGGGTGGGGAAAGGAAAGAGATAACCGTTCTCTTTTCCGATATAATGGGCTTTACAGGATTTTCAGAAGGACATGCGCCTGAGGAAGTGGTTGCCATGCTTAATGAGTATCTGGGGGCAATGACTGAAGTCATCTTTAAATGGGAAGGGACCCTGGATAAGTTCGTGGGAGATGAAATCGTTGCCTTCTGGGGCGCGCCTTTGGAGCAGAAAGACCATGCAGGGCTAGCAGTCAGGTGTGCGCTTGATATGGTCGGGAGACTTGAAGAGCTCCAATTGAAATGGAAGTCTGAAGGCAAATCGGTTCTTGATGCAGGGATAGGGATAAATACAGGGGAAGTGGTAGTTGGAAACATTGGAGCGGAAGGAAAAAAAATGGACTATACTGTTATCGGTGACCATGTAAACGTTGGTGCAAGGATTGAGACACTTACAAGGAAATATAATACCCATATTCTGATAACCGAATTTACCTTGAACAGGATAGGGGACCTTTTAACGACGGATTCTCTCTACCGCACACATACATCCATAAAGGGACTGGAGAGGGTGATAGTTAAGGGCAAGGAACGACCAGTTGAGATATACGAGGTTAAGTCCCTGACGTCCGGGACTCACCCTGGAATTGAGGAAGGTAAGGAATCTTTGTCTTCATAAAATACGGCTCCATCGGCAAAGGCCTTCAGGAATGCCTCAACAACTTCCGGATCAAACTGTGTGCCTGCACACTGTTTGAGTTGTATCAGTGCCGCCTCTGGGGAGATTCTCTCTTTATATGGCCTGTGGGTTGTCATTGCATCAAAGCTGTCGGCTACCGAGAGGATTTTCGCCATAAGAGAAATTTCACCACCTTTGAGTCCGTCAGGGTAACCGGCCCCATCATATCGTTCATGATGATGTTTGATAACCGGCAGTATTTTCTTGAGCTGCTTGATGCCTTGCAGAAGCTCTGACCCGTAAATCGAATGCATCTTCATCTTCTGCATCTCTTCCTCACTGAGTTTCCCCTTTTTGAGCAGTATATCGTCCCTGATTCCAATCTTCCCTATATCGTGCAATATTGCAGCAAGCTCCAGATTCTCGAGTTCCCCCTTGCTTAATCCCAGATATCTGCCGATAATCATGCTGTAGTTCTTTACCCTTTTTGTATGTCCGCCTGTACAGGGGTCTCTCAGTTCAATTGTCTCGGTAAGGGTCTCGGCTGTAATGTAAAATGTCTCTTTCAGTTCTGAATAAAGGCGGGCATTTTCAATTGCGACTGCAATATAATTTGATAGGGTTTCCGTCAACTCAAGGTCACTGTTATCAAACGGGCCATCCTTTTTGTTTATTCCCTCAAGGACCCCGATGATTCGTTCCTTGCTTTTCAGAGGAACGCAGATGATATTCCTTGTCACAAAACCACTGAATTTGTCGGCGCTTTTAAAGAATCTCGGGTCTGACTGTGCATCGTGTATAATCAGGGGGGCTCCATGCTCAGCCACCCAGCCTGCAATGCCGACGCCTTTTTTCAGCCTGATCTGCTTGACCATTCCCCCTTTTTCTCCGGTTGCCACATCAAAATACAGCTCTCCGGAGGTTTCGTCCAGCAGCAGCAGACTGGCTGCCTCTGCATTCAGCACCTTTGTTGTCGCCTCAATAGCCCTTTTTCTTATTTCGTCCTGGTCAAAAGATGAGTTAATCAGGGAGGCCAGTTCAATAAGGGTTTTAAGCTGTATCACCTGTTTTTCCAATGCCTTCATCTTTTACCTTTCACTCCATCACTCCGGTTTTTTTCTTCTTGAGGCATGTTGATTACAATATCATAATCATAAGTCCCTTTCAAACTCCTTTATCCTGGATAGTCTTCTGCGGTATCTTTCTATGTCCTTGAATTCCGCCTGAAGATAGGCCGTTACGATCTCTTTAGCCAGTTCCGCTCCGATTACCCTTGCCCCAAGGCAGAGTATATTCATGGCATCATCTTCCACTCCCTGGCGGGCGGAGTAGGTATCATGACATACGGCAGCCCTTATATCCCTGAATTTATTTGCAGCCACCGAGGCCCCGACACCACTTCCACAGATTAGTATGCCTCTCCATGCTTCTCCGGACTGAATCTTTTCAGCCATGAGACGGGCATAGTCAGGATAGTCGGAGGGTTCATTATTGAAAGCCCCGATATCAAAGACCTCATATCCTGACTGGCTGATAAACTCTAAAAGGGTTTCTTTCAGATGATAACCTCCATGGTCTGCCCCTATAACGATTTTCACGACTGATCCCCCATATTTCGTCTTTCTTTCTGCCATCCCTGTGTGCTCTGTAACAATTTTGGGTCAATGTTTGTCGTTATTTCATTATTGCACCGGTGGCAGCAGAACTCACCATGCGTGCATATCTTGACAGATATCCTTTTTTTATCTTCGGTGCGGGTTTTTTCCACCTGTTGAGCCTCTTCTCTATCTCCTTATCAGACAGGAGTACGTCTATCTTCCTTTTGGGTATATCTATTTTTATCCTGTCGCCGGTGCGCAGTATTGCTATCGGACCTCCCTCCATGGCCTCCGGCGAGATATGTCCGATACAGGGGCCCCTGGTACCGCCTGAGAACCTCCCGTCAGTAATAAGAGCAACGGATTCACTTAGTCCCAGCCCTGCAATTGTAGCAGTTGGTGACAGCATCTCCCTCATGCCGGGACCCCCTTTGGGTCCTTCGTATCTGATTACGACAATATCCCCCGGCGCAATCTTTCCATTCAGGATTGCCTTCATACCGTCCTCTTCAGAGTCGAATACTATGGCCGTACCTTCAAAACGCATCATCTTTTTGCTTACAGCAGACTGTTTCACCACAGCCCCATCAGGTGCAAGGTTGCCCCTCAGTATTGCGATTCCGCCTTCCTTGTGATGGGCCTTTTTAACAGGCCTTATAACCTCGGTGTCGGATATCACGGCCATGTCGGCGATCTTTCTCGTCTTCAGCCCACTCACTGTTACAGTGTTATTCAAGAGGTCTTCCAGAGTTCGGAGGACAGCAGGTATGCCGCCGGCGTAATGGAGGTCCTCAAGATAGTGCCTGCCACCGGGAAGCATGTCGGCTATATGGGGCGTGGTCTTGCTCAGTTTATCAAAGAGTTCGAGTGGAAGCTTTATGCCTGCATCATGGGCAATGGCAGGAATATGTAGCACTGTATTGGTTGAACCTCCAAGGGCCATATCCACCCTTATGGCATTTTCAAATGCCTTGCGGCTCATTATTTTCCGGGGAGTAACGTTCTTTTTTATGAGTTCAACGATTCTTCGGCCACTTTCAAAGGCTATCCTTCTCTTTTCAGCATCAGAGGCAAGGGCGGTTGCACAATAGGGAATACTCATGCCAAGGGCCTCTGTGACACATGCCATGGTATTTGCCGTGTACATTCCCTGGCAGGAGCCTGCACCTGGGCAGGCGCACATCTCAAGTTCCAGCAGTTCGTCGTCCTTGATGAGTCCTTTTTTGTATTTTCCTATGGCCTCAAAGGTATCGTTGACGAGGGAGAGCCTCTTTCCCCTGAGATGGCCTGAATGCATCGGGCCTGCTGTTACGACGACGGCAGGGATATTAATCCTGCCTGCAGCCATCAGCATTCCCGGGGTGATCTTGTCGCAATTTGTGAGGAGCACAAGACCGTCGAATTTGTGTGCCTCTGTGACGCTCTCCACCATGTCGGCTATAAGTTCTCTTGAGGGCAGGGAGTAGTGCATACCGCTGTGTCCCATTGCGATGCCGTCACATATTCCGGGTACGCCAAATAAGAAAGGGTAACCACCACCTGTGTGAACCCCCTTTTCAATAAATCTCTCAAGGTCTCTCATCCCGATGTGACCCGGAATAATATCTGTAAAGCTGGTGACCACACCAATGAAGGGTTTGTTTATTTCACTTCTGGGAATACCTGTTGCATAAAGAAGTGCCCTGTGAGGAACGCGCTCGATCCCCTCCTTGATAGTCTTGCTTCTCAATATCTTTAACCTCCTCAGTTGATTGTTGCAGGTTTTTTGAAATCCCTTATCATTTCAGCCATTCTGTCTTTTCTGATGAGTTTCTGTTTCTTGACAGCCTTGATCTCCAACTCATCTGCAGGTGTCGGAAAACTCTTGTTTTCCAGTTCTGAAAGCTTTGCATCCAGTGTCCTGTGTTCTTCTTCGAGATGACGGAACTCGTTACTTTCCTTCCTCAGAATCTCAAGGACTTCCTGGTCGTTCATAAGCTCCTCCTTCTCCATCCACACGGGATGGGTGTCAAGTTTTTGAGTATAATTCCCCGGCAAGCTTATAGGAATTCACTATGCAGTCATTAACCCCAATGCCCCTGTATGCGTTTCCGGTCAGGAAGAGGCCCCGGTATCCGGAGACGGCAATGTCTATCTCGTGAAGACGTGCTGCATGACCGACATTGTATTGGGGTATGGCCTTTTCATGTCTGTAGACCCTTACGAAATCCGGTGAGACATCAATGCCCATGATATCCTT
>VAPH01021614.1_pt1 | contig 12277 bp, 10 predicted proteins | sample 3393861 | NCBI WGS metagenome assembly VAPH01 (sample SAMN08290439, study PRJNA428436) | hydrothermal vent metagenome | isolation source: Deep-sea hydrothermal vent chimney | place: Atlantic Ocean: South-mid Altantic Ridge | reverse complement strand
GATATTGGGGCAAAAAAATCAATGCCAATTCATCGCGAACCACCAAGCTATGCCGAGCAGGCGGCCAGTGATCAGCTGCTGGAAACAGGCATCAAGGTAATTGATTTAATTTGTCCCTTTGCAAAAGGCGGTAAGGTTGGTCTGTTCGGTGGTGCCGGTGTGGGCAAGACCGTAAATATGATGGAACTGATTCGTAATATTGCTATCGAGCATAGCGGTTATTCAGTATTTGCCGGTGTCGGTGAGCGCACCCGTGAAGGGAATGACTTCTACCATGAAATGACCGAGTCGAATGTCATCGATAAAGTGGCGCTGGTCTACGGACAGATGAACGAACCACCGGGTAACCGTCTGCGAGTGGCATTGACCGGCTTGACCATAGCGGAGAATTTTCGCGATGAAGGAAATGATGTTCTGCTGTTTATCGATAACATCTATCGTTACACATTGGCCGGGACGGAAGTGTCTGCGCTGCTGGGGCGTATGCCATCAGCGGTGGGCTACCAGCCGACTCTGGCTGAGGAAATGGGGCGTTTGCAGGAGCGTATTACGTCTACTAAAACCGGTTCCATTACCTCAATTCAGGCTGTATATGTCCCCGCTGATGACTTAACAGATCCGTCACCGGCAACGACATTTTCACATCTTGACGCCACCGTTGTATTGTCTCGTCAGGTTGCGGAGCTCGGTATTTATCCCGCGGTAGACCCACTGGATTCTACTTCACGTCAGCTTGACCCGAACGTCATTGGTGAGGAACACTACAAAGTGGCTCGTGATGTGCAAGCTACGTTGCAGCGCTATAAAGAATTACAGGATATCATTGCGATTCTGGGTATGGACGAGCTGTCAGAAGAGGATAAGCTGACGGTGACCCGTGCCAGGAAGATTCAGCGCTTCCTGTCTCAGCCTTTTTTCGTTGCCGAAGTGTTTACGGGTACAGAAGGAAAATACGTATCACTGAAAGATACCATTAAAGGTTTTCGCGCCATTGTCGACGGTGAGTACGACGGCCTTCCAGAACAGGCCTTCTATATGGTTGGCTCTATCGATGAGGCAGTTGAACGGGCCAAAACTCTCTAGGTTTCAAGGAATCAGGCTATGGCTATGACTATGCATCTAAATATCGTCAGTGCAGAAGAGGAAATTTTCTCTGGTACTGTTGAATCGGTCTTTGTTCCATTGCAAAGTGGAGAGGTGGGTATCTACCCACGCCATACACCATTGATCGGTGAGATTAAACCTGGAGAAGTTGTTGTTCGTTCTGACAAAGGTGAGAATGAGCAACATTTCTTCGTGTCCGGTGGTATCCTCGAAGTGCAGCCGCATGTCGTCACGGTGCTTAGCGATACGGCTATTCGAGCTAAAGACCTTGATGAGTCTGTTGCGCTAGAGGCCAGGCGTCAGGCTGAAGAGGCCATGCAGGGCCAGAAAGCAGACATGGACTTTGCCCACGCACAGGCCGAGCTGGCTGAAGCCGTTGCTCAATTGAATATAATTCGCAAACTGCGCAAGAAAAAATAAACCACTAAACAAAAAAGATCGGATCAGAAAATGTCAGACAAGATCGTCCAGGGGATGGTGGTCGCAATCAACTATTCATTGAAAGATGAAAAAGGCAATCTCTTTGAGCACCGAGATATCCCTGTCAGCTACCTTCATGGTTCAGGTGCAGAACTGTTCCCAAAAATAGAGCAGTCATTGGCTGGAAAAAGTGTTGGTGATCAAATCAACATCAGCCTGAGTCCGGATGAGAGCTTTGGCTATCACGATCCTTCCCTGGTTTTTACTGATGCCCTGTTTAATGTGCCGGAAGAGTTCCGGCGTATCGGTGCTGAAATCGAGGCAGAGAGTAAAAAAGGCGAGTCCCGTTTGTTCTATGTAACAAAAATTGAAAAGGGCACTTTGACGGCTGACGGTAATCATCCTCTGGCGGGACAGACTGTTAATTTTATCGTGACGGTAGTCTCAATTCGCCAGGCTAACGATGAAGAAATGCGGCGTGGGGTTCCGGATATGGATCCGTCCATGCAGTTGTTTCAGTAATTTTTGTGCTGGGGCACGGCTGACCCACAGGATCAGGAATCCTTCCCTAATTTACGTTATAGTAATAAAAGATAAATCTGATTCCCAGAGGGAACGCCCGTATGCTCGAAGTCATCATTCTTGCCGCCGGTAAAGGTACACGTATGGTATCGAACCTGCCAAAAGTTCTGCATGAAATCGCAGGTAAACCCCTATTGCAGCATGTGTTGGATACCTGCGAAGGGCTGGGAGTGGATCGCTTGCATGTAGTCTATGGTTACGGCGGTGATTCACTGCCTGAAAAGATTAATAATACTGAAATTAACTGGGTGCTTCAGTCAGAGCAGAAAGGGACAGGGCACGCAGTAGATATTGCGATGTCGCATGTAAACGATGACTCAACCGTACTCATACTGTACGGTGACGTCCCCTTGATTTCAAAGGAATCATTAAATGAACTGATGCGAGTTGCTGCGGAAAAGTCTGTTGGTTTAATGACGGCACGCTTAGAGAATCCAGGGTCATACGGTCGCATACAGCGCGATAATAATATGTGTTTTCAGTCGATTGTTGAACATAGGGATGCGACAGCAGAGCAGCAAAAAATTAACGAGATTAATACAGGGGTCTTTGCTGCGCCTGCCAAAAAGCTTAAATTATGGGTCTCTAAACTGGGTTGTGAGAATACACAGGGTGAGTACTACCTGACAGATATCTTTGCCATGGCTGTTGCGGAGGGTGTTAGTGTCGAGACATGCCAGCCATTCGATAATTCGGAAATACTGGGGATCAATGACCGGCAGGATCTTTCTTTCGTTGAACGGATATATCAGAAAAAACAGGCAGAGCATCACCTGTTGGCAGGCCTGACCATCAGCGATCCGGCACGCTTTGATGTCCGCGGTAATTTGGTACATGGAAAAGACTGTTTCGTTGATATCAATGTCATCTTTGAAGGTAATGTTGTACTGGGTGACCGTGTAAGTATCGGGTCAAACTGCCTTATTAAGAATATGTGGATTGGTGATGACGCGGAGATTCGTGCTAACAGTATACTGGAAGATTCAAGTATTGGTGAACTGGCTACCGTTGGGCCATATTCCCGTGTACGTCCAGAATCTGAAATTGCTGCGCTTGCCCATATAGGGAATTTCGTTGAAATAAAAAAGAGCAGGGTTGGTTCCGGCAGTAAAGTTAATCACCTCTCTTATATTGGTGATAGCGAGATTGGTGCTGATGTGAATATAGGTGCGGGGGTCATTACCTGTAATTATGATGGGGCTAATAAGTATAAAACAATTATTGGTGACAAGGTCTTTATCGGATCGGACAGTCAACTGGTTGCTCCTGTTGAAATAGGCAAAGGTGCTACCATCGGGGCTGGGTCTACAATTACTAAAGATGTGCCAGCCGATGAGCTTACACTCAGTCGCTCGGCTCAACAGACAAAAAAAGGCTGGCAACGTCCAGTTAAAAAGAAGCCTGAGGAAGGCTGAGTTATGTGCGGAATCATAGCAGGTGTTTCAGGTCATGATGTCACCGGAATACTGCTCGAAGGACTGAAACGGCTGGAATACCGTGGTTATGACTCAGCAGGTCTGGCGCTAATTGATGAACAGGGAGAGATTCTTCGTAAGCGCTCTACCGGGCGCGTCAAGGCCCTGCAGGACGAAGTCACCAGTGATGTCAGGGTACGAGGCAATATTGGAATTGCACATACGCGTTGGGCGACACATGGCAAACCAACTAAACAAAATGCCCATCCGCATATCTGTAATGAAACCGTTGCCCTGGTACATAACGGCATTATTGAAAACCATGAGGCTCTACGGGCCTCTCAGGAAAAAATGGGTTATCGATTTACTTCCAATACCGATACCGAGGTGATCGTCCATCAGGTACACAGTAATCTTGAGCATTCACCTGATCTATTCAGTGCCCTGCAACAGACGATTAAAGAACTGGAAGGGGCCTATTCGCTTGCTGTGATCAGTAATCTGGAGCCTGATTGCCTGGTGGTGGCCCGCCAGGGCAGTCCTTTGGTAATCGGACTGTGTGAGGGAGAAAACTTCATCGCCTCTGATGTCGCGGCACTGTTAACAAAAACCCGTGAGTTTATTTTCCTTGAGGACGGTGATGTTGCCTGCATTACAACCGATAATGTGCGGATTGTGGATACCAACGGTAAACAGGTCGACCGGCAAGTGCACCATAGTCGGTTGAACTCTGATTCTGTTGAGCTGGGTGAATACCGTCACTACATGCTGAAAGAAATCTACGAACAGCCCACAGCCGTCAGTGACACCCTGGAAGGCCGCTTATCAGGTAATCGTTTGCTTGCCGCAACTTTCGGTCATGAAGCCGATGAGATTTTTGATTCCATTACCAGCGTACAAATTATTGCCTGTGGCACCAGTTATCATGCAGGACTGGTGGCGCGGCACTGGCTGGAAGAGTTTGCTGGTGTGGCGACATCAGTGGAAGTGGCAAGTGAGTTTCGTTATCGCTCTCATGTCGTACCGAAAAACTGCCTGGTGATAAGTATTTCACAATCAGGCGAAACTGCCGATACGCTTGCGGCATTGAAATATGCTAAGGAAATTGGTTTCCAGCATTCCCTGTGCATATGTAATGTTGCAGAAAGTTCACTGACCCGTGAATCGGACATGGTGTTATTAACACACGCTGGCCCTGAGATTGGTGTGGCATCAACCAAGGCATTTACCACCCAGCTGATTGCGTTAATGCAGCTAGTCATTGCACTGGGGCAGCGTAATTCGATGACCAATGAGCAGGAGGAGAGGATAGTCAGGGAATTGAGGAGCCTCCCCGTGAAAATAGCTGAAGCGCTTGAACTGGATGCGGAAATTACTGTAATTGCTGAAAGGTTTGCTCACAAGAAACATGCCCTGTTCCTTGGTAGGGGGACACATTTCCCTATCGCAATGGAAGGTGCATTGAAGCTTAAAGAAATCTCCTATATTCATGCAGAGGCCTATCCGGCTGGGGAGCTTAAGCACGGACCGTTGGCACTGATAGATAACGAGGTACCTGTTATCGCCGTCGCACCAAATAATGAATTATTACAAAAATTGAAATCGAATATTCAGGAAGTCAGGGCAAGAGGTGGTGAGTTGATCGTTTTTGCCGATCCCGCCACAGGCTTCAAGGAGAAGGATGGCCTTACTGTTATAGAAGTTGCACCTGTTGACGATATTATAGCACCGATAATATTCACCATTCCGTTGCAGCTGCTTGCCTATCGCGTGGCCTTAATAAAGGGTACAGATGTTGACAAGCCACGCAACCTGGCAAAATCAGTGACAGTAGAGTAAGAAAGGAAAAGGAGTAGATGTCAAGTGTGAAATAGTACTCAGTTAGAGTATGTAACTTAATGTGGCCTGATTATACTTTTATTCATAGCTTGACCTGTCGGTAGGCCGGCTTAACGAAACGTAAGCCGACATTAACATAGCACTGTCCCGTTTTCCCCTTTCCCGCTTAGGGTTGATTGCGGATCCTGGTTAATTTTTCCAGATATTCAGCCCCCCATTCCTGAAGTGCCCTAAGCGACGGGGTGAGTGTTAGCCCAAATTCTGTTATGGAGTATTCAACTTTGGGAGGAACTTCTGCAAAAATTTTTCTATGTATAATTTGATCGGCTTCCAGTTCCCGCAGTTGTTTTGTTAGCATTCTTTGCGTAACACCGGGAAGCAGACGCTTCAACTCATTGAAACGTTTAGTGCCTCCTTGCAGGTGATAAAGAATGTGTGCTTTCCACTTCCCTCCAATGACCTCTGTCGCGGCTTGAATGGGGCAAATAAAACTGCAGCCTGCGTTGTTTTCATCTTTCATAATCTTGTTCATACCGGTAAGTGGTATACAGATTGATACTATATCACATTTATGTGCGTACTTACGATCCAGTAAGTTATAGTATATCCTTCTGTCTTCTTTAAAGCTTGAATAGAGGAAGAAAAATATGAAAACGGAAGACGCAATTAGGAAACGACGGGCAATTAAGCATTTTGACCCTAAACATCAAATACAGGAAGAAGACGTAACGACATTGCTTTCACTGGCTGTTTTGTCCCCTACGGCCTTTAATATTCAGAACTGGCGCTTTGTTGTTGTGCGTGAGCCCGAGCTAAGACAAAAAATACGTGCCGTCTCCTGGGATCAGGCGCAGGTGACGGATGCTTCCTTGTTTATCGTTCTTTGTGCTGATTTAAAGGCCTGGGAAAAACAGCCCCTTCGCTATTGGAAAAATACAGATAAAGAAATTCAGGATTTCGTATTACCCGCCATTGACAGTTATTACCGTGATAAAGATCAGGTTCAGCGCGATGAGGCGATGAGATCATGCGGAATTGCTGCTCAAACGCTGATGTTGGTGGCAAAATCATTGGGATATGATTCCTGTCCAATGGACGGTTTTGACTTTGACGAAGTGGCCAAACTTATCAGGCTTCCTGACGATCATGTCATTGCAATGTTTGTTGCCATTGGTAAGGGAACCAAAGATGCATGGCCAAGGCCAGGGCAATTAGCGCTGGATGAGGTAGTAATATCAGACAGTTTTTGAGTCTCAGTGCAAACAATAATGTCAATACCAACAGATGCAAACTGTGCTACCGATTAAGCTGATATTCTTATCAGAATGGTGGCAACAAAATGAGCACAGAGAAATCCCGAATACCATTTTGGTGCTTCAAATAACAAACTTTTTTACGATAGAACTCATTGGCACTTGGATTCAAGGATGAAAAGAATTAATAGCTGTTATCAACAGGGGAAATTACGGCCTAGGTGCGGTCAGGTGTACGGCAAAAAATACTAACGTTTGCTGTTTTCGTTAGTCCTCCATAATGCAAGCGAAAGGAAAGGGGGAAATGACAAAGAGATACAAAAAAATAAATGCTGAAGATCTTTACTGTATGAAGGCCAGCGATATGCATCCGGCGAATACATATTTTCATTTTTCGTTTGCTAATTATCATGATCCTAATAATATAAATTTTGGAGTATTAAGAGTAATAAATGATGATAACGTAAAGCCCAACAGCGGTTTTGGTACGCATCCTCACCATAATATGGAAATTTTTAGTTATATTGTTGCCGGGAAACTTACACATCGTGACAGTGCAGGCAACCATGAAATCCTTAGTCGTGGACATGTACAGTGTATTTCAGCGGGGACGGGCGTGATGCATTCTGAGTTGAATGAGCAGAATGACTGGTGTCGTTTTCTTCAGATATGGATTTCACCAAAGGAAAAAAATCTACCTGTTAGGTACGATCTCCATAGGTTTTCTTTCGAAGACAGAAAGAATAAATTGTTACAAATTATATCCGGATCAGAAAACAAAGGCCTTGCCCCACTGTATGTTTGTCAAGATATAAATGTCTATGTATCTGAATTAACAGAAGTAGATAAGAGCCTATCCTTCATTTTAAATGAAGGCCGCCAGGCCTATATCTTCTGCTTTGAAGGAAGCATAGATACAAATCAATATCCCACACTAAAAGAATGCGACTCATTGAAGATATATGGTCAGGCCAATATGAAGTTTACACTTGCCTCTGATAAAGCACACTTCATCATTATTGAGATGCAGCTGGAAAAGTCAGAGTAGTTAAGTTAAAAAGCGATCCTGAAAAATCTCATTGTTGCACCCTTCGAGTATTTCCTGTGATCACGAGCATCAGGGCGCGGCAAGCTCATACACTATAATCAAGCAGTTAGAGGCTGCTTCGTCATTACATTTTTCGCAACGTCGAAAAAAGTAGAGTTTTCCTATGCTGGTCCGGGTACCGATTGTAGGAACTGTCTTGTCCTCTTGCATTATTTCACCCGACACAGTGCCGTCGCTCCTAAGAGACGAGTGAGATATAATCTCTCCCAATAGAGTGTATTATGAACGAGAGTCGCAAAACTGTTCCTCCCCCAACTATAAAGATAATTCATATTTTTCACTAAGCAAAACATTAGATGGATGTATCACACTTACTCGATGGACTGAATGAACCGCAACGCAAGGCCGTTGCTGCAGAAGAAGGGCCATTACTGGTACTTGCCGGGGCAGGTAGTGGTAAGACACGTGTGCTGACACATCGTGTGGCCTGGCTGGTGCAGGCCTATTCTTACTCACCTTTATCAATACTGGCCGTTACTTTCACCAACAAAGCCGCCAGTGAAATGCGTGGTCGAATCGAGCAGATGCTGGGTTTTCCAGTGGGTGGCATGTGGATGGGTACCTTCCATGGCCTGTCTCACAGAATGCTTCGTAGTCACTGGCGGGAGGCCGGCCTGCCGCAAAATTTTCAAATTATTGACAGCGATGATCAACTGCGCGTAGTCAAGCGTGTCATAACAAACATGGAACTGGATGATTCATACTGGCAGCCCAAACAGGGGCAGTATTTCATAAACCATCAAAAGGAGGCAGGACGGCGGGCCGCTGATGTGCATGTTGGGCCGGATCCCCAGCAGCAGCAATGGGTGAAGGTGTACAGAGAATATGAAGTGCATTGTCAGCGGTCAGGGTTGGTAGATTTTGCCGAACTGCTATTACGCACATGGGAGATGATGCACAACAATGAAGTGTTACGTCTTCAGTACCGTGAACGTTTTCGTGCTGTGTTGGTGGACGAATTTCAGGACACCAATAGCATACAGTATCGCTGGTTAAAAGAATTTGTTGGGTCACAGTCCCATATTATGGTGGTTGGCGATGATGACCAGTCGATCTACAGCTGGCGTGGTGCACAGGTTGAGAATATCCGGAAGTTTGAAAAGGATTTTCGTGGAACCGAGATGGTACGCCTCGAGCAGAATTATCGCTCAACCTCGACTATCCTGAATGCGGCCAATGCCGTGATCAGCCGGAATGAAACCCGAATGGGCAAGACCCTCTGGACGGACGGTGAAGAGGGTGAAAAGATCAAGCTTTATGCCGCCTTCAATGAAGTCGATGAAGCACGTTTTACGGTCGACTGCATACGAGTATGGGTTAATGAGGGAAATTTACGTTCCGAGGTTGCCATCCTCTATCGCTCCAACGCCCAGAGCCGTAGTTTTGAAGAGGCCCTGTTCAATGCTGCGGTTCCCTATCGTGTTTATGGCGGCCTGCGTTTTTTTGAGCGATCGGAAATAAAGGATGCGTTGTCTTATTTACGCCTTTGTCTAAATCATGAGGATGATACCTCTTTTGAGCGCATCGTTAATGTGCCGACCCGGGGTATCGGTAACCGTACGCTGGATATTGTCAGGCAAAAGGCCAGAACATCCGGCATAACGATGTGGCAGGCAGCCACCTCACTGCTCCAGGAGGATCTACTTACTGCACGTGCCAGTAATGCCTTACGCGTGTTTCTTGAAATGATTGATGTACTCTCGGCACAGATGATGGGTCTGGCGTTGCATGAGCAGGTAGAACAGGTGCTGGCTCAGTCAGGTTTACTTGAGTTTCATGGCAATGCGAAGGGCGAAAAGGCCGAGACTCGTGTTGAAAACCTGAAAGAGCTGGTGACCGCTGCGAGAAACTATTATCGGGACGAAGAAGTGGAAATGGACCCGTTGTCAGCCTTTCTTGCACATGCGGCACTGGAAGCTGGAGAAGGTCAGGCAGAGGCATGGGAAGATTGTGTGCAGTTGATGAGCCTGCATGCTGCAAAAGGGCTGGAATTTCCGATGGTTTTTCTTTCCGGCATGGAAGAAGGCCTGTTTCCTTCTCAGCATGCGCTAAATGATCCCACACGTCTGGAAGAAGAGCGCAGGCTTTGCTATGTTGGAATGACACGCGCCATGAAACAACTTTATATTAGCTACGCCGAAGTGCGTAGATTGTATGGACGTGAAAAGTACACATCACCTTCACGGTTTCTGAAAGAGATACCCGCGGAGGCATTAGAGGAGATCAGGACGCGTGGCAGTGGTTTCCAGTCGACCTGGCGCGCACAGGATGTGGATCCGTTAGCTACTGGCTTCTCACTGGGCACGAGGGTAAGGCATGATAAATTCGGTGAAGGGGTTGTCATAAATATAGAAGGAAAGGGAGAGCATACACGCGCACAGGTAAATTTTGAGTCAGCTGGGGTTAAATGGCTGGTTCTGTCTTTTGCCCGACTAACTCGTTTATGAGGGGAGTAAAATGATTGATTTAATCTGCAGAAAAAAGAATAAAAATGGTAGTTGTCTGCTCGCATTTATTATCAAAATATTGCTGATAGTAATTGTCGCAGAATTAGTTATATATCTATATGGACTGCTGGTAGGCATGGACGCCAATATAGAAGACCTGGTGAAAAGTATTCTGCGTTTGTTGTTAGTTGCGGCAGGTATCTTTTTTATCTTTGGACGAAAAAATGGATCCCAGGAGGCGGTGGAATCTGTAGGGGATGAGCTTGATCCTGAAAATATTGAGGAAGATGTTAAAGAAGATGAACTCAAGCAATGGCCCAATATTGATCCCCTTACGCGAACATCAAACGAACGTGGCCTTACTATTAGCATACTTGAGCTAATGGCATTGGCAGATCGCTATGGGCATAAGCTTTCCATAGGGTTGATTAAGATTGATGGTATTGACAGCCTGGAAGAAACGGATGCAGGAGATGTAATGATCGACACGGCGGGCTTAATGACAGAATCCCTGAGAATGCCGGATCGTATTGGGCGTTTTAGAGACAACATGTTTATGGCGCTGCTTCCCGAATCCGATATAACCGGTGCCACTATTGTCGCAGACAGGCTGCGTGAGAATCTTGAAAAAGGCATGACTACTACCACTCATAGGGTCTCTGTATGGATAGGCATGACAGAATTTCATCGTGGTGAAGACCTGCAAAGCTTTCTGGATAGAGTTGAGTTGGCTGTTGTCCAGTCCGAAAAAGAGCAAAATAGCATCTGTATTAAGCCCTAACAAGGGCAGCTCGAATAATTCACAGTTATGCACCTTGAGTCCAAATTATGCTATCTCTTCGTTTCGAACCTTCGCAAATGTTCGCTATTACGTGTGATCCGAGCCTTGATATGTCATGATTTGAACCTCAATCTGGCCTATTTGTGAGTCATTCGAGTTGCCCTCAAGAGAGTAAATATGAAAAGACGTGATTTTATAAAGACATCCAGCCTGGCGGGTGCTGCGCTGGGAAGTACAGTGCTGGGCTCGCCGGTTGTTCATGCGGGTTCAACGATCCAGTGGAAGATGGTCACATCCTGGCCCAAAAATTTTCCTGGCCTGGGAACAGGTGCAAATTTTCTGGCAAAATTAATTGGCGAGATGAGTGGCGGTCGCTTGAAGGTCAAAGTTTATGGCGCAAAGGAGTTGGTGCCTGCACTGGAAGTCTTTGATGCCGTTTATGATGGTACCGCAGAGATGGGCCATAGCGGTGCCTATTACTGGAAAGGAAAAAGTGAGGCAACACAGTTTTTCTCTGCTGTTCCTTTTGGCTTGACGGCACAGGAAATGAACGGATGGCTTTATCATGGTGGTGGAATGGAGTTGTGGACGGAACTGTATGATCAGTTTGGTCTGGTTCCTGCTGCGACGGGCAACACCGGTGTACAGATGGGTGGCTGGTTCAATAAGGAAATCAACAGCGTTGGCGATTTAAAAGGTCTCAAGATGCGCATCCCGGGGCTGGGTGGAGAGGTGTTAAAGAGGGCTGGCGGAACACCGGTGAACCTGCCGGGAGGTGAATTATTTACAGCCCTGCAGTCGGGCACTATCGATGCAACAGAATGGGTTGGGCCATATAATGATCTGGCCTTCGGTTTTTATAAGGCAGCAAAATATTACTACTACCCTGGCTGGCATGAGCCTGGCACTACACTTGAGGCCATTATCAACAAGAGGGCATTGAAGAGCCTGCCAGCAGACTTGCAGGTGATTGTAATGAATGCCTGTCGTGTGGCTAATCAGGATATGTTGGCAGAGTACACCACACGGAATAATGATGCACTGCAGACACTGGTCAATAACCATAAGGTAGATCTGAGAAAATTTCCAGATGATGTTTTGTCCGAATTAAAACAACTATCTGATCAAGTTGTTGAAGAACTGGCTGACAGGGATACTTTTTCAGCAAAGGTATATCGGTCATTCAAGCCTTATCGTGACAAGGTCATTGGTTGGCACAAGATTTCTGAGCAGGCTTATATGGATGCGAGAGCCAAAGGATAATAGAAGTTTCAAGTCGGAAGTTTCAAGTTTCAAGGTAAAAAACCACAATCTGAAAACTTGAAACT
>VAPH01004144.1_pt1 | contig 12283 bp, 13 predicted proteins | sample 3393861 | NCBI WGS metagenome assembly VAPH01 (sample SAMN08290439, study PRJNA428436) | hydrothermal vent metagenome | isolation source: Deep-sea hydrothermal vent chimney | place: Atlantic Ocean: South-mid Altantic Ridge | reverse complement strand
CTTTACGAATGTATCCTCTGTGGCTGTTGTTCGACGGCCTGTCCGTCCTTCTGGTGGAACCCCGATAAATATCTGGGCCCGGCGGCTTTGTTGCAGGCTTATCGTTTTCTGGTCGATTCACGCGACAAGGCAAGCAATGAGCGTCTGGATGAACTGGAAGACCCATTTCGGCTGTTTCGCTGCCACAGCATTATGAACTGTGTTGAGGCCTGTCCACGTGACCTGAACCCTGCTGAAGCCATTCATAACATACGCAAACTGCTGCTCGACCGGGCGACCTGATGTCTTGTGTACCTGGCAGGTTACGCTGGCAATGCCGACGTGGCATGTTAGAACTGGACGTCATTCTGAACCATTTTCTTGATCAGCACTGGCAGACCCTGGATAATCCACTCAAAGCCGAATTAGAGGAATTGTTGTGTTGTTCAGACCAGCAACTGCAGAAATGGCTTTGTGAAGGCATGGAGGCCGACAATGACGTCACCAATATCGTATCCAGAATGCGGCAAGCGGATAATCATTCGTCCAGTTAGATCGCTGCAGCTATCTATACTGATATTCTGCCTGCATGGCATGGCTCTTCTGTTGCTATTTTTTATAGATTTGAATCTAGTGTTGCTGATGATTCTGGCTGGATTAATATTTTACAGTCTGTATCGATTTTATCTTACGGAAAAAACAATCAGTCACGGGCTTAGCCTGCAACAAGGTGAAAGCTTATTTTTTCAAGCGAATGAAACCCTGGAATGGCAGGATGTCGAGTTACTGGAAAGTTTTGTTAGTCGCTTGCTGATTGTTTTAAAGATAAGGACGCTGCTGGATTCAAAGCAATATTCGCTGGTTTATATGGGTGACTCAATTAGCAACCAGTCCTTCAGGCGGCTGGTTGTTTTTTTGAATGGTTATCATGAGCAGGAATAAAAACATTCGCCGCGAGACGCGCCTCCCACAATAAATCCGATGTATCCGATTCCCATGCTGTTTAGAGAACATTGTGGGAGGCGCGGCTCGCACAACGGCTGAGTGTCGTCTAACCAACGTTCGGATTAGTAATTATCAGGCACCAGGATAGTATTCACCTGCGCCAGTTCAGGGTCAGCTTCAGGATAATCCCGGGTAAAATGCAGGCCACGACTTTCCTTTCTCATCTGTGCACTGCGTATCGTCATCTCAGCAATGACAGCCAGGTTGCGTAGTTCCAGCAAGTTGTTATCTACCTTAAATCGGCTGTAGAATTCTTCAATTTCATCTTTCAGCAGCTCAATGCGGTTCTGTGCCCGCTGCATGCGCTTGTTGGTTCTGACGATGCCCACATAGTCCCACATGAAACGTCGCAGTTCATCCCAGTTGTGCGAGACTACGACCTGTTCATCCGGGTCTGTGACCTGACTTTCATCCCATTGCGGTAATTCAGCTGCTGCAGTGGGGGAGTGTTCAAGTTTTTCCAGTATAGAGCGGCTGGCTGATTGTGAGAACACCAGACACTCTAGTAGAGAGTTGCTCGCCAGCCGGTTAGCACCGTGCAGGCCGGTATAGGTGCATTCACCGATAGCAAACAGGTTTTTGACATCTGTTTTACCCTCAAGATCGGTGACGATGCCGCCGCAGGTATAGTGTGCAGCCGGCACGACCGGAATAGGGCTGGTGGTGATGTCCATGCCGAACTTCAGGCAGCGCGCATAGATGGTCGGAAAATGTTCGATAATAAAATCGTGGTTGAGATGGCTGATGTCAAGAAAAACAGAATCCAGGCCGCCTTTCTTCATCTCATAATCGATAGCGCGTGCGACGATATCACGCGGTGCCATTTCAGCTCTTTCGTCATGTTGCTGCATGAAACGTGTTCCGTCGGGCAGCAACAAATGTGCGCCTTCACCTCGCAGGGCTTCTGAAATGAGAAATGATTTGGCTTCCGGGTGATAAAGGCAGGTGGGATGAAACTGCACAAACTCCATGTTTGCAACCCGGCAGCCTGCGCGCCATGCCATGGCAATGCCATCGCCTGTCGAAGTGTCGGGATTACTGGTGTATAGATATACTTTTGATGCACCACCTGTTGCCAGTACTGTATTGGCTGCGCTAACAGATGTGATTTCGCCATTTTTCTGGTTCAGGATGTAGGTTCCCAGGCAACAATTTTTTGCTCCTTGCTGTTGTTGTCCGGTTATTAAATCGATAGCGATCGCGTGCTCAAACAGGTGTATACCGGGGTGGTTGCGCGCTTTTTGTTCCAATGTGGTTTCGATCGCCCTGCCGGTGGCGTCTGCTGCGTGGATAACACGCCGATGACTGTGGCCACCTTCGCGGGTCAGGTGGTAATGATTACCGCTGGTGTCGTGGCTGAAACCCACACCCTGGTCAATTAACCATTGAATGTTCTCCGGGCCATGTTTGATGACGAAATCAACAGTGTCCGGGTTACAGAGGCCGACTCCTGCATTCAGTGTATCCAGCTTGTGTGACTGGATAGAATCATTATTGCCCAGCACCGCAGCGACGCCGCCCTGTGCGTAATAGCTGGATCCTTCGTGTAACTGCCTTTTCGAGACCACGGCGACAGTTGCCGCATCAGCAAGCCGCAAGGCCAGGCCAAGACCAGCCAGGCCACTGCCAATTATCAGAACATCAAAATGTCTATTTGCCATAGATGAATAGTTTTCGTTTTTTCTCAGTGGAGTATAAATTATTTGTCTGGAAATTATGGGGTTTTGTAGGAGCGTTGCTCGGCGCGATTCTTTCAATGCACTGTAAACGGGGAAAGCCCATCGCGCCGGGCGGCGCTCCTACAGCAAAGCAATCTACCATTACTGTAAGTCCACTGCATGTTATAGTCTTGAAAATCAATTAAAATAAAACATAAAAATGACCTGGTATGTTCAGTGTCAGGATTTTGTCCAAAAAACGAACTTTTACAGATTATCAATGTCACAGAAGTCAGTACAAATGCTTAATATTTACTGGAATATCGACCAGCGAAGGTTTAAAAATGTCTGAAGATATTCCCGATATCGTTCTGGTCAGGCGAACACAGCAGGGTGACCAGGCTGCATTTGGCTTGCTGGTAGTCAAGTATCAGCACCGATTGGCCAAGTTGGTCAGCCGGTATATATACGATAGCGCTGAAGTTGAAGACGTCTGTCAGGAAGCACTGATTAAGGCTTATCGTGCCATTGGTAATTTTCGAGGTGAAAGCGCTTTCTACACATGGCTTTACCGAATTGCAGTCAACACAGCGAAAAATTATCTGATTTCACAGGGGCGAAGACCCCCGAAAACAGATATCGATGCTGAGGATGCGGTACAAATTGAAGCCGGTGCAGCTATGCGGGAAACTGGAACCCCGGAGGCCAATGCATTAACAAGGGAGTTGGCAGAGACGGTGACGCGTGCGGTAGAACAATTGCCTGAGGATTTGAAAATGGCAATAACCCTACGCGAAATAGAAGGATTGTCCTATGATGAGATAGCTGAAGTCATGGACTGTCCAATTGGAACAGTCCGGTCGAGAATATTCAGGGCGCGTGATGCCATAGACCGGGAATTGAAACCGTTGCTCGAGTGAGAGAAGTAATGAAAGAAAGAATATCAAGTTTTTTAGATGGTGAACTGGATCAGTCAGAATCCGAACAGTTGATCAGCGAGTTGCATGAAGATAAAAGTCTTCGTGCAGTGTGGACTCGATATAACACCTATGGTTGCGCCATGCGGGATGAACTATCACCTGCATTGTCCTCTGATTTCGGTACTCGGGTTATTCAGGCTCTGGCTGAAGAACCTGTGCAGCTTTCACCTGCAGCGTTGCCCCGGAAAAAGCGCACAGGGCCGGTAATTGGTCTCGCTGTGGCTGCTTCACTGATTGGTATAGCGATACTTATACAGAGCCCCGTGCTGCAAGATGGAACTGATAGCCAAACATCAAAAGTCGCAGCCGTTACAGTGCCCACAATAGCGCCTGTAGCACCTGAGAGCTATGAATTAATAGTCTCAAACAGTAAAAATGAAAACGTTCGTGAACGTATAAATCGACTATTAGTCGAGCATAATGAATATAATCCGGCAAGTGATATGACTGGCATCTGGACCTATTCGCGCTTTGTTGGATATAAATCCAGTACCGACTCACATTAATGAAATTAATGCCGCATCTTCTGCTGCTGGTTTACCTGGCCACGATGCCCAATGCATGGGCAGTAGATCAAAGCATGGAATTGCTTAAGAAAATGAATCATGCAGCAAACACTATCAATTATGATGGTGTTTTTTTGCATATTGATGGCAAGCATATTCATACGCAGCGCGTTATTCATAAAGTTCAAAATAATACTGTGCGGGAACGTCTATACGCCCTGGATGGCGTCCCTAGAGAAGTCATCAGAGACGCGGAAAAAGTTCTGTGCTTCATGCCGCTAAAGAAAATGGGGCATGCAGGACTTCGTTCCGATAAGAAGGCAGGCTTCCCTGGCTTCATGGTGAAAAATCTGGCTGCGCTGACTAGAAATTATGTAATTTCTACTGGTGGAGTAGACAGAATTGCAAATCGATCCGTAACGCGATTACAAATCCTGCCTCGTGATGGTTTCCGATATGGCTATGAATTATGGGCAGATCAGGAAACCGGTCTCCTGTTAAAATCTATTATGATAGACAATACTGGCAAGTCTATTGAGCAGTATATGTTTGCTACGATAGAAATAGGGGGGGATATTCCTGACTCCGCATTGTTACCCATGACAAATGTGGCTGCGCTTGAATGGCATAACAATGAAAAGCCACCGGTAAATACGCCGTTAAAGAATTCTCGCTGGCAGTTTTCTACTATGCCGGACGGTTACAGACTGGTGAATATTTTTCAGCGTACATTGCCTATGGAAACAAAGATGGCTGAACATCTGATTCTAAGTGACGGCCTTGCGGGGATCTCTGTATTTATAGAAAAAATCGGGACTCCTGTCTCGGAGGTCGGTCTCGACAAGATGGGGGCGGTTAACTCCTACACACGAGTTATTGATGACTATCTGATTACAGCTATTGGCGAAGTGCCTGCTGTTGCAATAAAAGTAATCGGTGATGCATTAATAAGAACAGATTGAACGATTATCTGCTACCAAATATCGGGTAGAAGAGCAGGGGAAATACCTCGTCGTTTTCAAGAATTGAAAATACTAAAATAGACTCTATATAGTACATGTCAGGGAGTGCTTTTCCTGTTATTGCGTTTGTCCGAAGATAGATATTTCTTATATTAAACTGATTCGCGTTCAGAAAATTTGTAGCTACGAGGTTTTACCCATGAAAAAAATATTCTTATTACCAGTGCCGTTCCTGCTTGCATTGTTGATGACTGAAGTTACCTTAGCAAACTCATTACCAGATTTTGTGGATCTGGTTGAAGAACAGGGTAAGGCTGTGGTGAATATTAGTACAAAGCAGAAGGTAAAAACTTCGGCGATGGGTAATGGCGGATTTCAAATTCCTGATATACCGGAAGACAGTCCCTTCTATGAATTTTTTGAGAAATTTTTTAAGCAAATGCCTCAGGGGCAGGGACAGGGGCAGGGGCGACAGCCTAGTATGCGGTCATTAGGTTCCGGGTTTATTATTTCAGCGGATGGTTATGTGCTGACATCAGCGCATGTAGTAGATAATGCAGATGAAATTATTGTCCGCATGACGGATAGAAGGGAGATGCTGGCAAAGATAGTTGGCAGTGATAAGCGCAGTGACGTAGCGTTGTTGAAAATTGATGCAAAAGGTTTACCGTTTTTGAAGCCAGGCGAACCTGATGAGCTGAAAGTTGGAGAATGGGTACTTGCAATCGGTTCTCCCTTTGGCTTTGAGAACACTGCTACAGCAGGCATAGTCTCTGCCAAAGGAAGAAGTCTACCGAATGAAAATTACATTCCTTTCATACAAACAGATGTGGCAATTAACCCAGGAAATTCGGGCGGCCCCTTGTTTAATATGGATGGAGAAGTGGTTGGGATAAATGCACAGATTTATAGCCGTTCAGGCGGCTACATGGGGCTGGCATTTTCTGTCCCTATTGATTTAGCAATGCAGGTAGCTGATCAGTTGCGCGATGGAGGAAAGGTTAAACGCGGTTGGCTAGGCGTGACTATTCAGGATGTAAATCGTGAATTGGCTGAAGCGCTGGGTATGGATAAACCTTTTGGGGCACTGGTTTCGTCTGTTTTGCCTGACAGCCCTGCATCAAAATCAGATCTACAGGTACAGGATGTGATCATTGAATATAATGGTAAAGCTGTTAGACATTCTTCGGATCTTCCTTTCTATGTTGGGCGTACTAAAATTGGTACAACTGCAGATTTAAAAGTAATGCGTGCCGGCAAACCTAAAACTGTGAAAGTCACCATTGGCCAGCTCAAAGAATCTGAAATGGCGAGCATCGATAAGAACAATCACGACTCAGATAAAAATAAATCAGATTTACTCGGAATGAATGTAAGGGATCTGACCAAAGAAGAGAAAAAGCAGCTGGATCTGGATTACGGTGTCCTGGTGGTGCAGCTGAAATCTAACTCAACGGCTGCAAAGGCCGGAATTAGAAAGGGCGATGTGCTTCTTTTGCTGAACAAGAAAAAGATCAAAAATACGAAGTCGTACAAGACTATAGCAAAGTCATTGCAGAAGGGCCGCCCGGCGGCTATTCTGGTACGGCGAGGTATTGGCTCTCAGTTTCTTGTATTAAAGCCATAAAGCCCGCTATCATCCCGCACCAGAGGAATCACATTCCTCTCGGTGCCTTCAATAGCGTATACTAGCGCTTTTATTCATGGGGACCTGCCGCGTGCAAGAGTCTGCGACAGACCACATCCGAAATTTTTCGATTATCGCTCATATCGATCACGGCAAATCCACACTGGCCGATCGATTCATACAGCTATGTGGCGGCCTGACAGCGCGTGAAATGAATGAGCAGGTGCTGGATTCGATGGATATCGAGCGTGAGCGAGGTATTACTATCAAGGCCCAGAGTGTTCGCCTTGATTATCTGGCTGATGACGGTCAGACATACCAGTTAAATCTTATAGATACCCCGGGTCACGTCGACTTCTCCTATGAGGTCTCTCGCTCTCTGACGGCCTGTGAAGGCGCGTTGCTGATTGTCGATGCAGCACAGGGGGTTGAAGCGCAAACTGTGGCTAACTGCTATACCGCAGTGGACATCGGCCTTGAAGTGCTTCCGGTGCTTAATAAGATTGATTTACCCGCCGCTGAGCCTGATCGCGTACGTGCTGAAATCGAAGACGTAATCGGTATCGATGCTTCTGAGGCCGTGGAAACCAGTGCAAAGAGCGGGTTAGGGGTAAAAGACGTACTGGAAGCGATTATTCGCGATCTTCCGCCGCCAGCTGGCGACCCGGATGCACCGTTAAAAGCACTTATAATTGATTCCTGGTTTGATAATTACCTGGGTACAGTTTCACTGATACGAATCGTTGACGGTGAGCTAAAGAAAAAAGACCGTATTCGCCTGATGGCTACCGGCAGTGAGTATATTGTCGATAATGTCGGTGTTTTTACACCAAAACGTACTGAGACAGGTATTCTTCGATGTGGCGAGGTTGGCTTTATGGTCGCTGGCATCAAGGATATTCGTAGTGCACGGGTAGGCGATACAGTCACCTTGAGGGATCGTCCGACAGATACGGCGTTGGCTGGTTTCAAGGAGTCTCAGCCACGAGTATTTTCTGGATTATATCCTGTTGTCTCAGGTGACTATCATGGTTTCCGGGATGCTCTGGAAAAACTCAGTCTGAATGATGCTTCACTTTATTTTGAACCGGAAAATTCCGATGCATTAGGACATGGTTTTCGTTGTGGGTTTCTCGGAATGCTTCATATGGAGATTATCCAGGAGAGGCTGGAAAGAGAGTATGGCCTTAACCTTATAACAACAGCGCCAACGGTCATATATGAAGTTCTTACCAAAAAATCAGAGATTGTTCGTGTCGATAATCCTGCACGCTTGCCGGATATATCTTTGATTGAAGAAATAAGGGAGCCTGTTATCGTCGCACATCTGTTAATGCCGCAGGAATACGTCGGCAGTGTGATGCAACTCTGTAACGATAAGCGTGGCATACAGAAAGATATGCAATATCTCGGTCGGCAAGTTATGTTGACGTATGAGTTACCGATGAGCGAAGTGGTGCTGGACTTTTTTGACAGGCTTAAGTCTGTAAGCCGTGGTTATGCCTCGATGGATTATGAGTTCCTGGAATTCAGAGTTGCAGATGTAGTCAGAGTTGATGTCCTCATCAATGGAGAGCGGGTGGGCCCACTTTCTGTGATCGTGCATAAAAGCAATGCCTCTTATCGGGGGCGTGAGCTTATTAAGGCGATGCGTGAGATAATTCCCAGACAGATGTTTGACATCGCTATACAGGCGGCAATTGGTGGCAAGGTTATTGCAAGGGAAACAGTTAAGGCATTAAGAAAAAATGTTACAGCAAAATGCTATGGCGGTGATATTACCCGTAAACGCAAGTTGCTGGAAAAACAGAAAGCAGGTAAAAAACGAATGAAGCAGATTGGCTCTGTAGAGATCCCACAGGAAGCTTTTCTTGCCGTACTAAAAGTCTCGGAGGACTGACATGGATTTTTCATTAATACTCTTTATCGCGCTTCTGGTCACAGGTGTGATCTGGCTGCTTGATGTGATTTTCTTTTCCAGCAAGAGGAAAGCAAGATTTCAGGAATCAGGCGAACAAGCCCGCGACCCTCTGCTCACTGAATACGCCAAGGCTTTTTTTCCAGTAATATTGATAGTTTTTGTTTTACGTTCATTTATTGCAGAACCTTTCAGAATACCCTCCGGTTCTATGCTGCCAACGTTGAATATAGGCGATTTCATTCTAGTGAATAAATTCAGTTATGGTTTCAGAGTTCCAGTTATAAACGAAAAAATATTTTCCGTCGCTGACCCTGAACGAGGGGATATAATGGTGTTTCGTTTTCCCCATGATCCAAAAATGCATTTCGTAAAAAGAGTCATTGGATTGCCCGGCGATAAAATTGAATATAAAGACGAAACGATCTTTATAAATGGTAAGCGTATGCCACAAAAGGAAGATGGGACGTATGAATTCAGGAGTGGTGCCAACCGAAATCTGTCGCTGAATAAACTGACGGAAAATCTGGAAAGTGTTAAGCATGATATATTGATCGATAGAAGACGAACTAGCCCACAAACATTAAGGTTTGATGTGCCGGCAGGTCAGTATTTCGTCATGGGTGACAACCGCAACTACAGTAATGACAGTCGTTATTGGGGTTTTGTGCCAGACAATAATATAGTCGGTAAAGCCTTTTTTATCTGGTTTTCATGGGACTGGTCGAACGGTGGTGGCGTTAACTGGAGCAGAATTGGTACTATGCTAAATGCAAAAGCGATCGACTAGTAAGATTTTGGGTATGGAGGAGTATATGGAAAATTTTAAACGAAAAAAAAAACCAGAAAGGTGCTTCTATGTGGGGGCTTCTTGGCGGGGGTGCCCTGTTTGTACTTTTTGCTTTGGTTACCATGAAGCTGGTGCCTGCCTATATGGATAATAACAAGGTGGCACATGCGCTTGAATCACTTGCTGGAACACCTGGTGTGGGCCATTGGAGTCGTCGTCAAATCTCGGATAAAATTGACAATACACTGTACATAGACATGGCCGCTGATTTACTAAATCTAAAAGAAGCATTGACGATTACGAGAAAAGGAAATGTAAAAGTAATCAGTATCGATTATGAAAGAGTAATTCCTATGGCTTATAATATAAGTGCTTTGCTAGATTTCGAGAACAGTGTCGAAGTCCCACTTAAGTAGAGAGAATATTCATGGGCTAGAAAAGTCACTGGGATATGTTTTTAACTCAGGGACTGAGTTGTTAGTTCAGGCCTTGACCCATAAAAGTCATGGCGCGAATAATTACGAGAGGCTGGAATTTCTTGGTGATAGTCTGTTGGGTTTTATCATTGCAGATGCGCTTTGTGAAAGATTCCCTGCTGCTGATGAAGGCCAGTTAACTCGATTGCGTGCGAGTTTAGTCCGGCAGGAGACGCTGGCAGAGCTTGGAAGAGAACTCGATTTAGGCCGCTTTCTTGTACTCGGTGCGGGCGCATTAAAAAGTGGAGATCAGGCGCGAGATTCAATTCTCTCTGACGTTATTGAGGCGATAATTGGCGTCATCTATCTGGATGGAGGAATTACTCCATGTCGTCAATTTATTTCTCGCATGTACGATAGCAGGCTCGCCCTGTGTGAACCGGATGCAATCCTGAAAGACCCGAAGTCTCGCCTGCAGGAGTATTTACAGCAAAGAGCACAGGAATTACCTGAATACACTATCCTTGATGTCACTGGCCCGCCACATAAGCAGTTATTTACCGTGCAATGCCTTATAGCAGAAGGCAAAATTTTTCAGGGGCAAGGCGCTAGCAGGCGCAAAGCTGAGCAGAATTCCGCAGAAAATGCCTTACTGGCTATTTCAGGGTAAAGAAAGGATATGTCAAATGATTTTCGTGCCGGGTTTATTGCCATACTGGGTCGACCGAATGTAGGCAAGTCGACGCTGTTAAATCGAATAATTGGTAAGAAAATTAGTATTACATCGTCTAAACCCCAGACTACTCGACATCGTTTACTGGGTATCAGGACTGCAGAAAGCTATCAGATGGTTTTTGTAGATACGCCAGGTGTACATCTGGGCAGTAAGCGCTACATTAACCAGATTATGAACAAGACAGCTGCGAATGCTCTGGTTGGTGTCGATATCACTTTATTGATGATTACCGCTGAAGGCTGGAAGGAAGAAGATCACTATGCCCTGAAATTGGCACAGAATGAAAAAACAAATCTCATATTGCTGATTAACAAAATCGATAAATTAAAGAACAAAAATAAACTGCTACCTTTAATTGAATCCTCCTCCTTATTGCATGACTTCAAGGCAATTATTCCACTTTCTGCGAGTGATGGAAGCAATGTTGAGACGCTATTGGAGGCTTTGCCAGAGTTTCTTCCACTCAGTCCACTATTGTTTCCGGAAGGTCAGATGACTGATAAGGGCGCGCGATTTATCATATCTGAAACTATAAGAGAGAAACTTTTTCGTCAGCTACACAATGAAATTCCCTATGCCATTGCCGTTGAGATGCAACAGTTAGAGATCACAGAGTCATTGATACGGGCGGATGCCATTATATGGGTAGAAAAAGATAGCCAGAAAGGAATTATTATAGGCAAGAAAGGTGGAAAATTACGCACTATTGGTACCCATGCAAGGGAAGAACTCGAATCCTATTTTGATCGTAAAGTTTTTCTTCAGCTTTGGGTGAAAGTAAGGGAAAACTGGTCAGATGATGTTGTCATGTTGCGTTCAATTGGATATATAGAGGAAGAATGAGGGTACTGTCACAGCCGGCTTTTTTGCTACATGCAAGACCTTTTCGTGAAACCAGCCTGATCATTGAAGTTTTTACCCGAAATTTCGGTCGAGTCGGGTTGCTTGCGAAGGGTGTCAGGAACCCGAAGTCACGAAAACGTGCCCTGGTAATGCCGTTTCAATCCCTTTTATTAGGTTGGAGTGGTAAAGGGGAACTACCACTGCTAACGGCTATAGAGGCGACTGACTGTGCCAGAGAATTACCGACAGAACAAAGATATGCTGTTTTTTACCTGAATGAACTACTGTTGAAATTATTGCATCGGCATGATGCGCATGAAAGTCTGTTCGATGTTTACCGGGATATCCTCGAAGAAATCTACCAGGGTGTTCCAATACAACATGCTCTGAGGCGCTTTGAAAAAGAACTGCTCAGTGAAAGTGGATATGGCTTGATTCTGCATCAGGAAGCCCATACATGTAGGCCTGTTGAAGCAGAAAGGCGATATCAGTACATTCCCAATCAAGGTCCAAAGCTGGTAGCAAAGGGTGAACATAAAAAAACATCGTCTCAGCAGGGCATCGCTATAAAAGGAAAAAGCCTGCTTGATTTTTACCACGATGTTTTTGATGACAAAGAGAGTTTAAAAGAATGTCAAAAACTCGTTCGTTATTTACTTGACAGTCAGTTGGAGGGAAAACCTCTGCATAGCAGACGAGTGTATCATCAGGTATTATCAAATCTTGGATAACGAGTTTTCAGTGTTCAGTTTTCAGTGTTCAGTTAAAACCAGAAAACAGAAAACCAGAAACTGAAAACTGAAAACTGAAAACTGAAAACTGAAAACTGAAAACTGAACACTGAAAACTGAACACTGAAAACT
>VAPH01053537.1_pt1 | contig 12292 bp, 9 predicted proteins | sample 3393861 | NCBI WGS metagenome assembly VAPH01 (sample SAMN08290439, study PRJNA428436) | hydrothermal vent metagenome | isolation source: Deep-sea hydrothermal vent chimney | place: Atlantic Ocean: South-mid Altantic Ridge | reverse complement strand
GTAAAGCAGTACCGCCACAATAATGCCTAGAAATATCCACTCTCCACTCATTTTCCCGCTCCTTAAAAGTTTCTATTCAAACCATTTAGCGCCGCCACCCGATAGGCCTCTGCCATGGTAGGATAATTAAATGTCGTCTCGGTAAAATAGCGTATGTTATTGCCATCGCCCTTAGCCAACATGACCGCCTGACCAATATGTATGATTTCAGTTGCGCTCTCACCAAAACAATGTATCCCCAGCAATTCCAGTGTCTCGCGATGAAACAGCAGCTTTAGCATACCCACGGTGTGTCCGGCTATCTGTGCCCTGGCAATGGAGCTGAAATTCGCCTGGCCAACCTCGTAGGGAATATTCTCTGCCGTCAATTGGCGTTCCGTTTTTCCCAGTGAGCTGATCTCCGGGCTGGTATAAATACCTGTTGGGAATTCTCTAACCAGCTGCCAGTTATCCTGCGGGTCAGCTATTCTCGCCGCCACATATCGACCCTGATCATAACTTGCGCTGGAAAGACCGGGTGCACCGATGACATCACCAACGGCATATATATGCTCTACCCCGGTCTGATAATTTTCATCGACGTGAATTCTGCCGCGGCTGTCAATTTCTATACCAAGCCGGTCTAGCCCCATCTTATCACTGTTTGCGGTGCGCCCGTTTGCCCATAACAACATGTCCGTTTTAAATTTCTTTCCTGAGCGGCAGTGCAGAATGACCGCATCATCACGAGCCTCTACGCGTTCATATTCCTCATCATGCCGAATTACCGTGCCCTGATCACGTAAATAATAGCTGAGTGCATCGGTAATTTCGTCATCGAGAAAGGACAAAAGTCTGTCCCGTGTATTGACCAGATTTACTTTCACATCGAGGTTACAGAAGATAGAGGCGTATTCACAACCGATGACACCTGCACCATAGATACTAAGAGAATCGGGGGTGTGTGCAAGCTGCAATAGACTGGTACTGTCATGAATGCGCGGGTGGTCGAAATCAATATCCTGCGGATGATAAGGGCGAGAACCGGTAGCAATCACGAAAGCATCAGCCGTTAGCATTTCTTCATTCTGCGTATTGCTGCTCAGTCTTATACTATGTGCATCAACAAAACTCGCCTGTCCATGATGCACCTGGATATGGTTCCGTTCGCAGTAGCGGTTAAGCTGCTGTACCTGCTGTACTATAACCCTTTCCACATTTAGCATCAGGGCCGCATAATCAGGCCGGATGTGCTCTGTAACGCCTTTGAATAATGGGTTCTTACGGTGATCCGCCAGTAGCTGAATCGCGTGACGCAGAACCTTACTGGGAATAGTGCCACGATGCGTGCTACTGCCACCTGTCCTGTCATCTCTTTCGACAAGCGCAACCCGGCACCCACTCTTGGCCAGCTTCATTGCGGCACCTTCACCGCCCGGGCCGCTACCGATTACAATGACATCAAAGTGAAGTGCCTGCATAGTATTATGTCAATTCGCCAGGTTCGAACAGACGGCGATACTCATTGATGGCAAAGCGATCCGTCATACCGGCAATATAATCCGCAATGATTCTTGCCCTCTCGCTTTCTGTTTTATCAGTAAGGCCTGACGAAAGCTCATGATATTGTGACGGCAAGATACGGTAGTCATCCATAAAGGCCTGAAAGGTTTTACTGATGACGGCCTCGGCCTTTTTACTCATGCGCAGTACGCGGTAATGCTCATACAGGTTTCGACGCAGGAACTGCTTCATCTCCAGTGATTCTTTTGCTACTGCCTCACTGTGCATCAACAGCGGCTCGGGATAATTTCTTACATCATCAATACTGTTGACCCCCGAGTCACGCAAACGGTCTCTGGAGGTTTCTATCAGATCAACAACCAGATAATTGATCATGCGCCGAACCGTCTCATTAATAATTCGACGATCATCGAGCGCTGGATAGAGCTTTTTTACCGTCTCACATTGCAAAGAAAACAATCTCACCTCGCGTAACTGTTCTACGGTAATCAGGCCGCAACGCAGGCCGTCGTCGACATCGTGATTATTATAGGCAATGCTGTCTGCCAGGTTGGCGAGCTGTGCTTCCAGACCCGGTTGTTTAGCTTCAATAAAGCGCAGGCCTACGTCTCCGAGTTCTGTGGCATTTTTCCTAGAACAATGCTTGAGTATGCCTTCACGGGTCTCAAAAGTCAGGTTAACGCCCGGGAACTCGGCGTACCGTTGCTCCAGTACATCAACCACGCGTAGAGACTGTAAATTGTGCTCAAAGCCACCGTAGTCTTTCATGCAGGCATTAAGTGTGTCCTGCCCGCTATGCCCAAAGGGAGTATGGCCAAGATCGTGCGCCAGTGAGATGGCTTCTGTCAGGTCCTCGTTTAATTCCAGCTCGCGCGCTATTGATCTGGCAATCTGCGCTACTTCAATCGAATGTGTCAGGCGGGTGCGAAACAGATCGCCTTCGTGATTTACGAATACCTGGGTTTTGTATTCCAGTCGACGGAATGCGGCTGAGTGAACAATTCGATCACGATCACGCTGATATTCTGAGCGGTATGAGGGGGAATCTTCAGCGTACTGCCGCCCTCTACTGTGTTCAGAAAATGCACTACAGGGTGCCAGCTTTTGCATGAGATCAGTCCTTCAGAAAAGTGAGTGGCTTGCCAGTGTTTCTTCTAACAGCCCAGGCTCATAGTCATCGCTGACAAAGGCTTTGCCTATTTCTTTCAGCAGCACCAGGCGAATGCGGCCTTGCTGGACTTTTTTATCAACCATCATCAGTTTTAAATAGCGCGCTACATCCATTTCCTCAGGCGGTGTTACAGGCAGGCCTGCACGCTGCAGCAGTTCAGCGATTCGCCTCACATCAGACCTTTTAATCCAGCCGGAGCGACACGACAAATCTGCCGCCATTAACATGCCGGTGGCAACGGCCTCACCGTGCAGCCAGTTACCGTAACCCATACCTGCTTCTATGGCATGACCAAAAGTGTGTCCCAGGTTGAGCAGCGCACGGACACCCCCTTCACGCTCATCTTGCGCCACTATTTCAGCCTTACTTTCGCAGGACCAGCGGATAGCTACTGCCAGCGCATCGGGCTCTCTTTGACACAGGCGGTCAATATTCTCTTCCAGCCAGACGAAGAACTTCAGATCTCTGATCAATCCGTATTTGATCACTTCTGCCAGCCCGGCTGACAGCTGCCTGTCGTCAAGGGTGCTCAATGTAGATATGTCGGCAATGACACAACGTGGCTGATAAAATGCGCCTATCATGTTTTTACCGCGAGGATGGTTTACTGCCGTCTTACCGCCGACGGACGAATCCACCTGCGCCAGCAAGGTCGTTGGAATCTGAATGAAAGGCACACCGCGCTGATAACAGGCAGCGGCAAATCCGGTAATATCACCGACTACCCCGCCCCCCAAGGCTATCAGGGTTGTATCTCTATCACAGGGTACCTGCAGTAAGGCATCGAAAATACTGTCAAGCACCTCGAGATTTTTGAACTCCTCACCGTCAGGTAAAATGTGTGTAGATACCTGAAATCCCGCGAGAGACTGCAGCAGTGCATCCAGATATAGCGGGGCGACGGTTTCATTGCTAACAATCATTACCTGCTTACCGGCTATATATGGCCGGATCAGTTCAACATTGCCCAACAGGCCCTGATCGATATAGATCGGATAGCTACGATCCCCAAGCTCTACACTAAGTGTTGTCATTTTCTTCGTGTGATGAAATCATTTATGCTCAGAGCTTCCCTAGGCCTGTTTCTCGTGCTGGCTGTATATTTCGCGCGCAACATCCTGTGCCGAACGCCCGTCTGTAGTGATGGTGATGTCGGCAACAGCCTGGTAGAGCGGCTCGCGTTCGGCTAACAGGTCTTCAATTACCTTTAGTTTATTCTCCGTTTCCATTAACGGTCTATTTCGGCTTTTTTTCAACCGCTGGTAAAGAATATCCACCGATGCTTTTAGATAGACCACATACCCCCTGCTGCGCAGGTTTTGCCTCGACACTTCATCAAGCACGGAGCCACCTCCGGTAGATAATACAATATGCCGGCTGTTGGTTAATTTTTCTATCATCTGCGCTTCACGTTTTCGGAAGCCTTCCTCGCCTTCGATATCGAATATGAGACTTATCGAGGCACCCGTACGTTTCTCGATCTCGGTGTCGGAATCGACAAAATCATATTTTAGCTTTCGCGCAAGGTGGGAGCCGATGGTTGTCTTACCCACCCCCATAGGACCAACAAGAAATATATTTTCAGACATTGGCGAATGATAACCCGAAAAGCACTATAAGCAGATAAAAAAAGCACTGTGCCCCGAAAGGGCACAGTGCTTGTTCTGATTTCCTCTTAGAGTGAGGTGTGTCAGTTACTACCAAGCAGGCCAAAAGATGGCGTAATAATTTTTGGTGTCAGGAAGATCAATAATTCAGTTTTATTATCGACAACGCCCTTGTTACGGAAAAGCACGCCGAGGACAGGGATATCACCCAGTAATGGCACTTTTGTTACATCCTCGCCGATGGTTTGCTGGAATATTCCACCTATCACCGCTGTTTCACCGTGATCCAGCAAGATCTGCGTTTCGATCTCCTTTTTGTCAATAGTCGGATTAGTAGGAGATGTGAAACTGTCTTTGGTTATGAATACATCCATGATAATACGGTTGTCAGGTGTAATATGGGGAGTAACTGTCAACCCTAATACCGCTTTCTTGGTTACAACGCTGCCTACGCCCAGTACGTTGGTGGTGAATATTCTTTCCTGACCCTGTTCAATATGGGCTTCTTTATTGTTGGCCGTAATCAGGCGCGGACTGGAAATCAACTTTCCTTTGCCTTCGGCCTGCAGCGCCTGAAGTTCAACAGCAAGTACCTGGCCATAGCCATCAGCAAACTTCGCCAGTGTAAAGGCAACGGTACTGGCCAGGAAATTTCCCAGGCCTGCCGAGCCCAGGTCAACGTTAAGGGCATCACCCCCAACTGGTATGGGATCACCGCTATCAAAGGCATTCGATGTCTCTACCGCCGTTTCAATTGTGCCACTAGTGACGGCTCGACCGGCGGAATTATCACTATTGCCCAAATTAAAGCTATTGTTTAGATTAGTCACACCCAGTTTCACACCCAGTGTTCTGCTGTAACCGTCTCTCGCTTCAACGATTCGCGTCTCAATCAGCACCTGCTTAACTGGCTGGTCAAGCCTGGAGATCAGCTTCCTAATTTCCTTGATTTTCGAAGGCGTCTCCTGAATGAGTAGTGTATTCGTTCGCTCATCAACGGTGACGCTGCCGCGCTCAGACAGGAGGCTATTTGATTCAGTAGGGATTTCACCTACTGAAACAGAAGAGAATGGGTTTCCCTGTGAAGCATTCTGGAATGTGTCAATTGCCTTGATCGATTTAAGCAGCTTGGCTATATCTTTAGCTGTTGCATAATTAATCTCTATCAGTTCTGAAATCAGTGGCTCAAGTTCGCGCGTCTTCTTCAACGCCTCAAGCTCAGCCTTTTCTCGTGCAGCGATCTCTTTTGCCGGTGCAATCCAGACAACATTACCTTTCTCACGCTTTGCCAGGCCTTTAGTCTTCAGTATCAGGTCCAGGGCCTGATCCCAGGGCACATCCTGTAATCGCAAGGTTAAACTGCCCTTTACCGTGTCGCTGGTCACTATATTCAGGCCGGTAAAGTCGGCAATAACCTGCAGTGATGAACGGACATCAATCTTCTGGAAGTTGAGTGACAGACGCTCACCCGAATAGCCGAATTCATCCTCCTCTTTAAGCTCATTCTCTGTCAATTTTCTGACACTAACAGTAAATGTATTGCCTGTCTGGTAGGCAATTTGCTCATATTGTCCATTGACGGTAATTACCATCCTTGTCCCTTGACCTTCCCTGAATGTGTCAATGGTCTGTATGGGTGTAGCAAAATCGATCACATCCAGGCGCCGCTCCAGGTCTTCATGGATCACCGTTTTGGTGAAGTCAATAATCACCTGGCCTTTCTCATCATCAATATCAATTCCCACTTCCGGGTCAGACAAGGTCACCGTAATATTGCCTTCCCCCTGTGGGCCTCGCCTGAAATCAATGCCGTCAATTTTATGTACCTTTCTCCCTGACCCGCCTGAGAAATTCATCTGTTTTCCCTTACTGGGCCCAGCGATGACTGCATCAGGATCAAGTATCAAAGTAATGCCACTGTCTGTAATTTCGGATTGATAAGCGGCATTTCTATCAAGGTTAAGAATTACTCGCGTACGATCAGCCACTTCAACAGCATTGATGCTGTGCAGGACACCTTCACTTGCAGGCACAACATTCTTACCAAGGCCATTTCGAGTACTGAAAAAATCCAGGGCTATTCTTGATGGATTTTTAGTCACAAAGACAGCAGGTTCAGCTGGCCGTGAATCCATTTCGATGTTCACCTGAACACGGCCACCACTAATTCTGCTATAGGTAATTTGCTTGATACTATTAGTACTGGCATTTGCATTACCGCTAGTCATTTTTTCTACCGGCTCAGCAGAGGCGGTTGCCGTAGCTGAAATATCGGCGGTCATTGCAAGCGGTATAACAGTGGGGCCAGATTTTGCAATGGGTGCTGTGCTTACCGCAGGCTCCGTACTGATACGGTAGCCACCAGGTACAGATATTACGCTTATATGCGCAGGGATATTGGTCAAAAGGTCAACTTGCACAGCCTTGCCATCGCTAACCGCTTCAACTGATGTAACCAGCCCTTTTCCAGACAGGGGCTGTATCTCCTTAACCAGGTCAGTAGACGGGAAGCTAACACGCAGTCTTTTTCCACCATCAAGTTCTGAGGTTGTCACCTTCACTTTATCATCGACTACCGCAATGATTGCATCCTCGCCCAGTGATGACTTCCAGTGTAAAGCAGACAGTTCAGCTGCCTGCATAACAGGTGTGAATAGCAGCCCAGCAAGTAATATTGCTGTGCCAGATTGTTTTAAATTTTTCATATGCTGTGTCTTATTCATTGTCATACTCTCTATATGAAGTATCAACTTATTGGTCTACTTTAATACTGGCATCACGCCCAACCCATGTTCCGGCTGAATTCAATACCTGCTCTTCAACTACTATTTCATTTTCATCAATACTGATAATCTTTCCATAATTCTGGCCCAGATAATTTCCAGCCACTACGGTTTGAACTGCTCCTTCAGGTGTTTGTATTATTGCCCTTTGCTCATCTGCTCTGAACAGGGTTCCAACCATTTTTAGAGAATCAAGTGGGTAATTTTCCAGTGGCTCCCGCCTGCGGTTAGTGTCTGGGCCACCATCTGATCTCGCTGAAACGACGCGTTTTGGCTTCAGGTTTTCTACGTTAAAGGGATCACTAAATCCCTGAGCGCTATAGGCATAGGGTTCTACAGGTTTAATGTTCGGTAATGGTTCAATTTCCTTAGCCTTCATGTTGTTTGAGTTTTCGACAAACTGGGCAAGGTTCTCTTTTTCAGCCTGTTGACAGGCTGTCGCCAGTAAGGACAGAAAAATAATGGCAATAACTTTTATGCTACCAGTCATCTGCGTGCCCTCGATTTAGTCTTTTTCTTCTTTGGACCTACTGATTCTGTTTCGCCCTCATCAACATAGTGATAGGTTTTAAGAACAGCTGCCATTTTCAGATCGCCACCCTTCACAGAGGTTATTTTTACATTTCCTACGGTAACAATTCTGGACAGCGTCGACAGGTCGCTGATAAATTCACCGTATTGATGGTACGAGCCATTTGCACTGATTTTGATGGGTAAGACAGCATAAAACCCTTTTGAACTTTTATTTCCCGGATCAAAAAGACTAAATTTCAGACCCTGTCCCAGACCTGCCTGTGTAATGTCAATTAACAGCTCTGGTACTTCATTCTTGTCCGGCAGTTGCTGCAACAACAGTCCAAATCGCTGTCTTATTTCTTCCATCTGCTTCTGATATGCCGATAGATTAATCGCAAGTTTCTTTTTCTCAATGAACGTGGTTTTCAGCCGCTGTTCTTCACGCTCACGGGTCTCAAGCTCTATGATCTGATCCTTAATGATATACCAGTAGCCGGCAAACAGTATCGCCCCTGCAACAATAACGATAAGCAGCATTTTTAATGAGACTGGCCAGGTTAAGGGGTCATTGATATCAGCGTTCTTGATATCATCAATTCTAAAAGCAAAGTCAGACGCGCGCATTATTTTGCCCCTCCCGGCTTCGCCTGAGAACTCGCAGCCGTCTTCTTATCTTTCTGCTTTGCTTTCTTCTTGGCTTTTATGAATTTAAATTTAAGGGTAAAGTTACTTACGCGTAAGCCTTTGTCATTTCTGATATTAATTACATTTAGATTCGGCGTAGTAAAATTATCCGCAGCCTCTATCAATCGCATAAATTTAGAAACTGTGCCATTGGAATCCGCTGAGCCTTTCAATGTAATTTTATTGCCCTTAATCTCAAATAGACTCAGGTACATGCCATTCGGTAAATTTTTTGCCAGACCATCAAATAGTTTCACCATTCGGGTACGATCCGATTGCAGTTTTTGTATCACTTCCATGCGCGAAAGCAGCTCAGCTTTTTTCTTTTTTACTCTATTCACTTCCTTTAATTGATTCTCTACCTTTACTATCTCCTGCTTAAGATATGAATTTCGCTGATCCTGTTCCTCAATCTGGCCATTCATAAATAAATAGCCCCAATAGACAACAATAGACATCAGTATTGCGACACCAATACCGATGTTGCGTACCTGTGTATCGATTTCCTTACGGCGAAGCTCTCGCCAAGGAAGCAGATTTAGTTGCGACATCTACTTACCCCCCCCTCAAAGCCAGACCACATGCCACCATTAGCGACGGCGCATCAAGTGCCAGCGTTTGCACCTTCAATTTAGGCGATATGGACATGTTTGAAAATGGATTAGCAATATCAACTGGTATACCTGCTTTACTGGCTAACAACTCATCTATACCCTGGATCTGTGCACAGCCGCCTGCAAGCAATATGCTGTCAACCTTGTCATGCTGGGTAGAAGAATAGAAAAACTGCAGGCCTCGCATGGCTTCCTGACACAGGGCGTCCATGAATGGGCGCAGTATTTCAGGTTGGTAATTATCCGGTAAGCCACCTACTTTCTTTGCCTGCACGGCTTCTTCAAATGACAGGCCGTAGCGCCGTTGAATTTCTTCCGTTAGCTGGTTACCACCAAAACTGTGGTTTCTTGTGTAGATGGAGCGATTATTCTGGATCACGTTAACGTGTAGCGTAGTCGCACCAAAATCCATAACGGCTGTCAACCTCTCCATACCGCCACCAGGCAAATCCTGCACAATCTGCTCATAGGCATTCTCGACTGCATAGTATTCAACATCAAGAATTACCGGTGTCAGACCAGAATCTTCAAGAACAGCCACGTAGTCATCAACAATTTCTTTGCGGCAGGCAACCAGTAATATTTCGTCTTCCGCTGGATTGTCTGCAGACGCCCCCAATACCTCGAAATCCATATTCACTTCATCGAGCGGGTACGGAATATAATGATCCGCTTCCAGCGATATCTGATTTTCAAGCTCGTCCTCGCGCAGGCCGTGAGGCATATATATGCGTTTCGAAATGACATGTGAGCCTGGAATCGCTGTTGCCGCATTTCGTGAACGTGCACCCGAACGCTTGACCGCACGAGTAATTGAGCTACTTACCTGCTCAACATCAGCGATAGTGTTTTCGGTGACTGCATTTTGCGGTAATGACTCAATCGAGTAGTGAAGAAGTCGAAAGTTATTACCGCTTTTCTCCAATTCAACCACTTTTATGGCAGTTGAACTGATATCCAGCCCTAAAATTGTATTCGATTTTTTTGAGAAAATGCCCAATGTTTTCCTTTCTTTTCAAATAGTTATGCTGTTTAAGTACTACTTTGGATTAACATTTATATGCAACTATAGAACAATAAAGCCTTCTTTGACAAATTCTTTCTGAAATTATTTTTCTGGTTTTGCGCCTTTGAGACCTTTAGAATTGACCGCCCGTAGGATTATTGCCTCAAACTTATCAAAAAATTACCATTTTCTATGCACCTGAATAAAACCATAATGCGGCTGTTTTTTTCTCTTATCGCACTCCTTCTTGCTGGCGTACTGGCATTCGCCATGCTGGTTCTCTTTTTCCTTCCTCAGTTACCCGCGACCGAAGACATCATGCAGATACAGCTCAGCGTACCGTTACGTGTCTACACATCGAATAACGAACTTATTGCAGAATATGGTGAAAAACGTCGCCTGCCGATTCATATCGAAGAGGCTCCGCAAAATTTACTGAATGCCATTCTTGCTTCAGAGGATGCAAATTTTTATCAACATAGCGGTGTTTCATTCACCGGTATACTGCGTGCTGTGCTTGCTAATTTCCGTTCTGGTGGACACGGACAGGGAGCCAGCACAGTCACTATGCAGGTAGCACGCAACTACTTTCTGACACGTGAAAAAACCTACACGCGAAAATTCAAAGAAGTGCTGCTTGCATTTAAACTGGAAAAGCAACTCAGTAAGCAACAAATTTTTGAATTATATCTCAATAAAATCTTCCTCGGTCACCGCTCTTATGGATTTGGGGCAGCCGCGCTAGTCTACTATGGTAAACCTGTTTCGGAGCTAAACCTGGCTCAGCTGGCCATGCTTGCTGGCCTGCCCAAAGCACCCTCCAGCAACAATCCAATTAGTAACCCGATACGCGCAATAAGTCGCCGCAATTATGTCCTCGGGCGAATGCTAAAACTCGATTATATTTCTCAGCAGCAGCACGACTCCGCAAAAGAAGAACCCGTTACAGCTAAAAGGCACAGCACTCAACCTGACATTCATGCGCCCTATATTGGGGAGATGGTGCGAGACTATATGGTCGAGAATTATGGCGAGGAAGAAACTTATACTTCTGGATTCAATGTCTATACCACCATCAACGCTGACTTTCAGCGGGCTGCGAATCAGGCACTATTTGATGGTCTGATTACCTATGACGAACGACATGGCTTCCGTGGTGCCATCGGCTATGCCACTGTCGATACCAGTTCAGATGTAGAGAGTCTGAATCAGCAGCTCGCTAAATACCAGTCTATCGGTGAGCTGGTACCGGCAATCGTGCTGAGTGCAAAGAACGATATTATTGGCGCCTATACTAAACAGGAAACTATCGTTGAAATAGAAAAAGAGAACTATAGCTGGGCGCGAAAATATAAAGACGCGAATACTCTGGGCAGCAGGCCGAAGAAGGCTTCTGATATCGTCAAAGCCGGTGATATTGTCTACCTGCGGCAAAACAAAGAAGCAACGTGGCGGTTGTCTCAGCTACCCACTGTAGAAGGCGCGCTGGTATCACTCAGGCCGGATGACGGCGCTATACTTGCCCTGTCAGGAGGATTCAACTTTTTTGCCAGTAAATTTAATCGTGCTACACAGGCAAGACGGCAGCCTGGATCGAACATTAAACCTTTCATCTATTCGGCAGCACTGGATAATGGCTTTTCACCAGCAAGCATGATCAGTGGCGCGCCTGTTGTTATCAAAGACAACTCTCTTGGCAGTGCCTGGCGACCGGAGAATTACAGTAAGAAGTTTTTTGGGCTCACGCGGATGAGAGAGGCGCTGAAGCGCTCACTGAATCTGGTATCGATACGTTTATTGCGCTCTGTCGGTATAGAGAAAGCACGAGAGCACCTGCAGAAATTCGGCTTTAACGCAGAAAATCTGCCACAAAACCTTTCACTTGCTCTCGGTACCGCCTCCCTGCTACCCATTGAAGTTGCACGCGCCTATTCCGTCATTGCCAACGGCGGCTTCCTTATCGAGCCCTACTTTGTCGATCGCATAGAGGATCCGGCGCAGGAAGTCATATTTCAGTCAAATGCACTTACCTCCTGTCGCCTATGCCCGTCTCCAGTCGACATAGCGCCCGTGACTACTGTAACAGCGTTAACGACAGAGCAATCTGACACTGGCAACCCCAGCACGACAGGTATACGCATTGAGCCTGATGAAAGCAGCAACAGTGCTTTGCTAGCAAATCAAACTGAGAATATGCCGACACCGGATCATGCGCCATGGGCAATAAGCAGAGAAAATGCCTTTTTAATGACCAGCATGTTGCAGGAAGTCATACGTAGCGGTACAGGACGTAAGGCGAGGTCAATGGGTCGTTCTGACCTTGCGGGCAAAACAGGCACCACCAATGACCAGCAGGACGCCTGGTTCAGCGGTTTTGGTCCCGGGGTAGAAACAACCGTCTACATAGG
>VAPH01038467.1_pt1 | contig 12317 bp, 10 predicted proteins | sample 3393861 | NCBI WGS metagenome assembly VAPH01 (sample SAMN08290439, study PRJNA428436) | hydrothermal vent metagenome | isolation source: Deep-sea hydrothermal vent chimney | place: Atlantic Ocean: South-mid Altantic Ridge | reverse complement strand
GATACACACGAGCGCCGGATGCCAATCGCCGGCAAAATTCACAAAATTATTTATTTAAAAACTTTCCTTAGTTAGCGGTTGATAGCGGTATAGGATATTCACGTAGAAGGTATAATACATAATGTGATTTTGCGGAAAATGATTATTCGTAGATTTCTGCGGTATTTTAGGGAAAAGTACTGCCACCTCTCAATGTTTTGGCATTATTTCAATATTGAAAAGGACTTTAATATTTTAATAAAAAAAGAACATAGATTATAATAGTTATATAACACTAATTAACTAACTATTAAATAAAACTATGTCCTTTTCCTCTATTGTAATGCCATACAAAGAAAATTGCAAAGTTGAGGGCGAAATTATGACTAAATTTAAAATCGCCCGCATGTATTTTGCTTCCGGCAAAAAGCAAAATGCCATCAGTAAGCGCTTGCGCTGCCACAAAAATACCGTTTTGGGGATAATTCGCGCCTGCGATTCCTATGACGATGATGATGAAATTTGGAAATATCTAAAGAACGCCGACACATATATTTCGTCGCAAAAATTAACATCTTTATTCGCATTTTTCGCCCACAAATCCAGAGCGCCGTCAGGCAATAAAACAGCTATTCGGAAAGGCAGTGATGAAGAAAAATTGATTATTGAAAAATTCAATGATAAAAAATGGGGTCCGAAAAGAATGTATCGGAATTTGTCCAGGCAGGGGCTGGATGGGGATGTTTATTCATTCGGCAGAATTAAGGGAGTATACAAGAGAAATAAGCTGAAGAGAAAGAAAATACGGACAGCTAACGGCGAACGAAGAGCATTGTATAATTATGATGAAATTGAGGCATTTGAGTATTTGCAATACGACACCAAAGATATTTTAGATATGCATGCCCTGCCGAAAGATATATATGAGAAATTTAAGAATAACGATCAATTGCCGAAAATCCAGTGGACGATTGTTGACGCTAAAACAAAAATTAGGTTCTTGGCATGGTCATACACTCGTTCCAGTTTTTTTGGGTTTAAATTCTTGTTATTCACGATTAATTGGCTGAGAGCGCACGGCATACGGACAAAAATCAATGTCCAAATGGACATGGGCATGGAGTTCTATTCCGGCTCAAAAGCCAAACAGAAAATATGGAATGAAGAGCTGAAAGAGTATAACGCCTATGCCTATGATACGGAAGGAGTTAAGTGGAAGCAGAATATCGTGGAACGAACACACAGAACGGATGATGAGGAGTTTTATTGCCCAAGAGGATATGCTATCAACGGAAAAACGGACTTTATGATTGAGGGGCAATTTTGGATTATGTATTACAACCGCCGCCCCAACGACGGAATCGGGCTGAATGGAATATCGCCGAAAGAAAAAATGGAACAGCTGGGAATCTGCAATGCGGACAGAATAGCCAATTTCCCATGCTTAATTCTGGAAGATTTCTTTCAACCTTTTATGTCTTTCTTTAATATTGAAAATAGTCAAAAAATTTTTGAGGAAAAATCACAAAATGTATTGACCAATTACCAAAAACAGATTTAAAAGATAATTAACCTTAATAACCCAAGATTAATTAAACTCCAAACCTGTTTTTTATAAATTAAATTTTGTACATTTGAAGCATTTGAATAGTAAAGCTCTTTTACAAAAAAATACTTTTAACTTTTATACTTAATTTTTTCCCTTCAATTTATATTTCTCTCCAATCCTCTCAAGCCTGTCTTTATCCATTAAAGCTAAAATTATTGTTGCTTTTTTAACTAAGCGCTGTCCCAAAACCTTTTCCACGATTTCGCCGCGGCTCATTGGAGCATCGGCTTTGCTTAAAATATCAACAACAATATCCGCTACCGTTCCTTCTTTATACCCCCACTCTTTCAAGCTGTACAATCCCCTGCCGACCAAAACATACTTGTCGTCTAAAATAAGCTCATTATGCACGGTGGCGGCATTGGCGCGCTTTTTATCAAAACCGATTTCGTTAATTCTGTCCGCTATTTGCGCGAAATGCATAGGCTTGCCGCGGTTAACCAAAACCAAGTATATTTTATCGTTTATTGTTTTTGGTTTTATCTCGCGCCAATTATGCGCGCCCCAATAACCGAATTTATTCTGCTCAATATATCTGGCCGCCCGCAAAATCGCGTATATACTTTTATTATTGTTAATTAAATCCGCATCTTCTTTAAAAAACTCACCGCCCAAAACTCTGGAAATATCAATGTCGTTAGAGGCGCCTAATTTATCCTGATGCTTCTTGAAGTTGTCCAGCTCACCAGCCAACTTAATAAGCTCTTCGGTTTTTAGCGTTTTTTTCAACTCTTTGATTTTGCCCAGCAACTCCTCGGCTATTTCCTCTAAATGGCTCAAATGCTGGTGTTTAAACCTGAAATAATTCTTAAAATTCTCGGAATCTCCAACGGATTCAAACTCCTGTTGCATTAACTTTGATACTAAAAAATCAAGATGGTTTTTATGCAATTCTTTTTTTTGGTCGGAATTTTTAGCATGGCTGGCGGAAAAATAAACCAAATTATTAAGCAAGTATTCACGCTCAATCATTCCTCCATGCTCCTCAATCAGCTGGCTCATCACGCTTTTGAGGCGGCTTATGTGATCTTCCAGGTTTTTTAATTGACGTATTTTTTTTATCCCTGAGTTTTCAATCTGCCTAATGCGTTCGCGGGTCAAATTATGGACTCTGCCGATATTTTCCAAGGTTTCATTGCCTTGCCCGCGCAAACCGAAACGGCGGGACAAAACATCCCGCTCTCTTTCATTAAGCTCCCCGAATAAACTGCCGATTATTTCCACCGCGTCCAGATTGGCGACTTCTTCGGATTTATGATTGGATATAATTTGATCTAAAATAGATTTTTCCAGCATGAGATAAGTTAGGCCTAACGGCACATCTGATAATTCCCCCCTTCGCTAAAGCTACGGAGGACAAGCCCCTCTTTAGTAAAGAGGGGGTGGGGTGATTTATATTCAAACTCCTTAACGTTAAATTAAGAAAAATAAGGGAAACAAGAGAAATATTCTTATTTTTCAAATGTTTTACTATAATAGCATAAACTTTTAAAATAGTCAAGTACGTTCGTGATTATCATTCGTGATTACCAAAACTCTGACTCCGCCATTCTCTATGTTTTGCGAATACGGCGCATACACCGCTTCGCTTTCCCGGGCATAATATTTCGGTTACGGCGGTTGATTAATATATCCGCTATGCTATACTACTTAAAGCAGTATAGCTTTTAATATTGTAATTTAGCGATATGAGCAAGAAAAAAACAATTCAAATACTGGGTGAATTAGAAACGGAAATAATGGAAATAATGTGGAAATTGAAAAGCGCTTCCGTGCGTGAAATTTTGGGTGGTATCAAGAAACGCAAAAAAGCGGCATACACGACCATAATGACAGTCACGGCGCGCTTAGCCGCTAAAGGAATTCTGAAACGGAAGCTCAACGCGAGCGGAGCTTACGTGTATACTTTAGCTCAAGACAAAGAGAGTTTTTTGGCGGCTCGTTCAAAAAAAATAATCAAAAACTTAATTGATGAATTCGGCGAAGTCGCCGTAGCCCAATTTATTGATGCCGTAGAGGACAGTGATTTGAAAGATTTAGCCGAGTGGCAAAAAAAATTAAAAAAAATAAAATAATTTTTTATGATGCTTAAAAACGGTTTGGGGAAAAAGGCAAATTTTACTTTTTACCAAATACTTGGTATTGGAGCCGTTTTTTTGTCCCTGCTTTTACTTTTAAGCTTAAAATTATATTCTAAATTATTTTTACTCTGGGGATCTTTCACGGGCAAACTGGACTCTGTTTGCGGCTGCGCGGAATATTTATTGTTTGCCAGCCACCCGGTCGCATCCACTTCTTTAATATTATTAGGATTGGCTATTGCCGCTTTTTTCGGGTTTGCCATAACTAAAATAATAAGGCTTAAATGGCTGACTAATACGTTTGTAAAAAATAATTTAAGGAACAAGAAGTTAAAAATATCCCGACGATTAAAAAAAATTTCCGCAATAATCGGTATGGAAAATCAGATTATTGAGCTCCGCAGCAAAAAACCGATTATTTTTTGTTTCGGCCTAAGCAAGCCTAAGGTTTGCGTATCTTCCGGATTTATTAAAAAATTATCCAACAAAGAATTAAAAGCGGTTCTACTGCATGAACAGCACCACCTTTTTAGCAATGAGCCTGTTAGAATATTTATAGTTCAATCAATAACCAAGGCTTTATTCTTCCTGCCCGGCCTTAAGCCCTTTTCGGAACAGTATTTAACTTTTTCTGAATTAGCCGCCGACCAATGGGCCACCGATAATTTTAAAGACAAGGCTCCCCTGGCCGGCGCCTTATATAAAGTGCTAATGCTTAAAAAACAAATGATAATCAGGAATGAATTGGCTTTATCATTTTTTGCCAGCCAAATAATGGAAGAAAGAATTAATAAATTAACAGATGACAAATACAAAATAAAATTTAGAATTTTTACCTCTAAATTAAATATGGGTATTATTTTACTGGTCTTTTCTTTTATTATTCTAAGCGGAATAGCCTCTCCTGACGGCTTAGCCGCGACTAAACATAATATTGCCAATTGCTCGGAAATGAAGCCGGATTTCTCTCAGCAGCAACAATGTAAAATGTTGTTAATAAAATAGCGGTGTTGCCGGCCGCTATCGCCGTTTATTTGCGTAAAAAACCGCATAAACATATGGGGCTGTTGATAACTCATTTTGACATAAAACTAACTATAAACTACACTATGTAGTAGGTGTTTAAATAACTTAAATTAAATTAAATTTTATGAATTTAAAAAATATCGCCAAACAAAAAAATATTTTAACGGCCGTTAATTTTATTTTACTGATCGGCCTGATTATATCGCTCCAAACAAATTTATCCTTAAATAAAAAAATAACTGAAGCCGCGGAGGCGGCCAGGCCGGCCGATCTTGACATTATCGTCTTGCGGGAATCAAGCTGTCAAGACTGTTCGGATTTAACTCCGTTAATTGACGCTGTTAAAAAAGCAAACGTAAAAATAAATTCTGAAAAAATAATTGGCGCTTCCGACCCGGAAGGAAAAGAACTGATTAGTAAATATAATATTGAAAAGGTTCCGACGCTGATTATCAGCGGCGAGCTTGAAAAAGAAACAAGCTTAGAAACAATGTGGCAACAGCTGGGTGAAATCAAAAATAACTCCTTTATCTTAAAGGAGGTCGGTTCTCCGTATGTTTTAACGAATTCGGGAGAAGTTAAAGGCAGGGTAAAATTAGTTATGCTGGCTGATGAGAGCTGCCAAGAATGTTATGATGTCGCGAAACACAAGCAAATACTGAAAAAGTTTGGCTTGCCGGATCAAAATCCGCAAATCATTAACAGCCAACTCGCTGACGGCAAAGAATTAATCGCTAAATATAAAATTAAACTGTTGCCGACAATAATTTTAACCGGCGATGTGGAGACTTACCAAGGCTTAACTAAAATTTGGCCCGAGATTGGAACCATTGAAAAAGATGGAGCTTATGTGTTCAGAGAGGGTGTAAAAAATATGGGGACATACAAAGATTTGACCGCTAATAAGGTGATAAACCAAACAGCCGAATCTAATAACTAATTACCGCAATATCCTCTTTAAATACTTCCCTGTATAACTTTTACTGTTATTCGCCACTTCAACCGGCGTGCCGGTGGCGACTATTTCACCGCCCTTATCGCCGCCTTCGGGGCCGAGATCAATGATGTGGTCAACAGACTTAATCACATCCAAATTATGTTCAATAATCAGCACCGTGTTGCCTTTGTCAACCAATTTATTTAAAACATCAAGCAGGCGCTTAATGTCGTCAAAATGCAAGCCCGTAGTCGGTTCGTCTAAAATGTATAATGTTCTGCCGGTGGCGCGGCGGGACAGCTCGGTGGCGAGTTTTACCCTTTGCGCTTCCCCGCCCGAAAGCGTAGTGGCGGACTGCCCCAGTTTTATATAACCCAGTCCGACTTCAAAAAGGGTGGCCAGCTTTTGGTAAATTGCCGGAATATTTTTGAAAAATTCCATTGCCTCTTCAATGGTCATATTTAACACCTGGGAAATATTCTTTCCTTTATAGTGGATTTCCAACGCTTCTTTATTATATCTTTGCCCTTGGCATACTTCGCATTCAACATAAACATCGGGGAGAAACTGCATCTCAATCTTGACCATACCGTCGCCGGCGCAGGCCTCGCATCGGCCGCCCACGACGTTAAATGAAAAGCGGCCGGCTTTATATCCCTTGATTTTCGCTTCCGGCAAATTGGCGAACAATTCGCGGATGGGGGTAAAAGCGCCGGTGTAGGTGGCCGGATTGGAACGAGGGGTGCGGCCGATGGGAGATTGGTCAATGTTTATGACTTTATCAATATTGGCGAGCCCTTCAATGCCCTTGTGTTCGCCCGGAGTTTTTTTAGCGCGGTAAAATTTCTGATTCAGGGACGCGGCCAATATATCGGTCATCAGGGTTGACTTGCCCGAGCCGGAAACGCCGGTAATGGCGATGAACTTTCCGAGAGGGAATGCCGCATCAATATTTTTTAAATTATGTTCGCTCGCGCCGATAATTTTTATGGAAACGCCGCTTCCTTTGCGGTATTTTTTTGGAGCGGAAATGAATTTTTTTCCGGATAAATATTGTCCGGTAAGCGACTTAGCGGCTTTCTTAATTTGCGCTCCCGTCCCTTCCGCCACTAACTTGCCCCCGTGCGCCCCGGCTCCCGGGCCGATATCAATAATATGGTCGGCGGCCAGCATCATGGCTTCGTCATGCTCTACCACTATTACCGTGTTGCCGAGTTCGCGCAATTTTTTCAATGTATTGATAAGCTTGTCATTATCCCGTTGGTGGAGCCCGATTGACGGCTCGTCCAGTATGTATAAAACGCCGGTTAAGCCGGATCCGATTTGGGTTGCCAGCCGGATTCTCTGCGCTTCTCCGCCGGAGAGCGTGACAGCGGAGCGGGAAAGAGTAAGGTAATCAAGCCCGACATTCAGCAAAAATTCCAGCCGGGTATTTATTTCTTTTAAAATTTGCGCCCCTATTTTTTTATCGCGCGCCGAGAGAGTTTTTGATTTTTCCAAATCGGCGAAAAATTCTTTTGCCGAATCAATGGTTTTATCGGTAATATCGTGAATTGACAAATCAGCGACTTTAACGCCCAATATTTCCGGCTTTAATCTCCGCCCTTGGCAGGCCGGGCAAAGCAGGACGCGCATATAATTTTCAATTTCTTTTCTCGTGTAGTCGGAGTCGGTTTGCTTGTATCTTCTTTCCAAATTAGGAATAATGCCTTCAAAACTGGCGGTTACCTCGCCGGAAAACCGCTCGTTTTCATAGCCAACATCATAACTTTTATCACCGGTGCCGTATAAAATGACATCAATTTGCTTTTTTGACAAATCCTTAATCGGCGTATTTAAATCAAAACCGTGCTTCCCGGCCGCGGCGCCCAGTACGCTCATCATCCATGTCTGTCCGCCTCCGCCGCTGGTATGCGACCATGGCTTAACGGCTCCTTGAGCGAGGGTTAAATTGGGATTTAAAATTAAATTGGAATCAATTTCCAACTTAGTCCCAAGCCCGGAACAATCTTCGCAAGCGCCGTGCGGGGAGTTAAAAGAGAAATTGCGCGGCTCCAACTCAGGCAAATTAATACCGCAGTCGGGGCAAGCGAACAATTGGGAGTAAATGGTTTCAAAAATCCCCCCAACCCCCTTTATCAAGGGGGCATTTTTATAACTCCCCCCTTTAGTAAAGGGGGGCTGGGGGGATTTCTCGGCGAGAGCGACAGTCACCAAACCATCGCCCAAATCCAGCGCCTTTTCAATCGCTTCGTTCAAGCGGGCTTGGTCTTCTTTGCCTTTGGCAACGGCTAAGCGGTCAATAACAATTTCCAAATTATGTTTTTTCTTTCTATCAACCGCCATATCCTGCATTTCTTCCAAAGTATAAATCGCGCCGTCAAATCGGGCGCGCCCGTATCCGGCTCTGACAATCCGCTCTAAGATATTTTTATGCTCGCCTTTCTTGCCGCGAATCAAAGGAGCCAAAACAACAATCTCTTTGTCGGCGTAAGCCGCGTTAACTTGTTTAACTATTTCATCAATTGAATGTTTCTTGATTTTCTTTCCGCATTTAGGGCAATGCGGAACACCGACGCGCGCGTAAAGAAGCCGCAGATAATCGTAAATTTCCGTCACAGTGCCGACGGTTGAACGGGGGTTATGCGAGGTTGATTTTTGGTCAATGGAAATTGCCGGAGAAAGCCCTTCAATCAAATCAACATCCGCCTTGTCCTGCAATCCGATAAATTGGCGCGCGTAAGCGGATAAAGATTCAACATACCGCCTCTGCCCCTCGGCGTAAATGGTGTCAAAAGCCAAAGAAGATTTTCCCGATCCCGAAAGTCCGGTGATAACCACCAGTTTATCACGGGGGATTTCCACATCAATATTTTTTAAATTATGCACGCGAGCGCCTTTTATTTTGATAATATTTTGCATTTTTTTTGTAACGCATAACTCATAACCCGCAACTCATCTATAAATAATTATGAGTTGCGAGTTATAAATTACGGGATTTATAAACGAGTATTATTGTACACCATATTTTAAGCTTTGGCAAGAGTGATTGGCTTTTGTAAAAAATATAAAATAAAAGACCCAAACTAAGTTTGGGTCATTAGACAAACAAAAAAGCTGCTTTTCTTTATCATTCACGGCTCGCGCCACGGGTATCAATCTTTATAAAGTTTACCAATATTAATGCTCTTATAAAGTTTTGATATTTTTCTCCGCGGCAGTATGCCGGAACTTTCGGCGTATTAAAAACACGCGGCAACGAAGCCAAAATCTTCTACCGCCCCGCCCCTCGCGAGGGGCGGGCCAGGGTTCGGGTGGCTTTAGCCGCGCAGCGTGACGGTACGCGGCTAAAGCCGCCCGAACCCTGGCCTAAAGGCCGGTAGAATTAAAATATATTCCCAACATTAATTTTCCTTATATCACTATTAGTAATCCACAACCCCAGCTCCCGCATAATGCTGAAAGCGTCCGCATAGCGGTAATATCATAACTTCAATTTTTTTATCATCGTCGCAATCGCCAAATCATCTAATTCCTCTAAACAAAAAATATTGGCAAGCTCGTTTTGTTTGTCCTGTCTTGCTATGTCCCAATTTTCCAATATTGATTTTTTAGTAATCGGCTTGCGAATTTCTTTTTGTTTTATTAAATTAATAAGCTCCCTAAAGTCAATCTTAAAATTATTAAAAATCATAGTCAAATCATAAAAATCCCTGTACCTTGCCCTATCGCTTATCGTTCTAACTTTTTCCGCGCATATTTCTTTAATATCCATTGTTCTAACTTTTGTCTTTACTCCGTAAACATTCTTATATTCCATGCCAACCGGCGGCAAAACAACATTCTGGATAAAATCTATTTCCACTTTTAAAGAATTCGGCTGGCCGAGAGGACCGTTGAATTTTAACCTTTCCAGCTTAATAGTCGCTTTGGAAATGTATTCTTTTTTAATTTCCAAAAAATCATACGGTTCAAATATGCTTTTTATCTCGCTTAAAGCGAGCGGTTCGGCCGCGGTAAAATCCAAATCCTCGGAAAACCGCAATTGCTCCAAATAAATATGATGCAAAGCGGTGCCTCCCTTGAAAACCAATTTTTCGCTTAACGGCGAATCGTAAATAATTTTAGAAACAAGCGCCAAAAAATAATCCTTTTCCGCTATTGCCAAAGGATATTTAAAGTGTTTATTGGCTATTTGAAGCTCTGTTTTATTTAATAATTCTATGGTCATAATATATTCGCCACTTGCCGTTAAACTTCTTGGAATCTTTACTAAAACGGGAGTACCCTTTATTGTTTCGCTTAACCACGCCGTATAATTTCTCGGAATCCGCCTTTATTTGGTCCAGCAAAAAACCAATCTTTCGCTGGATTGTTATATTGCAACGCAAAGCGTAATTCTGCATTTTTTCAAAATTAAACTCATTTTTATAATCAACTAATTTTTCCAAAACCAAACTTAGAGTATGCGAGGTTTTGCTCAAGTAAAGATAATCAATAATAATTTTTTCTAAATCGGCGATATTAACCAATTTGCCTTCAATTCGTTTTTCAGAAAAGCCAAAATAATAGTCCTTGTTAATTTTAGCGAACTTAAATATAATGCCCTGAAATTCATATTTTTTGGTTCGCGTTGTCGTAATTGAGGTAAGTGTTCTGCCGTACTGATCAAACATATTATAATAATTCAAACCGTAATCAGCGCTGACATATGATTCATTATTTAACGCCTTGGCTATTCTGAATAAGGATACATTACTTATTGATCTTGACGTGATATCACTCACAACGACATAAAGCCCCTGTTTAACGCGGATAAGCCAGCCATTTTTTTTCAGCTGGCTTATTCTGTTATGCGCGGAAAAACCTGAGTATTCCTTCTGAAATACTTTTAAAAGATTGCCAACCGTGACAATTTCTCCATATTTCGCAATAACATTCTCAATTAATTTACTGTCCTTATTGCTAAGAATTGTATTTTTCATTACCATATATTTATCATTATCGGTTTATTGATAGTATCATTATATACTAATAACCCGAATAACGCAAATAAACAATCCCCCAAAGAAAGCCGGGGGGATTGAAAGCCCCCTTGATAAAGGGGGTTGGGGGATTTTTCATAACTCCCCTCTTTTAGTAAAGAGGGGTTGGGGTGATTTAATTCGCGTTATTTATATTCAAATTCCTCAACGAAAAACTAAATCCCCCCAACCCCGATTTTTCTTATATCATCATTAGTAATCCCCAGCCCCAACTCCCGCATAACCCTGAAAGCGTCCGCCGGCCTGTTAAGATAATACCCCTTTAAATCATCAGGGTTAACATAATACGCTTCGCCGTTCCGCTCAACATCCAACAATATCTTCCCCGATAATCTTTTTCGCATCGCCACAAACTAATCAAAAAACGATCCAACCAATGCTTCGGCTTGCCTGTTCATTGTGTTATCATCATGATTGTCAATATGGGTAGCAACGCATAAAAACGCGACTGTCGCGCCCCGAACGGCAAACCATACTCTTGGAAATTGATTAGAGCGCAAATTTTTTACCGCCAATTCTATTTTCCAGATAGTAAAACTCTCAAAACACTTTATCCTATGCAGCTTTGCCGGAGCAATTACTTGTCTTGGGTTTATGGGATTAAAGTGAACCTCGCAAATTCGTTTAAATGATTCCATGCCGAAATCAAAAAAAGGAAACCGCCGTTTTAAGCTGGCGGATTCTTTTTCAAAATGGGGATGAAAAATAAAATTAAGCATCTTCGTTTAAATTAGTGCCGCGATAGAATGACAATTCGTAAGCGATTTCTTGATTGGGCGCTGTTCCAATATACGGCGCTTCCGCGTGGGTTAAATCCTCTAATTGCTTCCCTGATAAATGGCCGTATTTTAAAACAACCCTGTCTAATATTTGTTGTTCTTCTTTAGAAAAACCGCATTCCGTTTTATTTTTAGCTATGTAAATTTCTGTCGGGTTGAAATCAACCCTCTCTTTTTTAAGTTTTAAAGCAATTTTTTTTTCATCAACCATATCAGCAAGCACTTTTTCCATAGTTACGGGAAACGGGCCCATTGGCAATGCTTTGTAAACATCGCCGGTTAATGATTTTTGAAATTTTTCATAAAAATCAAAGTCAACGAAATATAATAATTTCGCCAATTTTTTCTTGCCCCTTATCTCGCCGCCAAGTTTTCCCACGAGATACAAAACAACCTCCTTATATTTTTTTTCGTTAATTTTAGGCATATTTTTTCATTTCCTATGTTCTATAGCTATTATACCATAAAAAATAATCAAAAGTAAGCTTTATTAAATCTTCCCAACCCCAATTTTCCTAATATCATTATTAGTAATTCCTAATCCCAGCTCCTGTCCGCTAAAATAAATCGCGTCTTCTTTCCACCGAGCTTTAGCTCAGGGTTCGGGCGGCTTTAGCCGCGTAGCGTGACGGTACGCGGCTAAAGCCGCCCGAACCCTAAAAGCGTCCGCCAGCCTATTAAGATAATAACCTTTTAGATCATCGGGGTTAACATAATACGCCTCGCCGTTCCTTTTGTCATTCCGTGCGGAGTCCCGACGCTTCGGGACGGAGACACGGAATCCAGGGTTAAACCGCAGTAATAAAAAATAAACCGAAAAGATTGTTATCGCTATTTACCCCGTTAAATCGATGTCTCTGT
>VAPH01005926.1_pt1 | contig 12328 bp, 10 predicted proteins | sample 3393861 | NCBI WGS metagenome assembly VAPH01 (sample SAMN08290439, study PRJNA428436) | hydrothermal vent metagenome | isolation source: Deep-sea hydrothermal vent chimney | place: Atlantic Ocean: South-mid Altantic Ridge | reverse complement strand
TGAGGCGAAGCCTCTAAAAACCAAAAAACCATCAAGAAAGGAGAGGTGTCTATGAAGTTCAAGCCATTGAAAGACCGGGTATTTATCTCTTACACAGAGGATGTTGAGAAGACTCCAGGAGGCATTTATGTGCCTGAAACTGCAAAGGAGAAGCCCCAGAGGGGGAAGATTGAGGCCGTTGGTTCCGAGGTAAAAGAGGTCAAGGTTGGTGATGAGGTGATGTTTGACAGATACTCAGGCTCCAAGATTAAAATGAACGGTTCAGAGTACCTGATCATCAAGGAAGAGGATATCCTTGGAATAGTTGAATAACCGGATTCAGGATTTAATCAATCCGGAAATTACGCAGACAGAATTTTCTAAAATTAAAGGAGGATTAAGGGTATGGCTGCAAAACAGTTGTTTTTCAATGAGGAGGCAAGACAGGCTATCCTTAAAGGTGTTACGACACTAACGGATGCAGTAAAGGCAACACTGGGTCCAAAGGGAAGAAATGTAATCATTGACAGGAAGTTCGGCGCACCCACTATCACAAAAGACGGCGTAACAGTGGCAAAGGAGATTGAACTCAAGGAGCCCTTTGAGAATATGGGGGCACAGCTTGTCAGGGAGGTAGCTTCAAAGACCTCTGACGCTGCCGGTGACGGTACAACCACTGCGACGGTCATTGCCTATGCACTTTACCGGGAGGGCATGAAGAATGTTACTGCCGGTTCAAACCCCATGGACCTCAAGCGGGGAATCGAGAAGGCCGTTGAAGCGGCAGTTGATGAACTGAAGAAGATGAGCAAACCCGTACAGGACAAGAAGGAGATAGCCCAGGTAGGCACGATCTCTGCAAACAGTGACCCTTCAATCGGTGAACTTATCGCAGATGCAATGGACAAGGTGGGCAAGGATGGTGTCATAACCGTTGAAGAGGCCAAGAGTATGGCCACAACACTTGATATCGTTGAAGGTATGCAGTTTGACAGGGGTTATGTCTCTCCTTATTTTATAACAGACCCCGAAAGGATGGAGTGTAGTCTCGAGGATGCCTACATCCTGATTCACGACAAGAAGGTATCAAGTATGCGTGATCTGATCCCCCTGCTTGAGCAGATAGCAAAGATGGGCAGGCCCTTACTTATTCTTGCTGAAGATGTAGATGGTGAGGCCCTTGCAACCCTGGTGGTTAACAAACTCCGGGGCACACTTCAGATCTGCGCTGTTAAGGCCCCTGGCTTTGGAGACAGGAGAAAGGCCATGCTTGAGGATATAGCCGTACTTACGGGTGGTACCGTAATTTCAGAAGACCTCGGCATGAAACTTGAAACCGTCAAGATCAACGACCTTGGCCGTGCCAAGAAAATAACCGTTGACAAGGAAAACACCACTATTGTTGAAGGTGCAGGAGATACTTCAAGTATCCAGGGCCGTATCAAGCAGATAAAGACACAGATGGAAGAGACCTCTTCGGATTATGACAGGGAGAAGCTCCAGGAGCGTCTTGCAAAGCTGGCCGGCGGTGTTGCCGTTATCAATGTAGGCGCTGCAACCGAGACCGAGATGAAGGAGAAGAAGGCCAGGGTTGAAGACGCATTACATGCAACAAGGGCAGCGGTAGAAGAGGGTATCATTCCCGGCGGTGGAGTGGCACTGCTGAGATGCATCCCCGCCATAGACGCCCTCAACCTTGAAGGTGACCAGCAGATTGGAGTAGGTATAGTCAGGAAGGCCCTTGAAGAGCCGATCAAGCAGATTGTAGTCAACGCCGGCATGGAGGGTGCTATAATCGTTGAAAAGGTGAAGGATTCAAAAGACGCAAACTACGGGTTTGACGCCCAGAGTGAGCAGTTTACCGATATGATAGATGCAGGGATTATCGATCCCACAAAGGTAACCAGGACGGCATTACAGAATGCCGCCTCTGTGGCATCCCTTATGCTGACCACCGAAGTTATGGTTACGGATATCCCTGAGAAGGAAGCTCCGATGCCTCCAGGTATGCCCCCTGGCGGCGGAATGGATATGTACTAAAAAGTTGTACGAGAGAGGGAAAAAACAGGCAGGGGCTGTTAAAGCCCCTGTCTGTTTTTTATACACAATCTTTCTTCTTGTGTTATCCTTATAAATGCACATGTCTACCAGGCTAAAGAGTTCCATTACCATAGGCTCCCTTCTCTCAATAGTAACCTTTATTATCTATTTATTCCTTAATATCCTGGTCCCGCTGAATATAAAAAAACCTGTAGAGGTATATGTGAAGAAGGGAATGACCTTTTCTGAAACACTTCAGAGACTTCAGGAACAGGGCCTGATCAGGGATAAAAATATCGTCCTTCTTATAGGCAAGATAACCCGTATTGATAGAAAGATAAAGACTGGTCTCTATGAATTCAGCGGCCCTGTATCACCCCTTAAAGTAATTAATGCCCTGATATCAGGACGGGTCGTGGAATTTGATGTAACCATTCCGGAGGGTTATAATATCCGGCAGATTGCAAGGACCCTTGATGCCGCGGGGATTATTACAGAGGAGGAATTTTTCAGGCTCGCCTATAACAGGGAGTTCCTTGACAGTATGAATATTGACGCTCCATCAATTGAGGGATATATTTTCCCTGATACTTACAGTTTCCCAGGGGGCATGCCCCCGGAGGATGTCCTGAAAAGATTAGTTGCTGAGATGAGGAGACATTTTACCCCGGAGATGAGAGACAGGGCTGAGGCTTTGGGCCTTACGGAGAGAGAGGTGCTGACCCTTGCCTCTATAATTGAAAAGGAGGCCAGGGTTGATGATGAGCGCCCCCTTATCTCGGCGGTATTTCATAACAGACTGAAAAGGGGAATGCCCCTTCAGTCAGACCCGACAAGTATTTATGGATTCAAAGACCCCTCGGGTGTCATCACGACCAAGGACCTGAAGAGAGAATCTCCTTATAATACATATGTTATACGTGGACTTCCACCAGGCCCCATCGCTTCTCCGGGGTTGAAGTCTATTATGGCGGCACTGTATCCGGCAGATGTGCCGTACCTCTTCTTTGTCTCCGACAATAACGGCAGGCACCGCTTTTCCACAACAGAGGCAGAGCACAGGAAGGCCGTTATGTTGTACAGGGCGATGAAGCAGGGCAAGTAAAGGCTTGGTTATGATTACAATTGCACTATGATTAAGCGCAGGAAAACAAGGAAGATATTTATGGGCCCGGTCCCTGTTGGTGGAGATGCGCCAATCTCCGTGCAGTCCATGACAAAGACCGACACCAGGGATGTAAAGGCCACGGCAAGACAGATAAGGGGTCTTGAACGGGCGGGGTGCGAGATAATCCGGCTGGCCGTACCGGACATTGAAGCTGCAAGGGCAATCGGAAGTATTAAAAGACAGGTAAGCATTCCCATGATAGCAGACATACATTTTGACTGGAGACTTGCCCTTGAGTCGATAAGTCAGGGTGTGGACGGGCTGAGGATAAATCCCGGCAATATCGGTGCAAAGTGGAAGGTAAAAGAGGTTGTCAAGGCGGCCGGAGAGAGCGGGGTGCCGATCAGGATCGGGGTAAATTCAGGCTCCCTTGAAAAGGATATCCTGAAAAAGTATGGCCGTCCAACACCTGAGGCACTTGTTGAGAGTGCGGCCAGACACATAGAAATACTTGAGGACATGGGATTCAGGCTCATAAAGGTATCGTTAAAGGGGTCGGGAGTTCCCCTTACCGTTGATGCATACAGGTCTTTTTCCGGAAGGTTCGACTATCCCCTCCATGTGGGGATCACAGAGGCCGGCCCCCCGCCTGTAGGGGTTGTCAAGAGTGCTGCAGGTATAGGCATACTCCTTAATGAGGGGATAGGCGATACGATAAGGGTCTCTCTTACCGCCCCGTCCAGGGTGGAGGTAGAGGTCGCCTATGAGATCCTCAAAGCCCTTGACCTGAGACAGCGGGGCGTAAATATCATCTCCTGTCCCACATGCGGCAGGTGTAATCTTGATATAATAAGGATTGCAAAAAAGATACATAAAAACCTCCAGGGGGTCTCGTCTCCCCTGACAGTGGCTGTTATGGGTTGTGTTGTTAATGGTCCCGGCGAGGCCCGGGAGGCTGACTTGGGAATAGCCGGAGGAAAGGGTGAGGGGATTGTATTCAAAAAGGGGAAGGTTATAAGAAGGGTAAAGGAAGAAGAGTTGATAGAGGCCCTTATGGAGGCTGTTGAGGAGGATTCGGATTGGAGGTAATCAGGAATTCAGGGGTAATGCAGCAGACTGTAAAGGAGTATCTTCATGGGGGCAAGTCCACTGGTTTTGTTCCGACCATGGGGGCACTCCATGAGGGTCACCTGAGCCTTATCCGGAGATGCAGGGAGGAAAACGATATATCGATAGCGAGTATCTTTGTTAACCCCATGCAGTTTGAACCATCCGGGGACTTCAGCCGCTATCCCCGGAATGTGGAAGATGATATGGCTGAATTAAAGAAGGCGGGGGTTGACGTCCTGTTCATGCCCGGGGTTGAAAACATGTATCCCGAGGGTTTTGCCACGTATGTCAATGTTGAGCACCTCTCCGACAAGCTATGCGGACATTTCAGGCCGGGTCACTTCAGGGGTGTGGCAACGGTTGTAACAAAGCTGCTGAATATTGTAAGGCCGGCAAGGGCCTACTTCGGCCGGAAGGATTTTCAGCAATTCCTGATTATAAAGCAATTGGTGAGAGACCTTAATATTGACACTGAAACGGTTATGTGCCCTACGGTACGGGAAACGGATGGCCTTGCAATGAGTTCGAGGAACCAATATCTTTCACCTGGGGAGAGAAATGCTGCAACCGTCATTTACAGGACCCTCTGTGAGGCAAAAAACATGGTGATTTCCGGGAAGGTCACTTTTGCTGAAGTTAAATCTTTTATGAAAGGCACTCTTTCGGCAGAACCCCTTGTGGAGGAAGTTCAGTATGCCTCTGCTTTTGACCCCGCAACACTTGAAGATATATCCTCTCTGAAGGTTACTATGTACAGAAAAAAGGATATCCTGCTGGCTATAGCCGTCAGGATAGGCAAGGCAAGACTGATTGACAACGAACCGGTTGAAATAACCGGAATAAAAGGGGGGTAATTAGAGGTAACGGTTGAGGCCGGACCTCAATAATAATAATATATGCTACAGAGAATATTTATACAGATACTGGATAATCCTTTTGAGGATGTGCTTTTCAGCGACTCATCGATTGATGAGTCGGTTAATAATCAGGCAATTACCGAGGAACTTCAGAACTCACTGGACTTTCATTACCCAAGCATGGTTCATGTTGAATACATTGACCTCTTCCTTGAGGATGAGGGCAGGTTTGTTGAAATACGCGAGATGCTGAGTCATGGTCTGATAACCCTTCCGGTAATCCTTATAAACGGGAGTCCCTTCCTGCATGGGGGTATATCTCATGGCGTCATAATGGATGAGATAGGAAAGCTCCTCTCATCCGGGCCGGTTCATTAAAAGATTCATGAGTATAATTTGAGTTTTTCCCGGTCCGTATTATGTGCCCCCTTCCATTTTATTTGAAATTATGTTATTTTATTTGTAATGGCTGCAAAGATTGGACAACTTTTACTTGCTGCTAACTTAGTAACGGAGGAGCAGTTACAGGAGGCCCTTAACTTACAGAAAAAAGAGGGGGGCAGGCTTGGGTCAAAACTCGTAAAACTCGGTTATCTTACTACGGAAAAGCTTGTTTCTTTTCTCAGTAAACAGTTTGGCGTACCTTCAATAAATCTTTCTGATTACACAATAGCCCCATCTGTACTGAAACTCATCCCGGCAGAGATGGCAAAGAAGTACCTGATAATACCTGTTGCAAGGGTAGGTGCCACACTGACTGTGGCCATGGCGGACCCTTCAAACATATTTGCCATAGATGACATGAAGTTTATGACCGGATACAATGTTGAAGTGGTTGTTGCCACTGAGGAATCCATTATCGCGGCAATATCAAAATACTATGCCGGCAAGGGAAGCGGACTCATAAAGAGCAGGGCTTTGACGTCTTCATCAATGCTTCAGTCACAGGACCTTACATTAACGGATATCGATCTGGATGAAGAAAACGATGACATTGCCTCGGAGGAGTCGCCAACCTTGGATGTGGAAGAGTTTGACAAGATTGTCGGCAGTGCCCTGGACACCATTGAGGCAGTTGACGAGAGGGAAGATGATGAGGTTGTAAGGGAAGTTGAAGCCCCGATTGTTAAACTTGTTAACGGCATTTTCGTCAATGCCATAAAGGCAGGCGCAAGTGATATCCATATTGAGCCCTATGAGAAGTCATTGAGAGTGAGATACAGGATTGACGGTGTATTGTATTCGGTTATGAACCTTCCGGTAAAGATAAAGAATGCCCTGACCTCGAGGGTAAAAATCATGTCAAAACTTGATATTGCAGAGAGGCGGTTGCCACAGGATGGCCGCATTAAGTTAAAGCTGGGCAAGAAGAAGGAGATAGACTTCCGTGTCTCTACCCTGCCCTGCCTTTTTGGCGAGAAGACCGTCCTGAGGATACTCGACAAGTCAAACCTTCAGGTAGATATGACCAAACTCGGATTTGAGAAGGACCAGTTAAAGGACTTCATGGAGGCCATTGAAAAACCTTACGGCATGGTGCTCGTTACAGGTCCCACGGGTAGCGGTAAGACAACAAGCCTTTATTCAGCGATTAACCACCTCAATAAGCCCGGTGATAATATAATGACGGCCGAAGACCCGGTTGAATATAACTTTCACGGCATAAATCAGGTGCAGATAAAAGAGGATATAGGCCTTACCTTTGCATCCGCCCTGAGGTCGTTTCTGAGGCAGGACCCTGATATTATAATGGTGGGAGAGATTCGTGACTTTGAGACTGCCGAGATATCCGTTAAGGCAGCCCTGACAGGTCACCTTGTTCTGAGCACACTGCATACAAATGACGCCCCAAGCACCATAACAAGACTCCTGAATATGGGAATTGAACCCTTTCTGGTATCCTCCTCCGTGATTCTCATGCTTGCCCAGAGGCTCGCAAGAAAGATATGTACGCAATGCAAGGTTGAGGAGAAACATTCCGAATCGGCATTGTTAAAACTCGGGTTTGGTGAAGAGGAAATAAAAGATATCAAGGTTTTTAAGGGTAAAGGCTGTCCGGAGTGTAACAATTCGGGATATAAGGGAAGGGTGGCACTCTATGAAGTAATGCCTGTCAGGGATGAAATAAAAGAACTGATACTGGAGGGGGCCTCAGCACAGGAACTCAAGAAACTTGCCGTAAGACTTGGAATGAACACACTCAGAAGAAGCGGTTTAAACAAGATAAAAGACGGAGTTACAAGTATTGAAGAGGTGTTGAGGGTCACATTTGGTGATTAGAGATGGAAAACCTTGAAAATAATACGAAACTAAATATGCGGGAATAAGGAGAAGATTCAGTATGGCTACACTTTATGATTTCTTGAAGACCTTGATTGAGCAGGGAGCATCAGACCTGCATATAACTACAGGCAGTCCTCCAAGATTAAGAATTGACGGAAAACTCGCCCCCATTGATTATCCGCCTCTGACCCCTGCTGAAACAAAAACGCTTTGCTACAGTATCCTGACGGATGCCCAGAAACACAAGTTTGAGGAGCATAATGAGCTGGACCTCTCCTTTGGAGTCAAGGGGGTTAGCAGGTTCAGGGCAAATATATTTATGCAGAGGGGTGCGGTGGCAGGGGCATTCAGGACCATTCCCTTTAATATAAAGACATTTCAGGATCTCGGATTACCCGAGGTGATTAATGAGCTCGTTAAGAAGAACTCCGGACTCATTCTTGTCACCGGCCCCACGGGTTCCGGTAAGACCACAACCCTTGCTGCCATGATAGACAGGATAAACTCGGAAAGGCATGAACATATAATAACCATTGAAGACCCTATAGAATATCTGCATCCCCATAAGAGTTGTCTTGTTAATCAGCGGGAGGTAACATCGGATACTGCGACTTTTCATGACGCCCTGCGGTATATCCTGAGGCAGGACCCCGACGTTGTGCTCATTGGAGAGATGAGGGACCTTGAGACCATTTCATCGGCTCTCAGGGTCGCTGAAACAGGGCATATGACCCTTGCCACGCTTCACACCAATTCGGCGGCACAGACAATAAACCGTATCGTTGATGTCTTTCCCCCCCATCAGCAGGACCAGGTGAGGGTGCAGCTTTCTTTTGTGCTTGAAGGCATTGTAGCACAGCAGCTCATCCCCAGAAAAGACGGAAGGGGCAGGGCGCTTGCTGTAGAAATACTGATTCCAACTCCGGCCATCAGAAACCTGATAAGGGAAGATAAGGTTCACCAGGTATACTCAATGATGCAGACCGGACAGTCGAAATTCGGGATGCAGACAATGAATCAATCGTTATATGAGCTTTATGTAAAAGGGCATATAAGTTACGAGGATGCGCTTGCACGTTCTACAGTGCCGGATGAACTCGTTACCATGATACAGAAAGGCGGTTATATGCCGCAGGAGAAGTATCCGGCAGGGAGAAAACGATAAATAAGGAGGATTTCCGCTTTGTGTAACATTTATAATCCTTGTTTGATTAAGGAGGGGGTACGGTGGCTACAGTTTTTCAATGGTCAGGCAAAAACCCGAAGGGTGTAATTGAGTCGGGAGAGATGGTGGCCTCTTCAAAGGAAGAGGTGATCGCCAAACTCAGGAACAATAATCTCATTCCGACGGCTGTTGCTGAGAAGAAAAAGACAAGAGGGTGGAGTTTTCATATAGGAGGCATCAAGGATAAGGACCTGGTTGTATTCACAAGACAGTTTGCCACCATGATTGATGCAGGTCTGCCACTTGTGCAGGCCCTTGAGATACTTTCAACCCAGGTAGAAAACAAGCTGCTCGCAAAGACTATTGCCCAGGTAAAGGTGGATGTTGAGGCAGGTTCCACCTATGCCGACGCCCTGAGGAAGCATCCACGTGTATTCAGTGAACTCTATGTAAATATGGTTGCAGCCGGTGAGTCAGGGGGTATAATGGATACAATCCTCAACAGGCTTGCCGCCTATATTGAGAAGGCCATGAAATTGAAGAAACAGGTTAAGGGTGCAATGATATACCCCGCGGTGGTTACGGCAATTGCAGTATTCGTAATAGCGGTTATAATGATCTATGTTGTTCCCACCTTTACCCAGATGTTTGCACAGTTAGGGGGGACGCTTCCGCTGCCTACAAGGATTGTTGTTGAAATGAGTGATTTCCTGAGCGGAATAGGCGGGATTGTTGTGTTGGGTATTATTATTGCCATAACTATTTTTATTATTCAGATAAGGAGAACGGAAAAGGGCAAGTACGTTACCGACAAGATTCTCCTGCAGCTTCCGGTTTTTGGAGTCCTCCTGCAGAAAACAGCAATTGCAAAATTTACCAGGACCCTCGGGACCCTTGTAAGCAGCGGAGTTCCCATACTTGACGGACTGGACATTACGGCCAAGACATCCGGAAACAAGGTCATTGAGAAGGCAATATACGCGGTGAGATCAGATGTCTCAGAAGGAAAAACCGTGGCTGAACCCCTCATGAAGGCAAAGGTCTTTCCCCCAATGGTAAATCATATGATTGCAGTTGGTGAATCCACGGGTGCCCTTGACTCCATGCTCAATAAAATAGCGGAGTTTTATGATGACGAGGTAGATGCTGCCGTTTCCAACCTTACGTCCATGATAGAACCTATCCTTATGGTATTCCTCGGAGGTTCCGTTGGATTTATAGTAGTATCAATGTATTTGCCGATATTCAAGCTTATTACCTTGATACAATAATAGCTTTCAGCTATCGGTTTTCTCTCCCTGATAGCTGGTTTGGGGGCTAAATTCCGAGAGCTGTCCTATGAGACCTAATGCCGGCAGAAGAGTTTAAGAGAAAAGTTGAGACACTGATATTCCTCCGCCTTTTCTTTATCACTCTACTGCTTGGTTCCATATTCTTTTTTGACCTTCAGGGCAAACAGTTCTATCAACCCTATCTCTTTTATGGCCTGTTTTTAATCGGTTATGCCCCCTCCATGCTGTATATCCTTCTGCAAAACAGGATTCCGGACAGGATAACAGTCCACCGCCTTATAGCATATGCACTGTTGACGGTAGACGTGCTGGTTGTAGTCTTCCTGATTCTCCTTACAGGCGGGATAGAAAGCTGGTTTTCCTTTCTGCTCATCCTTGTTACAATAGCAAGTTCGATAGTGCTTGGCAGAAAGGCCGGCTATATTCTGGCAACATTGGCAAGTATCCTCTATGGACTCTCCCTTGATTTACAATATTATCAGATTATCCCGGTTCATTTCAATCCTGTCCTGGAGGAGAAGAATTTCTTCTACAACATATTTGTAAATATTTCAGGATTATATCTTACGGCATACCTGATGGGTTATCTCGTCTCCAGGCTGGAGACGACCTCGGAGAAGCTTGAGAAAAAAGATGTTGACCTGAAGGAGCTGTACAGGTTTCATTCAGAGGTGATAGAGAACATTCCCAGCGGCCTTTTCAGTCTGGATACCTCGGGCAGGATAGTCCTGTTCAACAGTGCAGCTGAAAGGATTACAGGGTTAAAACGCAACAACGTTATCTACCGTTACAGTAATGAGGTATTTCCATTTTTGTCACTCCCGCCAACAACAGGCAGACACGAGGGCGAAATAGTCCGGGACGCAGAGAAAAGGTATGTCGGGCTGAGCATATCCCTTAATAAAAACTCCGCAGGAGAGATCCTCGGTTATATCGGAACATTTCAGGATCTGACTGATATCATCAAGCTGGAAGAGGAGATAAAACGCAGGGAAAAGCTTGCAGCCATTGGAGAACTTTCCGCAAGTATCGCCCACGAGCTGAGGAATCCCCTTGCATCCATGAAGGGTTCATTCGAGATGTTAAAGGAGGATGTCCTGCCCGAAGAGACAAAGAAACGGCTGATGGATATTGCCATCTCGGAAATGGACAGACTGAACGCCATTGTCACGGATTTTCTTATATACTGCAATCCAAGACCTCCGGCCATGGAAAGGTTTAATTTATCAGCAGCAGCAAATGAGGTTTCCGATATGCTTCAGAATATGTCCGACAGCGTCAGGATTGTCAAGGACATACAGGATGAAGTCTTTATGGTTGCAGATGAACAGAAGATAAGGCAGCTTCTCTGGAATCTGACATTGAATGCAGTTGAAGCCGTCCCCGAAGGGGGTGAAACAGGAATTTGCGTATATACTCAGAATAACAGTATCATCCTGAAAGTCTCCGACAGTGGAGCCGGGATCCCCGAAGAGAATGTTGAGAAAGTTTTTTATCCTTTCTTCAGTACCAAAAAGAAAGGGACCGGACTGGGTCTGTCCATTGCCTATAGAATAGTTGAAGAACATCATGGTAACATTAAAATTCTTTCAGGTAAGGGCAGGAGCACGGAGTTTATCGTTTCCCTGCCACTGCAAAAAGCTGAGAAAAGTCTCTTAGAGGTTACAGAGGAAGGAGTTTAAAGGAGCGAGATGGACAAAAAGAAGAAGGAGAAGATACTTATAGTTGAGGATGAGCAGGGGATGAACGAGATCCTCAGGATACTGCTTGAGTCCGACGGGTACGAGGTGAGTTCAGCAATGGATGGAGAGAAAGGGATCGAACTACTCAAAAAAGACATTTTCGACCTGGTTATAACCGATATAAAGATGCCCGGGGTTGATGGGTTTGAGGTTCTCAGAAAGGCAAAAGAGCTCTCGCCTGACACACTTGTCATAATGGTCACTGCTTTTGGTACAACGGAGAGTGCCATTGAGGCAATGAAACTCGGGGCCTACGATTACATTCATAAACCCTTCAAGATCGACGAGATAAGGATTGTTGTGAACAAGGCCCTTGAAAAGAGGGGGCTCAGGAGAGAACTTGAGGTCTTGAGGGAAGAGATCAGGACTACTTACCGGCTTGAAAATATTATAGGAAAGAGCCCCAGGATGCAGGAGCTGCTCAATATCATTCCCAAGATTGCCCAGAGCAGCTCCAGTGTGCTGATAACAGGAGAGAGCGGCTCCGGCAAGGAGCTTGTGGCCAGGGCCATCCACAACATCAGTCCGAGGGCTGAAAAGGCCTTTGTGGCTATAAACTGTGCCTCCCTTCCGGAAGGTCTCCTTGAGAGTGAATTGCTTGGCTATATGAAGGGTGCCTTCACAGGTGCCACACACAATAAGGAAGGTCTATTTGAAATAGCACATGCCGGCAGCATCTTTCTGGACGAAATAGGGGAGATGCCCTTTAACATACAGGCCAAGATTTTGAGGGTCATAGAGACAGGAACATT
>VAPH01006409.1_pt1 | contig 12343 bp, 8 predicted proteins | sample 3393861 | NCBI WGS metagenome assembly VAPH01 (sample SAMN08290439, study PRJNA428436) | hydrothermal vent metagenome | isolation source: Deep-sea hydrothermal vent chimney | place: Atlantic Ocean: South-mid Altantic Ridge | reverse complement strand
TTTATGAGAAGCCTGTGTCAGGGGAATTGATCGCATAGGGTTGTGGTAAAAACCGTACAAAGCATCAGTCTTTTTTCCGGATTGTAGTCCGGCCTCATGGGAGTAAGACAAACCATTGGCCATGGTGCTTAAACTATTTTTTATAATATTGATCACTTATTTATCCTGATATTTTTCCGGGTAAACCAGATACAAGCAACTAAAAATAACTTGCATTGATCCAGAAGTGGACAAGAATACTGGCGGCATATCCCAGAGCAATAACCGGTGTCCATTTCAGGTGACCGAAAAAAGTATACATGCCCCGGGCCTGTCCCATTAAGGCCACGCCTGCCGCAGAGCCAATAGATAATAAACTGCCACCGACGCCTGCGGTGAGTGTTACCAGTAACCATTGACCGGTAGACATGTCCGGGTTCATGGTCAGTACTGCAAACATCACCGGGATATTATCGATTACGGCCGACAACAAGCCGACCACTACATTGGCATAGGTTGCACCCCACTGGGCATACATTATTTCTGATGACAGTGCCAGGTAACCAATAAATCCGAGACCTCCCACAGATAACACGACACCATAAAAGAATAACAATGTATCCCATTCGGCGCGGGCTATTTTGTTAAAAATATCGAAGGGCACAACGTCACCCAATTTACCAGCACGTTCGGCGGCTTCCGAATGTTTGTCATGCTCGTGCAGTACACGTTCCGCTTTTTTCTTGAGATAAAAACCAAAAAATTGTAAATATCCCAGGCCGGTTAACATGCCGATCACGGGCGGCAAGTGCAGGAAGTTGTGAAAAGAAACGGCTGTAATGATTGTCAGTAAAAATAAAATTATGATACCAATCGCACCAGGGCGCAGTTCAATTATTTCGTTTCCTGCCTGCGGGTGTTCATCAGGCACTGCAAAATGCATAATTGCAGCAGGCACGAGAAAGTTAACCAATGACGGAACAAACAAGGCAAAAAAGGCCCAGAAATCAACAATACCTTTTTGCCAGACCATCAGGGTTGTAATGTCGCCAAAAGGACTAAAGGCACCGCCGGCATTGGCAGCAACGACGATATTAATACTGGCCAGACCAATAAATTTTTTATTATCACCGCCCACGGCCAGGACAACGGCACTCATCAAAAGCGCAGTCGTCAGGTTGTCAGCAACCGGTGAAATAAAGAATGCCAAAATTCCTGTTAACCAGAAGAGCTGGCGAAAACCAAAACCTTTACGAATTAGCCAGGCGCGTAAGGCATCAAACACGCGTCGTTCCTGCATGGCATTGATGTAAGTCATGGCCACGAGCAGGAATAACATCAACTCGGCGTATTCCAGTAAATTATGGCGGACTGCATTTTCCGCCTCATGGGTCAGGCCATTTGCAGAATATACATAACCAATCATGCCCCAGATCAAACCGGCGGCAATAATCACCGGCTTGGATTTTCGTAAATGTGTGAACTCTTCAGCCATCACGAGCACATAGGCCAGCACGAATATGGCAATGGCCCAGTAACCGACAGCGTGTTGTGTCAGGTCCAGGGTTTTACTGCCAGACTCGCTAGCAAACGCCAGCTCCGGAATAAAAAGGCCGGATATCGTTAACGCACTAGCTAACGCTATAGTAAAAATGTTCATCATTTATTATTTTATTAAAGGCGTTTTAAAAGATCAGGTTCATCATCACCATCATGACCACCAGGAACAGGATAGTCATAATACCACCGGCACGAATAAAATCAGGTACGCGATAACCACCTGGCCCCATGATCAGGGCGTTGACCTGGTGAGTCGGGATCAGGAAAGAGTTGGAAGTTGCCAGGGCCACAGTCAGGGCAAACACCGCCGGGCTGGCACCCACGCCCAAAGCAATATTAACTGCCAGTGGTACCAGTAATACCGTCGCGCCTACGTTAGACATCACCAGGGTGAAAAAAGTAGCCAATACCGCCACCGCTGCCTGGATCACCCAGATTGGTGAGTCACCAAGCACAGACAATACTTGTTCGGCGATCCATTTGGCTGTGCCCGTTGATTCAACCGCCATTCCCAGCGGGATGAGTGAAGCCAGCAGGAACACGGTTTTCCAGCTAACGGCATCATAGGCTTCTTCGATAGTGAGCACCCTGGATAAAACCATACCCACGGCACCGGTGAGCAGGGAAACGGACAAACGTAAATCTGTAAAAAGCACCAATCCCAGTGCGATAGCAAAGAACAGCCCTGCCCAGTTCAGTTTTTCCGGTCTGAGTTGTTCTTCCTTGGGGTACTCAGTGGTGATCACGACAAAATTACGATCTTTTTCAATACGTTCGAGCACATTCCATGGGGTGTGTACTACCAGGGTATCGCCTGCCTGCAAGGGCATGTTACGGATATCGTCGCCTTCGCGCATTGTCTCGCCATTCCTGTGCAGGCCGATCATGGCCAGACCATAAGTCTTGCGCATCCAGATATCGCGGGCACTTTGACCAATGAGTTTTGAGCCAGGTGGTATCAACACCTCGGCAATACCTGCCTTGGTGGCTGAAAGATCATCAACAAAAGTTCGAATGATGTCGCGTTTTTTCAGGCTGAACACGTCGACAAACTTTTCGAGACTTTTGGGATCCGCTACTACGCCCATGACCATGCCAGCCCTGATATCAACGTCCCGCGCCAGCATGCCGGGCCCCACCCTGTTTCCTTCACCGGGTAATTTTGTTGCAATGACGCGAACACGAAACATGGATTCTACATCGTCAAACTGTTTGCCAATTAATTCACTGTTGTCGGTTACCACCAGTTCATGCATGGCAAAATCAGCACCATAGACATCATGAAAATATTTCATGGGATCAGTACCACTGGTGCTGCTCTCACTCTTGGTGGTTGGCAGTACGAAGCGACCGGCGATGACAAAATAAATAATGCCTGTGGTAATCAACGCCAGGCCAACGGGAGTGACTGAAAATAAACTCCAGGTCTCCATTTGCTGGTCATCTGGTAATGCCATATTTGAAGTCAGGATTAAATCATTCAGCAGGATTAACGGGCTCGAGCCAACCATGGTCATGGTGCCACCAAGAATGGCCGTAAAACCCATGGGCATTAGCAAGCGCGACATGGGCAGGCCCGAGCGTGCAGAAATACGTGATACCACCGGCAGGAACAGCGCAGCCGCGCCTACGTTTTGCATAAAGGAAGAAATGATGCCAACAGTGGCGGAAATAATCGGGATTATTCGGCGTTCGGTGGTGCCACCTACTTTCAGTATAAAGGCGGCGACTTTGCTCATGAGGCCGGTTTTATCCAGCCCCGTGCCAATAATCATCACCGCGATAATGGACATGACCGCATTGGAGCCAAAACCATCAAACAAGTGATTAGTGTCCACCAGGCCTTGCTCGAGGCCCATCACCGGGGCCAGTAATGAGGTCAGGCCCAACAACACCATAATAGAGACGGCGGCCACATCGACACCCACTACTTCGAATGCAAACAAATAAATGGTTAATATCAGGATGGCACTAACCCAGGCGATTTCCGGGGTGGGCACCACAGAGGCGACATAAGCGGCAAGCAAGGCAAAAAACCCGAATCCGATATATTGGACAAATGACGGTTTTTTAAACTGCGAATGGGTTTGTTCTTCGTCAGCCAATGCAATCACTTTGGAATCTCCCGAAATTAAATTAACAAAAATTTTTTTAAATGTGTCAGCACGAGAATAGCAGTCAGCTCGGTGCTGGCTGTGTTATCAGCTAGAATATTCCAAATTGGAAATAATATTGGCTGGGCACTAACGTGAAAAAATAAATGGAACACAATTGTGCCCCAAAGTAGCGGCAAAGTACCAGTTTGAGAAGGGCTTTTCAAATGAATTGAAACATTATAATATTCCAATATGGAATATAGACACTTACCGGATTTGAAGGGGCTTTCTGCACTTAAAGCCGTGGTAGAGCTGGGCGGGGTGGAAGAGGCTGGCCGTGCTTTGCATATTGGGCAGCCAGCTATCACCAAACGCTTGCGGGGGTTGGACGGTTGTTATGGCGTGATATTAATGCGAAGAGAAGGCCGACGCCTGGAGCTGACTCCAGCAGGCAAGCGGGTTTACGAATATGCCAGGTTAGTGCTGGATCATCAAACTTCCCTGGTGGACGACTTGCAGCAGTTACGAGCTGGGCAAAATCGGCTGCGTCTGGAAGTAACCTTTGCCATTGGCGAACATTTATTACCAGACCAGTTGCTTCGTTTTGCCGAGGCCTGGCCCGAATACCAGATACAAAGCCGTATGGGTTATTCTCGCCGTATCCAGACCCGCCTGGCCACGGGCCTGTCTGACCTGGCATTACTTGAGCAAGAGCCTGATCACCCGGATATCCTGGTGCAAAAATGGCTGGATGATGAACTGGTGCTGGTTTGTGGGCCCGGGCATCCGCTTTGGGGCAGCGACTTGTTACCGGTTACCGAGCTAACCAACCTCAAGTATGTGCTGCGCGAGGCAAAAGCCTCTATGCGCACTACGCTGGGTAAGGCCCTGACAGACATTGGCATTAATCAAATCCCCATTGCCATGGAAGTGGGCAGTACCGATACCATTGTTGAGATGCTTGAGCGCGGCAAACATGTTAGTTTCCTGCCCCACTTTGCCGTGGCCGAAGCGTTGGCCAATGGCACACTTTTTCATATCAAAATTCAGGGGTTGCGCATCAAGCGAACACTATGGATTGCCCTTAGCCGCCTGAACCTGAATAACCCGGTAGCCGAGGCTTTTATCCAGCTATTGCGTGAGACCGCCCATGCTAAAAGTTCGGGCATGGTTACGACCCATTCTATTAAAGTCACTAACGAAAGTTACAGGTAACACATGAAACTAGTATCGATATTCCCTTTCCTCGCCTGGTCCAAACTGATTACCAGGGAAAGTTTAAAAGCTGATTTACTGGCAGGATTAACGGGCGCGGTGATCGTGCTGCCCCAGGGCGTTGCTTTTGCAACCATAGCCGGCTTGCCACCGGAATATGGCCTGTATACGGCCATGGTGACACCGATTATTGCTGCGTTATTTGGTTCTTCAAATCACCTGGTGTCTGGCCCAACCACGGCTATCTCAATTGTTGTCTTTGCGGCAGTGAGTCATCACGCTGATACGGGTACACCGGAATTTGTCTCCATGGCACTGACGCTTACTTTTTTGGCCGGGGTGTACCAACTTGCTTTTGGTCTTGCGCGCCTGGGCGCACTGGTTAATTTCGTTTCGCACACGGTGGTGATCGGGTTTACTGCTGGCGCCGCGATCCTGATTGCCACCAGTCAGCTCAAACATATCACTGGCATTTTTGTACCAAAAGGAGAGTCATTCCTGCATACGTGGATTGATTTATATTCGCGAATAAATGATTTAAATATTTACCTGATTATTATTGCGTTAGTCACCCTTGTGACTGCACTTTTGTCAAAAAAATATATTCCAAAAGCACCCAATCTCCTGATTGGCATGATTGCTGGCAGTGTTATCGCTATTTATTTAAAAACCTTTACCACAGACATAACTCTGGTAGGCGAGATACCTGCCCATTTACCACCACTCTCAATGCCTGATTTTTCAGTTACCACGATCAAGTCACTGGCATCCGAAGCTTTTGCTGTCGCCTTGCTGGGCTTGATTGAGGCCGTATCAATTAGCCGTGCCGTGGCATCTAAATCCAGCCAGAGAATAAACTCGAACCAGGAGTTTATCGGACAAGGCATGTCTAATATTTTTGGCAGTTTTTTTTCCAGTTATGCGGGCTCCGGTTCTTTCACACGTTCCGGGATAAATTATGCAGCGGGGGCCAAAACACCGTTGTCAGCTATTTTTGCAGCCATTATCTTGATGGGTATCGTATTGCTGATTGCACCATTAACCGCTTATCTTCCTATTGCTTCAATGGGCGGCGTGATTCTTTTAGTTGCCTATAATTTAATTGACTCCCGTCATATTGCCCAGGTTATAAGATTCAGTAAATCCGAATCTGCAATTTTACTGACAACATTTTTTGCCACCCTGTTTCTTGAACTGGAGTTTGCTATTTACCTGGGTGTGATTCTGTCACTCGTTTTATTTTTGGCAAAAACATCAACGCCAGCCATCCCTACGCTTTCACTGGATACCTCTCCAGATGGCAAATCAAGAAAGTTTATAAATATAAACAAAAAACCGTTAAAGCAGTGTCCGCAACTAAAAATCATCAGGATAGATATGTCTATCTATTTTGGATCAATTAATCATATCCAAAATCGGATCGCAAAAATAACAGATAATGAAAGAATAAATCATATATTGATTGTAGGCAGTGGGATAAATTTTATAGATCTTGCCGGTGCCGAGGGCCTGGTGTCAGAAAATAATCGTCTCAAGAAACTAAATGGCGGTTTGTATTTTGTCGGATTAAAGGCGTCTGTATATGAGTTTGCTGCCAAATCCTGTTTTATAAAACAAATAGGCAACGATCACTTCTTTGATTCAAAAACACATGCGATTGCGTCTATATACAGGAAATTAGACAAGGATGTATGCAAAACCTGTAACGCACAAATATTTAAAGAATGTTAACAGGAATGCCGGCATTACTTTCCCGTAATCACCAGCCATCCAATATTTACTGCAAATGTCAGGCCGTTTTTATTAGAACAACGGTTAATTATATTGAAACATCTCGTTGCCCGGGGTTGTTATGAGAATTTAATAGATTTTTGTCATAAAAATTAGAAAAAAACCGACGAAGGCTTTAAGTTGAGACTATAATATAGGGTGAGTCGGCTGCTTATGTTTTGCCCGGCACATTAATTTTTATCGATTATGTAAATTATAGACTGGAACACGATGCGACGTTTTTTGAGAAAAATGAATGGTAGCGAGGTTTGCCCGCCGCGAAAACCACTGAGTAAAATCGCGTGGTCCTGGCTGGGTGCGTTTATTGGCATTTATCTCGTCTCCACAATGAGCAGAATAACAAACACTAATTTACTGGATAGTTTATTTTTGGTGGGATCGTTTGGGGCCTCGGCAGTTCTGATATACGGTGCGCCACAGGTTGAGTATGCGCAACCACGTAATTTAATTGGCGGCCATATTATTTCTGCTGCGATTGGTGTAACGGTGTACCAGTTTTTAGCGCTCGATGTGGCATTAATGGGTGCGCTAGCAGTTTCCCTATCAGTTGTGGCAATGCATTTCACCCGCACGATACACCCGCCAGGAGGGGCGACCGCCCTGATAGCCGTGATAGGCAGTGCTGAAGTGCATAATACCGGTTACCTGTTTGTAGTTACGCCAATAGCCTCGGGAGTTTTTATTATGTTAATTGTTGCGCTAGTGGTAAATAACTTGTCTGGTAACCCGAAGCGGCATTACCCAAGGTTCTGGTTTTAGAGTCAGACAAGTGGACCACACTACTGTCCCACATAATTATTACAAAAGTGGTCATAACGCTGTTCATCCGGTATTAACATGGCGCCAGAGCAGAAATGGATATGAGATTTCAAATAAAGAAAGGCGTCATACCCGCTTCCGCGGGTATGACGATTATGTGGGACAGTAGTGAGTGGAGCACCAATGTATCTAAATCTTCATTTCGTCAGCTAACAATTCTTCAGCTGTGGCACTAATTTTCCGGCGCATGAAGAACACACGAAATCAGTCTTTAGGTTGTGACCAGTAAAAATACCAACAAGATAATAGCAAGTTTACGCGATTACTCGTCACCGTTTTTAATTTCCGCCTCTTTTTGTTCCAGTGTGGTGTGCCGCACATCTTTACCCTTGACCAGATAAATCACGTACTCCCCGATATTCTTCGAGTGATCGCCAATACGCTCCAGTGCCCGCGCAATCCAGAGTGTGTTTAACATGCGTGTAATAGATCGTGGATCTTCCATCATAAAGGTAATGACCTGTCGCATAATGCCTTCATACTCGCGATCAACCTTGATGTCTTCATGGGCAACATTTAACGCAGCTTCGACATCCATGCGGGCAAAGGCATCGAGCACATCATGCAACATTTTGTTTACGTGCACCCCGAGATTTTGCAGCTCCAGGTATTCATTAGCAGGGCGTTCCATTTCTGATAATTTTATCGCTACCCGGGCAACTCGTTCGGCCTGGTCACCAATTCTTTCAAGATCGGTAATGGCCTTAATCACAGCTACAACCATTCTAAGATCACTGGCGGCAGGTTGCCGTCGGGCAATAATACGGCTGCATTCTTCATCAATGGCAACTTCCATTGAATTAACCTTGTAGTCATTTTTTATAACTTCACGGGCGAGGTCTGTATTACCTTCTGTCAGTGCTATTAGTGCCTGGCTTATTTGTTGTTCAACAATGCCGCCCATTGCCAGAACACGATCACGAACGTCAACCAGCTCTTCATTGAACTGTTGTGAAATATGGTGACCAAAATCAAGCTTGTCCATTATTTATAATCCTCACTATCGCCATTAATATTTATTTAAATAATACTGCATGGTACTGATTTAGCCGTAACGTCCGGTGATGTAATCTTCCGTTTGCTTTTTTTCAGGGTTAGTAAAAATTGCTTCTGTCGCACCAAACTCTACCAGATTCCCCATGTACATGAATGCCGTGTAATCAGATACTCGTGCAGCCTGCTGCATATTGTGCGTCACAATAACTATCGTGTAATTATCTTTTAGCTCGTAGATCAATTCTTCAATTTTTAAAGTTGAAATAGGATCAAGTGCCGATGCCGGTTCATCCAGTAATAATACTTCAGGTTCTATTGCAATCGCCCGCGCGATGACCAGGCGTTGCTGCTGACCACCCGACAGTCCTAACGCGCTATCTAATAACCTGTCTTTAACTTCATCCCACAAGGCTGCTTTATGTAAGGAGTTCTCAACTATCTCCTCAAGTTGCCGTTTTTTATTGATACCTTGCAAGCGTAATCCATAAGCAACATTTTCATATATTGATTTAGGAAACGGGTTCGGTTTCTGGAATACCATACCAATGCGTCTTCGTAATTCAGCAACATTGACATGTTTTGAATAAATATCCTCATTATTAATCAAAATTTTGCCCTCAATTCGACAAGTATCAATCAGGTCATTCATTCTGTTAAAACAGCGCAGCAGGGTGGATTTACCACAACCACTTGGACCAATAAATGCGGATACCCGATTCTTTGGTATGGTCATGCTAATGTTAATCAGGGCCTGCTTTTCTTCGTAAAAAAGATTCAGCTTGTCTGTGCTCATAGCAACTGTTTCATTTGAAAGTATATGGCTTTCGCCCGATCTTTCTATTTTAGAGAGATCTATTCCATGGGTCATGGACTGTGCTTGCCCTGTCTCACCTGAATTATTCATAAGATTTTCTCACAATTTACCAATATTATTCCATTCCCCGGTAACGCTCTCGTAAACGGTTTCGGATGCTGATGGATACCAGGTTCAAAATTACAATCACCACCACTAATAAAAAAGCTGTAGCAAATACCAGTGGCCGGGCTGCTTCAACATTGGGGCTTTGAAAACCAAGATCGTAAATATGAAAACCCAGGTGCATAAATTTACGTTCCAGGTGCAGGAATGGTGCGTTGCCATCAAGGGGTAATGATGGCGCCAGTTTGACTACACCGACCAGCATGAGCGGTGCGACTTCACCAGCAGCACGGGCAACAGCGAGGATGAGACCCGTCATCATGGCCGGGCTGGCCATGGGCAATACTGTGCGCCAGAGAGTCTCGGACTTGGTAGCACCCAGTGCCAGGCTGCCTTCACGTATTGACCGCGGGATACGTGACAAGCCTTCTTCCGTGGCAACAATTACGACCGGTACTGTTAGCAGGGCCAGGGTTAATGATGACCATAAAATTCCGGGCGTACCAAAGGTAGGCGCAGGCAGGGCCTCTGGAAAAAATAACTGATCGATGTTGCCGCCCAGAAAATAAACAAAAAATCCCAAGCCGAATACGCCATAAACAATCGAGGGTACCCCGGCGAGATTATTTACAGCCACCCTGATAATTCTGGTTACGGTGCCCTGTCGAGCGTACTCTTTTAGATAAACCGCTGCAATGACGCCAAAAGGTGTAACAAAAATTGACATAATGATAACCATCATGACGGTACCAAAAATGGCTGGCAGAATACCGCCTTCGGTATTGGCTTCACGGGGCTCATCTGAAATAAACTCCCACAGTTTTTCAAAATAAAAACCAGTCTTGCTCAATAAGCCCATTGCATTGGGCCGAACCACCCGTACCACGGAAGCAAGCGGTATGTTAACTATTTTGTTATTCATTACTTCAACAGTCATGCTGTCTTTTCTGATTTCCTTGTATAACTTAGCCAGATTCGCTTGCAATTTTTTGTAAGAAATATTTAACTGATCCCGCTCATTATTGATAGCGTTCAGGGCTTCTGTGTCCAGACTATTTTTCAGTTGCAGGCTTTTTTTCCTGAGCCTGAGTCGTTCCAGCTTGTAATTGATGTCGCCAATATCGTGTTTCTCGATATTCTTTATTTTATCACGCAGGATTAGTATATTTTTCATTTTCTGGTGTAGCAGACCCCAGGTATTGTCATCCTCTTCAATTACTCCTGAATCTGTTTTTACAGAAATAAGACGGCCATAAAGATTGCCCCACTCAAGGCGCTCAACGACCATCATCTGGTCTTCGATAGATCGATTATTAATTCGGGCGTCAGTTAACCATCGAAAGTCACTACCAAGAATGTCACGGTTGCCTGTCTTGACCAGGAATCGTTTTATTTCCTTTTCTGCATTTTTTATTTTTATTCCAGAATCCAGCGCTCTTGCGGCAGATACGATTTCAGTATCAACAATCTCACCAATGACTGTTATGGAATTTTTTTCAGACTTTTGATACTCGAAAGTATATATATCAGCAGGCCAGAAATGCCCCAGTCCGCGAACAGCAATTAGCGACAATAATCCCAGCACGATAAGCAGATTGGCACTGACTGCCGCAGCATTGAGCCATATCCAGGGTGAACCGCTTTTGACCCATGTACGTATCATAATGAGCTGTATTTATTTCTCAGGCGTTGGCGAATAATTTCAGCCCCGGCATTTAAAACAAAGGTAAACATAAATAGCACCAGGGCCGCCAGAAACAAAATACGATAGTGTGTACTGCCGACCTCAGCTTCCGGCATTTCAACGGCAACATTTGCAGATAATGTGCGCATGCCCTGAAAAATACTGAAATCCATTACCGGCGTATTACCCGTGGCCATCAGGACAATCATGGTTTCACCTACTGCACGACCCATGCCGATCATCACGGCGGAAAAAATGCCAGGACTGGCGGTCAGCAAAACGACTCTAGTCAGGGTTTGCCACAGGGTTGCCCCCAGGGCCAATGAACCGTTGGTTAAATGTCTTGGCACGCTAAAGATGGCATCTTCAGTGATTGTAAAAATAGTCGGGATGACAGCAATACCCATGGCAATGCCTACCACTATTGAGTTTCTTTGGTCAAAGCTCAGGCCCAGGTGGTTTGCCATCCAGGCGCGCATATCGCCATTAAATAATAACGTTTCTACAGGCTGGCTTAGTGCCATAGCAAGCCAGACCAGGAATATCAGGACCGGTAATAACAACAAGGCGGTCCAGCCATCTGGTACAAAATTACGTACGCTTATGGGTAACTGCTGCCATGCAAAAGCGAATACCAGTACACCTGCTGGCAATAAAACGGTCATCATGAATACCCCAGGCAAGTTGGCCTCTACCATCGGTGCCAGCCACAACCCGGCCAGGAAACCGAGAATGACTGTCGGCAGTGCTTCCATAATTTCAATTGTCGGTTTAACCACCCGGCGCATAGCAGGCGCCATAAAATAGGCCGAATATATTGCACCCATGATTGCCAGGGGGATTGCAATCATCATGGCATAAAATGCCGCTTTTAAAGTGCCAAACAACAACGGTGTCAGACTGAATTTGGGCTCAAAGTCATTACTGGCCGATGATGACTGCCAGGTATAGGTCGGTTCCGGGTAGTCTTCGTACCAAATTTTATCCCATAGCACTGACCAGGAGACTTCCGGATGTTCATTATTAACATGCAAGACATATAGCTGATGGTTAACGTCCTCGGTAATAATCATGTCAGCCCGTGGTGAGATAGCAATTTTACTCAGTGTTTGTTTGCTCGTCGGAATTGTCAGTATTTTGCGGCCAGTTGTGGAATGGTAAAGCGTAATATTTCCTTGATTGTCGCCAGATACAAAACCCTTACGACGTTGCTCGGAAGAAAATGCAGAAATAAATGAGGATTCGCCGCTAAAATTTCTAATACGTACCAGCGCATCTGACTTC
>VAPH01011037.1_pt1 | contig 12363 bp, 12 predicted proteins | sample 3393861 | NCBI WGS metagenome assembly VAPH01 (sample SAMN08290439, study PRJNA428436) | hydrothermal vent metagenome | isolation source: Deep-sea hydrothermal vent chimney | place: Atlantic Ocean: South-mid Altantic Ridge | reverse complement strand
ACGATCTCCTCCTCAAAGTCCTTGAAGTCCTTTCCCCAAAACGCTCTCTCCTTCATAAGTTCCTCGGACCAGAGTTTGACCTGCTCAGAGTAAAGATCTACCAATTTCTGAGCCTGTGCCTGGGTTAAATTTAATTCCTTGGCTATAGGAAGAAACTTGTCCAGCATAGCCTGATCGATCATTAGACCTTCCGGCACTTTGAAGCTTTCGTATTCCTCTGGAGGTCCAGCATGTTCTCTGGAATTAAAAGTTCCGCTATCATCAGCCATAATCTCTACCTCCTTTTTTAACTCTACTACCAGCTAGCCCTTAAAGATACATCTCTCTGTCAAAAAACTGTCTTTACGAAGAGATAAAAAGAGTTACCGGAATTTTAAAGCGCTCCTGTGCGTCGGAGACTATAACCCAACCTTGGTAGGAGTCTTCGGGTGTATCTTTGGGAATGTCCCCTTTTAGCATAAACTTCTCAAAATCCATAGGCGCTATCACTTTTTTTGATGGTCGGATCGAGAACATCTTTGAGTCAAGTGTGACGTTATAAGTTTTTCCTACAAAACCTTCTATGGTAAAGCTGAGTGTCTTAGGTGACGAAGGTGAGTTGTTGTTTATAGAGAAGGAAATATCAGCCTTGCTGTTTGGGGAAAGGGGCAAACGGTTAACTATATGCATGCCTGCTTGCTGTGCTTCTGACTCTTCGTAAGCGTCTGAGTTTTCAGCTTCAGGAACTCGCTTACCCATCGATTCACCTTTGGTGTCTCCTGCCGAAACCTCTTGAGATCCGGTGCCGGCCATATCATTCATTGTTGCCGCGGAACGCACCATGCCCGAGACCTTGTCAACTACCTGCTCCTGCGCCACATTGCCTAACTTACTTACAAGATTTATGCCAAGATCTATCCCTGCCTCAAGGAGGTCAAACCCCCTTGTAAGTAGATAATGCATCTGCTCAGAATGTTCAAGAGGATCATTGGCTTCATTAATTTTTGTCTTGCGAGCATTTTTTGTGTCTCTGGCAGCGCCGGTTTTTGTAGCACTCTTTTTCGATCCGGCAGCTTTTGATTTTGATCTCTCATCTCGACTTCCTGCCGTAGGCGTTTTTGCTTTCACCTTAGTTGTAGTAGCTTTAGCGGCGCTGTTCTTTTTTGTTTTAAATGCACTACTTGTACGACGTGTATCTCCGGCTGTCTTTTCAGTCATATAAAAACTCCATATCCATTACATTTAAAAATAGTTATCTTTGTAAAAACTCTACCCGGCATTCAAACTAAGAAAAAAGATCAAGGGCAACAAGAACAGTCGTAAGATCTTGGTACACATTCCAGATGATAAGTGTGGCAATTCCTGTGACAGCTACAACCGTGATGGTGGTAATCATCACAGCTCTCTGCATGCCATACAGACCCTTCGACAACATGTTTAATAATTCGTGCGCCTCCTTGAAGTGTGGAGGTCGTAAGGTTTATGAGGCCCCCAAAAACTCCCATGAGACCGGGATGACAAAACTCGCTTTCGTAGTGCCGTAATGCACCATGTCCGTATCTTCCTCTATCTCCGTGGTAATGTTGCGTACAATTACTTTGACAGTTGCTCATTTTTTATCCTCCACTGCTTACAGAGCTTGATTCATTGAGATAATTAATATCAGTCTCATCATGGTTATTCGACTCGGTCTCTGATAGATCAAAACTCATAAAAGGAAGACCAAAAGAGAGCGATCCTTTTCTTTTTATTTCTTCTTGCTTCGCAATCGATGATGATCTTTCGTGTGTCATGCTTTGCTTTTTAAAATTTGCGCAGCTACGTTTTGACTCTTCCGGGTGCGGTTTTGCGCCGCAGTTGAATGTGGCGTGACCGCAATGAGCAGAGCTGTGCCTGCTGGGTGAATGCCAACTCCCCGTCTCACGACAGGTAGAAGGTATAGCCGGATTCCCTGCCGCAACCGTTTCCGGAGCGCTTTTGTCAGGAGATCTCCCCTGCTCACGCCTGAAACGATCCTGCGGTTGTATCATTGTATTGCCAACAAGATTTATGCGAAAAAACTCGATGCCAAGCAATTGACCCCTTACAGTATAATTGGAAGGAACTTTGAATTCCTGGTTGAGACCAATAGAGACAGGCGGCAACTTCTTTAGGTTCATATTAAGAGCAGGCAGTTGCCTTAGGCTCATATTGACCATGGGAAGATTTGTTACATTAAACGCCTCAACTTTTACTGGATCAATGTTTTTGATCTCATTTACATACAACGACTCTATTGATAAAGGGTCTATGTGGTTTACTTCCTTGATGTGCGCCGCTATGGGCGCAATGTCCTGAACGGCTTTAATTTGAATAGGGTCGATTTTTCTTACTTCTGTAATTCTAACCTTGGAGTCATCTTTAATGGTTATTTTTGAACCATCTTTAATCTTTATCTTGGAGTCATCCTTGATTGTTAACTTTGAACCATCTCCTAGATATATCGTAGAACCATTAATAGAAGTACACATATTAAAAACCCTCCCTTCTTTTCTCGAACCTGTGGAAAGGCATATTTAGGACACCCCAAGGCTCAGGGGCGTAAATTTTAAAACCTGACCGCTTCAGCCAGCGCTTTGCCGCTATATTCCGCTCATCAACGTAGTTCATAAGTATGGGGTAGAGCTCCAACATTTTTTCGATATACTTTCCATTATACGAAATAAAGCTTTTAACGTAACGGTAGAAACCATTTGTTGCCAACATCCAAGGCGCACCAACATTTTCTAAGATGTTTCCTGTACCGTCTATTACTTTGACAGGCGATACTCCGAACATGCATATGGGCTCGTTGTTTATAAAACATGTACTGGCAAAAGAGGCTGCCTTAACACTCGCACGAAGCGCCTCCAACGGTTCTACATTGTAGGTTGCCCGTATTTCCGCAACATCTACAGCCCTCATGTCAGGCGCAAGCATTTCGGCATGATTTAACCTTGCCTCAATGATATCAACCTTTTTCATAATATCTCCATGGCTCAATCCAGGTCTATTGCTATTGCCAATTATATGCACACCCTTTGACGCGCTTCCAGCATATTAGTTTGCTTTAAGCACATAGCCATCTTTACAGCTACGCACAGAGGCGATATTCTAAGGGATAGGGGGCGGGTTCACTATAGGCACCACCCCGGGCCACTTATAATCTAAAAGTTTAACCTTTGCTTCGTCTTTTATATTTGGCTTGTTTTTAATCCGTGCAGAAATAGTTACAACCTTCACGTATGCTCCAGAGAGGGTCGGCGAAGAGTAAAGATACCATGGATCAAACCCTGTTCCCACGAGAGTGCCGTTCTCAAGCCATTCTATTTCTTCGGCAGATGTTGAATTACGAAGAGTGGCACGAAAAAGTTGTATTTTGTTGCTTGTATCCATATACGAATTATGCTTACCGGACTGATAATAAAGAAATGCCTGTTTTGGGAATATTTCTATCTCAGGTGTCGGAGCCGGCAACGGTCCCAGTCCAACAAGGCTAACGTATCCGCAAGCTTTTCTAAATGGGTTATCAACGGATGTAGCGATTACAACATCGGTAAGTCCGTGAGAAAATGATCCTTTAGGAGGTGCTGTGTAAAGTCCTGTTTGGTCGATGTGTCCCGCACCTGGTAAACCGTCCAGGCCTACTACGCTCCACGAAACACGATCTGTCAGGGCATTGTAGACAACGGCCTTAAACCTTGTTTGTGTATTAATGATATTAACATAGCGCTCATCTTTGAAATAAATTTCTGCTGTGGCGGGCCAGACGGTAACTTCTATCTGATGCTGACAGACCATATGGTGGTGGACTATTCCGGTTTTACATTGTGAAAAATTATGTGGCGAGTGGTTGGACAAAGCGTATCCTCAAATAGTTAGAGTTAATATGATTAATCTCCCACGCGAAATTTAACGGCAGCATCGCCTTTAACATCCATTTCAGTCTTGCAGTCCACTTTACAGTCAAGGGAAGAATTGATTCCACCCGTGCCCAGTACGCCATTCATATTTAAAGAGACTCCGTCAATGTTTACACATAAGGGGTCGAGCTTGAATTTAAACTCGCCTACAGAGGCAACGACAGGTGACCTTCTCCCCTTCTTACACTTCATAAAAGGAATAGCAACTCTTATTGGAACCTCATCAAATGTCCCCGACACACTGTCCAAGCATCCTTTTAAAGAACCATTAACACTACCCTCTACATTCAAAGGCTCTGTTTTGACAGCCACTTTGAAATCAGGAGAACTCTTCATTAATCCCCGCGCCCAGAATTTCATATTGCCTCTTTCGGCTTTTCTGTGTTTTGCGACGAGTCGCAATCAGGGTAGATACGCTCCGCCATATCGCCGCACATGCAATCTATCCTTGAATTTAAGGCGTCATAGCCCTTCAGAGCTTCTGTAATCTCGTCACAGTTATTACCGGCCACCTCAATGGATACAAGGGGACCGAGCTGTACTTTAAGGTTTATTGTAGCCGACATCTTTTCACCATCCTAACTATTACCCAAAATGAGCTATTTTATTGCTTGATGTATACTAATTTTTTATTTTTTAAAACGCAAAGACTTTCTTTATTAACAAAAAGGTCTCAACACATTTTTTAGGTGTGCCTGCGTTTAAAAAAGTTTTTCGTATCAATATTTCAGCACATTTCTGCACGACAAATCGTTCAATGTGAATATTATTACCATAGCATATTTCAAGTAAACCAATACTTGCAATTTATGTCAAGTTTTTAAATGTTTTTTTAATGACTTTATCGATTTATTTTTCCATTGTTTTTTCGTTTTTTTGAGGTGACACTGGAGCAACCTTCTGCACCTTCGGCCTTTGCCCCATTCTGCTTGTCTTTAAGCCCCTGATCAAAGTTGCGAACTACATCAATGAGCGTATCGAGCGAAGCAAGTGTTATGTCAAGAACCTCCTTCTGCTTCTTGTCCAGCTCACCATAAAGCTTCTCAAAGGCCTTTTCCGTCTGTTTGCCTCGGTCAGAACTGCGATATTCCCTGCCCCTCTCGGTTAGTACAGATCCGAACTGTTCGATTATCGATAAAAATCCGAAAACAATATCTCTGGCAAAATCTTTTCCCTTATCTTCACCTTTACCCATTGCAACTCCATCTTGTGATTTTGATAAAACTGGTTTACATCGTTTACATGCAAGCGCCATATCTCCTTCGCCGGGAACCCAGATGCCGTAAAGAGCCGTGCCCGACTCTTGAGGTATGTCACTGCATTGAGTGCGATGAAGTTTCCCGTTGGCTATATCGAATTGAAAAGGCGCCGCTGCCGCTTCCTTACGGTAATCCAGGCTGATAAGGGGTTGTGCATCATCAATCTTTTCTGCCCCGCGCAATGTCTGTAACTTAAGAGCAATCAAATCCCCTATGGCATTTTTTTTCCTTATTTCCGGTGTGTTACGGGCCTTACCTTTTTTTTTCCTCTCGCTTATCTCGAAATACCTCGCCTAGTTTTTTTAAAATTACTCATAAACTGTCCACGAATGTTTACCCCTGTCCTTTTCCAGCATGTGTTTATCGAGCCTGGTCACAAAGTATCTAAAGAGGAAAGTCATAAGGATTTCTTGCCCCGGCCCCTGCTGAAGTCCGTCACGAAGCTTGAGTATTCCATCATTAAACAACTTTTCAAGAATTTTTGCAGGCTCATTTACCTGATTCATATACGTTATTCTGTTATAGTAACGGTCATAGTAGCAATCACCGTGGTCGTCTATAAACATAAATATTGCGCCTGCCAGAAAAAGCAATTGATGATGGTTGAGAGACAGTTTAGGTACAAGCAAAAGTGCCAGCACCACGGCCACATAACCTCCCCTGTCGCGAGCACAGATCTTCAGCGTACTTAGCCTCTTGCTTTCCGGCATAGCCATGAAACGCTCGGCATCCATGCGAAGTTTTACATCCCTTTTCTGTGCGAGATGTTGTCCGAATATGGCTTGCCTGAGTGTAGGGTTTAGCATATCCCTTTCAGCAAAGAGACGCGTAGTCACCACATAAAAAAGTTCTTCTCTTTCATTCATTACATCAAACCAACCCTTTGTAAGCATCAATTCAAATCGATCTATATATTGATATGCAGCCACATCTCCAAAGTCGTCGAGAAAACTGTCGGCCAGAAAACAGCAGGCACCGAAAAGAGCGCTAATTCTAACACGCCTATCATCAAATGGATACCCGGCTATTTCTGCACAGCAGTGACCGACGAGGGTCATTTTGGTACTTAGTTCGATCATCTTTCGGAACTCATCATCAGACTTTTTAATGAGTTCAGGGTAGTGAGCCGATACGAGTGGTTCAAGGCATCTTTGCATGTCTTTTCTGTGTTTTTTTATTAACTGGTCTGTACGTTCTGTAAGCCTGTCGCTGGGTGCCCACGGACACAAAAAACTGCTCATAGAATTTCTCTTACACCCAATAATTGAGCAAAAAAACGCTCAATTTGGATTATAGTTAAATGGCAAGGCTTTTCCGAATTTGTGGTATGTTTTTTCATTAACTCTATAATAAAATTCCACTAGTTGAAGAAGCTGTTCTGTATGGTGGGTTGCTTGTTTTTCTTCTTAAATTGAGACTATCAAGTTATCGGCTATTATAATTAAATTCAAGGATCTTTCCAACTCAACCTCTTTAAAATCCACAGCTAAACTTCAGCAGCCCTTTATATACACTTTCTCCTTGCACCCTCCTGATTAGCTTACCCTCAAGATATATTATTTTTCTTGGTGGACATTCCAGAAGGGGCGGTGTACGCTTTATGTGTACTGGATAAGGGGAGCGAAACATGATAATTACCAAATTCCTTATACTTATTATATAGATGGCAAAACCCAAGATAATCTATCAATGCCAGAGTTGCGGCCATATATCCCCGAAATGGGCGGGCAAATGTCCGGACTGCGGCTTATGGAACAGCTTTGTTGAGGAACTGGAAACCAAATCGGTCCGGACACGAACCGGGCCATCGACAGAACCAGCCAGACTATGTGATATTCAGCATGCGGACGATCCACGATGTAAAACCGGGATCGGTGAGCTGGACAGAGTGCTTGGCGGTGGTATTGTTCAAGGATCTGTCATCCTGATAGGTGGAGACCCGGGAATCGGCAAGTCTACGCTGGTGCTTCAGGCACTTGCTGAAATGCGAGGCGGCGGCGATATACTTTATGTCTCTGCCGAGGAGTCCCCAAGCCAGATAAAGCTTCGGGCAGACAGAATGCAGGTTCAATCCCGAGAAGTTCTTATCCTGCCTGTCACCTCCCTGGAAGAAATTCTTCGAACTGCCGCTGACATCTCCCCGTCTCTTGTGGTGATAGACTCTATCCAGATGATACATAACGAATTGCTTCCGTCCGCGCCCGGTTCTGTAGGACAAGTCAGAGAGGCCGCGGCACGGCTCACGGCCTATGCAAAAAAGTCCGGGATTCCGGTCATCATTATCGGCCATGTCACAAAGGACGGGGCAATTGCCGGTCCCAGGGTTCTGGAGCATATCGTGGATACGGTCCTTTACTTCGAAGGCGACAGTGGCAGAACTTTTCGAATACTGCGCGCGGTGAAAAACAGGTTTGGATCCACAAACGAAATAGGAGTCTTTACCATGACAAGTGAGGGACTTATGGAGGTTAGTAACCCATCAGAGCTGTTTATTTCGGAACACTCTCTTAATGTCCCGGGTGCTGTGGTTACGGCTTCGGTGGAGGGAAGCCGTCCCCTGATAGTCGAAATCCAGTCTCTTGCCTCACCCTCGGCACTGGGCATTCCGCGGCGCACGGCCCTTGGCATAGATTCCAACCGCAGCAACCTACTTTTTGCTGTCATGGAAAAAAGGGCAGGCATTCACATGGTCGGTATGGACATCTATATTAATGTAGTAGGCGGCATAAAGCTGGACGACACAGCCACTGATCTGGGCATAGCAGTTGCTACAGCTTCCAGCCTTAAAGACCGGGCTGTATCTCCTGATACCGTCGTCTTTGGAGAAATCGGCCTGTCAGGTGAATTAAGAGCCGTACCCCGGGCCGAGGCACGAATAAAAGAGGCGGCCAAGCTTGGCTTCAAAAAGGTTATTATGCCGCATAACAATTTAAGCAGATTAAACGAAACCTACGGACTTGATATTGTTGGCCTCCAGAGAATAGATGAAGCACTGGAAGCCGTTCTTGCTTAGGGACAAGCCCTTAGGACCCGATCCGCATGCTGATATCAACTGCAGAAGCCGAATGGGTAAGCGCTCCGACAGATATCATGTTAACTCCGGTTTCGGCTATAGAGCGGACGTTTTCGAGATTTACGTTGCCCGAAGCCTCAAGTGGAACCCGACCGCTGACGATATCAACAGCTTCCTTCATCGCATTAACACCCATATTGTCGAGCATAATCACATCGGCTCCGGCAGCAAGCGCTTCGTGAAGTTCAGTCATACTTTTTACTTCGACCTCAACCTTTAGCAGATGAGGTGCTGATTTTCTGATGCGCTGAACAGCTCTCTTGATTCCTCCGCAGGCTGCGATATGGTTATCCTTAACGAGCATACCGTCATAGAGACCGCTTCTGTGATTAAAACCGCCTCCTGCACGCACAGCATATTTTGCCATGCTTCTTATGCCTGGCATGATTTTACGTGTATCAAGAATTTTTACAGGAAGGCCGTTTACCGCCTCAACATACTTATTTGTAAGCGTAGCTATGCCTGAGAGTTGCTGCAGTATGTTAAGCGCCACACGTTCGCACGAAAGAAGTGCGGATGTAGAGCCTTGAAGCTTTGCGATCACCTCACCCTCCCTAACAGTCGCGCCTTCACTGAAACCAAAGACAATCTCTGTTTCTCCATCACCTATCCGAAAGACTTCTACCGCCAATGCGGCTCCTGCAAGCAGCATATCCTGCTTGGCCTTTATAACAGCCTCAGAGCGTTTTGGTGCATCTATAGTCAGCAACGTGGTGATATCCCCGCAGCCTATGTCTTCGGCCAAGGCACCTTCAAGGAAGCTGCGTATAGACTTTGTTATTTGTAGGGGGGCAAAATTCATGTATTCTTTAGGGGGCAAACCTTGTGTTCACCCTGAGATGAGAGGCTAAAACGTCAGGATATTTTTGTGCAAGCCTTAATCTTTTCGATGCTTTCTTTTATCTTGATACCACGTTCGGATGCATCTTTAAACTTAGATCGTTCTTTTTCGATTACAGCTTTTGGCGCCCGCTCAAGAAAATCCTCGTTATTAAGCTTTTTGTTTATAGCTGCAAGTTCAGTTTCTATTTTTTTAAGATCCTTTTCGAGCCGCGCAATCTCTGCGCCAATATCCACAAGCCCTTCAAGTGGCACATATATCTCAAGAGGGGGCCTTACCTCAGTAGCTGCTTTGTCCGGCTTTTTGAGATCAGTGCCTATATCAAGGTCGCAGCGGGCAAGGGTTTCAATAAATATCCGAGCTGCCTCAAGAACCGAGGCATCCTGCTCTTGAGCATTAATAAGAGCTTTAAGGCGTTTTGATGGTGAGATATTCATCTCTCCCCGAATAGTTCTTACAGCGCCTATAGCATCCATTACAAGAGCCATTCGCCTTTCCGCATCGATGTCCTCACACTTACTACTGAAAACCGGAAACGGTGCAATCATTATTGAACGAATCCCGGCCTTTGAGTTATCGTATGACGAACCATCGTATGGCAGTGACTGCCATATTTCTTCAGTCACAAACGGCATAAACGGATGAAGCAACCTGAGAGATGTTTCAAGTACATGAAGCAAAGTAGCACGAGTGGCATCCGCACTGCCGCATTTTTCCTGAAGCACAGGTTTTGACAACTCGATGTACCAATCGCAGAATTCTCTCCATATGAATTGGTAAACAGATGCGGCTGCATCGTTAAAACGGTACTCTTTAAGTGCATTGTTAACTTCATCCGCTGCGGTATTTAATCGGCTAAGAATCCATCGGTCGATAATATTTAATTTCACACTGGAAATATCCGCTGCCTTGTGTCCCTCGATATTCATAAGAATAAACCGGGACGCATTCCAGACTTTATTTACAAAATTTCTGTATCCACCGGCCCGGTCTTCAGAGAATTTAACATCACGTCCCTGCGCGGCAAAAGCCGTAAGGGTGAAACGGAAGGCATCGGTTCCGAATTTTTCGATCATGGTCAGGGGATTCACCACGTTCCCCTTTGATTTTGACATCTTCTGCCCGTGTGCATCACGAACCAAAGCGTGAATATATACATCTTTAAATGGAATATCGTCCATGAACTTCATACCCATCATGATCATGCGCGCAACCCAGAAAAACAATATATCAAATCCTGTTACCAGTGTTGATGTGGGATAGAATGTCTCGAGAGCCGGTGTTTTTTCAGGCCATCCCAGAGTGGAAAACGGCCATAGAGCTGAGGAAAACCAGGTATCAAGTACATCCTCGTCTCGGCGAAGCTCTGTGCTGCCGCAAGCCTTACATAGTTTGGGAGTCTGCCGGGCAACCATAATTTCACCACAGCCGCAATGCCAGGCAGGTATGCGGTGTCCCCACCATATCTGCCTGGAGATACACCAGTCACGGATGTTCAGCATCCAGTCAAAGTAGGAGTTCTCCCAACTCTTGGGGATGATTTTTATCTTGCCGGATCTCACAGCTTCTATGGCAGGTTCTGCCAGCGGCGTCATCTTTACAAACCACTGTTTAGAACGGCGTGGCTCTATCACTGTTTTACAACGATAACAATGCCCTACGCTCATCTGGTGATCGGAGGTTTTTATCAGGATTCCTCCTGCCTCCAGATCATTGAGCAGGTTTTTGCGGCACTCGTAACGATCTTGGCCAGCGTAAGGCCCGGCCTCTTCCGACATGCTGCCGTCCTCGTTCATAACGACCACAGAAGGCAGATCGTGCCTAATCCCCATCTCAAAATCGTTAGGGTCATGAGCCGGCGTCACCTTGACAGCTCCTGAGCCGAACTGACTATCCACGTAGCTGTCAGCAATCACAGGAATTTCCCGGCCTATAACAGGCAGAATCAGAGTTCTGCCCACCAGGTGACTATAGCGTTCATCATCAGGGTGTACCGCAACAGCCATATCACCAAGCATTGTCTCGGGCCGGGTTGTGGCTACAGTAACAAATTCCGAACCGTCACTAACGGAACCGTCCTTGAAGGGATATTTCAGATGATACAGGCTACCTTTGGTTTCTTCGTGTTCAACTTCCAGGTCGCTAAGAGCGGTATGACAGCGGGGACACCAATTGATAATGTAATCACCCCGATAGATAAGTCCTTCTTCGTGCAGCCGGATAAAAACTTCGGTCACAGCCTTTGACAGCCCTTCATCCAGTGTAAATCTCTGTCTGTCCCAATCGCAGGAACAGCCTAGTTTCTCCAATTGATTAAAAATCTGACCGCCCGAACGTTCCTTCCACTTCCAAACGCGTTCAATGAATTTATCACGACCCAGATCATGCCTTGTAAGTCCTTCCCTGCCTATTTCAGATTCAACCACGTTCTGGGTTGCAATGCCTGCGTGATCCATACCCGGCATCCAGAGAGTATTGTGTCCTGACATACGCTTCCAGCGTATCAGAAGGTCCTGTAGAGTGTTGTTTAACGCATGTCCCATATGAAGAACACCGGTCACGTTAGGAGGGGGAATAACAATCGAGAAGGCGGACTGATCGCTTTGGTCAGCAGCGCCGAATAAGTCATTTTCACGCCAGAAGGCGTACCACTTCTCTTCTATGCCCTGTGGGCTGTAGGCTTTATCCATCGGGTATTTATTGCTGTATTTAAGGGTTTGTAAGGTTCAGGAGAGTTATTTTATATTTTTTTTAAACAATTAACTACCTGACCGGATTTTATCGATTACTTTTGTAATCAAATTTTCGGCAAGGCCCGGCATGTTTTCCATAGAGACCTTTTCAATCGCTTTGGTGATACCGATCGGAAGCGTTTCCTGAATAACTTCGCGAGTAACCTGCTCCGTAGTCTTCGGAACCTGATCCAAGAGTATATCCTCAATCATTGACTTAAACGCTGGCATAAGATCATTTCCTATTTTTTCATTAACAGTCTCTCTGACCATAGCCTTGATGCCGTCAGAGTCAAGGCTTGAAGCTATCAAGGCATTCAAATCGTCCTTGGAGGGCAAACGGCTGGAGATTGCTCTTTGCAAATATTCATCTATATCATCTTTTTCAGGTACCGCCCCTGATATAGCCGACTTTAGAGCTTCATTAATGCTGTCGCTGTCAGGCAGAATTGATGCAACCGACTCTCGGACAAGTGAGCTTATATCATCCCGGCTGATCGCAGGCACAGCTTCGCGTAAATAATCGTCAAGTGCTGTT